>Ga0308163_10000914_pt1 | contig 39059 bp, 12 predicted proteins | sample PhyTR1_FD_201037 | JGI IMG/M metagenome (GOLD analysis project Ga0308163, IMG submission 201037) | Phyllosphere microbial communities from UC Gill Tract Community Farm, Albany, California, United States - DLSLT.R1 | ecosystem: Host-associated > Plants > Phyllosphere > Unclassified | place: USA... | reverse complement strand
ACAGTGGCTTTACGCCTTACCTCGCAGTCAAGGTCGATGGATCGACGACGGTGCCGATGGAATACGTCCGCAAGGGCGAGATCATCCTGAACATCAGCTTCGGCGCCACCTCGGCACTGAAGATGGACAACGACGCAGTCCACTTCCGTGCACGCTTCAATGGCGTGTCGCGCGAGATCTACATCCCAGTGCACAATGTGTTGGCGATTTATGCCAATGAGAACGGCCAGGGGATGGCGTTCGAAGTGGGTGCATTGCCTGCTGCGTCGTCGGATGGGTCGTCGCCTGAAGTGAGTACGGCGCCTGCGGGGCCATCACTGTCGGCGGTGCCGTCCAAGGGCGTGGATTCGCCGGTGGTGCCGGATACCGAAGTGTCTGCCCCGCCGTCGGGTGGCGACGACGAACCACCGAAGAAGGGTGGACGACCGACCCTCACGCGGATCAAATAGCGTATAATTCTTGCTCTAAAGATCACGCCGGCTTAGCTCATTTGGTAGAGCAGTTGATTTGTAATCATCAGGTGGCCAGTTCGAAACCGGCAGCCGGCACCAGTACTCAAGCAAAAGCCCAGCCCTAACCGGCTGGGCTTTTGCTTTATAAGCTCGTGCAACCACCGCGTAGGTTTCTGCGGATGCAGTATCAGGCACGCGTCCGTACACATGCCGGCGAGCGCTGTGATTGAACGTCCAGAAAATTTTCCGTTAACGAAAAACCGCCATCCCCTCAACCGGAGATGACGGTTTGTCGCCTGATCAACAGGCTAATTTACTAACTGGACGGCGTCAGCCGCCTGCAATCCTGATGGATTGCAAATGCGCCTGCGCTCAGTCAGCCTTGGCAGCAGCGTCCTGCGTGCTGTCCGTTTCGCCCGCCGGTGCGCCGCCCTGGCCGCCGCCCTGGCTGCCTGCCTGAGTACGGCGTGACAGCAAACCGTCCCAGCGCTGCAACGACAGCAGGTGCGCATACACCCCGATCATTGCGCCGCTGCGTACCAGCTTGGCCAACTGTTCGTCGCTCAGTTCAGCGATACGCTCTTCCGCAATTGCAAAGTACTCGGCCACTGGCTCCTGCTGGCCGTTCACGAGGAAGATCGTGTTCTTCACTTCGAACAGGTCGAACTCGTTGAGCATCCGGATGAAGTCGGTGGTGCGGACTGTTTCACCCTGGAATTCAGTCAGGAAGTTCATGGCGTGCTTGGTGAACTCGGTCGGCTCACCGTTCGCGAACAGGGCTTCCCCCTCCCCCTCGCTGGTAAAGCCGGATTCGTCGCGATCGATGCAGACCACGAACTGATCTTCGCCGGCGCTGGCCAGCGTAAACGGGTGGCGGCGCAGATACGCCGGCACGTAGGCGCCGTCTTCGAAATGACCGTCCTTGATGAAAAAGTTCTGGCCTTCGGCCAAGCCCATCACTGCCAGCGGCGTCTTTTCGTCGCCGGCGAAAATGATTGGATAGTGCATCATCGTTTGTGCAAATTCACCCACCAGCAGCGGCACCAGGTGAACGTTCTGTGCTTTCGAGTACGGTGCGCCGCCTGATTTGTAGCGCAGTTCGCCGTGCACATCCTTGTTGAGTGGTTCCGGCTTGCCGTACATAAACTGGGTGCCGGTCAATTCGAGATTTTCTTGATTCTGCTCAGCCATATCTATGCTCCATCACTTTGCATGTAGGGATTTTTATTTTATCCAGTAATAACGATAACGTGTCGCAAGCTTGAATTCACCAAAAGCCGCATCAGGGTGCCCCGCAAGACGACGACGGCAGGATGAAAAAAAGGCACGGATCCGTGAAGATCCGTGCCTTTCAGCGACCGATGGGAGCCGGGTAATCTACCCGGCCAGTATTATCGGAAGAAGCGCATCAGCGAGCTGAGAACGCGGTTCGATGGATAAGGCATATCTGCCCGGTCCGCTACTTTGCAATCGCTGCCTGCCGTGCCGCTTGCGCACGCTGCTGCCGGCTTGCTCAGCGACTGACCGTCCTCCACCTGTGGCAAGGACTCTTCGAACGTCTCGGTGCTGCCAGGAATCCGCGAGGTTCCTTTCCAGCCGAAGCCACTGCTGGCGTCCAGACCGCCGACCACACCAGGCTGCAGCGTTGCGTTGGCAGTGTAGGTACCGGCCAGGCCGCGCGTCACGCTTTCCTGCAAGCTCTTAGCCTGCTCGGCAACCATGCCAGTTCCCGAACCCGCGTTGCCGGGGTTACCGGTGTTGCCGGTATTGCCGCCGTTGCCGGTGTTGCCGCCGGTGTTGCCGCCGGTGTTTCCAGTGTTTCCGCCGGTGTTGCCGGTGTTGCCGGTGTTGCCAGTGTTTCCGCCGGTGTTGCCGGTGTTGCCGCCGGTGTTGCCGCCGGTATCGCCGCCAGTGTTGCCACCGGTGTTGCCGCCGGTGTTGCCACCGGTATCGCCACCAGTGTTGCCACCGGTATCGCCACCAGTGTTGCCACCGGTGTTGCCGCCGGTATCGCCACCAGTGTTGCCACCGGTATCGCCGCCAGTGTTGCCACCGGTGTTGCCGCCGGTATCGCCACCAGTGTTGCCGCCGGTGTTGCCGCCGGTATCGCCGCCAGTGTTGCCACCGGTGTTGCCGCCGGTATCGCCGCCAGTGTTGCCACCGGTGTTGCCGCCGGTATCGCCGCCAGTGTTGCCGCCGGTATCGCCACCAGTGTTGCCACCGGTATTGCCACCAGTGTTACCGCCGGTATCGCCGCCAGTGTTGCCGCCAGTGTTGCCGCCAGTGTTGCCACCGGTGTTACCGCCGGTATCACCGCCAGTGTTGCCACCGGTGTTGCCGCCGGTATCACCGCCAGTGTTGCCACCAGTGTTACCACCGGTGTTACCACCGGTATTGCCACCGGTGTTGCCGGTATCCGGCGTCGTCGGAGCGACGTTGATGGTCAGCGTGCCAGGCACGATGTTCATCGCGTAGTTGCCACCTGCCGACAGCGAACCCTGCTTGATGGCGTATGCGCCCACGGCTTCGCCGCTGTCACGGATGGCCACGCCGCTCATCTTGTCGCCGGCAATCAGGCCTTCGCCGCCCACCGTGTAGGTAAAGGTCGGGTCGACGGTGCCTGCAACCTTCAACGCGTTGTCCATTACCACCGACAATTGACGCTGGATGATGTCACCGGCCGTATCGACCATCGACACCTCGTAGTTGGCGCCCCTGTTGCCGTCACTCACGCTGTAGCCAGCAACTTTCAGGTTGCGGCCACCAGCGTTCATGCTGTCGAACGCCTGGGTTACGGTCACGCCGTCTCCCGACACCAGGCCGCTCACGCGGACCTGGCCCTGCGACGCGGTGGTGCCGTCGTAGGTCTTGCTGTCGGTGGACGCCGTCAGCGTCAGCTTGGCCTGGGCAATATTAGCCGTGCCGCGCACCGTGTTCGTTGCCAGCTTATAGTTGCCGCTGGCATTGTTGGACAGTGCATAGCCCGACAGATCCACACTCTTACCGGTGCCGGCATTGCGGTCAAACAGAATGCCGCTCATGCCCGTCGTGTCCAGTGCAACGCCGTCGGCTGCCAGCAGCGCCGCGGTATTTGCGTCGCCTTGTGCGGCCGTCAGCACCAGGTCGCCCATCTGGCCCGAACCCAGGACGGTGGTGCCGTCGTAGGTCTTGGCGCCACTACCCGAGGTCGTCACCGCGACGGTACGTGCCTCGATCGTGCCCACGTTGCCAGAAGCGCTGTTTTGCAGCAGCACGTAGTTGCCAGCGTCTTCGCCGCTCAGGGTCATGCCCGTCACGGTCACCAGCTTGCCGCCCTTGGCGTTCTTGTCGTCATAGTACGCCGAGGTTGCCGCGACCTTCAGGTCGTCGCCGCGAACCACGCCGGCGATGTTGGTGCCCACCAGCGCAGCGATGTTGGTGCCGTCATACACTTTCGACACGGTGCCGGTCAGTTCGCCAGACAGTTCCTTGCGGGCGATGTCGCCGGCGGCCGACACCAGTACAACCTTGTAGTTGCCGCCGTCGTTGCCGTCTTCGATCTTCCAGCCAGTCGCTTTCAAGGTGCGGTCGCCAGCATTCTTGCTGTCGAATGTCTGGGTAGCGCTGGCGCTGTCGCCGGCCACCAGACCCTTGATGGCCACGTTGCCGCCCGAGCTGGTCGTGCCGTCATACACCTTGCTGTCGGTGCTAGCCGTCAGCACCAGCTCCGCCTTGGTGATGTTGGCCACGCCGTTGGCACGGGTGTTGAGCACGTAGTTGCCCGCATTGGCGCCGTTCAGACCGAAGCCGCTGACGATGATCGCCTTGCCGTTGCCAGCGTTCTTGTCGGCGAACTCAAGACCACCGATGGTGGTATCGACGTCGACTGCGTCTTCCGCGAACACGCCGGTCAGGCCGCCGATGGTGCCACGTACCACCGTGGTGCCGTCATAGACCTTGTTGCCGACCGTTGCGTTGATTGCCACCGACTTGGCGGTAATGCTACCGGCCACGGCGTCGCCCACCATCACGGCATAGTTGCCGCCGTTGTTACCGTCGGTAACCTGGTAGTTGTTCACCTGCAAAGTACGGTCGCCAGCGTTGAAGTTGCTGAACGCCTGGCTTGCAAAGACCGTGTCGCCCGCCACCAGGCCCGAGACCTTGACCACCCCAGCCGAATCGGTGGTGCGGTCATAAACCTTGGTGTCGGCGACCGCGCTCAGGTTCAGCGCCTTGGCCAGAATGCTGCCGGTGGTCGGCGTCGCCAGCGTGACGGTATAGTTGCCGCCGTTGATGCCGTCGTCGATGCCCCAGCTGTTTGCCACCACCTGCAGGCGACGGTTGCTGCCTGCATTCTTGCTGTCGAACGCCTGGGTTGCGCCCAGGAAGCTGTCGGTGCCCAGCAGGCCGGCGGCGGTCACGAAACCGGTCGAGCCGGTGGTGCCGTCGTACGTCTTGCTATCGCTACCGGCGGTCAGCACCAGGTTGGCCTTGGTGATGCTGGCCACACCGTTGGCCAGCGTGGCCAGCTTGTAGTTGCCTGCATCGGCGCCGTTCAGCGCAAAGCCGCTCACCGTTACTGCCTTGCCGTTGCCGGCATTCTTGTCGGCAAAGGCGATCAGACCTTTGCTGGTATCGATACCCACCGTGTCGTTGGCAACGATGCCGGTCAGACCGTCAACGCGACCGTTGGCATTGACCGTTGCGTCATAGCGCTTGTCGTTGACCTGCACGTTGGCCGTGATGGTCTTGGCTGTGATGTTGCCATCCGCTGCCGCGCCGAACTGGACGGTATAGTTTTTACCGCTATTGCCATCGACAATGTTCTTGCTCGAAACCTGCAACGTCTGGGTACCAGCGTTCTTGTTGTTGAACGCCTGGGTGGCAGTGAAGGTATCGCCTGCCACCAGGCCGGAGGCCTGGACCGCGCCCGCCGACGCGGTGGTGCCGTCATAGACTTTGGTGTCGGCCACTGCGGTCAAGGTCAGCACCTTGGCCGCGATGTTGCCGGCAGTTGGCGTCGCCAGCAAGACGGCATAGTTGCCGCCGCCGTTGCCGTCTTCGATGCTCCAGCTGTTGTTTACCACCTGCAGACCGCGATTACCCGCGTTCTTGCTGTCAAACGCCTGGGTAGCACCCTTGAAGATGTCGTCGCCCAGCAGACCCGAGGCGGTCACGATACCGGTCGAGCCGGTGGTACCGTCGTAGGTCTTGCTGTCGGTACCGGCGGTCAGCACCAGGTTGGCCTTGGTGATGTTGGCCACGCCGTTGGCGACATTGGCCAGCTGGTAGTTGCCCGCATCTGCGCCGTTCAGGGCGAAACCGCTGACCGTCACCGCCTTGCCGTTGCCGACGTTTTTGTCAGCAAAAGCGATCTTGCCGTTGCTGGTGTCAATGCCGACTGCGTCGCCGGTGACAACACCGTTCAGGCCTTCGAGACTGCCGATGGCGTCCAGCGTTGCGTCGTAGCGCTTGTTACCTACGGTTGCATTGGCCGAGATGGTCTTGGCAGTGATGCTGCCGATCGCTTCTTCGCCGTACTGGACGTCGTAGTTCTTACCGCCATTGCCGTCGACAATGTTCTTGCTTACGACCTGCAGCGCCTGGGTCACAGCGTTCTTGGTGTTGAACGCCTGGGTGGCGGTGAAGGTATCGCCTGCCACCAGGCCTGCGGCCTGAACCGCGCCCGCCGAAGCGGTGGTACCGTCGTAGACCTTGGTGTCGGCCACCGCGGTCAAGGTCAGCGCCTTGGCTGCGATCGTGCCCGCAGTCGGGTCGGCCAGCGTGATGGCATAGTTGCCACCGCCGTTGCCGTCCTTGATGTTCCAGCTGTTGTTCACCACCTGCAGACCGCGGCTGCCCGCGTTCTTGCTGTCAAACGCCTGGACAGCGCCCAGGAAATCGTCGTCGCCCAGCAGACCCGAGGCGGTCACGATACCGGTCGAGCCGGTGGTGCCGTCGTAGGTCTTGCTGTCGGTACCAGCGGTCAGGACCAGGCTGGCCTTGGTGATGTTGGCCACGCCATTGGCCAGATTGGCCAGCTGGTAGTTGCCCGCATCGGCACCGTTCAGGGCATAGCCGCTGACCGTCACTGCCTTGCCGTTGCCGACGTTCTTGTCGGCGAAGGTGATCGTACCCTTGCTGTCGTCGATGCCAACCAGGTCGCCGCTGATCACACCGGTCAGGCCACCGACGGTACCGTTGGCATTGACCGTCGCGTCATAGCGCTTGTCGGTGACCAGGGCATTGGCCGAGATGACCTTGGCCGTGATCGTGCCCTGCGCTTCGGTGCCGTACGACACCACATAATTGCGGCCACTGTTGCCGTCCAGGACGTCCCGGGTGACGACCTGAACAGTGTGGTTGCCCGCATTCTGGCCAGAGAACGCCTGGGTTGCGGTGAAGGTATCACCTGCTACCAGACCCGATGCCTGGACCACGCCAGCCGAGGCGGTGGTGCGGTCATACACCTTCGTGTCGGCCACTGCGGTCAGCAGCAGCGCTTTGGCTGCGATCGAGCCGGCCGTTGGCGCAGCCAGGACGACATCGTAGTTGCCGCCGGCAATGCCGTCATCGATGTTCCAGCTGTTGGCCACCACTTGCAGACCATTCACGCCAGCGTTACGGCTATCGAAGGTCTGGGTTGCGCCCAGCAATTTGTCACTGCCCAGCAGGCCAGAGGCGGTCACGGTACCGGTCGACGCAGTGGTGCCGTCGTAGGTCTTGCTGTCGGTACCGGCGGTCAGCGTCAGGTTCGCCTTCGTGATGTTGGCAATACTGGTGCCGATGTCAGCCAGGCGATAGTTGCCCGCATCGGTGCCATTCAGGGTGAAGCCGCTGATGGTCACCGCTTTACCGTTGCCAACGTTCTTGTCGGCGAACGCGATCACGCCATTGCTGCCATCGATACCAACCGTGTCGTTGGCCACCACACCGACGAGGTCGTCGATGCGGCCGCTGGCGGCGGTGGTAGCATCGTAGACCTTGCTGCCGACCGTGGTCTTGGCAGTGATGGTCTTGGCCGTGATGATGCCGGTCGCTTCAGCGCCGTACTGCACGTCGTAGTTGCCGCCCAGATTGCCGTCGACGATATCTTGACGCACCACTTGCAGCATCTTGTCGCCGGCGTTCTTGTCGTTGAACGCCTGGTAACCAGTTGCGGTATCACCGGTAACCAGACCCGTCACCTGGACCGTACCGGCCGAGGCCGTGGAGCCGTCATACACCTTGCTGTCGCCGACAGCGGTCAGGGTCAGCACCTTGCGGCTGATCGAACCGGCGGTAGGCGCTGCCAGCGTCACATCATAGTTGCCGCCGCTGTTGCCGTCGTTGACGGTCCAGCTGTTGGCCACGACTTGCAGACCCTGGCTGCCCGCGTTCTTGCTGTCGAAGGCCTGGCCGGCGCCGCCAAAGCGGTCGTCGCCCAGCAGGCCTGACGCCGTGACAACACCGCTCGATGCGGTGGTGCCATCGTAGACCTTGCTGTCGGTACCGGCGGTCAGGGTCAGACTGGCCTTGGTGATGTTGGCCACGCCATTGGCCAGGTCGGCCAGGACGTAGTTGCGTGCATCCGCGCCGTTCAGCGCAAAGCCGCTGAGCGTGACTGCCTTGCCGTCGCCGGCATTCTTGTTGGCGAAGGCGATCACGCCTTTGCTGCCGTCGATGCCGACCACGTCGTCGGCGATCACGCCGACCAGTTCATCGACGCGGCCGTTGGCCGCCGTGGTGGCGTCATACACCTTGTCGCCCACGATCGTCTTGGCCGAGATGGTCTTGGCCAAGATTTCGCCGGCAACGCCAGCGCCATAGCGAACGACGTAGTTGCCGCCGTTGTTGCCGTCGACGATGTCCTGGCCCACCACTTGCAGCGTTTGCGAGCCGGCGTTCCACTCGCCGAATGCCTGCACCGCGTTGACGGTATCGCCCGCTACCAGGCCCGACACCCGAACCACGCCAGTCGATGCCTTGCTGCGGTCGTAGACCTTGGTATCAGACACCGCGGTCAGGGTCAGGTTCTTGGCCGCGATAGAGCCGGCCGTTGGCGCAGCCAACGTAACATCGTAGTTGCCGCCACCGATGCCGTCGTCGATGTTCCAGCTGTTGGCCACCACTTGCAGGCCACGGTTGCTGGCAGCGTTCTTGCTATCGAAGACCTGGGTTGCGCCCAGGAAGTTGTCGTTGCCGAGCAGGCCGGTGGCGGTCACGGCGCCAGTCGACGCGGTGGTGCCGTCGTAGGTCTTGCTGTCGGTACCGGCGGTCAGCGTCAGGTTCGCCTTGGTGATGTTGGCGATACTGGTGCCGATGTCGGCCAGACGGTAGTTGCCTGCATCGGCGCCGTTCAGGGTAAAGCCGCTAATCGTGACTGCCTTGCCGTTGCCCACGTTCTTGTTGGCAAAGGCGATCACGCCCTTGCTGGTGTCGACACCAACCGCGTCATTGGCAACCACGCCGATGAGGTCGTCGATGCTGCCGTTGGCAACGGTCGTGGCGTCATACACCTTGTCACCCACGGTGGCCTTGGCCGTGATGGTCTTGGCCGTGATCGTACCTGCCGCAGTGGCGCCGTACTGGACGGCATAGTTGCCACCGTTATTGCCGTCGACAATGTTTTCGCCCACAACCTGGAGCGTCTGGCCGCCGGCGTTCTTGGTGCCGAAGGCCTGGACACCGGTGGCGGTGTCGCCGCCCACCAGGCCCGAGACCAGCACCGTGCCGGTCGAGCCGGTCGTGCCGTCGTAGACCTTGCTGTCGGCCACGGCTGTCATGGTCAGCACCTTGCGGCTGATCGAACCGAGGGTCGGGGCTGCCAGCGTGACGTCGTAGTTGCCGCCGTTGTTGTCGTCGGCAATGTTCCAGCTGTTGACCACGACGTGCAGACGGCTGTCGTTGGCGACGTTCTTGCTGTCATAGGCCTGGGTGGCGCTGATGAAGCGGTCGCCGCCCACGAGGCCCGACGCCGTCACGACGCCGCTCGACGTGGTGGTGCCGTCGTAGACTTTGCTGTCGGTGCCTGCGGTCAGGGTCAGATTGGCCTTGGTGATGCTGGCAATGCTGTTGGCCACGTCCGCCAGACGGTAGTTGCCTGCGTCGTCGCCATTCAGGGCAAAGCCGCTGATGGTCACGGCCTTGCCGCTGCCAGCGTTCTTGTCAAAGAAGGCGATCACGCCCTTGCTGGTGTCGACACCAACGACGTCATTGTCAACCAGGCCGATGAGTTTGTCGACGGTGCCAGTGGCGGCGGTGGTGCCGTCGTACACCTTGTCGCCGACGCTGGTCTTGGCCATGATGGTCTTGGCCGTGATCGTGCCGGCAGCTGTTGCGCCGTACTGGACGTCGTAGTTCCCGCCGTTATTGCCGTCGACGATGTCGCGGCTTACCACTTGCAGGGTCTTGGCGGTGGTGTTCTTGCTGCTGAACGCCTGGACTGCAGTAGCGGTATCACCCGCCACCAGGCCAGCCATACGGACCACCCCAACCGAGGTGTCCGAGCCGTCGTACACCTTGCTGTCGGCCACGGCAGTCATCGTCAGCACCTTGCGGCTGATCGAACCCGCAGTTGGCGCCGCCAGCGTTACGTCATAGTTGCCGCCGCTGTTGCCGTCGCTGACGGTCCAGCTGTTGGCCACCACTTGCAGGCCACGGTTGATGTCGGCGTTCTTGCTGTCGAAGACCTGGGTCGCGCCGATAAAGCGGTCGCTGCCGAGCAGACCCGACGCGGTCACGGTGCCGTTCGAGGCGGTCGTGCCGTCGTAAACCTTGCTGTCGGTACCTGCGGTCAGAGTCAGGCTGGCCTTGGTAATGGCCGCCACGCTGTTGGCCAAATCGGCCAGCTGGTAGTTGCCCGCATCGGCGCCGTTCAGGGCAAAACCGCTGATCGTCACGGCCTTGCCGTTGCCGACGTTCTTGTCGACGAAGGTGATCGTGCCCTTGGTGCCGTCGACACCGACCACGTCGTCGCCGATCAGGCCGACGAGCCCATCAATGATGCCGCTCGCCGTCGTCGTGGCGTCATACACCTTGTTGCCGACGGTGGCCTTGGCCGTGATGGTCTTGGCCGTGATCGTGCCGATTGCAGCGTCGCTGTAATTGACGACGTAGTTGCGGCCTTCGTTGCCGTCCACGACGTTCTGGCTCACCACCTGCAGCGTCTGGGCGCCAGCGTTCTTGTTGTTGAACGCCTGGACACCGGTGGCGGTATCACCGCCGACCAGGCCCGAGACCTGGACCACACCGGTCGACAGGACGTTGCCGTCATAGACCTTGGCGTCGCGCACTGCGGTCAGGGTCAGCGCCTTGGGCGTGATCGAACCGGTGGTTGGCGCTGCCAGCGTCACGTCATAGTTGCCGCCACCGTTGCCATCGGCGATGTTCCAGCTATTGGCGACCACCTGCAGGCCGCGTTCGGCGCTGACGTTCTTGTTGTCGAACATCTGGGTGGCGCTGAGCAGCTTGTCGTCGCCCAGCAAACCACTGGCAGTGACGACGCCGTTCGACGCGGTGGTACCGTCATAGACCTTGCTGTCGGTACCGGCGGTCAGGGTCAGACCGGCCTTGGTGATGCTGGCGATGCTGTTGGCCACGTTCGCCAGCTGGTAGTTGCCCGCGTCGGCGCCGTTCAGGGCGAAGCCGCTGATCGTCACGGCCTTGCCGTTGCCGACGTTCTTGTCGGCGAAGGCGATCACGCCATTGCCGGTGTCGACACCGACGCTGTCATTGGCGACCACGCCAATGAGATTGTCGATGATGCCGGTGGCAGTGGTGGTGGCGTCATACACCTTGTTGTTGACGGTCGTCTTGGCCGTGATGGTCTTGGCCGTGATCTTGCCAGCAGCATCGCTGCCGTAGTCGACGACGTAGTTGCGACCTTCGTTGCCGTCGAGAACGGTTTGGCTCACCACTTGCAGCGTTTTGTCGCCTGCGTTCTTGTCGTTGAATGCCTGGACGCCGGTAGCGGTGTCGCCACCAACCAGGCCCGAAACCATCACCACGCCAGTGGAGTTGTTCGAACCGTCATAGACCTTGTTGTCGGCCACGGCGGTCAGGGTCAGCGCCTTGGCGCTGATCGAACCGGCGGTCGGCGCTGCCAGCGTCACATCGTAGTTACCGCCGCCATTGCTGTCGGCGATGTTCCAGCTGTTGGCGACCACTTGCAGACCGTTGCTGCCGGCATGCTTGGTCGCAAACGCCTGGGAAGCGCTGAGCAGCTTGTCGTCGCCCAGCAGACCGCTGGCAGTGACAACGCCGTTCGACGCGGTGGTGCCGTCGTAGACCTTGCTGTCGGTACCGGCGGTCAGGGTCAGACCGGCCTTGGTGATGCTGGCGATGCTGTTGGCCACGTTCGCCAGCTGGTAGTTGCCCGCATCGGCGCCGTTCAGGGCGAAGCCGCTGATCGTCACGGCCTTGCCGTTGCCGACGTTCTTGTCGGCGAAGGCGATCACGCCATTGCTGGTATCGACACCGACGCTGTCATTGGCGACCACGCCAATGAGATTGTCGATGATGCCGGTGGCAGTGGTGGTGGCGTCATACACCTTGTTGTTGACAGTCGTCTTGGCCGTGATGGTCTTGGCCGTGATCTTGCCGGCAGCGTCAGCAAAGTTGACGACGTAGTTGCGGCCCTCATTGCCGTCGAGAACGGTCTGGCTTACCACTGTCAGCGTCTTGTCACCGACGTTCTTGTCGTTGAATGCCTGGACGCCGGTGGCGGTGTCGCCACCGACCAGGCCCGAGACCAGCACCACGCCGGCCGAGCTGTTCAAACCGTCATAGACCTTGTTGTCGGCCACAGCGCTGATGAGCAGCGCCTTGGCAGTGATCAGACCGGCGGTTGGTGCAGCCAGGGTAACGTCGTAGTTGCCGCCACGGTTGCCGTCGGCAATGTTCCAGCTGTTGGCCACGACTTGCAGGCCGTTGTTTTCAATGACGTTCTTGTTGACGAACGCCTGGGTGGCGCTGTCCAGTTTATCGTCGCCGAACAGACCGCTGGCGCTGACGACACCCTTCGACGCGGTGGTGCCGTCGTAGACCTTGGTGTCGGTGCCGGCGGTCAGGACCAGCGCGGCCTTCTTGATGGTGCCGACGCCGTTGGCCACATCGGCCAGGCGGTAGTTGACGGCATCGGCGCCGGTCAGCGCATAGCCGCTGACGGTGACTGCCTTGCCGGTGCCTGCGTTCTTGTTGACGAAGGTCATCGAGCCATTGGCCGTGTCGATAGCAACCGTGTCGCCGTCGACCAGGCCGGTCAGGCCATCGATGACGCCGCTGGCAACCGTGGTCGCGTCGTAGGACTTGTCATTGATGGTCGCTTTGGCGGTGATCGTCTTGGCCGTGATCGAACCGGCGACATCGGCGCCGTAGACGACGCTGTAGTTGCCGCCGTTGTTACTGTCGTTGACGGTGTAGCCGTTCACCTGCAGCACACGGTCTTTGGCAATCTTGCTGTCGAACGCCTGGGTCGCGATGACCGTGTCGCCAGCCACCAGGCCGGACGCCTTGACCACGCCGGTCGAGCTCGTGCTTCCGTCGTACACCTTGGTGTCGGTCACCGCGGTCAGGGTCAGCGCCTTGGCAAGGATCGCGCCGGCGGTCGGTGCAGCCAGGGTCACGGCATAGTTGCCGCCGTTGTTGCCGTCTGCAATGTTCCAGCTGTTGTCAATGACCTGCAGGGTGCGGCTGTTGCTTGCATTCCTGCTGTCGAACGCCTGCTTGGCGCCCACGAACTGGTCGCCGGTCATCATACCGGTTGCGGTCACGACGCCGGTCGAGTCGATGGTGCCGTCGTAGACGCGGGTGTCCGTTCCTGCCGTCAGGAGCAGGCTGGCCTTGCTGATCGATGCCACGCCGTTGGCCGTAGAAGCCAGCTCGTAGTTACCGGCATCCGCGCCGTTCAGCACGAAGCCGCTGGCCGTCACGGACTTGCCGTTGCCGACGTGCTTGTCGAGGAACGTCAGGACGCCGCTGTTGCGATCCACATCGACGCTGTCGCCTGCGACGACGCCGTTGAAACCGGAAACGGTGCCGGTGGCACGCGTGGTGCCATCGTAGACCTTGTTGTCGACCATTGCCGATGCGGTGATCTGCTTCGGCGTGATGCGGCCCAACACCGGGTCCGACTTGCGAACGGTGTAGTTCAGGCCCTTGTTGCCGTCAGCAATGGTCCAGCTGCTCACATCGAGCGACTGGAGACCGGCGGTCTTTCCAGTAAAGGTCTGGGTGCCGGTGACCGTGTCGCCGATGACCAGGCCCGTTGCGCCGATGATGCCTGCCGACGCGGTGGTGCCGTCGTAGACCTTGGTATCGGCCACTGCATTGAGAGTGAGTTCCTTGGCCAGGATGATGCCGGTGCTGTCGCCGATCGACGACAGCTTGTAGTTGGCCGCGTCGTCGCCGGTCAGGGCAGCGTTGCTGATGATGACCTCTTTGTTTTCGCCGGCGTTGCGGTCCTTGAAGGCGACCGTGCCGCCGATCAGGGCAACCTTGTCGCCTGCGACCACATTCGACAGTTTGTCGAGGGCGCTGCCGGTGGCGGCGGTGGTGCCGTCATACACCTTGGTTGCGACGGTGGCACTGGCCATGACTTCGCGCTGCGTCACGACGCCGGTCGATGAGGAGACCGAGTCGTTGACCGTGTAGTTGGCTGCATCCGTGCCGCGCAGGCCCAGGCCGGTGACCGTGACTGCCTTGCCGAAACCGGCGTTCTTGGTGTCGTAGCTACCTGCGGTTGGGTTGTTCAGCGTGACGTTCTCGCCATTGACCACGCCCAGCAGGGCGTAGTTGTTGGCGCCGATCGTGGCAGAGGTAGCGCCATCGTAGACCTTGGACACGGTACCGATCAGCGTTGCCAACAGCGCCTTCGGCGTGATGGCGCCGATGCTGGCGGCGGCGGTGGTGTCGGTCAGCGTGTAGCCATATACCTTCACCGTGCCGTTACGAACCACGATTGCCATGTCATCGGCCGTGATTTTCTTGCCGGTGTTGACATCCTTGGTGTCGAAGTTGGCGTTCGAATACACCAGTGCGGTCTCGCCGGTGGCCAGGCCATTCACATGGTAGTTGTTCTGACCCAGGAAGGCCGTGGTCGTGCCGTCATACTCACGGGCGTATTTGCCCACCAGGCTGATGCTGAGCGTCGGCGAGTTGCCATCGATAAAGCCGTTGCCGGTGGACTGGCCAGGCGTGGTGGCGCCGTAGCCGCCGCCGTGCTGAATGAACGAGTAGTTCAGGCCGCCTTTGGTATCGGCGGACTGATCGCGCGACCAGACCAGCCAGCGGCCGCCAGGTGTGGACAGCGCCGAGGCACCGCCGTTGTTGATGAATTTGCCGTTCGTGACCAGATTCATTGCCGAACCGAAACCGGTCGCCTTGATGGTCGCGCCGCTATCGATCGTCAGGTCGCCACCGCTACGCAGCAAGGCGCTGGTGCTGGTGTTGCTACCCTTCGCGGTCAGCGCAGTGCTGCTGTACACGGACATGTCGCCGGTGACTGCCATGCCGTTGACGGCCGCGATCTGGTTGCCGGTGTTCATGAGGTACAGCGCATTCGCGGTACCGCTGAGCTGGGTGGTGATCAGGTCGACCGACTGGCTCACCGCGCCATTGCCGGCGAACTTGATACCGCCATTGGCGGTCAGCGGGTTGGTGCCGCTGATCGTGATAGCGCCACCCGATGCCAGCGTCAGGGCGTTGGTGTAGGTGTTGGCATCCGCAGTGGTCTTGAACGTCAGCGCGCCGGCGTTTGCCGAACCGAACACGACGCCGCTATAAGCGCCACGTGGTACGTTGCTGGCAAATACCGCCGGCAGGATGTCGGCGTCCACGGTGAAGCTGCCGCCAGCCTGTGGGGCCAGCGTGAGCACGCCCTTGGTGTTGAGCATGGCCGGTTTGCCGCCAGCGCCGCCCAGCGACATCGCGTTGGCGAGCAGAGTCAGATTGCCGGTAGCGGTCGAGGTGCCGATGTTGGCGCCATTGCTGGTGTTGCTGAAGATGCCATAAGTGGTGGCGCCGCTGGTCAGGCCGCTGAGCGTGACGTTGCCAGCGCCGGTGGTGTTGATGACCGGCGTGGTCGAGCTGCCCTGGTCGAGGTAGATACCATAGTTGTTAGTAGCACTGCCGCCGCCGCCGGTGCCGGTAATGCTGACAGCGCCGCTCGAGGCCGAAGCGATCGTGCCCGGATTGGTGGTGCCGCCGTTGACGGCTACACCGAAATTGTTGCCCGCGCCGCTGCCGCCCTTGCCATTGATGGTCAGGGTGCCGCTGCCGCCGGTGACCGCAATGCGGGCACCGCCTGGCACACCTTGCACAGCCACGCCGACGCTGCCGGTGCTGCTTGCGGTGCTGCCGGCGCCGCTGATGGCGATGCTGCCAGCGCTACTCGTGACAGCAGCGCCGTTCTGGAAGATCACGCCCGAACCGCTGCCGGTGGAGCGGGTCGTGCCGATGATGGTGAGGTTGCCGCCAGCGGTGCTGACTGCAGCAGAAGCGCCAGTGAGGTCCACGCCCGATGCGGAGCTGCCGCTGCCACCCAAGCCGTACAGACGGACGTTGCCACTGCCGGTGGTATTGAGGCCATAGCCCAGGGCCAGGCCGGTGCTGGTTGCCGAGATACCGCGCAGTTCGATGTCGCCGCCGCCAGCAGCAATCGCGCCGCTGGTGCCCATGACGAACTGGGTGCCCGTGGCCGTCAGCGCACTGACGAAGCCCGCGTTGTCGACGGTCGGGTCGACCGGGGTATCGGCCGCGGCCGAACCGCCGCGCACCAGCACATTGCCGCCGCGGCTGGTGATAGCCGCGTTCAGGGCGACGGTACCAGCTGCAGCATCCAGAGCACGGCTGTTGAGGGTGACGTTGAGGGCACCGGCGCCGCTGTCTGCCTGAATGGCGCTGGCGACGTTGATACTGCCGTTCGACTTCACGCTCAGGCTGGACGTGCCGACCGCATTAGCGATCTTCGTGATGGCCGCAGTGGTCAGGTCGCTACCCGAAGCCATTGACATATTGCCCGTGGCCCAGTTGATGACGCCAGTGTTCAGGGTGGTGCCGGCGGTCAGCGCCAGATCGCCAGTGTTGGTGCTACCAGGCTGGGTAATGGTGCCAGTGCTGATCGAACCGGTTCCGGTCATGGTCAGCGCACCACCGTCGGTCAACGTGCCGCCGACGATCAGGTTCTTGCCAGACATGGTAAGTGCGCCGGTGAAGCTGGTTGCGCCGCCACCCTGGCCGATAGTTACATTGCCGCTGGTCGAGCTGATAGTGCTGGCCTGGGTACCGGTCTGAGTGATTTTGCCGCCCAGCAGGATGTCCAGGTTATTGCCACTCATATCGATGGCGCCGGCGCTGTTGATTGCTGATGCTGCTGCGAAGTTACTATAGACGCTGTATGCTGCTCCAGTCGCGCCGCTGCCCTTCATCGTCAGTCCACCCGTGCCTGCACCGATCGTGACGGTAGCGGCCGCATTAACATTACCCAGGCTGATGGCGGCCTTCGAACGAGTCGCGTCAAAAGCCGTGGCACCACCTGTTCCCAGGATGGTCAAAGCCCCTGCGCCACCGGTGGTGAACGAAGACGAGCCGGAACCACTAAATACAAGCACACCTTCAACTGCGGAGCTGTTTCCCTGGATAGCGACGTTGCCGGTCGAGGAGGCAACTGTAGCACTGTCAAACCACACCCCGGCATCATTCACCCCGGTGCCTTGCACCGAAATCGAACCGCTTCCAGTCTTGATCTGCGCTCCGGGAGTGATCTGCACACCCTGATTGCCGCTACCTGTCATGGTGATGGCGCCAGTATCCGTCTGGGTATTGCCGGAAAGTCGGATACCGCCCGAGCCGGTTGAGGTACCGGTCAACGTGATGGTGCCTTGGCCCGAAGTCACGATGCTGCTGCCGGTATACCCGCGGATACCAAAATCATTGCCGGTATTGGCAGCGTTAATCGAAATATTGCCGCCGCCGGCATTCAGGCTGCCTGCACTATACAACTGGAACGCAGCCAGACCGCCGTTCGCAGTGACAGCGCCGTTAGAGCCGCCAAACGCCGAAATATTACCGCCTCGTGTGTTAATGCCGGCCTCGATGAGGATAGTACCGATGGCAGCGCCACCCGAACGGCTGTTCAGGTTGACGTTAAGCGCGCCAGCTGTCGAGGAGATTGCGTTGGAGACGGAAATATTGCTCCCCGACTTGATGGTCAGCGTTGACGCACCACTGGCGCCCGCACCGGACTTGGTGATCGCTGGAGCAGTGTAGGCCGCAGCACTGTCGATCGTCAGATCGCCGCTGCCACCTAGCGCAATTGCACCAGTGGTGACGCCAGCATTAGCTGACTTGATCTGCGACGCGGTATTGCCACCGATGCTGACGGCGCCGGTCTGCACGAGACCGTTCGACGCGACCATGTTGAGTGAACCGCCGGTGGTGACTGCACCGTCGAATTTCACGGTGCTGGTACCAGTCGTGGTGGTGCTGGTGGCAACGAGGTCTTTGGCCACGGTGACGTTACCGAGCACATTGATGGTGTTTGCTGCGTTCATCGCCAGCGAGCCGCCGCCAGTACCGTTGAACGATCCGAGAACGATACTGCTGATATCGCCGTTGATTCCTGTCACGGCAATCCGGCTGTCGCCACCGCCAGTCTGTGCAACTGAACCGCGGAAATAAAGCGCGCGGTCGGACAGCAGGTTGACGCTGCCAGCCGAATTGATTTTCAGACTAGTGGAAAGCGAGCTGGAGGCGCCGCTAGTACTGGCGCTGTCCGTATAGGTGTCGATACCCAGCGCTGCACCAGCAGCGGCACCATTGGCTTGAATCGTAACCCCGCCAGCACCTGCCGTGATGCTGGTGCGTGCAGCATTGCTCGTAGCGCCTGCACCGCCAAACGAGATTGCTGTCCGATTGCCGTTATTGCGGACATTGGTGCCACCACCGGTACCGGTGATATTGACGCTGTTGTTACCCGTGATGTTGACACCCCCGGTGGTGCCACCGAAGAAGATGATGCCTTCGCGGCTATCGGTGGCGGCGGTTACACCGGTCGAGGTACCGGTGATGGAAACATTGTCACCGCTGATGTTAGAGGCATTATTAGCCGATGCATAGATGCCGACGTTCGCCTTCGACGTGCCGGTGATGGCCACATCGGCCGCACTGGCCGCGATGGTCAACGTGCCGTTTTGCGGCATGTAGATACCGACGTCGCCGTTACCAGCGGAGTTACCATCAATGATGATTTTGCCGCCTGCACCGGTCGAGCGGATCGTTGCTGCGGAAAGCCAAAGGCCACTGCCAGCGCCAGTCGAAGTGCCGTTGATCGTGGTAGTGCCGGTACCGTTGGTGACGGTGGTGCCAAGCAACTGGGCACCTGCACTTGCAGTAGAAACGCCCTGGAGCGAAATCGCACCGCTGGTCGACGTGATGCTGCCGGTGCTGGCGAGGAGGCCGGTGCCGGTAGTACCGGTGCCGGTCAGCGTCAGCTTACCCGATCCAGTCGTGATGCTGGCTGGGGCATCGAGTGAAATACCACCGGTGCCGTTGCCGGTCATATCCACGTTACCTGCGTCGGTCGTGATCTGGCCGGAGTAGTGGTGAATGCCTACGCCGCTCTGCGTGCCGCCAACCCCGGTAATGGTGATTGCACCGGCACCGCTAGTAAGCAGATTATTGTAGATCGCGACGCCATCCGTGAACGTTGCGTTGCTCGCAGACGTGTTCTTGCCCATGAGCGTGATGTTACCGCCGCCTGCGTTCAATGGCGCGGTTGATGCGATGACGATGCCTTCGATGGCCGAACTGCTGGCGAAATCCGTGGTGCCGGTGCCGCCATGGGCCAGGATATTACCGCCACGAGTGGTGATAGCCGAACCAATAAGGATCTTGCCGCTGGCCGCGCCACCTGAACGGCTATTCAGGTCCACGTTGAGAGCGCCACCGTTTGAGATAATGACACCGTTGGTGCCAATGTCGGTTGCCGCCTTGAGAGTAAGCGTGGAAGTACCGGTGGCTGCTGCAGTCTTAGTGATGGCTGGCGTGGTCAGGTTTAGACCGCTGTCGAGCGTGATATCGCCATTGCCGGCGGTGGTAAGGCCGCCATTCAGGATCAGCCCGGCACCAGTTGAACTCTTGATAGTTGTCGCGTCGTTCGTCGCCAGATTGATGGCGCCCACGGTCACATTACCCGTGGTACTGGATGCGACATTCACCGTGCCAGCGGGGCCGGTCTGCGTCAGCGAACCAAGCGTAATGTAATTTTTGCTAGTAATCGCAACGGCTCTGCCGGCGCTAACTGCACCTGTTTCAACCAGGCCATTTACAGCCGTAATGGTCAGGTCCGTGGTTGCGCTGATAGGGTTATAGGCGCGAACATGGCTACTAGTACTTGTCAACGAAACTGCGCCAGCGTTGGTGCTGGTAAAGCCGCCTAACACCAGGTCACCGGATGTCGTTTGAATAGCGCTATCGCCACCGCCGGTTTGCTGAATATTGCCGCGAAGGAAGACATCATCGTTGGCCGTAACCGTGACCGTGCCGGCTGATTTGATAAGCAATCCATCCGCGATCTGGCCACTACTATTGGGGAAGGCGTCGATTGCATTGCCGGCCTGCGTAGAATTGGTGGCGCTGATGGTCACCCCACCGGCGCCTGCGTCAATGGTAACCTTTGGCGTACCGGCACCAGCACCGCCATTGGTAAACGAGCCATCGTTGCCGAAGACCAGGGAAGTCTTGCCTGGTCTACCGTAGTTTGTGTCATCCGGCCCATTAGCCCCGCCACCAGTTGCGTTGAGGGTCACCTTGTTGGTTGCCTTAATGGACAGGGCATTGCTGCCGAACGAATTGATCCAAATGCCGGTCTTGCTGCTGCTGCCGCCAGTGGAATTACCAGTTACGTTGATATTGACCGCCTCCATGGCAGCCGAAGGCGACGAGGACCCAATGTAAGTACCGAAGCCTGTAGTAGAAGTACCGAAAAGATTCAGGTCGCCGGTGGTCTTCATACTACCGAAACCCGATATACCAGCATTGGAAACTGAGGTTCCGGTCACACTAATGCCACCGGTTCCCGCTGTTAATGCGCCACGCGCGTAGTTCACGCCCAGGCCTGTGCCGGTATTATCTCCCCTCAGCGTGATCGCGCCAGTCCCTGCAGTTTTCAGGACAAGGTTGTCTGCGCTCGCCATTGCCGAGCTGCCCGCGCTAGTGCTGGTGGCCCCCCAGAAGCTGATGTTACCGCCACCGGCGTCGATGTTCACACCATCGAAGTTCACGCCCTGCTTGGTCGAGCTCTTGGCCGCTTCAGTCCCGCTCGATCCACCGAAACCGGTGACGTTGCCACCTTTCGTCGCGATACTGGTTGCCGAAAAAATGATACTGCCGTCTGCGCCATCGGCCGAACGGCTGTTCAGCGCCACGTTCAGCGCGCCACCCGTGGAGGTGATCGCATTGTTGATAATGACATCCTGCGCCGAACGGATCTTCAGCGTTGAGGCGCCGGCGCCCGTTTTGCCAATCGTTGGCGTGCCGGTGAAGTTGACTGCGTCGAGCGTTAGGTCGCCGCTACCACTCAGCGTGATCGCGCCAGTGGTGACAGTAGCGACCGACGACTTGATGACCGATGCCGTATTGCCGCCAATGCCAATCGCGCCGGTCGTGATACCGGTGCTATTAGCGCTGCCAGACGCGAGCAGCGACACTGCCCCGTTGGTGGAAGTGACGCCGCCTGCGACATTAATGATGCCATAGCCCGCCGTCGTGCTACGCGCAGCGACGTTCACATCGCCCATCGCCTTCAGGTAACCTGCGACATTGACGGAACCGGCCACGTCTACGGTCAGGGAACCGCCGCCCGTACCGTTATAGTTGCCGAGGGTAATGCCCGTCAATGAATTCGTTGCAGTGGATGCAATACGACTGTCACCACCACCGGTCTGATTGACCGTGCCGCGGAAGAATATGCCGCCATTGGACGACATGTTGACGCTGCCGGCCGAAGTGACGTTCAACCCGGTTGCGATGGAAGAGCCGCTCTCGTTCCAGCTGTCGATCCCCAGGGTGCTTGCGCCGGTGGCGGTGGCGCTGATATTGACACCGCCCACGCCCGCCGTGATGCTCGTCTTTGCAGGGATATCTTTCATACCGAAGCTGATGGCGGCTGCCGTGCCACCCGCACGCACACGCGTCCCGCCGCCGGTGCCGGCAATGGCAACGCTATTGGTGCCGGTAATGCTCAGTTGGCCGGCGCCTGCCAGCAAGACCCCCTCGGAACTTGCGGTAGCGTCGGTGGACGAACCTGTAAGCGTGACGTTGCGGCCGGTGATCGAATTGGTTACCGAGTCGCGCAGGATACCGTTGCTGTAGCGCGAGGCGCCTGCCAGCGTGACGTCACCGCCCGTCGAAACCGACATCCCGGGACCGGTAGCGGTATTTGGCGCGTTCATGTAGATGCCGCCGTCGCTGATCGCTTCACTGGTGCCGTTGTTTGTACCCGTGAGAACGATGTTGCCGCTGGTGGACTGGATCGTGCCGGTGCTGAGGGTCAGACCGCGACCGCGGACGTTGGTGCCGGTCAGTGCGATGTCGCCGGTGGTCGTGGAGATCCTGGTCCCTGAAGTGCTGGACGTAGCAGTGAGCCACATGCCGTCGATACCGGCCTGGTTGTTACCGGTCAGCGTCAGCGCGCCCGTGGTCGCGCTGATCGTTGCGCCGTCCAGATAGATACCCTGATTGGTGGCAGCGCTTGCCGCAGCCGGAGCGGTGGAGGTGCCGGTCGCGCTGACCGTACCTGCGCCGCTTGCCGCCACGGACGAATTGACAATTGCCAGACCGGTGCCGGTCACGGCACTACCGTTGATGGTGATCGCGCCATTGACAGTGCTGACTGCCGCACCAGTGCTCCCGCTGGACTCGATCGAAACGCCCCTCGTGCTGCTGGTCGCGCCCGTCAGCGTGATGGTGCCGCTGCCGCTGGTCTTGACCTGCGATGCGGCAACCTTGACGCCGACGCCGGCGCCGGTGGTGGTGCCGCGCATGCTGATATTACCGCCGCCCGCGTCAATGACAACGTTGTTGCTGGCATTGCCGACCACGATCGCGTCACCGGTGCCGTTGCCGGCAGCCACGGTCTCATCGGCGCCGCCGTACACCTTGAGATTACCGCCCAGGGTGGTGATGTTGCCGGCCATTGTCACACTGCCAGTGGTCGCGCCGCCGCCTGAACGGCTGTTCAGATTAACGTTCAGCTTGCCCGAGGTCGAAGTGATATTGCCGTTCAGTACGATGTTGCGGTCGGCCTGCAGGGTCAGGGTCGCATCGCTGACGCTATCCGACTTAAGAATGTTGGCGCCCGCTGCCAGCGTGATGTCGCCGTTCTGGGTGGTCGGGAAAGACGGGTCCGAAGCCGTGGTAATGGTAACGCTGGTACCCGAGTTGAGCGACGCGTTGATGGTGCCCACGCTCACGACGGCGTTGTTTGCGGTTGGCTTATAGGTCGAGGTGCCAAAACCGCCACCATCGATGCTGGTGTTGCTGGCAGCGGTGCTGATCGTGATATCCGCCGGGTCTAGCAGCCACTGGCCCGCCACGCCCGACAGGCCTTTGGCGCTGACTGCGCCAAAGGCCTGAAGGTTTTTCTTCGACGAGGTCTCGACCATGCCGCCGTCGGTCGCGCCGTCGGCCACGATCTTGCCGTTGAAGTTGGTGTAGTTGTCCGACCACAGCACGGCCTTGCCGCCCTTGCCTTGCGCGCCGCTGACGTCAATCTTGGCGCCCTCGGCCATCACGACCGCTTCAGCGTGTGCCAGCGCATGGCCGGCCACGGTCTTCGAGGCGTCCGCCCCGCCCTGCCAGTCGCCGCCTACCAGTACGGAGCCGCCGGTGGTGCCCGACGCATCCAGCGTCGCACCCTGGTCCAGGCGAATGTACTGGCCGGTCGCTTCGATCGCGCCGCCCTTGCCGTCCGCCTTGCGTGCAGTGATCGCGCCTGCCACCTGCACTTCGCCGCCGTCGCCGGCGCTCAGGAAGATGCGGCCATCGGTGCTCGTCACGCCGCGTGCATTGATGATGCCACCGGTGTTGCCGGCCAGTGCGTAGACGTTACCGCCCTGTGCGCGCAGCTCGGCTTCGGCCGCGTTGATCGCGCCGCTGTTGGTGACCGACGTGTCCTTGCCGCCCACCACCACCGAGAACTTGCCGCCGTCCAGTGCCTGGTCGCGCAGGATCACCTGGTAGCCGGCCAGCAGACCAACGCTGCCCTTCTCTGCCGAGATCTCGCCATGGTTCTCGACCTTGGCCGCGATCAGCGCCACGTCACCGCCAAGGCTGCCGACTTTACCGTAGTTCAGGATTGGCGCTTCGCTCGTGCCCTGCAGGGTCTGGCTACCGCCGGCCAGGAAGCTGTCATTGCTGATGTCCTGGGTCGAGCCGACGAAGCGGCCGCCCACGTCGATCACGCCGGACTTGCCGACGACGATGCCGTTCTTGTTGATCAGGTACACCGAGCCGGTCGCCGACAGCAGGCCGTCGATGTTACTCACGGCGGTGCCGGTCACGCGGTTCAGCGTGGCGCCCTTGCCGTTTTCGATGCGGACGCTGGCTTTGTCGGCGATCGAGAAATTATTCCAGTTGATGACGGCCCGGTCGCTCAGCTGGCGGATCACCATGGCGTTCGAGCCGCCACCAAACGTTGCACTGCCGGCCACCACTTGGCCACCCGAAGGCAGGCCCTGGGCTTGAGCAAACATGAACGGGAACAGCGTAAACAGGGTCAGGCCAACCAGCGGAAGCGACTTGAGGGTCGGGTTGAAGCGGCGGCGAGTAGAAAGACGAGTAGACATAGAAGAGAATAATCCTGATAAATTAATAACACTCAATGGCGTCGATACAAACTTTTGGGTATCGCGAGGTTCGTTGAGCTATTTGTAGTTGGCGCCTTTGGTGCTCTCCCTGAGAGCGACGCTAGACGCGTTGGTTAGGTATTTAAAATAAACCACCGACTCCATGCTTGCCGGAAGATCGGGATCGCGCGCCTGGCGCTCTCCCCGCCCCTTCGCTTCTTGTCGAAGGGAGCGGGCCGGTCGAAGATCAGTCGACCTGGGTTGCTGCGGATTCCTGGGTCACAGGGGCCACGTTCGCCGCCTGGGTGTCTGCGCTGGCGGCCAGGGTGCGGCGCGCCAGCAATGCGGTCCATTGCTGCAGCGAGAGCAGATGGGCGTTGACCACCGCCATCGCGCCGCTGCGCACCAGCTCGGTCAGCTGCTCGTCGCTCAGGGCGGCGATGCGCTCTTCCGAGACGGCGATGTACTCGGCCACTGGCTCGCTGCGGCCATCCACCACGAACACCGTGTTCTTCACTTCCAGCAGGCCAGCTTCGTCGAGCATCTTGACGAAGTTGTCAGTGCGAACGGTCTCGACCTGGAACTCGCCGAGGAAGTCCATGGCGTGACGCGTGAGCGCGGTCGGCTCGCCGTTTTCGAACAGGGCCTGGCCTTCGCCTTCGGTCACGAAGCCGGCTTCGTCACGGTCGATGCAGACCACGAACTGGTCGCTACCGGCGCTGGCCAGGGTGAACGGGTGACGACGCAGGTAGGCGGGCACGTAGGCGCCAGCTTCGATGTTGCCGTCCTGGATGAAGAAATTCTTTCCTGCCAGACCCATCACTGCCAGCGGCGTCTTTTTTTCGCCGGCGAAGATGATTGGGTAGTGCTGCATTGCCTGTGCGAATTCACCCACCAGCAGCGGAACCAGATGCAGAGCTTGTGCTTTGGCAAACGGTGCAGCGGCGGACTGGTAACGCAAGTCGGCGTGCAGGTCTTTGTTGAGCACTTCTGGTTTGCCGTACATAAACTGCTTGCCGGTCAGATCGAGTGCTTGCTGGTTTAGCTGAGTCATGAAGAAATTGGCCTATAAGTAGTAGAAGATGGGGTGAAAATCGCTACCTGAATCTGCTTGTTTTGCTGCTTTTTCTCTTGCTGTACGTCATTATTATTCGATGCCGTACGGTAATCAACGTAAACCGGTACAAAAATTCGATCAAAACGACAAATTCAGCACATTCGCAACAAGCGATTAGTTCTTTGTTATTGGTTCTGCCTGTTCAGCGTGCACAGTCGTAGTCGAAGCAATAACTTCGTTGGCTGCACGCGACAATCAGCAATGGCTGCCCGCTGGTGGGGTCGGTGATAGGGGTACGCGATCGTCGGGGCGGATCGGCGATTGTTGGCAGGTCATGGAACGTGGTGCATGACGTGGGTGGTGCGGGCGCACGCAGGCCGACGTGAGCAATCGTTGGTATCCATGGCGGAGCCGGATGTGGATTGACTCAGTTCAGGCCAGCGGAACACCTGTGTGTGTTGTTGCTGACAGTGGTGAAGGCATGGGTCGCTGCTGTTCTGGTCTGGTGGATCGGGATGGCTGTGTGGTGGAACTTGGGTTCCCGCCTTCGCGGGAACGACGTGTAAGGCTGCGTGAACGACGTGTAAGGCTGCGCGAACGACGTGTAAGGCTGCGCGAACGACGTTCGGGGCGCGGGGACGACGTTTGGGGCGCGGGGACGACGTCTGGGCCGCGGGGACGACGTATCGGGCTGCGGGAACGACGTAGCGCTATGGGACGACGTGCAGGCGTTGGGGTGACGCAGCTGATCACATCAAGCGCGCGCAGCCGTTGCTGGCTCGCTTGAAGGCCATCATCCTCGCCACTGGCGGGGATGATGGTTCAGGCTGACTTAACGGGTCACCGCATGGTCTGCGCCAGTCCGGCGCCGTGTTACGCCTGTTCGGCGGCTTCGCTCGCGCCCTGGGTGCGGCGTGCCAGCAGGCTGTTCCAGCGTTGCAGCGACAGAAGATGGGCGTGCACGGCCACCATGCCGCCGCTACGTGCCAGGCGGACCAGTTGCTCGTCGCTCAGCTCGGCAATACGCTCCTCGGCAACCGCGTAGTACTCGGCCACTGGCTCCTGACGGCCATCGACCAGGAACACCGTGTTCTTCACTTCGAACAGACCAAACTCCTCGAGCATCTTGACGAACGCGCCGGTGCGTTCCGTCTCGGCCTGGAATTCGGTGAGGAACGCCATGGCGCTCTTGGTGAACTCGGTTGGTTCGCCGTCGGCGAACAGGGCTTCGCCCTCGCCTTCGGTCACAAAACCGGCTTCTTCACGGTCGATGCAGACGACGAACTGCTCACCGCCGGTCGAGGCCAGCGTGAACGGGTGGCGGCGCAGGTAGGCCGGCACGTAGGCGCCGTCGTCGAAATGGCCATCCTTGACGAAGAAGTTCTGCCCTTCGGCCAGGCCCATCACTGCCAGCGGCGTCTTCTGTTCACCAGCAAAGATGATCGGGTAATGCATGACGGCTTGCGGGAACTCACCCACCAGCAGCGGCACCAGGTGGACACCTTGCGCCTTGGCGAACGGCGCGCCGTCGGCACGATAGCGCAGGGCGCCGTGCACGTCGATGTTCAGCGCTTCAGGCTTGCCGTACATGAATTGCGTGCCAGCCAGGGTCAGGGTGTTTGGTTTGGTTTTTTTGCTCATGATATCGATCGTTTATGTAAGGTAAAAAATGCGTTGGGAGGTGTAGTTATCAGAACGTAAAGGTGGCGCGTGCCTGGACACGCCATTCACCGTCGTTGGTGCGCTGGCCATCCTTGAGCGCACGTGCGACATTCAGGCCGGCATTGAAGGTCTTGCCGAAGCTGTAATCAGCGCCGGCACCTGCCGAAAAGTGGGTGGCACTGGACTTCAGTGCGCGATCGCGGCCGTAGCCGGCATCGACGAAGACGAACGGCGACACCTGATCGCGCGCTTCACCGTTGAATTTCATCAGTGCAAAAGATGGCACGCGCAGTTCGTTGCGGGACACGACACCGACGTCAAAGCTGCCGTCGTCTGCCGAGTAGCCTCGCACCAGGCCTTCGCCGCCGAGTCCGATTTGCGCCGACAAGGGAAGCACCTTGGTAGCGAATTGACCAGACAGCTGGGTGCTGAAGGCCAGGTTGTACGGCAGGCGCTTGCCGGCCGCCAGGTCGACGGTGACGTAAGAATATTTATCCGACGTCACGCGGCCATTGGTGAACTCTGCCAGTTGTTCTTGCGAACTGCGATCGCTGAGACCGCCCGGGCTGATATGCAGGTTGACAGCCGCCGACGCCTGGGCGCCGTTGCCCTGCCAACCCTTCGACCAGCCTGCCAGAATCTGCCAGGCATCGGCCGACAGGCCAAGCACGTTTTCGCCGCCGAAAGCGACCTTGCGATTCTGGCGTTTGGCCTCGACCGCCAGCAGCGCGTCGCCCGAACCGGCCGGCAGGCCGAATTCCGACAACGCCATGCGGTAGCCAAGCGTGGCTTCCGTGGTGCGCTGGCGTACCGAGAAGTCGGCGTTGACCACCTGATTGGTCAGCGCATCGCTCAGCGTGAGCTCGATGTTTTGGCGCGGCAAGGTTGGAATATAGACACGCAAGCCCTGGGCGACGTAGCGTGGCTCGCTATTGAAGTAGCGGCCGTCTTCTTTCCAGAAGTCATTGCTGCCGGTGAGCTGGTACGACACGTACGAATCGCGCAGCCCCGGGATCATGGCGACGCCGCCGACGAACGAGCGGGTAAAGCCGGTGCTGGCCGAACCGCTGTTGGAAGCACCTGCAAACAGACGATAAGGACGCTGTACGGTGGCGGCGATGGTCAGGTCGGTTTCAAACTCGGTCGAGGCCGGCGCGAACAGCGCGTTCACCTGGCGGAACGGGTGGCGGTTCAGCCAGTCCAGGTCTTCGGCCAGCACGCTGCTGTCGATTGGCTGGCCCGACTTGAGCCGCACACTGCGGATGACCGCATCGGCATCGCGGCCATCGACGCCACGGGTGCCGATCTTGCCGGTACGGAATTCGGTTACCCGGATCTGCAGCACGCCGCCGGTGACTTCCTGCTCGGGCGTCGACATCGAAATGAACGGCCGCTCGATGTCACGCGACTGGCGTGCGATCTCTTCCTGGATTTCGGCGATCAGCTTGCGCGACAGCGGGCGGCCGATGAATGCGTTCAGCGCGGCGCGCGTTGCCGGACGATCCAGCATGGCGACGTTCCCCAGCTGCACGCCGTTGGCGACCGTGGTATCGGTGAATGCGCGATCCTGGGCGCCCAGCAGGACGATGGCGCGCAGGTTGACACCGAATGGCGTCGCGTCTTGCGATGCCGGCACGACGTCGGGGGCGACGATCGGTGCGGTTGGGGTCACCGGCACTGGAGGCAGGTTACGCTCCACCGCAGTCTGTGCCAGCCCGTACGGTGAAACTATTGTCAGGGCACAGCCCAGAGATAAGTAAATACCACGTTGCTTAGACATTTTATATACCAAAAATTACACCAAGTTGAAAGATCGGCAAATTTTGATGAACTTCTCATTTGCCTTTGCTGAATGTGCTGGATTTTTCGTTTCCGTACGACATTATTCAATGAGCGCCGGGATTTTTCAACGATTAACCGGTCAAATAGCAATAAACAGCAAATTTGATAGTTTTTTTACGACAAAATTGTTTGCCGAATCCAACGAAATGGCGATAAAACCAAGACAGTTATGGGAATGGATACGCCTGATCGACCGCGAGTAACTCTGCGAATTGCTGTGCCGACACCGGATGACTGAACAAAAAGCCTTGCATTTCGTCACAATCGTGCGCGCGCAGAAAATCGCGTTGCTGCTCGGTCTCGACGCCTTCGGCGATCACGCGCAAGCCAAGCTTGTGGGCCAGCGAAATGACGGCCAGGGCAATCGCCTGGTCGTCGGCACTGTCCGCCAGATCCGAGACAAACGATTTGTCGAGCTTGAGTGAGCTGATCGGGAACGCTTTCAATGTCGACAGGCTGGAGTAGCCGGTACCGAAGTCGTCCACCGACAGCGCCACCCCCATCGCTTCCAGCTGGCGCATGGTATCGACCGAACGCCCCATGTCACGCATGATCAGGGTCTCGGTCACCTCGACCTCGAGCGCATGCGGTGGCAGGCCGCTATCGTCGAGGGCAGCGCGGATGCGCTCGGCCAGACGGCGCTCTTCGAACTGCCGCGCCGAGACATTGACCGACACCGTCACCGGCGTCATCCCGGCCACGCGCCAGGCCTGGTTCTGGGCACAGGCGGTGCGCAGCACCCATTCGCCGATTGGAACGATCAGCCCGCTTTCCTCGGCCAGCCCGATGAAGCGCGTCGGCGAGATGATGCCCTGCTCCGGATGGTGCCAGCGAATCAATGCTTCGGCGCCGAAGATGCGGCCGCTGCGCAAATCGACCTTGGGTTGGTAGAGCACCTCGAACTGGCACGGCCCTGCAGCATCGATCCGGCAGCTGTCGATGGCGGCGCGCAGTCCTTCCATCAGCTTGAGCTTCTGCTCGATGGCGGCGTTCATTTGCCGGTCGTACGACTTCACGTTGTTGCTGCCCAGGTCCTTGGCGCAGTACATGGCGACATCGGCGTGCATCATGAGCGCGGAGGCGTCGATGCCGTCCTGCGGATAGAAGGCCACGCCGATGCTGGCACTGATCTGCACTTCCTGGCCGGCCACCAGAATCGGCGCAGTGACTGCCTGGCGCACCTGTTCCAGCAGCGGCAGCGCGGCCGCCGGCCCGGCGCCGGGATTCGGCAACAGGATCACGAACTCGTCGCCACCGAAGCGCGCCAGCGTTTCGCCATCGTTCAGACAGTGCGCCATGCGCACGCCGACGATCTTGAGCAGTTCGTCGCCGGCCTGGTGCCCGAGGGTATCGTTAACCAGCTTGAAACCGTCAAGGTCCAGAAACGCCAGCGCCACCGTGCGTGCGCCCTGCGCGGCTGCATCGATGGCCTGTTCCAGTCGCTCCCTCAGCAGGCTACGGTTGGGCAGCCCGGTCAATTCGTCATGCAGCGCCACATGCCGGATACGCTGCTCGGCCAGCTTTCGCTCGGTAATATCGCGGACGATCAACACCACGCCGTTCTCGACCGCGACCGCCTGGCGATGCAGCCAACGCTCGGCCAGAAGACCCCTGCTGGCCTGCCATTCCGCTTCATGGGGCGCACCGCCCTGCGCCACCGCGGCCAGGTCCTCAAAAATACTGGCGCCCAGGGTTGAGGTGAGCCTCAGTGACATCGACTGGCCGGCCAGTTCTTCCTTGCACAGTCTGGTCAGCTGCTCGGCGCGCCTGTTAGTGGTGGAGATCGTGAAATCGGTAATGCGGCCTTGCTCGGCATGCACATGGCGCAGCACGAAGAACGCGTCCGGACTGGCTTCCGAAGCGGCGGCGTAGGTCTCCTGCGCCGACTGTTCACGGCGGCGTGCCTTGGTCATCTGCCAGGCCCAGGTGCTGAGCAACGCCACGGCCGAGATCAGCAGCGCGCTGCCGGCACCGGCAATCCACAGCCATGCGCGTGTCTGCTGGTGAAACAGCGTCATCTGTTCCGACTCGGCCAGGCCCGCCACTGCGACCAGCGGGAAGCCACTCAAGGCCCGGCTGCCCGAGTACCGCATCACGTCGTCGATGCCATTGGTCGTGAGCGTGACGGTGCCATCGCCGTCACCGCCTCGATAGCGCTGGCCCCAGGATTGCTGGTTGCCGATGCGCAGCGCGCGCACCACGCCATCCTCGCCGACCATGCCCAGCAGCCCTTGTTCTCCCTGGCGCGAGGGCTCGTAAGCACTCGTGAAATAGGCCGGGTCGATGGTAATGATGGCCACGCCGGCAAAGCGGCCGGCGGCATCCTCGATGCGACGCGAAAAGTGGATGTTCGGCCCGGATCCGCCGGGAACATCGCTGGTCTGGCTCACGTAGGGAAGATCTGCAGGCGTCACGCGGTGGAAGTTGAACCAGACGGTGTCGGAGAGGTCATGCAAGGCGCTCGCGGGATTGCTGGCAACGACGCGGCCTTTGCTGTCGGCGATCTCGACCTGGAACACCAGCCCGGACGGCAACAGTCCCTTGGCCGCCAGGGTGCGAATGGCGCCGGCACCGCCGTCCCGCTGCACGGCATATTTCAACACGAGCAGGGCCTGGTCAATACTGCTCAGGCTGCGCGCCATCTGCGCTTCATAAATATCGAGCAGCTCTCGCGTTGCGTCGCGCGCGGTCACCGCAGCCGAGCGGCGCTCCGCCTCGATCATCTGCAATACGCCAAACCAGATCGACCCGAGCAGCAACAGGCCAAACAGCGGCAGCAGGAAATGCGCTTCCAGCGCCGGGCCAAACCGATGGGCAAGCCGGCGTGCATGGGTAGCGCGCGGGGGCACATCGATGGCAAGTGGAAGGACGGGCGGCACATCGGCGGAGTGGATGGGTTGCGTCATGGCAGACTCACGGCAACGTCGTTACTGGCCGCACCGATTCATCGAGCGCGTTGCGGTTGATATAGCCGATCATCGACGGATTGGCGGCCACCAGGCGGCGCACGGCGGCGTCGCCCTGGACTTCGCGTGGCGGTTGGCCGCGGCCCGTGAACACCATTTTTGACCAGTAGGCCCGGAGAAGTGCTGGCGTTCTGCCGGTGACCTGCAGGTAGAAGCTGTCGCGTTGCGGCGTGCCGATGCCCTGGTCGACCGCGATCGCCGGTACGCCGTTTGGAAAGCGGACCGCCTGGCCCAGGAAAATTGCGGCAACCTGGTCGGTGCTCATCGCCGGCGCCGGATTGCGGCTGGAAACCACGATTACCAGTTCGGCAGACGCCGGTACAGCGACCAGTCCCAGTGCCGCCGTCAACAGCGCATGGAACACCAGCATGGAGTTACGAGTCATCATCTTCATGCGCGCACCCATCAGAAAACGAAGTCCAGCGCTACGCTGGCGACGCCAAACGCCTGGCCGGAACGGAAGTTGGGGCTCGTGTTGATCAGGGTCCCGTTCGAGCCATCGCGGGGACGTACGCGTTCGATCTGCATTTTGAGCGCAACAGTCGGGGTGGCGTCCCAGCGCAGGCCGGCGCTGCAGGTCGACTGCACCGGGATCGCCGCCAGGAAGCTGTTGATGCCGGTATTGAGCTGTGCGCCGATCGCGGCCAGTTGCGGCGGCATGCCGGCGAGAGGCAGGCCGGGCTCGGTGGTCGGCATGTCGGCGCGCACCCTGGCATAGCCGACATACGGCGTCAGTGCGCCGATGCGCATGCCTGCACCGACATACGCTGCAGTGCCATTGCCGAGCAGGGAATCGGTGCGTGTACGCCCCCATTCCGCACTGACAAACCATTTGCCGGGATCGTAGTTCAGCCCTGCGCTGATCATGTTCACACGCTTGCCCGTGATGCCATAGCGGTCGGCGAGAAGATTGCCGGGAGTGCCGAAGGCGCGCAATGTCGAAAACAGCTCCGCGCCAATTCCGGTGTCGAGGCGCGCGCTCGCGGCCGACACGCGCGCACTCACGGCGTTGCGTTCAATCGTGTGCGAGATGCCATTGATATCCTTGGCCCGCAGGCGCAAACCATTTGGCAGGTCGTTACCGCTGCTGCCAAAGAACACCTGGGTTGCGTGGCCGATCTCGCCAGCGCTCCAGCGCCAGTTGAGGTCAACGCCATCGCTGCTCGAGAGCGGCAAGGCGCCATACACTTCGACCGGTGTGCGTATCCAGGGAATCGTATAACCGACCTTGCGTGAATCGGCGCCCAGGAACATTGGCAACGCGATGCGGCCCACCCGCATCGAAAATTCCGGCGTCAGCTGATATTTGATGTTGGCCCACTCGACCCGCGGCGCAAAGCTGCCTCCCGGCCCCTGTTCGCTGACAACCTGCAGTACCCCGGACCAGTTGCCCTTCTCCACATCGATCTGCGCACCCAGGCGGCTGTCGACGTCCGGACTCCACGCACCGCTGCGGCCTGCACCGCGCGTGCGCAGGATGGACGACGAAAAATCACCTTCACGTTCACTCGAATAAACCGCACCCAGGGTGCCAAAGCCGGAATATTTCCAGCTGAACGCATTCTGGTCCTCCGCCAGTGCGTCGCCCATGCAGATCAGGCAGCAGACCAGGGCGCTGGCCCTGTAATAGTTGCCAGTGTGAAGAAATGTGGACGTACGACGCGCAGCAGACGGTGAGTCCGTGCGGTGGAATGTAGGCAGAGCCATGAATATCGATCGTGACCGCAGCGGTCTTGGAGTTATCAAAATGCGAAAAGTCAGCAGAGTTTAGCGAGCTGGCTTGCCAAAGTCGAGATAACCCCCGGCAAAAAACAGCAAAAATGAAATAAACGTTGTCGTGAATCAACACTTTGATATGCGATTTGCAAGATACCTCTGGAGGGGAGGCATGCGCGGCCAGACGCTCGCGCCATGGCTGCGAACGAAACCTGAACGACGTGTTGACAGGGTGTAGGCGCAGTCAGCGTTAAATAGAGACTAGTTTTGAACTGACGAGCAGTTCAGCGGTCCAACCCCTGTCCCGAGTGTCAGGAGTCGATCATGAAATCGCCGCGTTTCAAGGGCTGGTTTGCAAAACTGCCTTCGCTGAACCAGCCTCAGCGCCAGCAAGTGCTCGATGCCCTGCATCCTGCAGCCGGGCTCGATCAAGTAGTCGCACTCATCAGTGAGGCGAGAACGCCAGGCCGATCCTGCCCCAGATGCGGCAACGAGCGCTGCTACCGGCACGGGTTCGCCAACGACCTGCAACGCTACCGCTGCTGCGCTTGCGGTCGCACCTTCAACGACCTGACCGGTACGCCGCTGGCTCGGCTGAGGCTCAAGGCCAAATGGCTCGCGTATTCTCGGACGCTGCTCGATTCACTTCCCGTGCGCAAGGCAGCAAACCGGGTTAGCGTACACCGCACCACGGCCTTTCGCTGGCGCCACCGCTTCCTGCATTGGGTCAAGCTCGACCGCCCCCCAGCGCTTAACGGTATCGTCGAGGCCGACGAAACATTTCTGCTCGAATCACAAAAAGGTTCACGCACGCTTGATCGCCCACCGCGCCACCGCGGTGGCCACGCTGCCAAACCGGGCATTTCCAGCGAACTGGACTGTATCTTGGTCGCGCGCGACCGTGACGGGCGCACGGTCGATGCCGTCACTGGCCGCGGCGCACTTACGGCTGCGCAACTCGACCGTCACTTGCTGCCCAGGCTCGATAAGCAGGCGTTGCTGGTCAGTGACAGCCATGCCGCCTACCGCGCCTTTGCACGCAAGCACAGGATCGCGCACGAAACGGTCAACCTGCGCGCCGGTGTGCGTGCGAGGCGACTGGGCAATCTTTCTATCCACGTGCAGAACGTCAACGCTTACCATCAGCGTTTCAAGGCCTGGCTACAGCGCTTTCGCGGCGTGGCGTCGCGCTACCTGCCCAATTACCTGGGCTGGCGCTGGGCGCTCGATGGAGAGCGAATTATTTTGCCAGGACAATTGCTTCGCATTGCTATCAGCGTCATCAACAGATAACACTGACTGCGCCGGGTTTATGACGAAGCGGGACCTGATACGTGGGGACGTGCCATCAGCAGATGGTCAGGTGGGGCTTTTTTTCCCGATCGGCCCGGATGCACCATGCAGGCCGCTGTCCCGCAAGTCCCATGTCTGCTGTATCTCGAGCAACTCCGGCAGCGCCTTGTGAAACACGGCCACCAGCGCCGGATCGAAATCCGTGCCTGCACGGGCATCGATATAGGCGACGATTTCTCCGACCGACCAGGCGTCCTTGTACGGGCGCTTCATGCTCAGGGCATCGAATACATCGGCCAGCGTCACCAGGCGCGCCGATTGGGGAATGGCCTCGCCGGCCAGGCCGGCCGGATAGCCGCTGCCATCCCACTTTTCGTGGTGGTGCAATGCCACCTCGGCAGCGAGCTGAAACACCTGCGCTGCGCTTTTGCTCAGGATGTCGTAGCCGATCTGCGGATGGGTTTTCATGATGGCCCACTCGGCATCGTCGAGCGGACCGGGTTTGCGCAGGATCGCCTGGGGAATGCCTATCTTGCCGGTGTCGTGCATCGGTGCGGCCAGTTCGAGCTGATCGCTGTCTTCTGCGCTCCACCCCGCCGCCTGGGCGAGCGCCCGTGCATAGGCGGCCATGCGCCAGATATGCGCACCGGTATCGGTATCGTTGAAATGCCCTGCCTGGCCCAGCATCGAGATCGCCTCGCGATAACTTTTGGCCAGCAATTCGGCCCGTACCTGGGATAGATGACTGGCAACGCGTGCACGCACGATCGGTGGTGACACGGGTTTCGTGATGTAGTCGACGCCACCGGCGAAAAAGCCCGCAGCCTCGTTCACGGGGTCGGTGTAGGACGTCACGAAAATGACCTGGATGGTGCCGGTCGTATCGCTCTGCTTGATTTTAAGGCAGAGATCGTAGCCGTTGATGTCTGGCAGGCCGATGTCCAGCAACACCATGGCGGGCCGGTGCTTGTGGAGCGCCGCCATGGTTTCGGCGCCGTCGCGGGCAAATACCAGGGTGTAGTCGTCGCTGAGCACCTTGCGCATCATGGCCAGGTTGGCGGGCTCATCGTCGACAAGCAGAATGGTCGGGCGACTCATGGGGTGCTGCCATGCATCTTGGCCAGCGCGAATGATGTTGCGTCAGCGTATTGGACAACCAGGCCTGCCCGGTCGAGACAGGGGCCGGACCGTCGTTCACGTGGACATATTTTTGAATTTCTCAACATGCCTCCGAAGCGTCGCGCCATCTGAAAGCGTTGCAACCAGATTTTCACCTGCCTGAAAGATTAACTATTACTCTACACGATGACGAAAACCATGTGCGCTTTTTTCCACCACGCGGTCGGTGCCGCTCGCCTGCCCGGGCAGGCGGAAATTCCTTCCACAATTACAATCCGCAAGTTTAGTTTGACCGTAAAATGGCCCGATGCTATAGTCCGGCAAAGCCAATGGTAACGTTTCCAAACGTGCCAAAAAAACATGGCACTGAACGGAGACAAGATGGTCAAATCCCGCAACCTGGCAGCAGCCTGCGCATGGTTGTGCGCCGCTGCAGGTGCGCTGAGTATTATGCTCGGTAGCGCGCCAGCCAGTGCGGCCGCACCGAAAGCAGAAGTTATCCACTGGTGGACCTCCGGCGGCGAATCGAACGCCGTCAAGCAGGTCGCCCAGGCGTTTCGCAATGCCGGCGGCGTGTGGGTCGACAGCGCCATCGCGGGCGGCGACCAGTCGCGCGCCGTCACCATCAACCGCATCATCGGCGGCAATCCGCCGACCGCTGCGCAGTTCAACACGTCCCGGCAGTTCACCGACGTCATCGAGCAGAACATGCTCAACAACGTCGACGCCGTCGCCAAGGCCCAGGACTGGGACCGCATCCTGCCCGAGCCGCTGATCGACGTCATCAAGCACGACGGCCACTACTACGCGGTGCCGCTCAATATCCACATGCAGACGTGGATCTGGTACTCAAAAGCCGCCTTCAAGAAAGCCGGCATCACGCGCGAACCGGCAAGCATGCCCGAACTTTTCGCCGCGCTCGACAAACTGAAGGCCGCAGGTCTCATCCCGCTGGCCCATGGCGGTCAGTCGTGGCAGGAGACCGTGCTGTTCTCGGCTTTACTTGCCAATATCGGCGGGCGCGATCTGTACCTGAAAGTGATCCGCGACCGTGACCAGGCCACGATCCTCTCGCCCGCCTTTCGCGACGTGCTGCTGGACTTCAAGCGCATGAAGTCGTACGTCGATCCCGGCGCACCAGGCCGCAACTGGAACGACGCCACCGCGCTGGTCATCAGCGGCCGTGCGGGCTTCCAGGTGATGGGCGACTGGGCCAAGGGCGAATTCACCAACGCCGGCCAGCTGCCCGGCCAGCACTACGGCTGCATCGCCGGCCTCAAGCCCGACACGCCGTACCTGATGCAGGGCGACGTCTTTGTTTTCCCGCGCACCGACAAGCCGGACGCCATCAAGGCCCAGCAACTGCTGGCGCAAGTCGTCTCGCAGCCCGCATTGCAGATCGCCTTCAGCAAGCTGAAAGGATCCATCCCCGTGCGCCTGGATGCCCAGTCCAATGAGCTCGACCTGTGCGCACAAAAGGGCGTGGCCATCATCAAGGACCGCTCGCGCCAGGTCGGCGTGACCGAGGTCTATCTGACGCCCGACCAGAACGGGGCAATGCAGGACATCCTCACCGCGTACTGGAATATGGACACGCGCGTCGAGAAGGTCCAGCGCAGCATTGCCCGCGCCCTTAAATACTAACGCCATGCACGCATCCCGACTCTCCCGGCACCTCAGTCCCCATATCGCCCTGCTGCCGATGGCGCTGACGGTGCTGCTGGCCTACGTCGGCGGCGCGCTGTGGACCCTGCGCACGTCGTTCACCGCGTCGCGCACCTTCCCGTCCGATAAATTCATCGGCGTCGCGCAGTACGTGCGCCTGTTCGACAACGAGCGCTGGCTGCTCTCGCTGCATAACCTGGCCGTCTACGGCGCGGTGTTCATCGTGGCCTGCATGGTCATCGGGTTCCTGCTGGCGGTGTTCATCGACCAGAACGTCAAGGGTGAAGGCCTGCTGCGCACCGTGTTCCTGTATCCGTATGCGATGTCGTTCATCGCCACGGGCCTGGTGTGGCAATGGCTGCTGGCGCCCGGCAGCGGCATCGAAGGGGCCGTGCGCCAGCTGGGCTTCCCCGGGTTTTCGTTCGACTGGATCGTGCACCAGGACCTGGTGATCTACACCGTCGTCATCGCCACCGTGTGGCAGGCTTCGGGCCTGGTCATGGCACTAATGCTGGCGGGCCTGCGCGGCATCGATCCCGAGATTTACAAGGCCGCGCGCCTGGATGGCATTCCGGCCTGGCGCGTGTACCTGCAGATCGTGCTGCCGATGCTCGGCCCCACCGTGGCGACAGTGTTCCTGCTGCTCTCGACCGCCGTCGTCAAGCTGTTCGACGCCGTCGTCGCGATGACGCAGGGCGGCCCTGGCATCGCCAGCGAAGTGCCGGCCAAGTTCATCATGGACCATTTGTTCCTGCGCTCGAACATCGGCCTGGCGTCGGCTGGCGCCGTGACGCTGCTGGTGCCGGTGCTGGCCCTGCTCGCGCCGTATGCGTATGCGCGCAGCCGCCGCGCGCGCCTGAGCGGAGGGCACGCATGACAGCGCGCCTCTCGCCGGCCCGCATCGGCATCTACGCCTTTTTGCTGAGCGCAGCGCTGTTCTTTTTGCTGCCGCTGTACGTCATGGTCATCACGTCGTTCAAGCCGATGGCTGAGATCAGGATGGGCAATGTGTTCGCCCTGCCCGGCGTGGCCACGCTGGACCCGTGGCGCGCAGCCTGGGGCGCGGTCAGCCAGGGCTTCTGGAATTCGGTGGCGATCGCCGTGCCCAGCACCGTGATCCCGATCCTGCTTGGCGCGATCAACGGTTATGCGCTGTCGTTCTGGCGCCCGCGTGGCGCGAATTTGCTGTTCGGCGTGCTGCTGGCCGGCGCCTTCATTCCGGTGCAGGTGATGATTTATCCGCTCGTGTGGATGATGGCGCATGCCGGCGTCTTCGGCTCGCTCCCGGCGATCGTCGTCGTGCACGTCATCTTCGGCATGCCGCTCATGACGCTGCTGTTCCGGAATTACTATGCGTCGGTGCCGCACGAGTTGTTCCAGGCCGCGCGCATCGATGGCGGCGGCTTCTGGCGCATCTTCTTGCAGGTGATGCTGCCGATGTCGCTGCCGATCATCGTGGTCGCTGCGATCATGCAGGTCACGG
>Ga0308163_10000909_pt1 | contig 39316 bp, 38 predicted proteins | sample PhyTR1_FD_201037 | JGI IMG/M metagenome (GOLD analysis project Ga0308163, IMG submission 201037) | Phyllosphere microbial communities from UC Gill Tract Community Farm, Albany, California, United States - DLSLT.R1 | ecosystem: Host-associated > Plants > Phyllosphere > Unclassified | place: USA... | reverse complement strand
AAAAACCCCGCCGGAGCGGGGTTCTTGTGGACCTAAGGAGATTCGAACTCCTGACCTCCTCGATGCGAACGAGGCGCGCTACCAACTGCGCCATAGGCCCTGACAACTCCACGAGACTACCACGTCGCGGGGAGCCCTCCGAACCGCTGGGCCCGGAGGAACGGGGTCAGCCGACGGCGCGGCGACGTCGCAGGACCTCGTCGAGGTCGCCCATGCCGGGCTCCGCGTCGTCGACGATGCCCATGCGGGAGAAGCGGCTGACCGGAGCGGTGCGCGCGGCGGGCGCGACCGGAGCGGCGGATGCGGCGGATGCGGCGGGCGCGGCCTCCTCCTCGGCGGCCAGGCGGGCGACCTCGGGCTCCATGTGCGCACGGCGCAGCGTCTCCTCGGACGCGGCGGCGGCGCGGCGCATCTCCTCGACGGGCGACAGCGGCGTGCGCGGCGCGTTGCCGGCGCCGGGGCGCGGGCCGGGCGCCTGCGAGCGCGAGAGGTAGAGCGGCTTCGGGACGGGGACGGGGGTCCACGACTCCCCCTCCTCGCGTTCGGCCACGGGGGCGGCGGGCTGCTCGGTCGACTCGTGGAAGTCGGTGAAGCCCGTCTGCGGTCGCGGACGCGCCTCGGGCGCCTGGAGACGGCGGGCGGCGGCGACCTGGGACATGCGCTGCAGGATCGCGAGCGAGCCCATCGTGGCGAGGGAGGAGATCACGAGCAGCGTCCACGCGGCACCGCCGGCGACCTGGGCGAGCCCGGCGACGACGCCCACGAGGGCGAGCGCGAGGATCGCGGTGGCGACGAGCCGGGTGCGGCGGAGGCGCGTGGCGGCGGAGGGCGACGTTGCGGACACGGGGGCCACTTTCGGTAGGGCGCGCTGGGCGGCGGCGTCTCGCGCGCGCGCGGCGGCTTCGGCTTCTTCGGCGGCGCGGCGGAGCGCGCGCTGCTGCTCGACGACGCTGCGGGCGCTGGTCTCGGCCCGCACCGCGTCGGGGACCTCGGCCGTCTCGGCCAGGATCCGCAGGGTCTGCTGCAGCCGCACGGCGTTGCGCTCGGTCGCCATGTACTGGCGGCGGTGCAGCCACGTGGGCAGGAGGTAGGCGAGCCAGAGCACCGCGGAGAGCGCGATGATGATGCCGCCGGATTGCATGTCCCGAGGCTAGGAGGTCGGGGGCGCACCGCGCGGGAAGCGCGCCGCGTGTCCACCGCCGGACCGGCGCATCCGCAGGCGGGGACGGCGCGCGGCGTGGCGCCCGCGGATCAGATGCGGCGCTGCACGGCGAGCGGTGCCGCGGCCGCCTGGACGTCGGCCTCGGGCACGCGCGACCACTCGGGATCCACGCCGCCCTGCTTCCACCGGTCGAGCACGCTGGTGGACAGCTCCTCCACGACGAGGCCGAAGCAGAAGTGGTCGCGCCAGTCGCCGTTGATGTGGATGTAGCGGCGGCGCAGCCCCTCGTACCGGAAGCCGAGCTTCTGCACGACGCGGAGGCTGGGGGCGTTCTCGGGGCGGATGCAGATCTCCATCCGGTGGAGCCCGAGCGTGGTGAAGCAGTGGTCGGTGGCGAGCGCGACGGCCGTGGGCGTCACGTTCCGGCCGGCGAAGTCCTGGCCGACCCAGTAGCCGATGGTCGCGCTGGACAGCGAGCCGTACGCGATGGACGACACGTTGAGCTGCCCGGCGAACTCGTCGTCGTACTCGATCACGAGCGGCACGCCGAGCCCCGCCCGCGCGTTGGCCTGCAGCGACCGGATGCTCGCGCGGGTGTCGAACGCCATGGGCGCGTACGGGCTGGTCGCCTCCCACTTGCGGAGCCACGATCGGTTGTCGAGCAGCGAGCGCTCGAGGGCCCGCGAGTCGCGGAGCCGGATGGGGCGGACGGAGATGCGCCCGTCCCGCATGGTGGGTACGGTCTGCGGCACGTCCATGAGCCTAGGCCCGACCGGGACGGGCGGGGATCCGCCCCGACGAAGCCGCGCGGAGCGGATCGCGGGAGGCGGGCCGACCGCCGGACGCGCGGATCAGCGCTCGAGCGTCTTGACGAACTCGGGCAGCCACTCGCGCAGGCCCTCGCCGAGGTCCTCGTGGTCGACGCCGAGCTGCACGATGGCCTTCAGGTAGTCGAGCCGATCGCCCGTGTCGTAGCGGCGGCCGCGGAAGACCACGCCGTAGACCCCGCCGGTCCACTCGGGCGCGGCGGCCATCTTCTCGAGCGCGTCGGTGAGCTGGATCTCGCCGCCCTTGCCGGGCTCGGTCTTGTGCAGCACGTCGAAGACCTCGGGGCGCAGCACGTAGCGGCCGATGATGGCGAGGTTGGAGGGCGCGGTGCCGGCGGCCGGCTTCTCGACCATGCCGGTGATGCGCACGACGTCGTCGTCGTCCGTCTCCTCGACCGTGGCGACGCCGTAGAGGTGCGTCTGCGAGGGATCCACCTCGAGGAGCGCGACGACGGAGCAGCCGCGCTGGAGCTGGACCTCGATCATGCGGGAGAGGAGCACGTCGCGCTTGTCGATGATGTCGTCGCCGAGGAGCACGGCGAACGGCTCGCGGCCCACGTGCATCTCCGCGCGGAGCACCGCGTGGCCGAGGCCCTTGGGGTCGCCCTGGCGGACGTAGTGCATGTCGGCGAGGTCGGTGGACTCGTTGACCTTGCGGAGCTTCGCGTCGTCGCCCTTGAGCTGCAGGGTGGCCTCGAGCTCGGCGTTGCGGTCGAAGTGGTTCTCGAGGGCCGTCTTGTTGCGGCCCGTGATCATGAGGACGTCGTGGAGGCCCGCGCCCACGGCCTCCTCCACCACGTACTGGATGGCCGGGCGGTCGACGACCGGCAGCATCTCCTTCGGCATCGCTTTCGTGGCGGGCAGGAATCGCGTCCCGAGCCCCGCCGCGGGGATGACAGCCTTCGTGATGTGGGTGACCATGCGATCGAGCGTATCGAGAAAAGCTACCTAGACTCGACCCATGCCGAGCGATGTCCCCACCGAGAAGAGGGCCCTGCGCGCCCAGCTGCGGGAGCGTCGTCGCCAGATGACCTCGACCGAGCGGGACGACGCGGCCCACGGCCTCACCAGCAGGCTGACGGAGCTCGTGGGGAACCACGACGCGCGACGCGTCGCCTGCTACCTCTCCACCGTCGACGAGCCGACCACGCGCCCGTTCCTGCAGTGGCTGCACGCGGACGGCCGCCGGGTGCTCCTGCCGGTGTCGCGCGACGACGGCCTGCTCGACTGGGTCGTCAGCGACGGCACCGAGACCGAGGGCCTGTTCGGCCTGCCGGAGCCGGTGGGCGAGCTGCTCGGGCCGATCGCGATCAACGACGTCGACCTGATCATCGTGCCGGCCGCCGCGGTCGACCAGGGCGGCATGCGCATGGGCTGGGGCCGCGGCTACTTCGACAAGACCCTCGGATCGATGGAGGCCTGCCCCCCGGTCTACGCTGTGGTGTTCGACGCCGAGTTCGTCGACGAGCTCCCGCGGGAGAAGCACGACATGCCGGTCGACGGCATCGTGACACCGACCCTCATCCACTCCTTCTAGGGACCCATGCCCACGTACTCCTACCGCTGCACGGTGTGCGGCAACGCCTTCGACATCGTCCAGGCGTTCACCGACGACTCCCTCACCGAGTGCCCCGTGTGCGGCGGCAAGCTCCGCAAGCTCTTCGCGGCGGTCGGCGTGAGCTTCACGGGCAGCGGCTTCTACCGCAACGACTCGCGCACCGAGGACGCGGCCAAGCGGTCGCGGTCGTCGTCCGGGTCGTCCTCGGCGAAGTCGGGCGACGCGTCGTCGTCGTCCTCTTCCTCCGACTCATCCGCGTCGTCGTCCGGATCCTCGGACTCCTCGGGCTCGTCCGGATCCGGCACGACGGGCCAGGGGTCCGGTACCGTGACCCCCAGCACCCCCTCCGGTCCCGCGTCCTCGGGCTCCGGTCCGTCCTCGCCGTCCACCTGATCGGGCGGCCCGCACGACAGGAGCACCCGTGAAGGGCTTCAAGGAGTTCATCCTCCGCGGCAACGTCATCGACCTCGCAGTCGCCGTCGTCATCGGCGCCGCGTTCACCGCGATCGTGACGGCCATCGTCACCAACCTCATCAACCCGGTCATCGCGGCGATCGTGAACTCGTCGTCCCTCGAGACCGCGCTGCGCGTCGACCTGCCGACCGCGTCCGGCGAGCCGTCGCCCATCTTCTTCGGCGCGATCATCGCGGCCGTCATCAACTTCCTCATCGTCGCCGCGGTCGTCTACTTCGGCCTCGTGCTCCCGGTCAACCACCTCAAGAAGGTGGCGTTCGCCAAGCAGAAGGCCGAGGAGGAGGCGACCCCGAAGGACGTGCCGCCGACCGAGGCCGAGCTGCTCATCGAGATCCGCGACCTGCTCGCCGGCAGCCCGTCGCCCGAGGGCGCGCACACGATCCCGTCGACCGCCGGCCAGCACGCGGCCGAGCCCGGCAAGCCGGCCTAGCCCGCCCTTCGCACGACCGACCGCCTCCGGCGTCGCCCCGTCAGCCCCAGTGGGGCGGGCGGTCGAGCCGGAGGCGGTCGTCGTTGGCGTCGGATGCGGCGGGCGCGTCGCCCCAGCCCTGCGGCGCGTCCTCGGCGGCGCGCACCGCGGGCGCGTGCGCGTCGGCTTGCGGCGTGGGGTCGGATCCGGGCACGGGCGGCGTCGACGCGCGACGCGACCGGCGGGCCGGGCGGCGCTCCCCCGCGGCGTCGGCCGCCCGGTCGGCGTCCGACGCGTCGCGCTCCGGCATCAGTCCGCCCGGTGCGCGCCGGCCTGCACCTGCACGGGCGCCGTGACCGGGTGCGCGTCCGAGATGGCGCCGAGGGCGGTGGCGATGCGGCGGGCGACGGCGTCCGGATCCGCGAACAGCTCGAAGGAGTGCACGCGCAGGTAGTGCCAGCCGAGGCGCTTGAGCATCTCGGGGCGCAGGCGCAGCGACTCGCGGAGGCTCGTCTGGTTCACGACCGGATCCGTCTCGATGGCGATCGCCCGCCCGCCGTAGGAGGCGACGAGGCCGAGCTTGTCGCGGTGGCCGAGGGCGGGCGCGAGGCCGAGGCCCTCGAGGCGGCGGGCGAGGTCGACGAGCATGGCGTCGCCGTCGTCCGGGATCGGGTCCTCGCGGAAGCGCGCCTCCGCCTCGGACAGGATCTGCGCGAGCGCGACGATGCCGTGCTTCATCCGGTCCTGGTCGATGTCCGACGGCTGGAAGCAGGAGACGACCACCATCGAGCGACGGGCGCGCGTCATCGCGACGGCGAGCAGGCGCTCCCCGCCGGGCGCCGCGAGCGAGCCGAAGTTCGACAGCACGCGGCCGTGCGGGGTGCGGCCGTAGCCGACCGAGAAGATCACGCGGTCGCGGCTCTGCGCGACGCACTGCTCGAGGGTCGCGACCATGAACGGCTCGGCGCGGTCGCCGATGAAGAACTCGGTGACGTCGCTGCGCTTGGCCGCCGCGTGGAGCACGGCCTGCTGCACGCGCACGGCGTGCCGGGCGCTCGCGGTGATGACCATGAGGGACTCGCGCGGGCGGTGGCTCGCGTGGTCGAGCACCAGCTCCACGACGCGGATCACCTCGGCGTCGACGCTCTCGACCGCGCCGGTGTCCTCGTCGGGCATGCCGTGTCCGTCGGCGACGAAGTCGAGCGACAGGCTGCCGTGGCCGAGGAACGTGCCGGCCCACGGGAGGGACTGGATGCGGCCGCCGTAGAACCGGCGGTTGACGAGCTCGGCCAGGTCCTCGCCGCCGGCGCGGTAGCTGCGGGTGAGCGCGAGGGACGGTAGGAGCTCGCCGAGGCGCGCGAGGGCGGAGTCGGCGTGGCGCTCCTCGAGCGTCGAGTCGTCGTCCGCGAGCTGGGGCGTCGAGCGCTCCGGCTGCGGCACGACCGCGATCGTGAAGGGCGACGGGGTCTGGGTGACGGGATCGCCGAAGACCACGGTCTGCTTGCCGCGCCGGATGCCACCGAGGGCCTCCGCGAGCGTCATCGCGCCGGCGTCCACGAGGAACACGGCGTCGAACGGCATCTCGTCGGTGATCGCGGGCACCTCGTAGGGCGACGCGAGCCAGACCGGCGCGATGGTGCGGGAGAGGTGGGGCGCGGAGTGGTGGAGGGCCGCGGCGTCGACGGGGGCGGATCCGCCGAGCAGCTGACGCAGGTGGTGCGCCTCCTCGGGCCAGTCGACCACGCCGATCTTCCACGTCTCCGCGAGCTGCCAGGCCAGGAGGCCCGCGCTCGCGGTCGCGTGCGCCTCGTCGACGAGGCGGAAGTCGGACTCGAGCCGGTCGAGCACGCTCGTGTTCGCGTTGAGGAGCGCCTTGTCGCCCGCGAGCATCTGCTCGAGCACGGACTGCCACCAGGCGAGCTCGAGCTCGGCGGCGACGGCCTCCTGCGGCACGTGCCGGTCGGAGAGGTCGCGCAGCAGCGGGTCGAGGTCGAGGCGGCGGAGCTCGGCCAGCAGGGAGGTGCGCTCCTGCAGGTTCTGGAGCACCTCGCTGTCCTCGGCGAGCTGGGCGACCTTCTCGCGCAGCTCGTCGACGGGCAGCTCGGCGAGCGGGGTGGGGCGCGTGAGCATGCTCAGCGGCTCGTCGAGCACGCGGAGGTCGGCGGCCACCTCCTGGTAGCGGACGTGCACGTCGGAGATGCCGCGCGGGACCTCGGGGGTCGAGCCGACCGCGACGTAGCGCTGCCACAGGATCCGCTGCTTCTGGATCGCCTGGAGGCTCTCGTGCATGTCGGAGATGTGGACGCCCGGGCGCACGTACTCGCGGGCGAGCTTGCGGAGGCGACGGCGGGTGATGCTCGTCATCTCGGGGGCGTCGCGGCGGGATCCGGTGGCCGCGATGATCTCGCTGAGCGACCGGTCGAACACCACGGGCTGGAACTTGTCGAGCGTCTCACGCACGTCGAGCAGGAGGCGGAGGTACACGCCGAGCTCGTCGATGGAGCGGTAGGCGCGCATCCGGGTCTGCCCGATGAGCTCGTCGGCGCGCTCGAGGAGGCGCGGGAGGCCGTCGGCGGAGAGGGACTTCGCGAGGTCGTGCGCGTGCGTCGCGGCGGCGCTCGTGGGGAAGGTCGCGCCGTACCAGGGCGAGTCGCCCGGGCCGTAGCGGAACTCGCCGAGGCTCGCGGCCTTGACGAGGGAGGCGGCGGCGCTCGCGCGGTCGTGCGCGATGGCCTTCACGGCGTCGCGGGTGAGGCGCGCGGTGGTGGCCGGCGGGCTGGGGAGGAGCGCGAGGCGCGAGAGCTCGCCGAGCGCGTCGAGCACCGAGACGCCGAGGTCCGCGTCCGGGCGGCCGAGCGCGAAGCGGTAGTCGAGCAGCACGTGCCGCAGGCGCACGAGCGCGTCGTCGACCTCGGCGGTCTGCGCGGGCGCCGCCTTCTCGTTGCGGACGATGGACTGCACCACGTCGCGCTTCAGCGACTTCGGCGCGACCGCGAGGCCCGGCAGGCCCACGTCGGCGAGGCGCTGGCCGATGCCCTTGAGGGAGGAGGCGCGCGGGCTCACCACGAGCACGCGCTTGTTCTGCGCGACGAGGCAGCCGATGGAGTTGACGATGGTCTGCGTGCCGCCCGTGCCGGGCAGCGTCGTCACCACGAGGGAGTTGCCCGCGTTGATCTGCGCGATGACGTACTCCTGCTCCGGATCCGCGTCGAGCAGCAGCGTGTCGGTGACGGGCGGGCGCTGGTCCTGCGGGATCGGGTCGACCGGCGCGTAGGCCTCGCCCACTCCCCACTTGGCGGTGGGGTTGCCGGCGATGGCGTCGATGACGAGGTGCTCGAGGTGCTCGGCGTCCTCGGCGAGCGCCCGGCCCACCTCGGCGAAGGAGGAGACGACGAGGCGCGGCTGCACGGCGAACGCCGGCAGGTGCGACGTGAGGCCGCGCAGGCGGTCGATGACCGGCTGCGGCTTGAAGGCGCCGTTCTGCACGGCGAGCGCGACGAACGACTCAGCGTCGAGCGTGATCTGGAACTGCTCCTCGAGCGCCCGGGCGAGCGCCGGGTTGAGGAACGGCTGGCCCTTGAGGCGCACCTCGTAGTCGCTGCCGTGGCGGCGGATCGCGAGCGGGCGCAGCAGCACGGGCGCGCGGAACTGCTCGTCGGCGAAGCGCCACTCGGCGAGGCCGATGGCCAGGTGGATCGACTCGATGCCCCGCGCCGAGACCAGCTCGATGCCCTTCTGGGTGATGCGGTTGGCGGCCTTGCGGGCGCTGCGGAGCGCGAGCTCGTCGCGGATGAGGGACGACAGCAGCGTCGTCTTGCCCGTGATGAACTGCGCGAGGCCGCCCGGGTGCGTGGTGCTCAGCTCGATGCGGGAGCCCGGGTTGTCCACGAAGTGGAGGAGGGGCGAGGGCCCGCCGATGCCGGCCAGCTGCTCGCGCCACTCGCGCCAGCGGGGCTCGGCCACGTTGCCGCTGCCCAGCTGCACGTCGCCGACGCGGAGGTCGTGGGGGCTGGTGCTGTTGTGGGAAGCATTCACGTGGGGGTCCTCTAGAGGCTCGGCGGCGAACCCGGAGAGCAGGTCGTCGTCGTCGTCGGATCGTTCATTGGCACGCCACACCCGGCAACAGTACGACGCGGCAGGTGGGGAAACCGGCAGGCGACGCCGTGCGGGCGCGGATCCGGGAGCCGTGTCGGCTACTGGTTCGCGGGCGGGGCCGCGCCCGTCGGCCAGCCGGCCGCCCGACCCCGCGGGCCTCGGCCGGGCCGGCTCCCCTCCGCTACCATGGGCCCGTCAGCCTCTGTAGCTCAATGGAAGAGCAGTTCCGTCCTAAGGAAAGGGTTGGGGGTTCGAGTCCCTCCAGGGGCACCTTCCGCTTCTCGCGTCCTCCCGTCGCGGACCTCTCGGCTCGGCCCGACCGCGTCGCCGATCCCCGCCGTGGAGAACGCCGGTGGCCGGCCGTCGGCTGCCGCTACTTTCAGCGCATGATCAGGTCAGCCGCCCCGTGCACCGCGTGACGAGGCGCCGACCGACCCGGGACATTCCGGGGGCGCGCGGGCGCCGACGCCTCGCCGCCACCGTGCTGGGCATCGTCATCGCCCTCGCCCTCAGCGCCTGCGGCGCGGTGATCGACACCACGATGACCGTGGACGCCGGCGGATCCGGCTCCCGCCAGATGACCGTCACGCTGAGCCAGCAGGACCTCGCCAAGGTCCCGGGCGGCTCGGCCGCCATCGACGCGTCCATCCGCCGGCACCTGCCGTCCGCGCTGGCCTACTCGGGCATCACCGGCACGGCCGACGGCGGCGTCACCGCGACCTTCACGCTCGCGTTCTCCTCCCCCGCGGACTACTCGGGCGAGGTCGCCGCGCTCCTCTCCTCGCGCACGGGCTCGTCCGCGCCCCGGTTCGCGGTCACCGACTCCCCGCTCGTGCGGGGCATCGACCTGCAGGAGCCGTTCACGAGCAGCGACCTGCTGGGGTGGATGTTCTCCGGCCTGATCGCGGACGGCGTCGTGGACGGCAGCGAGGGCGTCGGATCGTTGCGCGAGGAGGGCCGCGCGGCCGTCGTGTTCGCGGGAGAGCGGCACACGGACGTCGGGGACCCGCTCTCCTACTCGCACGAGGAGAACCACGGCTTCGACGGCGTCTCGATGGCGACCGACGCATCCGACCCGGGGCGCATCACGCGGACCATCACGTACCGCGCCGAGCAGGGACGGGACCAGGCCGACCTGGCGCGCCTCGACGCGTTCGTCCGGGGCGCCATGCCTGCGGGAGGCGAGCTCGCCGCGCCCGAGCCGGGCACGTGGACGATGGCCTTCACCGGCGACGCGGCCACGATCCAGGCGGACACGGCAACCGCGCTCGGAGGCGGCGCCACGAGCTTCGCGGTCGACGTCTCCCCGCGGGCGGACGACCCGTCGCAGGAGGTCCTGCAGCTCACCGACACTGCATCGTGCGCGGCGGTGTGCGCCGTCGACGCCATCGGGCGCAGCGGGGTGCCCGATCACTTCACCGCAGGCGCCGGCTACTCCCCGGAGTCGATGGACGTGGGGTCGGCCGCCGCCGGCCCCGTGAGCTTCGTGCTCAGCCCGCCCGTCTCGTCGGTCGCTTCGCACCTCTCCATCGGCTCCGGCGGGGACGTCACCGGCACGACCACCATCGTCGTCCCGAAGTCCAGCGCAGACGCGGTCGGGGACGGCTTCCTGGAGCGCTACCGCCCGGATCCGGACGTCGGCACGATCACCTCCGACGCGGGACCGGACAGCACGTCGTACACCGTGACCATCACGGGCGCGAGCGTCCAGGACTTCGCGGACCGCTACGCGAGGTGGGCCCCGGGAGCATCCGTCGGAGCGCGGGTGGTGGACGACGGGTTCCTCGTCCGGCGCTCGGAGTACGCGATCGACCCCGGCTTCGACGCCCTCGCGTCCGGGCACCGCGTCCTCGACGGCACCGACGTGACTCTGGACCTCCCGCTCGGCTCCTGGGTCGACGGGGCGCAGGGCGGCTCGGGCGCAGACGGCGCCCGGATCACCGTCGTCCGCACGAGCAGCCTGACGCCGGCGGGCGTCGCCGCCGCGGCCGTCCTGGCACTCGCGCTCGCCGTCGGACTCGTGCTCCTGCTCCGGCGTCGACGGGCGGTGGCGGCGCGCGTCGGCTCGGCACGCGCGCAGCTGGACGCAGCGCTGGCCGCGCGACGCCGGACCCGGCTCGACGAGCGGCTCGCGATCGAGCCCACCCTCGGCGCCGACGCGGAGGAGCGCGGCTCGCTGCTCGCGATCCCGGCACCGGCCCCGTCCACCATGGCCGGCGGTCGCACGGGTGCGCTCGACATGGATCCGCCGCGCGATGCGGCCGGCGGACCGCCCCACCACGGGACGCTGTCCATGACCCCGCCGCGCCGCAGCACGGGCACGCGACCGACCCTGCTCGGCGCCCGCCCCACCTCGGCCACGACGTCCACCACCGCACGCACCACCGACCGCACCGACCCCTGGGGAGCCTGACCGCATGTTCGAACCGCAGATGGATGACGACGCCGCGACGAAGCCGATCGTCGAGGACGCCGGCGGGGGCGGTGCCGTCACCCCCGCACCGACCTACCCCTTCCGCCTCCTGCCCGACGAGACCGTCCTCGGTACCTACCCCGTGGCGCGCCGCACCCGCCCCCTGGGCCGCCTGGTGAGCTACCTCTTCGTCACCGACTCCCGCGTCATCTACTCCGCGGAGGCGAAGACGGTCTCGTCCTCCTCCACGTACTCCCGCGAGTACAAGATCGACAAGGTCGACGGCATCGAGGTGGGCCGCGACACCGGCTACGACGCGCTCGGCGTGGCGGCGCTCGCGGCGACGGCCCTCAACCTGCTCTTCAGCTTCCTCGCCTGGCTGGTGCTCGCCAGCGCCGACTCCTCGAGCCTCGCCGGCTTCGCGTGGCTCTACGGCGTCGGCACCTTCCTCGCGCTCGTCCTCGGGGTCATCGCGTTCTTCGTGCTCCGCAGCCGAGCGGCGGTCCTCAGCGTGGTCACGGGCAGCCAACGGCAGGAGATCACCGCGCGGCACGACGTGGCGAAGCTGCTCTTCGTGCTCGTGCTCTTCCTCGCGCTGGGGCCGATCGCGGTGCTCGGCGCCGCGCTCTGGGTGCTGGCGCGCGAGCTCGGCATCGTCAGCGCGTCGGACGCGGGCCTCTACATCCGGCCCGACGACCTCGACCACCTCGCCTACGAGGCCGGCGCGCTCATCCTCGACGCGCAGGCGCGGGGCAAGCTCGCGGGTGCGTGGGACTGACGCGCCGCACGATCACGCGCTACGCAGCACACACCACGCACCGCAGAGGGAGACACATGCACGTCGTGCAGCTGGGCCAGCTCCGGGCCTCCGGACCGACACCCGACATCACGATCCAGGATCCCGTGACGAACGAGGCACGGAGCTACACCCTCACGCCGTGGCTCCTCGACCTGATCCGACGCGTCGACCCGGTCGCCGCTGACCAGCCCTTCACGGCGGATGAACGCCGGATCCTCCGCAACATGGCTGGGATCCACGTCATCGCGCTCGTCCCCGATGACGCGCCGTTCGCACGCTTCGACTTCCTCCCCGTCACCCGGACCGACATCCTCTTCGACGCGGCGCTCGAGGAGGGGTACCGCCTCACCTCGGAGCCCGGGGTCCGTTCGAGCTGAGCGAGTACGGCGCGAGGTTCCTGCACGAGGCCGACGGCCGGCGCACCCTCGGCGAGATCATGCAGAGCGTCAAGGATCGCGCGCTCGCGGATGACGACGAGCGCCGGGAGATCCGGGAGGACGAGCGTGGAGGCATCCCGTTCGACGGTCTACTCCGGGATGAGGCCTTCCGATTCGCGAGGGCCTGCGCGGAGAATCCCGCCCTCAGCCTCGAGCCGCGCCACACCCGCCCGGCGGACACGCTCCTCGCGTAGGTCCCCTCGTCCGCAGCCGATCCCCACGGAGGAACACCACCATGCACGTCGTACCGCTTGGTCACGTCAGCGAGTCAGCAGGCGCCCCCACCGTCACCATCCGGGATCCGCTCACCGAGGAGGCGAGGAGCTACGCGCTCAGCCCTCCTCTCGCGAATCTGATCCCGTCGCTCGACCCTCGGGAGACCGACAGGGCGTTCACCGATGAGGAATCCCGCCTGCTGGAGGGGATGGCCCGACTGGGCGTCGTCGCCCTGATCGAAGACCACGCGCCGCTCACGGCCCTCCGCTTCATCCCCGTCACGCGCGCCGACGTCCGGTTCGACGCGGCGCTGGACGGCGGCTTCCGCTTCGACTCCGACCTCCATCGGCCGTTCGAGCTGAGCGAGTACGGGACCCGTCTCCTCGAGAAGGTCGACGGCCGCACGGACATGGGCGCGATCGCGGAGGAGGTCCGGCGGGAGGCGCTCGCCGACGAGGGCGACCGCGCGGAGATCGAGGAGCACGTCCCCACGACCGGGCATGGCGTCGAGGAGTTCCTCGTCGACGAGGCCTATCGGTTCGTCGACGCGCTGCGCGGGAATCCGACGGTGACCTTCGAGCCGGCGCCCGCACCGTGAGACCTCGATGCGACGAGGGCACGCTCGGCGTCCCGCTCGACGACGACAGGCAGAGGAGAGAGAACACGATGCACGTCATGCAGCTCGGTCACATTCGTGAATTCGACGGCCGCTTCAACATCGCCGTGCAAGACCCGCTGACTCGGAAGCCCGCGAGCTATGACCTCACACCGCAGGCGCTTGCGATCCTCCGCTCGCTCGACCCCACGGAGACGGACCGTGACTTCACGCCGGAGGAGAAGCGCCTGCTCGAGCTGTGCTCCGCGCTCCGCATGGTCGCGATGCACGACGACGACGCGCCGTTCTCGCACCTGACCATCATCCCCGCCCCGAGGTACGACGTCGTGCTAGATGCGATCCTCGAGGAGGGCTACCGATTCTCCTCGGAGGTGGACGAGCCCTTCGAGCTCAGCGAATACGGCGCGCGATTGCTGGCGCGGGTCGATGGCAGGACATCTCTCGGGGACATCGCCCTCGCGGTCGAACGGGATGCCCTGGCTGATCCGGAGGACACCGCGGCGATCCGCGTCCACGAGGTGGAGCAGCACCAGGGGTTCCATGACTTCCTCCGTGACGAGGTGTTCCGCTTCGTCGCAGCCCTGCGCGGGCGGGAGGCGATCACCTTCGAAGCGACCGCAGCAGCATGAGGCGACGGGATGCTCGCGGTACCGACCCGGTCCTGATGCGGTCCGAGCCACGCTCCTCGATACCCCAAACGCACCCGGGACCATCAAGAGATCAGGAAAAGAGGATGGGATGCACGTCGTACAACTCGGATATCTCAGTGAGGTAGACGGCGAACCCAATGTCACCCTGCAGGATCCCCGCACAGAGCAGAGGAAGGGGCATCGGCTCGACCCGGCCATGTTCGCGCTGCTGCAGGCGCTCGACCCTACGGACACGGTCCACGACTTCACCCCGAAGGAATGGCGATGCCTGCGCGGCTTCGCGCGGCTCGGCATCGTGGCGATCACGAGCGACCAGGACTCCGTCGACGAGCTGACGTTCATCCCGGTCCCACGCGCCGACATCAGGTTCGTCGGGATGACCGACCGCGGCTATCAGCTGACATCGACGCTCGGCGAGACATTCGAGTTGAGCGAGCACAGCACCCGCTTCCTCGGGATGGCCGACAGCAAGCGGAGCCTCGCGGAGATCGTCGCGGCCGTCGAGCAGGAGGCTCTCGCGCGCGCAGAGGAGCGGCCGTACATCGAGGAGATCGAACGAGAATCGGGCGCGTCCTTCGGCGAGTTCCTCGAAGCCGAGGCGTACCGGTTCATCCGAGCACTCCGCGGGAACCAGGCCGTCAGCTTCGAACCGCCGTCGATTCCGTGAGGTTCGCGCAGTACGGCGGAGCAGTAGCCGCCGGCGGCCTCCTGACACTGACTTCCATGGGGCCGCTGATCGGAGTCCCTGAGGCGGACACCGCAGCGGTCGTGGACACGTACGAAGCCTCCACTGCGCCCGCGGAACGCAGAGCGGAGCAAGAGGAACGCGTGGAGGAGGCACAGGATGCTGCCGGGGATGACGCCCCCTCGCTGCGGGACGACCTGCCTCAATCGGACGACGTCGACATGCGCGGCACCACGTCCACGATCATCGACGCCGGGGTCAGCGAAGACGGCACGGCACCGGCCGAGAGCAGCACAGACCATCCCGATGCCGATTCGGATTCCGATTCCGATTCCGATTCCGATTCCGATTCCGGCCACGCTTCCGGAGCCGACGATGCATCGGAGGATGCGATCGAGAGCGGAACGGAGGCCTCGCCTCCTCCGGTCGAGGCAGAGACCGCGCCTTCGTCCGCCCTCGAAGTGGAGCGGTCGGTCAGTGTTGATGATGGGACAGCCGCTGCGTCTGACGCGGATCGGGTCACAGACGCCGAGCCGGTCGATCAGGACCCTGTCACCTCCGACCAGGCGGGGAGCGAGGACGTCGAGGTGTCCACGCGGACGGACTCCCCCACCGGGGAGACCTCCGCGGACCAGCCGGCCGCCGGGGACGTGGAAGCTCCGCCGAGGATCGACTCTGAGTCGGCGGACATGGAGACCGGTCCCGACCCCGACACCGACACCGACACCGACACCGACACCGCCGATCCCGAACCGGAGTGGTGATGCCCTATTCGGAGGAGGTCGTCAGCGGCACCGCGCTACGGGACTGCGCGGGGCACATCGGTCCGCGGCCCGCGGAGGCCGGCGTGCACGGCGTCGCCGGCACGAGCATCGGGTTCGACGACGCGATGCTCGGCCGGCACGTGCTCTACCTCGGCGGCATCGGCACGGGCAAGACCGTCGGCATCTCCGCGCTCGTCGCCTCCGCGCGCGCGAGCATGACCGCGGACGACGTGATGGTCGTCTTCGACACCAAGGGCGACTACCACGAGACGTTCCACCGGCCGGGCGACGCGGTGATCGCGGCGACGCTCGCCGATGAATTCGCGGGTCAGGTCGCGTGGAACTTGTTCGAGGAGTTCCGCGCGCTGCCGCCGGGCCGGCTGCCCGAGGACGAGATCTTCGAGATGTGCAGCGGCCTGTTCTCCCGGCTCGTCGCCGACGCCGGCGACAACGCCTACTTCGCCCGCGCCGCGCGCGACGTGTTCACCGCCCTCGTCACCGCGATGTACCGGGAATCCGAGGAGCGGTCGAACCGCGACATCCGCATGATCGTCGGCAGCATGGGCATCGGCGAGATGCACGCGCTGCTGGACCGACCGGAGAACGCCGACCTCCGCGGCGCCCGCCACTACATCGCCAAGGAGGGGTCGAACTCCACGATGGCGACGATGGCGTTCATGCAGCAGGTGATCCAGGAGTCGTTCCGCTCCTCGTTCGGGCGCCCGGGGGACTTCTCCATCCGCGCCTTCCTGCGCGCGAAGGGGGCCCGGACGCTGTTCCTCGAGTACGACATCGCCTCCGGCAGCACGCTCGCGCCGGTCTTCACGGCCATGCTCGACGTCGCGATGAAGGAGGCCATGTCCCGTCGCCGCGCCGCCGGACGCGTCTTCTTCGTGCTCGACGAGTTCGCGCTCCTCCCCGAGCTCACGCACCTCTCCGACGGCGTGAACTTCGGCCGCTCGCTCGGGCTGCGGTTCATCGTGGGGACGCAGAACGTCAAGCAGGTGCAGGAGATGTACGGGCCCGAGATGGCCGCGTCCGTGCTGTCGGCGTTCGGATCCGTGTTCGCGTTCCGCCTCTACGACGGGGACTCCCGGCGCTTCGTCGGCGACCGATTCGGCGCGAACCGCAAGCTGACGCGGTTCGACTCCTCCGTGCGCGGCTCCGGCCTCCGCGAGGAGGTCATCACGGGCGCGGTGGTCGAGGACTGGGACCTCTCCAGCCTCGGCGTCGGGACCTGCATCGCGGCGCTGCCCGACGGCCCGCCGGTGCGGTTCACGTTCGCGGCGCCGGCGGCGCCGCCGTCGCGGTAGGGCCGTGACGCAGGGCTCCGGCGCGTCGCCCACGCCGTCGCTACCATCGCCGGACGGGGTGCGCACCTGAGCACGAGCGACGCATCGACGCAGTCCATCGACAGGAAGGAGAGGACCCATGCACGTCGTCCCGCTCGGGTACATCGGCGAGTTCGAGGGCAAGCCGAACCTCGCGCTGCTGGATCCCCTCACGACGGAGACCAGGAACCACACGCTCGCGCCGGAGACGGCCCGGTTGCTGCGGTCGATCGACCCGACCCTGTCCGACCAGGATCTCGACGAGCAGGAGCGCCGTCTCCTCGTGGGATACGCGACGCTCGGCATCGTGGTCCTGATCGGCGACGACGCACCCCTCTCGGCCCTGGACGTCATACCCGTGCCCCGCGTGGACATCATCCTCGAGGAGGTGCTCGACGACGGATACCGCTTCAGCTCGGGATCCGACGAGCCGTTCGAGCTGACCGAGTACGGCGCCCGGTTCCTCACCAAGGCCGACGGCCGACGCACGCTCGGGGAGATCGCCGAGGCGACGCGCGACGAGGCCCTCGCGGACGACGCCGACCGTGCCGCGATCGAGGAGGGCGTGACGCGCACCGGGCAGTCGTTCGACCGCTTCTTGATGGACGAGGCCTACCGCCTCATCTCCGCCCTGCAGGGTCGCGTCGCCGTGACGTTCGAGGCGACCGGGCGACCGTGAAGGCGCGCCGGGTCCTGGGCGGCGTCCTGGTCGGAGGAGTCGCCTTCATCGGCGGCGCGGGCATCCCCCCTCAGGTCGACGGCCCGGATCCGAACGCGCTGCTGGACAGCGTCGAGGCAGCAGCGGTGACACCCGGCGAGAGACGTGAGGAGCAGGAGGAGCGGATCCGAGCCGCGCACGATTCCACTCGGAGCGACGCGCCCGCCCTCCGAGACGATCTGCCTCATCCGCACGATCTCCCCGTGGTCGGGACGAGATCGGTTCCCGTGGCGTCCGCCGGCGAGCGTGAGGGACGCCCCGGAGGATCAGCCGAAGACGCTGACCCCGCGACGGCGAGCGCCGGGGCGCCTCCCGCTCCGCGGACACGCCCCAGCGGACCCCCGGCGGCGATCGTCCGACGTCCGACGCCCGCCGCGGGACGGCTCGGGAGGGGCGTCGGTCGACGTGATCCGCCCGGAGGACGCGGACGGTGACTGGGCAGGGTGAACCGGCCCGGAGCGCGCGCAGCCCGTCCGTCCCGCTCGGCGCCTCGGGCTACGTGCCGACCGGCTCCCCCGCGTGCACCCGGATCGCCTCCCGGATCGCATCCGCGTGCGCGTAGATCTCGTCGAGCGAGCCGATGGGGTGGCGCGTCTCGACCTTGTGCGCGTCGAACAGGCCGAGGTACTTCTGCTTCTTGCCGTTGAAGTGGAGGCGCGCGATGGGCTTGCGGTTGTTGTCGTCGAGGAGGATCGCGAGGTACGACTTCGCGTCGCGGTGCACCACGCGCTGCGGCTTCACCTCGCTGCAGGCGATCGCCTTGACGATCTGGTAGCCCTCGAGCTCCTCGAGCGTCGTCTCGATCTCCGTGTCGCGGTCAAGGTCCGCCTCCACGACCTCCTCGCTGGTGATCACGTCGGCTGATGCGGCGGTCGGCGCCGAGGGGAACGCGGGAGCCCCGAGTGCGGTCTTGAGCCGGTCGTTCACCTGCTCGTTCAGGTACTGCTTCGACGCCTTGCCGACGAGGGTCGTGAACTGGTCGCGGACCTTCTCGGTGAACATGCCGTCGTAGACGCGGCGGGTGAGGAGTTTCACCCATTCCGGCGTCGGCTCGCGGAACTCGGCGGCGATCGCGCGCTTCAGCGCACCGACGTACTTGAGCTCGCCGGCGGCGCTGATGATCGAGTCGAGGTCGAACACGTCCTTCGTGAGCTTCATCAGCTCGGGCAGGAGGGTCTCGTCGATGTCGGCGAGGTCGAGCACGAGGAACGGCTTCTCGTCCATGCGGTTCGGCGCGTCGAGGTCCGTGTAGAAGTGGTACGTCTCGCCGTTCGTGAGCACCGCGATGCGCGCATTGGTCACGGCGAAGTAGCGGAACAGCTGCGACGCGTGCTCGATCTTGAGCGGCTCCGTCGACTTCTTGCACTCGATGAGGATCTGCACCTCGCCGTCGCGCATGATCGCGTAGTCGATCTTCTCGCCCTTCTTGAGGCCGAGATCCGCCGTGAATTCGGGGACCACCTCGAGCGGGTTGAACACGTCGTATCCGAGGATCGTGGAGATGAACGGCATGATGAACGCGTTCTTCGTCGCCTCCTCCGTCTGGATGGCCTCGCGCTGGTTGCGCACCTTCAGGGCCAGGGCGGCCAGTCGTTCGGCGAATTCCATGGGGACTCCCTCGTCTCGGTGATCCCGACGATACGGAGGTCCATGCGCGTTCATGGAAGGGCGGGTGCCCCCATTTCGGGATATATGCCCTCCGAGCCACATCGGCCGGATGCTCGCGCACCCGGACCGGTGGACAACCGGATCGACCCCGGTCCCCCTCCGCGCACACTGGGGCGGTCCCGAGCGCGCCGCGACGATATGCGCCCCACGGATCGCCTCGACGGCGCGGCTCCGGGCAGCAGCCATCGGCTCGGCGGGCGTCGCCGGGCAGGCCCGCACCGCCGATCCGAGGAGCCCCGCCCATGACCCCTGCGAGCGACCGGGTCGACTCCCGCACGCGCGTCCCGCTCTCCGTGCTCGACCTCGTCCCCGTCTCCGCCGGGTCGTCGTCGGCCCGGGCGCTGCGCGACAGCGTCGACCTGTCCGTGCGCGCGGAGGCCGCCGGGTACGCGCGGTACTGGCTCGCCGAGCACCACATGAACCCCGGCCTCGCGGGATCCAGTCCGCACGCCATGCTCGCCGCCGTCGCCGCGGCGACCCGCTCCATCCGCGTCGGCTCGGCCGCGACCCTCATCGGGAACCACAGCGCCCTGCAGGTGGCCGAGGCGTTCGGCACCGTCACCGGGTTGTACGGGCCGCGGTTCGACCTCGGGCTCGGTCGCAGCCCGATGCCGCCGAAGCGACCGGCGGGGACGGGAGCCGCCGCGGACGCCGACGCCGAGGCCCGCGTCGTCGACGGCCTCCTCGTCCCCGCGCGCGCCGTGATGTTCCGGGACCGGTCGCGGGCCCAGCTGCAGGCGCGGCTCCTCCGCCGCGGTGACGCCGACGTCGCGCCGTTCGGCGAGACCGTGGACGACCTCCTCGCGTTCCTCGACGGGACGTACGCGGATCCCGCGGTCGGGCCGGTCGCGGCCCCGCCGGCGGACGGATCCGCGGTGGAGGTCTGGGTCCACGGCTCCTCGGCAGGCGAGAGCGCCCGTGTCGCCGGCATCCGCGGCCTCCCCTTCGGCGCCAACTACCACTCGACCCCGTGGGGCGTGCTCGACGCCGTGGCGGCGTACCGGGAGGACTTCGTGCCGGGCGTGCTCGCGGCCCCGCACGTGATCGTCTCGGCGGACGTGCTCGTGGCCGACACGGACGCGGAGGCCCGCCGCCTCGCCTCGGGCTTCGCGCGCTGGGTGCTCTCGATCCGCTCGGGTCGCGGGGCGATCCCCTACCCGGCCCCCGACCACGAGGGCGCCGCGCCGCTCGACGCCGCGGAGCTGGCCCAGGTGCAGGACCGCCTCGACACGCGCATCGTCGGGGATCCCGCGAGCGTCGTACGGCAGCTGGAGACCCTCCGCCGCGTCACGGATGCCGACGAGCTGCTCATCACGACGACGACCCACGAGCACGCCGCGCGGGTGCGGTCCTACGAGCTGCTCGCGGAGGCATGGGGGCCGCGCGGCCGCTGAGCGGTCCACCGCCGCCGCGACGGATCAGCGCGGGTCCCCATCCCCTCCCGCCTCCCGGCGCTTCCGCTCGATGGCGTCGCGGTACCTCTGCATGCTCCGTTCCCCGGCACGACGGCGGATCTCCTCCACATCGGGTGCGAAGGTCTCCTTCGTCATCTCCTTCAACTCGACCCACTTGGCATCGTGCTCAGCCTGCGTCATGCCGGGCTCCCACGGGCGGCCGATGGCGATCCCGACCGCGGATGCCAGCCCCCAGGCGGCTCCCACCGCCGTGCCCATCTCGAGCGAGCCGCTCATGAGCCAGCCGAGGGCCACCACCGCGATCAGCGCGACGAGCGGGGGCACGAGCGCGAAGTCCCAGCCGCCCGGCGACGAGAGCTTCCGCCGCCGGGCGAAGGGGTCCTCGACCAGGACCTCGATCAGCGCGCCGATGCCGATGGCCGCGGCGACGAGCGCCACCAGGTCACCGACTCCCCGCGAGGGGACGGCGGGCAGGAGGGTCGCGAGCCACAGGAGCACCAGCACGACCGGCGCCGTGACCAGCCCGAGGACGAGATGTCCCGACAGGGGCGCCCACAGGCCAGGCGGCTCCCAGGAGTCGGGGTTCCGAGGTCGCGCGTCGTCCATGAGGCTCCCGATGCTCGCAGGCTCGGAGCCGGCCCGCCCGCGCTCTCCCCCAGCACTCCGCCCCGCTCCCCGCCCCCGACGGGGCACTCTGCACATGGCGCCCTCCGCGAGCGGATCCCTACGCTGTGGCAACCCGTCGTGACACCCGAGGAGCATCCATGGCATCCACCGCACCCGACGACTACGCGCTCGCGCGGGTCCCGCAGGAGGCGCGCTACCACTGGTTCCCCATCGCGACCCAGCGCGTCGGCCAGCTGTCCGCGCTGAGCGCGTTCGTCGTCGCCGCCACGCTCGGCTTCAGCATGTCGTTCTGGGATGCCTTCTGGGCGATCACCATCGGCGCCGTGATCCTCGAGGTCGTGTGCGTCTTCACGGGCCTCATCGGGCAGCGCGAGGGGCTCAACACCTCGATCCTGTCGCGGTGGACGGGATTCGGGCACGCGGGCTCCGCCGTCATCGGCCTGGCCATCGGCGTCAGCCTCATCGGCTGGTTCGGGATCCAGTCCGGCGTCTCCGCCTCCGGGCTGCACTCGATCATGCCGTGGCTCCCGGTGTGGGCCTGGTCGCTCGCGTTCGGCCTCATCATCACCGCCGTCGTGATGCTCGGCTTCCACGGCATGCAGTGGGTCGCGAACGTCGCCGTGCCCCTCTTTCTGCTGCTCGTCGGCTGGGCCGTCGTCATCGAGCTGCAGAAGCACGACATCTCGGAGCTCGTGACGCAGCCGGCGCCGGGCCCGCCCATGTCGATCCTCGCGGGCGCGTCGATCGTGGCCGGCGGCTTCATCGTGGGCGCGCTCATCTCGCCGGACCAGACGCGCTACAACCGGTCGGCCATCGACGTGGTGAAGCAGACGGTCGTGAGCATCACGGTCGGCGAGTACCTCACGGGCCTCTCGGGCGTGCTGCTCGCGCACGCGGTGCGCACGGCGGACGTGTCGGCGATCATCCTGTCGTCGGTGGGCTGGGTGGGCGTGCTCGTGATCCTGCTCGGCACGATCAAGATCAACGACTGGAACCTGTACTCGTCGGGCCTCGGCATCGTGAACTTCATCGACACCGTGTTCGGGCGGCGGGTGAACCGGGCGCTCGTCACCGTGGTGGTGGGCGTGATCGGATCGGCGCTCGCGGCCGCGGGGATCCTCGGCCAGTTCACCGCGTTCCTCACCCTGCTGGGCGTGGCGTTCCCGCCCATCGTGGGGATCATGATCGCCGAGTACTTCGTCGTGAGGAACTGGCGGCCGGCGCTCGACGCGTCCCGCGCGACCGGCGCGCTCCCGGCGAGCGCGCCGCGCTGGGTGCCGGTCAGCCTCGGGATCTGGCTGGTCTCGGCCCTCGTCGGCTACTACGCGACCTTCGGGCTCGGCAGCCTCAACGCCGTCATCACGGCCTTCGTGCTCTACGCGGTGCTCGGCAAGGCGGGCCTGATCCGCGGGTTCGGCGAGGTCGTCACGGAGGCCGCCGCGCAGCCGGCGCCGGGAGCCGCGACGCCGGTCGCCGCCACGGCCGGGACGGGGGCGACGCGATGAGGATCGGCATCGACGTCGGCGGCACCAACACGGACGCCGTGCTCATGGAAGGCGACCGCGTGGTCGTCGGCATCAAGTCCTCCACCTCCGAGGACGTCACCTCCGGGATCGTCGGCGCGCTCGCGGAGCTCGACCGGCAGCACCCCTTCGACCCGGCCGCGATCGACGCGGTCATGATCGGCACGACCCACTTCATCAACGCGCTCGTCGAGGCGCGGCGGCTCGCGCCCACCGCGGCCGTGCGGCTCGCCCTGCCGGCGACCGCCTCGCTGCCGCCCTTCGTGGACTGGCCGCGGGAGCTGGTCGACGCGGTCCGCGGCACCGGGTACCTCGCGCACGGCGGCCACGAGTTCGACGGCCGGGTCATCGCGCCCCTCGACCACGACGAGCTCAAGCGGCACGCGGCCGACATCGCGCGGCGGGGCCTCCGCTCCGTCGCGATCTCGTCGGTGTTCGCGCCCGTCAACAGCGAGTTCGAGGTGGAGGCCGCTGCCGTCCTCGCGGCGGAGCTCGGACCGGACGTCGCCATCTCGCTCTCGCACGAGATCGGCCGCATCGGCCTGCTGGAGCGCGAGAACGCGACCATCATCAACGCGTCGCTGCGGGAGCTGGCCGACGGCATCGTCGGCGGGCTCGAGCAGGCTGTGCGCGGCCACGGGATCACCGCTCCCCTCTACCTCTCGCAGAACGACGGCACGCTCATGGGCGCCGACTTCGCGCGCCGCTACCCCGTGGCGACCTTCGCGTCCGGACCCACCAACTCGATGCGCGGCGCGGCCCTCCTCTCCGGCCTCGACACGTGCGCGGTCGTCGACATCGGCGGCACCACGAGCGACGTCGGCGTGCTGGCGGGCGGGTTCCCGCGGGAGGCGACGACCGAGATCAGCGTGGCGGGCATCCGCACGAACTTCCGCATGCCGGACGTGCTCTCCATCGGCATCGGCGGCGGATCCCGGGTGCGCGGCGACGGCGACCTGGTCGGCCCCGACTCGGTCGGCTACGAGCTCGGCCGACGCGCGCTCGTCTTCGGCGGCGACACCCTCACGACCACGGACGTCGCGGTCGCGGCCGGCATGGTCGACGTGGGCGATCCCGCGTGCGTGGCCCACCTGTCGCCCCAGCTCGTGCGGCGGACCCTGGACACCATCGCGGTGCGCGTCGCCGACGTCGTCGAGCGCATGCGCACCTCGTCCGCGCCGCTGCCCGTGGTCGCCGTGGGCGGCGGTTCGATCCTGCTGCCCGACGAGCTGGAGGGCCTCGGCCGCATCACCCGGCCGGCCGACTTCGCCGTCGCCAACGCCGTGGGCGCGGCCATCGCCCAGGTCTCCGGCGAGCTCGACCGCGTCTACAGCGTCACCGAGGGGTCGCGCCAGCAGGCCCTCGACGACGCCCGGCAGGAGGCCGTGGAGCGCGCGGTCGCCGCGGGCGCCTCCCCGGCGAGCGTCGAGATCGTGGACTTCGACGAGCTCGTCATCCCCTACCTGCCCGGCAACGCGATCCGCATCCGCGCCAAGGCCGTCGGCGACCTCGACATCAGGAAGGCCGCGCATGTCTGACACGACCGTGCCCCGCACCCGCCTCACCGAGATCCGGCTGGAGCACCTGCCCGCCATCGCGCGCGGCGCCGCCATCCTCGGCACGGGCGGCGGCGGCGACCCCTACATCGGGCGCCTGCTCGCGGCCGAGGCGATCAGGGAGCTCGGCCCCATCCCGCTCGCCGACCCCTTCGACCTGCCGGACGACGCGGTCGTGATCCCCGTCGCGATGATGGGCGCGCCCACCGTGATGGTGGAGAAGCTGCCGACCGTCGAGCAGCTGCAGGGCGCGATCCTCTCCCTCGCCCGCTACCTCGGGGTGACGCCCACGCACGTCGCCTGCATCGAGGTGGGCGGCGCGAACTCCACCATCCCGATGGTCGCGGCGGCGCGCATGGGCCTGCCGCTCGTGGACGGCGACGGGATGGGACGCGCGTTCCCCGAGATCCAGATGGTGATCCCCACGATCGACGGCATCCGCGCCACGCCCATGTCCTTCGCCGACGAGAAGGGCAACACGGGCGTCGTCGACACCATCGACAACGCCTGGGCCGAGCGCCTCACCCGGCCGGTGGCGGTGCAGATGGGCAGCTCGATGATCATGTCGAACTACGCGATGACGGGCGCCCAGATCAAGACGTCCTTCGTGCCGCGCACGCTCTCGCTGTGCCACGAGCTCGGCACGCTGGTGGAGGAGGCGCGCGACGCGCTCGTCGACCCGGTGGAGGCGGTGGCCGGGCGGCTCGGCGGCGCGGTGCTCCTCGGCGGCAAGGTCGTGGACGTGGCCCGGCGCACGGTCGCGGGCTTCGCGAAGGGCGAGGCCAGGATCCAGGGAACGGGCGCCGACGAGGGCCGCGAGATCGTGCTCGGCTTCCAGAACGAGATGCTGCTCGCGTCGATCGACGGGGTCCCCGTGGTCTCGACGCCCGACCTGATCATGGTGCTCGACAACGAGACGGGCGAGCCGATCACGACGGAGACGCTGCGCTTCGGCCAGCGCGTGCGCGTGGTCTCCGCGCCGGCCGACGAGCGCTGGCACAGCCCGCGCGGCATCGAGCTCGCGGGGCCGCGGTACTTCGGCTACGACATCGATCCCGTCCGCTCCCCCGTCGACCCCTTCCCGCGGTAGGCGGGCGACGGTCGCGGGCGGGCGGGTCCGGGCGGCGCCCGGGGAGGGCGGACGGCCGGGTGCTACCGTGACGCCGGTGAGCCGGGACCTGGGATCGGACGACCTCCCCGACCTCGTCGCCGGGCTGATGCTGCTGGGCTCCGGCGGCGGCGGCGACCCGCGGATCCTGGCGGCGGCCACCGCGCGGCAGCTCGCCACGGCCCCGGTGCGCGGCATCGGGCTCGACGACCTCGACCCGGACGACCTCGTGGTGCCGGTGGGCTACATCGGATCCACGTCGGTGCTCCGCGAGAAGCTGCCGTCCGGCACCGAGCTGCCCGAGGCGGTGCGGGCGCTCACCCGCTGGACGGGCACGCCGCCCGCGGCGCTCATGCCGCTCGAGATGGCGGGCGTCAACGGGCTCGCGCCGCTCGCGGCGGCGTCGATGACCGGCCTGCCGCTCCTCGACGCCGACCTCATGGGGCGCGCGTTCCCCCGCATCGACCAGTCGAGCCTCGTCGTCTCCGGCCGCGCCATCTCGCCGTGCGCCGCCGCCGAGCCGGGTGGACGCACCCTGCTGCTCGACGGCGTCAGCCCCTCGGAGGTGGAGAGCCTGCTGCGGCTCGCGATCGCGCACTCCTCCGGCTGGGCCGCGCTCGCCCTGCCGCCGCAGCGCGCCGCCGACCTCCGCGCGACGGCGATCCCGGGCACCGCCGAGCGGGCCCTGCGGCTCGGGCGTGCCCTGCGCGCGGCGGACGACGCCGCCACGCCCGCCGGCCTCGCCGAGTCGCTGGGCGGCACGCTCCTCGGGCACGGCCGCGTCGCGGACGTCGTCACCTCGCCGCGCCGCGGCCGCTTCGACGTCACGACCGTGAGCGTCGTGGACGAGCGGAGTGGCGCGATCCTCCGGCTCGAGGCCGAGAACGAGTTCGTCGTCGCGCTCGCGGACGGCGTCCCCGTGGCGGCGGCGCCCGACCTCATCGCCGTCATCGCCGTTCCGGGCCTCTCCATGGCGGGCGCCCACGCGCTCCTCGTCGACGCCGTGCGGCCGGGCGCGAAGGTCGCCGTCGTCGCGCTGGAGGCCCCCGCCTGGTGGACGGCCACGGACGCGCGCCGGGCCGCGGTCTCCCCCGCCTCCTTCGGCTTCGACGCCCTCGAGGTGCCCGCGTGATCCGCCCGGTCGCGCTCTCCGCGCTGCTCGACCACGCGTCGCTCGCCGACGTGCGCCGCCTGGCCGGATCCGCGGACCCGGCCGTGACGCGCGTCCAGGGCGCGCTGATGGACGCCCCCGCCGACGAGCCGCTCCCCGACGGCACGGATGTGCTCGTCGTCCTCGACCGCGCCCCGCGCACCACCTGGCGCTTCGACGCCCGGCTGCGGCGCCTCGCCGACCGCGGCGTGTCCGTCGTCGTGCTCGACGCCGCCGTCGCCGTGGATCCCGCCACGGCCCTCCTCGCGGCACGGCTCGGCGTCGTCGTCCTCGCCTGCGACGACGCGTGGGCCACCTCGCTCGCCCTGCACGACCGGCTCGGCGACGCCCGCTCCGCCGCGGGCCGGGCCGCGCTCGACGCCGTCTCGGCGCTCGCGGACACCGACCGGGATCCCGCCGACGCCCTCGCCGCCGCCGCCGCGCTCCTCGGCCGCCCGGCGCTCCTTGTCGACTCCTCCGGCCGCGTCCTCGCACCCGAGGGCGCCGTGTCCTCCCCGGATGCGCGGGCCGCCGTCGCCGCGGGGCTCCCCGGGCACGTCGACGCGCGTCCCGTCGGCGAGCGCGGCACCCTGGTCAGCGCCCGCGTCGACTCGGGGCTGGTCGCGCCCAGCTGGCTGGTGGTGGAGGTGCCCGGGTCCGTGCCCGCGGAGGTGGACGCCGTGGCCGGCGCCCTGCCCGTCGTCGCGCTCGCGCTCGGTCACCGGCTGTCGCTGCGGCGCGTGGTCGACGAGCGCGAGGCCCGCTGGCGCATCGCGCTGCTCGGCGAGCTGCTGGAGGCGGGGGACGCGCCCGGCGCCGGGCTCCTGCGCCGCGCCCTCGAGCTGGGCTGGCGCGTCGAGGGCTGGCACATGGGGATCCGCGTCGTCGCGCGCCAGGACCCGGACACCGTCGGCCGCCGCTACGAGGTCATCGAGGCGCTCGCGGCCGAGGGCCTCGACGTGGGCGTGGTCGAGCAGGGCGACGGCTGGGCGGCGTGGATCACGTTCGACTTCGAACCCGACGTCCCCGCGGCCCAGGAGGCCGCGCGCGCGGTGCGGCGGGCGCAGCAGCGGTGGGACGACGACCTGCCGAGCGCGGTCGGCGTCGGCCGCGTGCACCACGGCCCGGCGGGGATCGCGCGCTCGCTCACGGAGGCCGCGGACGCGGCGCGCCTCGCCGCCTCCCGGCCGCAGTCCGGCCGCTTCCTCCACGTCGACCGCCTGGGCCTCGCGCAGCTGCTCCTCGCCTGGACCCAGACGGACACCTTCCAGCCGGCCGCGCTCGAGCTGCTCGCGCCGCTGCGCCGCCCGACCGCGGGCGACCTCCTCGCCACCCTCGCCACCTACCTCGACGCCGAGTCGTCGGTCGCCGAGACCGCCTCGATCCTGGCGGTGCACCGCAACACCGTGGCCGAGCGGATCCAGCGCGTGCAGCGCATCCTCCAGGTCGACCTCGCGGACGCCGAGACGCGCCTTGCCCTCCACCTCGCCTGCCGCACGGTGCTCGCGGCGGAGGGCTAGGGTCGATTCCCTGTGGACGCTCACCAGCTCCGCCCAGCCACCGCGCCTACCGTCGATCGCACCGCCTGATCGCCGTACGCGCGGCACGGCGCACCCCGGCCCGACGCAGGTGCGCCCGGGCTCCTCCATCCCCCGACATGCACGAGAGGCACGCGCCCATGACCGACACCACCCGCACGATACCCTGGGACGGCAGCCTCGACGAGCGCGCCGCCGCCGCGATCGAGGCCCCCGGCGGGCTCGTCGTCGCCGCCACCAAGGTCGGCTACATCCTCATGACCACCGACGGCGCCGGCCTCGAGCGCAAGTTCGACGCGAAGCAGCGCAACCGCGACAAGCCGGGCGTGGTCCTCTGCACGAGCATCGAGCAGCTGCAGCAGCTCGCCGTGCTGAACGACGAGATCCTCGCCTTCTACCAGGAGCACTGGGACGCCGACGTGCTCCTCGGCTGCATCCTCCCCTGGCGTGAGGACGCGAAGCACCTGCTGCCCGACGAGACGGCGGCCCAGCTCGCCATGGACCGCCGCGGCACGAGCTGCTTCGTGATCCGCTTCGGCCGTCCCGCGGAGCAGCTCGCCGAGCACCTGTGGGCGAGCGGGCGCCTCGCGTTCGCCAGCTCGGCCAACCCGTCCGGCAAGGGCAACCGCGGTCGCGTCGAGGGCATCGGCGAGCGCATCGAGCAGCAGGCCGACGTCATCGTCGCCGCCGACGAGTACGTCGCCTCCATCCAGCCGGGCCTCGACGAGACGAGCCGGCACGAGCAGGGCGTCATGGTCTCGATGGTCGACGCGTCCGGCGCGCTCGTCCCCGAGCAGCGCGGCGAGCGGTCCGTCACGCCGAGCCCCACGCTCATCCGCCGCGGGCTCGCGGTCGACGTCATCATGTCGGCGCTCGCCCGGTCGTTCCCGTCGTGGGACTACCGCCACGGCGAGTACTACTGATCCCGCATCGCCGTCGGATCGGCGTCGAGGGCCCGCGGAGCGCGTCTCCGCGGGCCCTCGCGCGTCCGGCCGCCCGCGTCGGACCCGGAGCGACGGGACCCGGGATCCGTTGCGGCACGCATCAAATTCCTCACATTCCGAAAATAAGCGGCGAGAACGCGGGAGCGGTCGTCCGCGGCGTCCCGGAAACGGCCGGGTCGCGCAGACCGGACGGCTCCGGAATGCGAATGCGGGGGCCGGCAGACGCGCATATCACGTAATCGGGGAGCGGATCGCCCGTCACGTTTCGGAATTCCCGTCGTGAACGGGTATCGTGTGGAACGCAGGCATCGTGAGGATGCATCATCCGCAAGGAAAGGAATGGACGTGGCTCGCAAGGTTGTCACCACGCTCGTCGACGACATCGACGGCGTCGTCATCGATGAGGGAAAGGGCGAGACCGTCCCCTTCGCACTCGACGGCGTGAACTACGAGATCGATCTGAGCGACGCGAACGCCGCGAAGCTCCGTGAGGCGCTGGACACGTACGTCGACCGCGCACGCCGCGTCGGCCGCGCCTCCTCCGGGCGCTCCTCCAGCCCGCGTCGCTCGTCCTCGAGCGCGCCCAAGGAGGACCTCGGCGCCGCCCGCGAATGGCTGCGCGCGCACGGCCACAAGGTCTCCGAGCGCGGCCGCATCTCGGCCGACCTGCTCGAGGAGTACCGCTCCAACAAGTAGTCGCACCGCTTCCCGCGCCCGGCGCGGAATGCATCCGAGAGGGCCGATCCGCATGCGGATCGGCCCTCACCGCGTTCACGCCGGACTCATGTAATGAATGGCCCCCGCGCCGCGCCCGTGGGCATCCGGCGCCGCGGCGCGCCGGGTGTCACGCGCCGGTCACGCCGATGTCGCGGCCATGTCGCGCACCTGCGAGCACGCTCGCTCCCGAACAAGGAGCACCGTGCCGAATCACCTCGCATCACCCGGGTCCGCCGTACCCGCCACCCGAACCACCCGCCCCCGACGCCCGCTGCGCGCGCGTCTCGTCGCCGCCGGCGGAGCCGCCCTCATCGCCCTCGTGGCCGTGGTCGGCATCGGAGTCGGCGTCGGCAGCTCCCTCGACTCCGCGTCGGCCGCCACCGCCACCGCGGTGCAGCAGTGCGACGGGCTCTCCAACGTGGGCGGCCAGCAGGTCACCTGCTCGGTCACCGTCGTGAACAACCTGAACGTGGCCACCGGCAACGGCTCGTCCACCGTCACCACCGTCGTCTGCGTCGGCGCCGCGAACACCGCCGGCACCTGCACCACGAACGTGCAGCGCGCGCAGACGATCGTCACCTCGGTCGACCAGTGCAACGGATCCGGGAACGGCGGCGGCGGCGAGGTCGACTGCACCGTGAACGTCACGAACAACATCACCGGCACGAGCACCACCACGCCGGCGACGGTCAACCAGTGCATCGGCGCGGGACAGGGCGGCGGCGCGAACGCCGTCAACTGCTCCCCGGTCGCCAGCACCACGAACGCCGACATCACCCAGTGCAACCAGTCCGGCAACGGCGGCGGCGGGGCCGGTCGCGTGACCTGCACCGTGCCGACCTCCACGACCAGCGCCGCCCTCGTGGTGCAGGTCGACCAGTGCATCGGCTCCGGCAACGGCGGCGGCGCGACCGTCACCTGCTCGGCGCGCATCCGCAACTTCGTGACCGCCGTCGTCACGCCGACCGTGACGCCCACCGTGGCTCCCACGGTCGCGCCGACCACGTCGCCCACCGTGGCCCCGACGACGTCGCCCACCGTGGCGCCGACTGTCGCTCCCACGCCGACGCCGACCGCCACGGCACCGACCCCGACGCCGACGGCCACCGCGCCCACTCCGACGCCCACGGCCACCGCGCCCACCCCGACGCCGACCGCCACCGCACCGACGCCGACGCCCACCGCCACCGCGCCGACCCCGACCGCGACGGCCCCCACGCCGACGGCGACCGCCCCGACGCCCACCGCGACGGCACCGACCCCGACGGCGACGGCCCCCACGCCCACCGCCACGACGGGCACCCCGACGCCGACGGCCGGCACCCCGACCGCGACGCCGAGCGCCACGCGCACGCCGGTCACGCCGATCGTCCCGGGCGGCACCACGCCGGGCGGGAACCTCCCCGTCACCGGCTACGACCCGACGCCCACGATCGGCTGGGGGCTCGCCGCCCTGGTCCTCGGCGCCATGGGCCTCGGCATCCACGCACGACGGAGGACCGCGAAGGCCTAGCCCCTCGCGCTCACCCGTCGCCCCGCCCGTCGATCCCTCGACGGGCGGGGCGACGCTCCTAGCCCCAAAAGCACCTACATATTCGGCTTTCGTCGTCGAACGGATACGTTGACGACGACGGAGGTTCCCGATGCACCATCACGCGCACGACGGACGCACCCTCGTCGCGCGCCCGGATCCCCTGGCCCCGACCGGGCCCGCGGCCCCCGTCGCCTCTCCCCCCGAGGCCGGAGCCGTCCGGTGATCCGCGTGGACCTGCTCGGCGGGTTCCACGTCTCCGGCCTCGCCGCGCCGTCATCCGGGATGCAGGGCACGGCCGCCGTCGTCCCGCCGACCACCGCGATGTCCGACGGCACGCAGCGCCTCATCGCCGCCCTCGCGCTCCGCACGCGCCCCGCCGACCGCGGCGCGCTCGCGGCCGAGCTGTGGCCGGAGGCCCTCGACGGGCGTGCCGCCTCCAGCCTCCGCTCCGCGGTCGCGCGCCTCGGCGACGCCGGCCGCGAGATCGTGGAGACGACGCCCGGCGGGCTCCTCCTCCGCGACGACGTGCGGGTCGACCTGCGCGTCGCGCGCGTCACCGCCGCCCGGCTCCTCGAGCCGCGGATCGTCGACCCGGACGACGCGGACCTCGCCCCGGACGCCGTCGCGCTCTTCGGCGCGCCCCTCCTGCCCGACTGGTTCGACGGCTGGCTGGAGCCCGCGGCCGACGAGTGGCGGCACCTCCGCGTCAACGCCCTGGAGGCCCAGTCCGACGCCCTCTGCACGCGCGGCCGGCTCCACGAGGCGGCCCAGGCGGCCCGCCGGGCGATCGAGGTGGATCCGCTCCGCGAGACCGCCCAGCGCTGCCTCATCTCCGTGCACCTCGCCGCCGGCAACCAGTCGGATGCGCTTCAGGCCTACGGCGCGTACCGGACCCGGCTCGAGCGCGAGGTGGGGCTCGCGCCGACGGCGATGCTCTCCGACCTCATCTCCGGGATGCACCAGCGCTCGCGGGCCCTCGACCGCACCGGCTGATGCCGGCCGGACGGACGCCGGGGCGCGAGGAACGCGGCCTGACGACGCCGACGGGTCAGCCGCGCGCGCCGAGCCGCTCCCACAGGAAGCCGTGGATCAGCGACTGCAGCCGCGCCGTCGCGGGGTTGTCCGCGGATCCGCCGTGCCCGCCCGCGGTGTTCTCGAAGTACCAGGCGTCCTCGACGCCGGTCTCGTGCAGCAGCGCGACCATCTTGCGCGCCTGCACGGGCCCGACGCGGTCGTCGCTCGTCGCCGCGTAGACGAGCGTCGGCGGGTACGCGACCCCCTCCCGCACGTTGTGGTACGGCGAGAACGTGCGGATGAACTCCCAGTCGGCGGGCACGTCCGGGTCCCCGTACTCGGCGATCCACGACGCCCCCGCCGACAGCCGCGTGTACCGCCGCATGTCGAGGAGCGGCACCCCGCAGACCACGGCGCCGAACAGCTCCGGGTAGGCGGTGAGCATGTTGCCCACGAGCAGGCCGCCGTTGCTCCGCCCCTCGCAGCCGAGACGCGCCGGCACGGTGACGCCGCGGGCCACGAGGTCGCGCGCGACGGCCGCGAAGTCCTCGTAGGCGCGGTGGCGGTCCTGCCGGAGCGCGGCCCGGTGCCACGCCGGCCCGTACTCGCCGCCGCCGCGGATGTTGGCGAGCACGTAGACGCCGCCGCGCGCGAGCCAGCCGCGCCCCCGAACGCCACTGTACGACGGCAGCAGGCTGTTCTCGAAGCCGCCGTAGCCCGAGAGCAGCGTGGGGGCGGATCCGTCGAGCGGCAGGTCCCGCGGCCCCACCTGGAAGTAGGGCACGCGCGTGCCGTCGTCCGAGACGGCGAAGTGCTGCGCGACCTCGAGCCCCGCGGCGTCGAAGGACGCGGGCTGGTCCTTGACGGCCCGCGGCGCGCCCTCGCCCACCACGCCGCGCAGGAGCGTGGGCGGCGTGAGGAAGCCCGTCACCGCGAGCCAGTACTCGTCGGTCTCGCGGTCGGTGGCCACGACGGAGACGGAGGCGAGCGGAGTCCCGACGGGCACGTCCTCCTCGGTCCAGCCGCCGGATCCGCCCGCCGTCGGCGGCGTGAGCACGCGGATCCGGCTCGCCACGTCCTCCAGCAGCGTCACCACGAGGTGCCCCGCCGTCCACGCCCAGTCCTCGAGGCTCCGCGACGAGGTCGGGGCGACCAGCACCGCGAGGGCCCGGGATCCGGCGAGGAAGTCGTCGAGGCGCGCCGCGAGCAGCGACCCGCCGGCGTGCACGACGCCGCCGATCTCCGTGTCGCGCCGCGGCCGCAGTAGGAGCCACTCGCGGTGCAGGTCCACGTCGACGTCGTCGGGCACGTCGATCGGCACGGTCCCCGCGTCGGTGAGCAGCAGCGTGCGCGACGTGAAGAAGTCGGGCACCTCGCGGACCACGTCCCTCTCGAAGCCCGGCGTGGGGTCGTGCGTCACGTGGACGAGCATGTCGCCCGCCGCGACGGCGTGGACCTCGACGGCGTCGGCGAGCGCCTGGCCGCGGCTCCAGCGCCGTGCCGTGCGCGCGTAGGAGCTCTCGGTGAGGCTGCCCGGCCCGAAGTCGGTGCCGACGAAGACGGTGTCCCGGTCGATCCACGACACCATCGTCTTCGCGACCGGCACCGCGAAGCCGTCCTCGACGAAGCGGCCGGTGGCGAGGTCCAGCTCGCGGACCGCGACGGCGTCCCCGCCGTCGGGCGAGAGCGACACGAGGGCGCGGTCGCGCGTCGGCGACAGCAGCTGCGCCCGGGAGAACTGCCACGGGATCCCCTCGGCGGCGCCCAGCGCGTCGAGGTCGAGCAGGACCTCCCACTCGGGCGACGGGGCCCCGTACTCGTCGAGCGTCGTGCGCCGCCAGAGTCCCTGCACGTGCTCGGCGTCGCGCCAGAGGTTGTACAGGTGGTCGCCGTGCCGGGTCACGTACGGGATGCGCTCGTCCGACTCGAGCACCTCGAGCAGCTCGGAGGTGAGCCCGGCGCGCGCGTCCTCGGGAGAGCGCGCGAGCGTTCGGTCGTTCTCGGCGCGCACCCACGCCAGGGCGGGATCGCCGTGGATCTCCTCCAGCCACAGGAACGGATCGTCGGGCGTCGCGGGGCCATGGGCGTCGTCGGTCATCCCGTCAGCCTACGGACGCGCGCTCGGCGCGGCCGCGGGGCGGACGCCGCCCGCGTCGCCCCGGGTCAGGCCGCGGGTGCCAGGAACTCGTCCCAGCCGGGCGCCGGACGCTCCATGCCGCTGACGACCCAGCCGCTCCCCTGCGGGGCGCGCGGCGAGGTGCGCAGCGTCCACCCCATCTCCTCCGGCGTGCGGTCGCTCTTGCGGTTGTTGCACGACAGGCAGCAGGCGACGAGGTTCTCCCACGTGTCCTTCCCGCCGCGCGAGCGGGGCAGGACGTGGTCGATGGTGGTCGCGTTCCGTGCGCAGTACGCGCAGCGGCCGCCGTCGCGCCGCAGGACCCCGCGGCGCGAGACGGGCACGCGGCGCGCGTGCGGGATCCGCACGTACCGCGTCAGGAGGATGACCGACGGGCGGCCCCACGCCCCTCCGCTCCCGAGGATGGGGTTCTCCTCGTCCTGGGCGAGCATGGTGGCCTTGCCGCTCAGCACGAGCACCAGGGCCCGCTTGAACGACACGACGGCGAGCGGCTCGAAGCCCGCGTTGAGTACCAGTGTGCGCACGACATCCCTCTCAGACCGGCCTGGACGGCTTCCAGGAATCCGAATGAGGCGTCCCCGCCCCCGGGAACACGCGAAGGCACCGCCGAGTGCTCGGCGATGCCTTCAGGAGAGCGGGTGACCGCTCGGGTGGACCAGGTGGATGCCCACCCGGGGATGGTGCCGATGACCGTGGCGCACGTGCGCATCCATGGTGCGGATGTCGCGTGCGGTGGTCATCGGGGCTCCCGGGCGGGTCGAGGGACGTCTCACCGCACAGGGTAGCCCAGCGATCCCCGTTTGTCCCGGGTGGACGACGGAGGCCGGCGGCGCATCGGGTGGATGCGAGCCGCCGGCCTCCGGAGGTCGGTGCGCGGGTCAGCCGAGGAGGCGGACGTAGTGCACGTTGGAGCTCCACACCGGGCGCTCCTTGACGTGGTCGCCGGGCTTGGGCGCGTCGATCATGATGCCGTTGCCCGTGTAGATGCCGTCGTGGCTTCCGTCGTTCCAGACGACGATGTCGCCGGCGCGCGCCTCGGAGGCGGGGACCGTGACGCCGGCCGCGCCCTGCGCCCGCACGGAGTGCGGCAGGTTCAGGCCGAACTGCGCGAACACGTACTGGACGAGGCCGGAGCAGTCGAAGCCGGCGGGGGTGTTGCCGCCGAAGACGTAGGGCACGCCGAGGTACTGGCGGGCGACCGCCGCGACGCCGGTGGCCGACGTGCCGGGGTAGATCGGGTTCTGCGCGATCTGCGACGCGGAGGCGCCCGTGTAGCTCGTGGCCGACGAGGCGAGCTGCGTGCGGCGCTGCTCGGCGAGCGCGGCGCGGGCGGCGTCGGCCTTCTGCGCGTTGAGCTCCGCGACCGTGGTGGCGGTGAAGCCCTCCTCGACCGGGGCGGACGACGCGTTGTCGGCGGTGACGACCTGCGCGTTGGCGGCCGTGTAGTCCTGGAGGGAGGTGCCCTTGACGTTCGCGGTGTGCTCGATGGAGGCGCCGGTGGCGTACGCGGGGAGCGCGAGCGCCCCGATGACGCCGGTGACCACGGTCATGACGAAGACGTTGGCCGTCTTCGTGCGACGGGAGCGGGACGCGGGCGCCGGGCTCACGCGGGGTGCGGGTGCCTGGAGCGTGCGGGCGGCGGAGTCGCGACGGGGCCGGACGGCCTTCGCGGTCTCCGCGGCGCGGAGCTCGCGGCGGGTGGGGAGGCGATCCATCCCGGGTGCGGGCGGTCGGGTCGGGTCGGACGGGTTCCCGACGGAACCGCTGATGTCACCATGGGCCAAGTTGTCAACCTCCTGCGTCTCGACGCCGGGCATGCTGGCGCCCCGTCCCTCCAAGGTCGTCGAGGGGTACACGCGCAGGGGACGGGTGTCGAGACGCCCTGCACCGGGCCCGGGACCTCTGTGGTGGTCGGTCGGGCCTGTTCGAGAGTAAGGGACAGGCCCCCGTTTGTCATCCTGAGGGACCATCTTTCTAACGAATCCATAACGGGAGACGTCATCCTCGCGAGGGATGCGGAGCAGAACCCCCGGTGAGCACGGTGTGCCGCGCGCGTGTGCCCAGTCCGGGGGTGGTCCTGTGGATCCGCCGACCGCCACCGGCCCCGCGGGGCGCCGGTCAGCGCTCGATGAAGATGTGCCCGGCGACCTCGAGCGGCAGCTCGAGCCCGGACTCCGCGTCGTCCACGCGGACGAGCACGTAGGCGCCGTCACGGGAGAACGAGCCGGATGCGCCGGGCAGCACGCCGGCCTGCTTGAGCTGAGAGAGCAGCTCGGGGTCGAACTGCACGGGCTCGCCGAGGCGGCGGACGACGCCGCGCGCCGGGGCGTCCGCGGTGACCCCGAGGGTCGCCTCGACGATGCTGACCACGCCGGCCATGAACGCGACGGCCGGGGAGTCGCCCAGCTCGTCGAGGCCCGGGATGGGGTTGCCGTACGGCGACTCGGTGGGGTGCCCGAGGAGGTCGAGGATCTTGCGCTCCACCTGCTCGCTCATCACGTGCTCCCACCGGCAGGCCTCGTCGTGGACGAACTCCCACTCGAGCCCGATGACGTCGCTGAGCAGGCGCTCCGCGAGGCGGTGCTTGCGCATCACGTGGACGGCCTTGCTGCGGCCCTCCGGCGTGAGCTCGAGGTGGCGGTCGCCGCTCACGACGACGAGGCCGTCGCGCTCCATGCGGGCGACGGTCTGCGAGACGGTGGGGCCGGAGTGCCCGAGGCGCTCGGAGATGCGCGCCCGCAGGGGCACGATGGCCTCCTCCTCGAGGTCGAGGATGGTGCGGAGGTACATCTCCGTCGTGTCCACGAGATCAGTCATCGGGGCCTCCCTTGCGCCAGCGACCAGCCTACTTCCCCGGGTGCCGGATGACCGGCGCGGGGGCGGCCGCGGCGCCGGACGGACTCCGGGGCGCGCGCAGGCGTTCCCCTAGCATTGCCGCATGCCGACCACGACGATCCCCACCGAACTGCTGCCCCTCGACGGACGATTCGGCTGCGGCCCGTCCAAGGTCCGCCAGGCGCAGCTCGACCACCTCGCGCTCGCGGGCGCGCAGATCCTCGGCACCTCCCACCGGCAGGCGCCGGTCAAGGACATGGTCGGGCGCGTGCGCGCCGGGCTCTCCCGCCTGTTCCGCCTGCCCGACGGCTACGAGGTGGTGCTGGGCAACGGCGGGTCCACCGCGTTCTGGGACGCCGCGGCCTTCTCCCTCATCGAGCGCCGCAGCCAGAACCTCGTCTTCGGGGAGTTCGGCGGGAAGTTCGCCAAGGCCGCGGCCGCGCCCTTCCTCGAGGCGCCCGACGTGATCACGGCCGACCCCGGCAGCCGCGCGTCCGCGAACCCGGTCGAGGGCGTGGACGTCTACGCCTGGCCGCACAACGAGACCTCGACGGGCGTCATGGCGCCCGTCACCCGCGTGCACGGCGACGACGGCGCGCTCACGGTCGTCGACGCCACCAGCGCCGCCGGCGGCATCGACTTCGAGACCGCGCAGGCCGACGTCTACTACTTCGCCCCGCAGAAGAACCTCGCGAGCGACGGCGGCGTGTGGCTCGCGCTCTTCTCCCCCGCGGCCCTCGAGCGCGTCGAGCGCATCGCGGCGTCCGGACGGTGGATCCCCGAGTTCCTCAGCCTCAAGAACGCGGTCGACAACTCGCGCCTCGACCAGACGCTCAACACCCCGGCCCTCGCCACGCTCCTCATGCTCGAGGACCAGCTCGACTGGATCGAGCGCGCCGGCGGGCTCGCCTGGGCCGACGCCCGCACGCGCGAGTCCTCGGCCGTGCTCTACGACTGGGCCGAGCGGATCGACTACGCACGGCCGTTCGTGACGGATCCCGCGCACCGCTCGCAGGTGGTCGTCACGATGGACTTCGACGACGCCGTCGACGCGGCCGCCGTCGCGAAGACGCTCCGCGCCAACGGCGTGGTCGACACCGAGCCCTACCGGAAGCTCGGGCGCAACCAGCTGCGCGTCGCGACCTTCACGGCCATCGAGCCCGACGACGTGCGGGCGCTCGTGCGCTGCATCGAGTTCGTGGTGGAGCAGGGCGCGGGCTGATCCCCCCCCCCGTGCACGACGACGGCGGCGGTCCCCTCGGGGGCCGCCGCCGTCGTCATCATGCGGGACTCGGGTCAGCGATCGGCGCCGTCGAAGCTCGTGTCGTCGTCGTCGTCATCGTCGTCATCATCATCGTCATCGTCATCGTCGGGTGCCGGGGCGCCCTCGAAGTCGACGCCGTCGAGGACGTCGTCGGCGTCCTCCGCGTCGTCGTCGGAGGCGTCGTCCGACTCCTCGTCGTCGTCCTCGTCGTCGTCCGACTCGTCGTCGTAGTCGTCGTCGGATCCGGACTCGGCCGCGAGGCGCTCCGCCTCCTCGTCCGCCTCGATCCCCGCCAGCCGGTCGGACCAGGGCAGCCACTCGGGCGAGAGCAGCGCGCCCTCGCCGGGCATGAGCTCGGCCTCGAGGACCGTCGGCGCCGCGTCGTCCACCCGGGCGAGGGTCACGGTCCAGTACCAGCCGGGGTAGCCCGCCATGGTGTTCGTGAAGAGCAGGGAGAGCACGCGATCGCCCTCGACCGTGGAGCCGGCCGGGTCGCCGACGGTGTCCGCGGGCGTGATCTCGAGCAGCGCGGCGCGCGCGAGGTCGACGGCGGCGAGCAGCTCGGCGTCGGGCACGGCCGGTGCGGCCGGCTCGTCGGCGGCCTCGTCCGGGGCGTCTCCGGCATCAGCGGCGTCACCGGCGTCCGCGGACGCGGGCACGGGCGGCGTCTCCTCGGGCACGCCGCCCGTCGTCGTCTCCTCGACGGTCTCGTCCTCCACGCGATCAGGCATCGAGCTCCTCCGCGACCCGGCGCAACAGCGCCGCGATCTTCCGGCTGTGGGCGTCGTCCGGGTACCGGCCGCGCTTGAGGTTGGTGCCGATGCCGTCGAGCACCTTCACGAGGTCCTCCACGATGACGGCCATGTCGTCGGCGGGCTTGCGGGACATGCGGACGAGCGAGGGCGGGGCGTCGAGGATCCGCGCGGACAGCGCCTGCGCACCGCGCTTGCCGTCGGCGATGCCGAACTCGAGCCGGGTGCCGGCCTTCACGCCGGCGACGCCCGAGGGCAGGGCCGACGCGTGCAGGAATACCTCCTGGCCGTCGTCCGAGCTGATGAACCCGAACCCCTTGTCCTCGTCGTAGAACTTCACCTTGCCGGTGGGCATGCGATCCTCTTCCCTCGCCCCTGCC
>Ga0308163_10000908_pt1 | contig 39323 bp, 46 predicted proteins | sample PhyTR1_FD_201037 | JGI IMG/M metagenome (GOLD analysis project Ga0308163, IMG submission 201037) | Phyllosphere microbial communities from UC Gill Tract Community Farm, Albany, California, United States - DLSLT.R1 | ecosystem: Host-associated > Plants > Phyllosphere > Unclassified | place: USA... | reverse complement strand
CCGCGATTGCGGTAGGTTTGCCACATTGTTGTCGCATGACACACACCGCATCGCGGGCAAGCGCGCTCCTACAGGTTCTCAAGTGCTCTTACGCGCTGCATCACCCTTGTGTTCTGTCTGCTCGCGATCCAGACCAGCGCGTTGTTTTTTCTGCAGTGACTGCTTCTGCGACCCCGGCTTCTTCGGCGCACCGCTCTCGCTGCGGATCTGCGCGTGGCTGATCAAGGCAAAGATAAAGCTGCCACCAATGATGTTCCCGGCCAGCGTCGGGCCGGCGAATACCATCCAGAAGTCCTTCCAGGGCAGTTCGCCGGCGAACACCAGATAAGACACTTCGGCCGAACCGACCACGATGTGGGTGAAGTCGCCCAAGGCCATCAGGTAGGTGATCATCACGATGATCGCCACTTTGGCTTCCTCCATGGACGCGATCATCCACACCATCGTGGCGATCATCCAGCCTGAAATGATGCCCTTGGCGAACATGGTGCCGACGTCGTTTTCCATGACCTTGCGGCCAATTTCCAGAAAGGCCACGTCGGTTTTGCTGTCGAAAATCGGCAAGTGCAGCATGACGTAAGCCACCAGCAAGGTGCCGCACAGGTTGCCGACCAGCACCACCGACCACAGCCGCAGCAGGCGACCGATGTTGCTGAGGGTGAATTTGGTCATCACCGGCAGAACCGCCGTGATGGTGTTTTCAGTGAACAGTTGCTGGCGCGCCAGGATGACCGCGAGAAAGCCTGCGCTATAACCGAGGCTGGCAATGGCGTGGAAGCCCTCGCCATCCGGCAGCCTTGAGTTGAGCAACCCCATGGCCATCAGGGACAACCCCATGGTCAGGCCCGCCGCCAGTGCCGACCAGAACAGCGCCGCGACATTGCGCTCCAGTTCCTGATCGCCCTGCATGCGGATGGTCTCGTGCAGGACGGCGGCCCGAGGCGGCTGGTTTTCGTCGATGTCGCGTTCTTCTTCGGGCGTCAGGCCTGGGGTCTTGCCGTCTTGTTCGCTTTCCATGGTCGATCTCGGTGTTCTTGGGGGAGGGAACGGCCCGTGTTGCCCGCTGGGGCCTGTGCCGTGCTGAAGGTTCAGACCCATTGGTTTCAGAGTCGTTCGCCAAGACCCAGCCGACTGCACGCTCGCTTTGCAGGCGCGCGCTTGCCCGCGATAGGGCTGTGTCAGGCGCCGACCGTGTCGCAGGCATACCGCGCTCGTCCGGAGGCGGTCCAGACCAAGCGCGCTTCTACAGAGGCATGGACTTATCCCGTCAGCTCAGCGCTGTCGATCCGCACCACACCCGCCGCCGCCAGATCCTTCCACGCCTTGTCCAGCGAACCGTTCAGATCGATAGCCTTGCACGCGTCGGCAATGATCCAGGTATTGAAGCCCGCCGCCCGTGCATCCAGTGCCGACCAGGCCACGCAGAAATCCAGGGCCAGGCCGACCACGAAGACGTTGTCGATGCCGCGCTCCTTCAGGTACCCGGCCAGGCCGGTCTGGGTGGTGCGGTCTGCTTCGACGAATGCCGAATAGCTGTCGATGCCGGCGTTGCAGCCTTTTCTCAATATCAGCTGGGCGTGCGTGATGTCGAGGTCGGCATGCAACTGGGCGCCATGGGTGCCCTGGACGCAGTGGTCCGGCCACAGTGTCTGATGACCATAGGGCAGGGTGATGCTGTCGAACGGGGCACGCTCGGCGTGGCTGGAGGCAAACGAGATGTGGTTGACCGGGTGCCAATCCTGAGTGATCACCACGTTGCGAAACTGCGCGCCGAGGCGGTTGATCACGGGCACCAGCGTGTCACCCGTCGCGACGGCCAGCGCGCCACCCGGCATGAAGTCGTACTGCATGTCGATGACCAGCAGCGCGCTGCGTGGGTCAGAGGGCAAGCGATTGAGGGAGGCGGTCATCAGCCATGTCCTTGATGAAGTGTTGAATCAATTGCAGCCCTGTGGGAGCCGACTCCCACAGGGGTTACCCGGTGCCGTCAGGCAAACACCCGAATCGGCGCGCCCGCATGCCAGGCCTGGATGTCTTCGATCATCTGACTGAAGAACATCTGGTAGTTGTTTTCCGTGACGTAACCCACGTGCGGCGTGGCCAGCAGGTTGGGCAAGGTGCGGAAGGGGTGATCGCCCGGCAATGGCTCGACGCTGTACACGTCCAGTGCGGCGCCAGCGATTTTTTTCTGTTTGAGCACGTCGATCAGCGCGTCTTCGTCAACGATCGGCCCGCGCGCGGTGTTCACCAGATACGCGGTCGGTTTCATGCGGTTCAACGATTCGGCGTCCACCAGGCCTCGGCTGCGATCGCTGAGGACCAGGTTCACCGAAATCACATCCGATTGCTCGAACAGGGCCTGCTTGCTGACGTAGGTCACGCCGTGTTCGGCGGCGCGCTCAGCGGTCAGGTTTTCGCTCCAGGCGATGACCTTCATGTCAAACGCCAGGGCGTAGCGGGCGATTTTCTGGCCGATGCTGCCCAGCCCGACGATACCCAGCGTCTTGCCGTACAAGTCGCTGCCGATCCCGGTCTGCCATTGGCCGGCACGCAGGGAGTTGGCTTCGTCGACGATATTGCGGGTGACGGCCATGATCAGTGCCCAGGTCAGTTCCGGGGCGGCGTATTTGTAGCTTTCGGTGCCCGCCACGGTGATGCCCAGGCGGGCCGCAGCCTTGAGGTCCAGCGCCGCATTGCGCATGCCGCCGGTGACCAGCAATTTGAGATTGGGCAGTTGACTGAGCAGGGCGTCGTCGAAGGTCGTGCGTTCGCGCATCACGCAGATCACGCTGAAGTCTTTCAAACGGGCGACCAGGGTCGGGGTGTCGGCAGGGTAATCGTGAAGGAAGCTGACCTCGCCGATGGGCTTGAGCACTGTCCAGTCCACGACCTTTTCAGCCACGGATTGCCAGTCATCGAGCACGGCGATTCTCAGCGGGGAACCCTGAGTCATATCAGTTAGGCCTCGTTCAAGGAGCGCATTGGATGTGTGGCGCTCACAGTACGCCTGAGCCCGTCGGAGTGGAACCCTGAACCTGCCTGGGATAGAGCTCGGCTTTTGGGCAGTAGCGAAATTTCAAGCGTTAGAGGGATACTTTGTGGGAGCGAATACATTCGCGAAACAGGTTCCAGACGACACAAATACGTTGTCTGTGCCGACGCATCGCGAATGAATTCGCTCCCACAGGAGATGGGCGCCAGGCCTTAAGTGTCGCGGGGCCTGGCCTTTGGGCCTAATTAAACAACCCCGCCGCGATATTGATCGAGAACCCCAGAATGGAGGTGTTGAACAGAAAACCGATCAGGCATTGCGCCAGAACTACTTTGCGTAAACTCCGTGTCGCCACGCCCACGTCGGAAGTCTGTACCGCGACACAGAGCGTGAACGAGAAGTACAGGAAGTCCCAGTAATCGGGGTTCTGTTCGCCGTCGGAGAAACGCAAGGCTGCGTCTTCGCCGTCCCATGTGTAAAACATCCGCGCGTAATGGAGGCTGAAAATCACCCCGATCAACAGCCACGAGCCGAGGATGGTGAAGCCGGTGAACGTGTAGTGCAGCGCTTTATCGCTGGCACTCATGTCTTTGATCCCGGCGAGTTCCAGAACGATGGTGGCGAGGCTGGCAATGGCCGCCACGCAGACCACCATCAACACCAGCCCGGCATTTTCATCTTCGACCTCGGCGATCCGTCTGACGTCCTCGGCACTGGATTTGAACGTACGTTGCATGATCAGAATCATGTAGATCCATCCGGCAACGTTCCAGGCGATCAGGCATTTGCTGGTCAGGGTGATCTCGGGTGCGATGAACGCGGATGCGATACCGGCCGCCACCCCAAGGGCAGTGGCAATGGTCAGGCGAGGGTGAGTCTGGGTGAGATGGGACATGGACGACTTCACGGCAGTGACAGGCGGCAAACATAGCACGCGTGGGTCGATAAGACGGAAGGGAAGAAAAACGGCGCGCAAGGGGTTACGCGCCGGTCGCCAGTTGGCAATTAACGTGGAGCGGTTTCAAACAGCCTCGGCGGTTAACGCACCAGGCATGGCTGCTTGTTGTTGAACGACCAGTTGGGAACGAGGAACTGCATGGCCACGCTGTCATCGCGCGCACCCAGGCCCATGCCTTTGTACAGTTCATGCGCCTTGGCCACCTGGTCCATGTCGATCTCGATGCCCAGACCCGGTTTCTTCGGCACTTGCACATTGCCGCCAACGATCTGCAGTGGCGCCTTGGTCAGACGCTGGCCGTCCTGCCAGATCCAGTGGGTGTCAATCGCGGTGATGTTGCCCGGCGCAGCCGCAGCGGCGTGGGTGAACATTGCCAGCGAGATGTCGAAATGGTTGTTGGAATGCGAACCCCAGGTCAGGCCCCACTCGTTGCACATCTGGGCGACGCGCACCGAACCTTGCATGGTCCAGAAGTGTGGGTCGGCGAGCGGGATGTCCACCGATTGCAGTTGAATGGCGTGGCCCATTTCACGCCAGTCGGTGGCGATCATGTTAGTCGCGGTACGCAGACCGGTGGCGCGGCGGAACTCGGCCATCACTTCGCGGCCCGAGTAACCGTTTTCAGCGCCGCACGGGTCTTCGGCATAGGCCAGCACCTTGTGCTGATCGCGGCACAGACGAATAGCTTCTTTCAGCGACCAGGCGCCGTTCGGGTCAAGGGTGATGCGTGCTTTCGGAAAGCGTTCGGCCAGCGCCGTGACCGCCTCGATCTCGGCATCGCCGCTGAGCACGCCACCCTTGAGTTTAAAATCTTCGAAACCGTATTGGGCGAACGCCGCTTCGGCCAGGCGTACCACGCCTTCCGGCGTCAGTGCTTCTTCGTGACGTACACGGAACCACTCGTTGTCGGCGTCGTTCTCGGTGCGGTACGGCAGATTGGTTTTCTTCTGGTCACCGACGTAGAACAGGTAACCCAGCATCTTCACTTCGTCGCGTTGCTGGCCTTCACCGAGCAGGGCGGCAACCGGCACTTCCAGATGCTGACCCAGCAGGTCGAGCACCGCCGCTTCAATGCCGGTGACAGCGTGGATGGTGATGCGCAGGTCGAACGTCTGCAGGCCACGGCCACCCGAGTCACGCTCGGCAAAGGTGCGGCGTACATCGTTGAGGATCTTCTGGTAGTTGCCGACGGTGCTGCCGACCACCAGCGAGCGGGCGTCTTCCAGCGTTTGGCGGATTTTTTCGCCGCCCGGGATTTCGCCGACACCGGTGTGGCCCGCGTTGTCCTTCAGAATCACGATATTGCGCGTGAAGTACGGGCCGTGGGCGCCGCTCAGGTTGAGCAGCATGTCGTCGTGGCCTGCTACCGGAATGACGTGCATCTCGGTAATGACTGGGGTGCTGCCGGAGTGCTGTGTGGTCATGGCTAAATCCTTGGGTTTACAGGGCGCCGCGGGGGCGCCGTCAAACGAGGTTCAGAGTGTTCGGGTTTCGTCACGCCTGACGTTCAAAGTGTCAGGAGTGGCTGGGCTTGGCATCGACCTTGGCCACCGGCACGGCGCCGGGTTTGGGCAACGTGCGTACGGTGAACACCAGAATCGCTGCAATGATCGAGGTGGCGGTGAGGCCATACAGGCCACCCTGGATCGATCCGGTCTGTTGTTCGAGGATGCCGAAGGTGGTGGGTGCGACGAAGCCTCCAAGGTTGCCCACCGAGTTGATCAGAGCGATGACGCCAGCCGCGATGCGCGCATCGAGGTAGCCCTGCGGGATCGGCCAGAACAGCGACGAGGCGGATTTGAAGCCCATGGCCGCGAAACAGATCGCCACGAACGCAAACACCGGCCCGCCCGTGGTGGACATGAACATCCCGGCGGCAGCGATCAGCAACGCTGTAGCGACCCAGGCTTGTTGATGCTTCCATTTGGCGGACAGCGCGGCGAAGCCATACATGCACACTATCGCGATGAACCAAGGGATCGAGTTGTACAGCCCGACCTGGAAGTCGCTCAGGTCGCCCATCTTCTTGATGATGCTTGGCAGCCAGAAGGTTGCCGCATAGATCGTCAGCTGAATGAAGAAGTACATCAGACAGAACAGGATGATCTGCGGGTCCTTGAGCAACTTGCCGATGGACAGTTTCACCGGGTTTGCGGCTTCACGGGCTTGTTGTTCAGCGTCGATCGCGTTGACCAGCGCGTCCTTTTCGGCGGCGCTCAGCCATTTGGCGTCATGCGGTTTGGAGTCCAGCCAGAACCAGACGAAGAAGCACAACACCACCGAAAACATGCCTTCGATGAAGTACATCCACTGCCAGCCATGAAAACCCAGGCCTTCGATCTGCAGCAACAGGCCGGAGAGCGGGCCGGAAATCAGCGACGCGAACGCAGAGCCGCTGAGGAAGATGGCGATGGCCTTACCGCGCTCCACGCCAGGCAACCAGCGGGTGAAGTAATAGATCACGCCCGGAAAGAAGCCGGCTTCGGCGACACCCAGCAGGAAGCGCAGGATATAGAAGTGGGTTTCGGTCTGGATAAAGGCCATGCCGCAGGCGACCAGGCCCCAGGTGAACATGATCCGGGTCAGCCAGATGCGTGCGCCGACTTTTTGCAGAAGGATGTTGGAGGGGACTTCAAACAGTGCGTACGCGATGAAGAACAGGCCGGCACCGAAACCGTAGGCGGCAGCGCCAATGCCCAGATCGTGTTCCATGTGACTACGGACAAAGCCGATGTTGACCCGGTCGATGTAGTTGACGATGAACATGATGACGAACAGCGGCAGGATGTGACGTTTGACCTTGGACACCGCTGACAGCAACGCGGAATCGGGGGCGTCATTCACCCGGGATGAGGATGTGTTCACGCTGGTTAACTCCCACTGATTATTTTTATGCGGGTTGTTACTTCGAATGTGTGTGACAAGGTGTGTGCACCTTGTTGCCAGTCATCATACAAGTAAGCTTGCGTGCTGCAAGCTGTTTTACGGGGCTTGCAGGAAATATTTCGGCGGGATAGGCTTGCCTGTATGACAAGTTGAATGAGTTTGCTGTCATGCGTTTTGAGCCCGGAATTGCGAGCTTTGCAGAGGGCTAAGTGGTTGAGCGAAACGCACGGTGCGCGAGCTTCTCCTGACCTGTCCCGCTGAAAAAATACAAGTGAGCCAGCGCCTGTTTTCGGCTCACACCCGTCACTGATCGGACAACCTCATCATGCAAACCCCTGAACGCGCGATTCCCAAACGTCGTCAGCACAACCTGGCGACCGATCTGGTCACCGACCTCAGCCAGCGCATTCTGATGGGGTCGATTGCGCCCGGTGACAAGCTGCCCTCCGAAAGCGAGATCGTGCGCGAGTATGGCGTCAGCCGTACCGTGGTGCGTGAGGCGATCTCCAAGCTCCAGGCGTCGGGATTGGTGGAAACCCATCAGGGCAAGGGCACGTTCGTGCTGGCCCGTTCGCAACAGAGCGGCTTGCATTTGAAGGTCGAGACGGCGTTCAGCGTGCGTCACATCATCGAGTTGAGGATGGGCCTTGAAACCCAGGCGGTCGCGCTGGCAGCGCAGCGCCGGACGCAGGATCAACTGGCGAAGATGCGAATGGCGCTGGACGATTATCAGGACTTGCTCGCCAAAGAAGACAGTTGCGTGGAAGCGGACCGGCGCTTTCATTTACTGATCGCCGAGGCGACCGGCAATCCGTACTTCGTCGAGATACTGCAGAATCTGGGCAATGCAGTGATCCCCCGCAGTCGCATTGCATACAGCGAACGGGCGGGGAGCAGTCTCACCCATCACGCCTATCTGGCGAACCTTGAACATGAAGCGATACTGGTCGCGATTCGCAGGCAAGACCCCGATGCTGCGCGGGCGGCGATGTGGACGCACCTGAGCAACAGTCGCGAACGGCTGGCGCCGGTGGAGTGATGCAACGGTAGCAAGCGCCCGTATCCCTGTGTGAGCGAATTTAGTCGCGAAACATTTTCCAGACGACAAGGCTCTTGTCTGTACCGGCCAATCGCGAATGAATTCGCTCCCACACGAGATGTGTGCGGGTTCACTCTGCCGCGCCCAAAACCCCGATCATCACTCCCGTCTGCCACTCGAAATACGGGTTGAACGTCAGTCGCGCAAAGACCTTGCCCGGCTCGCGATGGCCCCAGTCCGAGTACCAGACCGGTTCGCCGTTCAGGCATTTCTGCATGTCCTCGGCCTGCTGACCGTTCCAGCAGATTCGCTGTTTCCCGTCCTTGCCGTACAAGGGATCATCCGGCGAGAACATCAAGCCCATGTGCGAGAACTGGGCGATGCGGTCCTGCGGCAGGTAGTCATTGCGCACCAGCACCCGGGGCGTCTTCGCTGCTGTGGCGGGGTTGTCGCCGTACCAGATCAACCGACTTGCCGGGTGGCTGAAGCGCGCGTTGAAGGTGTCGAGTACGTATGTGGTGTCGAGCACCGAATCATGCTGGGTAATGGCGATAAACACAGGCTTGGTATAGAGCCGCTCCGCCAGATGGTCCTGCGCCAGCAGCGCACTGCGATAGAACTGGGCAAAGCCGTTGGTGGGCACATTCAGGTAGCGCACCGGCGTTTGCATGGGGCGGATCCCGTCATTCGGGCTCGCCAGCCAGGGCCGAAACCAGCCAATGTATTGCGTAAGCCAGGCGTAGGTGTTTTCCGGCCTGAACGCAGGGGAGAACAGCACCAGCCCGGCAATTTCCGGATGCTCGTACGCGTAATCCAGCACCAGATTGGCGCCGGTGGAGAAGCCGCCGAGGTACACCGCAGGCACCTCGTTTTCCATGATCCGCGTCTGCTCGCGCACCACCTGCTGCCATTGCTTGAGGGTCACATCGAGCATGTCGGCAGGTTTGCTGCCGTGCCCCGGCAGTAATACTGTGCGTACCAGAAACCCCTGATCTGCCAGCGTTTGCCCGACATCGTTGAACGAAAAAGGCGAATCCCCAAGGCCGTGCACCAGGAGAATGCCTCGCCTGGCAACGCCACGGGGCCGCCATTCGCGAGGGGCATTCCAGGCCAGCTCCGCAGCGTGGTCGTCGGTCTGAAACGTTCTGTTGGCCTGTATCCACTCGAGGGTCTGCTGACGGTACGCGGCAAAACTCGCCTGACCCAACGGCGCATCGCTGGAGGCACACGCTTGCAGGGTCAGCACTGAGAGGAGCAGGGCGAGGCGGTGTAGGGGCAAGTGGAAGTCTCGCAGGCTGAAGGCGGCACGGTAGCAGCCGCTTTAAACGTCCAGTTGGTCAGGACGGATTCCGAAGGCCTTGGCAATCTTCTCCCGTGTGGCTTTACGGGGGCGGGCCACGGACTCCTGTTGCGCATACGCCGGTTGCGAGATACCGAGCCTTCTGGCGACTTCTTCCTGCGTCAAGTCCAAGTGTTCTCGCCAAGCCCGGATTGGAGTGTAACCGTCGACGATCTGGCTAACGACTTCATGTGGGATAAGATCATTCCCTCCGTGCAGATGGACGTACTCGTCATAAGGAATGACCACAAAAGCAGGTTTGCCATCGGGACCGTTGATTATCTGAACGTTATTAGTAGGTGCGCTCATCGCGTCTCTTTATCTCCTGAATACTGACGATTTTGATGCCGCCGTCCCAATCGAACAGGACCCGATAATCGCCGACCCGCAGCCTGTATCCATAGGCGTGATTGACCAGGTTTTTTACGTTGACGACGTCGGGCATTTGTTCCAGTCGGGTGATCGCATCCCTGATCGGAACCTGATGTTGCGGGTGCAATTTTAGAAGCTGTTTCACGGCCTTCCTTGTCCATGCAATCCTGTTCATGCTTGCCTATAAGACTTAAATAAGTCTGTTGTTGATATTACTTATAGTGAGCTGGCCATGCTAGCGGTCAATCGCACTCAGACCAACAATCAGGCAGACTCCCCCAACCTACAAAACATGTCGTGATGTGTATGAACCTTCAATCGCCCAGCTCCCCGGATGTGCCCCATGTTCGCCCTTGATCATGCCCTGGCCCAGGACATCGTCGATCGGGCGATGGCGATCCTGCCGTGCAACGTCAATGTGATGGATTACCTGGGCATCATCATTGGCAGCGGTGAAGCGGAGCGGTTGTACACGCGGCATGAGGGCGCTCAACTGGTGTTGGCCAACAGCCGCGTGGTGGAAATCGATTCGCACACGGCCAAGCAGTTGAACGGCGTCCGGCCGGGCGTGAACCTGCCACTGATGCTGGATCAAAAACTGGTCGGCGTATTGGGCATTACCGGTGAGCCGGACCAGGTTCGGGTCTATGCCGAGTTGGTCAGGATGACCGCCGAGATGCTGATGGAGCACCGTCGTCAGCAGGCGGATCAACAATGGCGGCATCAGCGCAGTGAGGACCTGCTGTCGCGTCTGCTATTGGGTGACAGCGCACTGCACTTGATCGACGAGGCGGAACAGCTCGGATTGCAGCCGCACCTGCCGCGTCAGGCCGTGCTGATCGAGCTGCCGGCAGATGCCGCTTATGCCGGCCAGCTTGCGATGTGGCTCAACGGTCGTTATGCCAACAGTTTGTGTGTGTCCTGCGAGCCGAGCCTGGTTTACTGGTGCCGCGCATCCGGTAAAGACCGCGATGACGCGCTGTTGCTGGAACAGTTCGATGAGCAAGGCTGGCCGGTGTTGCGCATGGCAACAGTCGAACCAACGGCAGATCTCGAATCGTTGCGCAACGCCTGCGCCGGGGCCCGCGATCTGCTCGATTATGCTCGCCACGTCCAGCCCCAACAGAAATTACTGCGACTGGCGACTCATCGGCTGTCGGTGCTGTTCTGGCGTAACCGGCATGACTGGCTGGCCGAAGGCGTGGCAGAACCGGTGATGAAACTGCAAGGCAACGGGCAATTGCTCGACACCCTGCGCGCCTGGTTCGATTACAGCGGCGAAAGCCAGGCCTGCGCCGATGCGTTGGGGATTCATCGCAACAGTTTGCGTTACCGGCTGGAGAAAGTGGCCGAGGTCAGCGGGTACGACCCGTATCGCACCGATGATCTGTTGCGGCTGTATCTGGGGATGCAGATGGTGGCGCGCTGAAACTGTGCGCGCGACGTTTTGTTCGGATGAACAACAGGATGGTTAGGCCGTTGTGCGAAGGTCAGGCGGAAAAAATGGCGGGTAGTGAGAAGATCGCGCCTATCGAACAAGGAGAACACCATGAAAATCGTCATTGCCCCGGATTCCTTCAAGGACAGCCTCAGCGCCCAAGGCGTGGCGCAAGCGATCGCCACCGGCCTGAGTGACGTCTGGCCGGATGCACAACTGATCGAATGCCCCATGGCCGACGGCGGTGAAGGCACCATCGAGGCCGTGCTGGCGGCGTGCGACGGGCAATGGATGAAAAACCGGGTGACGGGCCCGCTGGGCCAGCCGGTAGAGGCGCAGTGGGGCTGGTTGGCGGAAACCCGCACCGCGATTATCGAAATGGCCATGGCCAGCGGTTTGCAGTTGCTGACCCTGGAACAGCGTGACGCCACGGTCACGACCACCTACGGCACCGGCGAGTTGATCGCCGCCGCGCTGGAAGCGGGCGCTCAGCGAGTCATCCTGGCCATTGGTGGCAGCGCGACCAACGACGCGGGCACCGGCATGCTGTCGGCCCTCGGCGCGCGTTTTCTGGACAGCAATGACAAACCCTTGTCGCCGGGCGGGCTGGCGCTGAGCAAGGTCGCCCGGATCGAGATCGAGCACATGGACCCGCGCCTCAAGGACGTGCAATTCGAGGTCGCCGCTGACGTCAACAACCCGCTGTGCGGCGCGCAAGGCGCCTCGCACATCTTCGGTCCGCAAAAAGGTGCATCGCCTGAACAGGTCCTGGCGCTGGACGCCGCCTTGGGGCACTTCGCTCGGCGGTCAGCTCTTGTGCTGGGCAAGGACGACAGCGAGCATCCTGGCAGCGGCGCCGCAGGGGGCATGGGCTTTGCGGCCAAGGCCTATCTGAACGCGTCGTTCCGTCCTGGCGTGGACGTGGTCGCCGACCTGACCGGTCTGGCAGACGCCCTGGAAGGGGCTGATCTGGTGATCACCGGGGAAGGGCGTTTCGATGCCCAGACATTGCGCGGAAAGACGCCGTTCGGTGTCGCCAAAATCGCTGCGCGCGCGAACGTCCCGGTGATTGTGCTGGCGGGCACCTTGGGCGACGGTTATGCCGATCTCTATGAGCACGGCATCAGCGCCGCTTTCGCCCTGACCAGCGGCCCGATGACGCTGGACCAGGCGTGTCGCACTGCCGAGACACTGCTGCATGACCGCGCTCGGGATCTGGCGCGGGTGTGGGCGCTGGCCGCGCGGCAGGTATCCAAACGCCGCCACAGATGATTCGCCGCGATTCTTGGCGTATGGGGCAGGCCGAACGCAGGCGTCAGAATTTTGCGTATTGGCCATGAGTCCGAGAGGTCGCTGTTGTGGTTATTGAGCGCGACCTTTCTCGTGCGGTGGCGAGATCTTGCGAATCAGTTGTCCCCCAGGCAGGCGTTGCCGTTGGTTTCGTAACGCAGGGTGTGGGCCTTGCCCATGTGGTCGACATAACCCAGGTCCACTGGACGCACGCCACAGAAGTTAAGGTTCGGTGTCTTGGTCACTTCGGCGACGTCCACCTTGGTGCCGTAGGTGTATTCCTGAACCTGAGGCATGTTCTTCACGTCGGCGTTGGCGGTCAGGGCGAAGCTGCTCAGCGCGGTCAGGGTCAGGGCGATCAGTGTGGTTTTCATGGTGGGCTTCCTCATATCGAGCGGATGACTTACTTGAGCCCGTATGACGAAGCGCGGCGCAGGTTATTCCATGCACCTGAATATCTTTGTGCCCTACAGCATCCGCTGGCTACGCGAGCAAGCCCGCACACAGGGTGATCGCTTTTGGCTACAGGGCCTTACGGTTGCTTTTAGTTTTTGTGGGTTACCGCTCACAGGCGGCGCTGTTCCCCCGCGTTTTGCTGGAAATGGGCCTGCCGCCCGGCGAATGGCTCAAGCGGCAAGACTGATCAGGCGACGTTCAGCTGTAATGTCGGGATGGGTTTGCGCATCAACGTGCCTACCAACAGAGCGGCGAACAGACCGACGAATCCGGCTACCCACAACACCGATGCAAATCCCGTCACGAACGCCTGCTGCGCCAGCGGTTGAACGACTTCACGGGCGCTGGCACTGACCGATTGCAAGGCGGCCGTCATGTCCCCGGCCACCACGCGGGAGGCAATGAATTCGGCTTGATCGAGCCAGGCGGGCGCACTGTTGTGCAGGTTGATGTTCAGCGCTTTCAGCGTATGGCTGGCGAGCAGCGCACCGTAGATACCGACCGCCAGCATGATCGCGCTGAAACGCATGGTGGTGCTCATGCCCGACGCCATGCCGGTGCGTTCGCGCGGCACGCAGGCCATGATGTTTTTCTGAGTGTCGCCGTTGAGCAGGCCCGCACCGGCGCCGGTCACCGCCATGGCTAGCGCGAACGCCGGGTAGCCGCCGGTGGACGTCGCCCAGGCGCACAACAGGTTGCCGGCGCTGACCAGCGTCAGCCCCAACGCCATCATTGCGGCCGGCGACAGATGACGCGACAGCCCTGGCCCCAGACGGGGGCACAGGAGCATGGTGATTGCAAACGGCAACATGCCCAGTCCTGAATCAATCGCGCTGAAGCCCAAGCCGTTCTGCAGGTAAAACGGCAGGAGCGTCATCATCACCTGTGCGCACCCGGCGTAGGCGAACATCCCCAGCAACGCGCCGACGAACCTGGGAGATTTGAACAGTTGCAAGTCCACCATCGGGCGGCGTTGCACACGTTCAGCCAGAAAAAACAGTGCCAGCAGCAGGCCGCCGCCCATTAATCGGGCAAAGGTCAGCGGGTTCTCCCAGCCGATCCGGTTGGCCTCGATCAGGCCCCAGATCAGACTCAGCAGACTGGCACTGAAAAACAGGCTGCCCCATGGGTCGAGGCGCGCCGATTGTTCGTTGCGTGATTCCCCGATGTTGCGCATCACCATGCTCAGCAGGATCAGGCCGACTGGCAGGTTGAGGAAGAAAATCCAGCGCCAGCCGACCAGCTCGGCGATCAATCCGCCCACCGTTGGTGCGGCGGTCATTGCCACGCCCATGCACGCGCCCCAGAACGCCCAGGCCTTGGCCCGCTCGGCCTCGTCATGGAAGACATGGCCGATGGTGGCCAGTGCCGAGGTCAGCAACAGGGCTGCACCGACGCCTTTGAGGGCTCGTGCGATGTCGAGCAGCAGGATAGTCGGTGCCGCGCCGCAGCCCACCGAAGCCAGAATGAACAGCACCAGACCGGTGAGCAGCATCTTCTTGCGACCGAAGCGGTCGGCCAGGCTGCCTGCTGGCAGCAGCAATGCCGCGAAAGCCAGCATGTAGGCGCTGACCACCCACTCAATGTCGGCAAACCCGGCACCCAGGTCGCGCGCAATACTGGGTAGGGTCACCGCAACAATGTTGGTGTCGAGGACGATCAGTGAGCACACGCCAGAGGCAGTGAGTAGGGTCATGCGAGGGCTGATGATTCGGGCGCTGGCTGACGGCATGGCGATGACTCCGGCGACAAATTAGGTTCTAGCTAATGTTTGCGAAAACGCTCTGTAGAGGTGCACGGGCCCTCAACGGTCTGACGCCAAATGGCCAAGGTGCCTTGCATTCAGCACGCCCGGTACGTCCGCTACAGAGCTGGATCTGTGAAGGGTTCACAATACCGCTAGATGGCTTATGCTGCGTTACCCGTCCCGAACGTTTTAATTACCTTTGAGGTAACGACTGATGGAGATTCGTCACTTTCGCTACTTCCTTGCTGTCGCCAGGCACCGGCACTTCACCCGGGCGGCCGAGCAACTGGGCATCGCGCCCCCCACGCTGACCCGGCAGATTCAAGACCTCGAAAGCGCGCTGGGCACTCGGTTGTTCGTGCGCGAGCAACGGGAAGTCCGCCTGACCGATGCAGGTCGCGCCCTGCAGATCGAAGCGGAACTGGCCGTGCGGCAGTTCGAAACGGCGCAATACAACGTACAGCGCGCCGGGCGCGGCGAGGCGGGAAGAATCGAGCTGGGGTATGTCGCGTCTGCGGTGTTCTCCGGTGTGCTGCAGCGTCAGGTCGGCGAGTTCCGCCAGCGCTATGCCGATGTCGATTTCACCCTCACCGAGTCCCCCATGCCGGCCTTGCCCCGGATGATCGAAGAAGGGCGGCTGGACGTTGGCTTCATCCGCTCGCCCATGAGCCTGCCCGAGTCCGTCAGCGCGGTGAAGCTGCTGACCGAAGGCTTTGCGTTGGCGCTCCCGGCCAGCTCGTGGCTGTGCAAGCTCAAGGTGATCAACGCGATCCACTTGCAGGCCGAAACGTTCATCCTTCCCGAACAGATCTCCGGAACACTGGACGTCGCCGCGCAAGGCGGGTTCGCGCCGACGCTGGGCCCGCAGCCTGGCGGCCTGGTGTCGGTGATTGCCTTGGTGAGCCTCGGGCAGGGGGTGGCGGTGGTGCCGGAGTCGGTGGTCGATCACATCACCTTGCCGAACGTGATATTCAGACGCATCGAAGACTGTGAGCCCACCTCCTATCTGTCATTGATCCACCGGCGCTACGAGAAAGCGCCGGCGGTCACGCGTTTCATCGATCACGTCAAAGCGTTTCGCGCGCCGTGATCAACCGTGTCGGGCCAAGAGTGCTTCCAGCACGCTCGCCAGGCTGACACGACCTTTGCGCGGCAGGCCTTCGAAGCGAATCCAGCCTTCGTTGAAACCGTCGAGCATCTGCATGCGCGGCACCGGGTTGCTCATGCCCTGTGAGGTGAACAGTGCGTGCCAGGTCTCGCGAGGAACGACCTCCATGGTGACCGGTTTGCCCAGCAGCCCGCTGAACGTGTCGGCGATCTGGTTGGGCGTCACATGCTGCTCGCCCTCCAGTTCGACGATGCGTTTGCCGAACCACTGTTCCTGCAACAACTCGGCCGCGACGCGACCAACGTCGGCGGTGGCAATCATCGGCACAGGTTTGTCCAGCGGTTGTAAGAAGCTTGGGATCACGCCGGTCTGAAGGGCGGGCTCGACATCCCACAGGCAGTTTTCCATGAACCAGCCGGGCCGCAGAAACGTCACGGGCAGGTCGAGTGCACTCAGGCTTTTTTCCAGCCATTGCAGTTGATTGAGGAGGTTGGGCTCGGTGGCCTGAGCGCCGATGGTGGACAGGCACACCACTTTGCCGGGACGTGCGGCCGCCAGTGCGTCATGCAGGTGGGCAATGACCTTACGGGTTTCGGGAAAGCTTTCGGACGGCGAAAAGTTGGGGGGCAACAGGACGAATACCGCCGTGCTGTTCTGGAACGCCTGAGTCAATGCAGGCAGGTCGTCCACATCCGCTATCGCGACATCGCAACCTTGACTGGCCCAAGACTCGCCTTTCTCGGCGCTGCGCACCACCGCACGCACCGGCTTGCCGGCTGCCAACATCTGACGCGCGACTTCGCTGCCCACTTGCCCGGTCACGCCCATGATTGTGTACATGCTGAATGCCTCATTGAGGGCGACCTCGCGTCGCCGATTCGAGCAGTATTGCGCCGACGCTGTTGATTCTCCGATAGCATGAGTGTCATTGCATGCATGCCAAGGAATCATTAATGAGTTTCGACGGACGTTTAGCCAGCGGTATGGGGGTTCTCTCGGCCGTGGTCGATACCGGCAGCTTTGTGAAAGCGGCCGATGTGCTCGACATGACCCAGTCAGGCGTGAGCCGCGCCATTGCTCGCCTGGAGGCTCGGCTGGGCATTCGGCTGTTCGATCGCACCACGCGCTCAGTGAAGCTGACCGATGAGGGGCGACGCCTGTATGAGGACATCGCGCCGCTGTTGGCCGGCCTGGAAGAGGCGGCCACGTTGGCATCGGGCAGTGCCACGGCGGTGAGGGGGCGTCTGCGGGTCAACGTCGATCCGTATTTTTCGCGGCTGATTCTAGCGCCCGCGCTGGGCGACTTCATGGCCACCTATCCCGAACTGGAACTGGATCTGCTCACCCGCGAGCAACTCGGCGATCTGGTGGCCGAGGGTGTCGACCTGGCGCTGCGGTTTGGTGAACAACCGTCGTCTTCGCTGATCGGCCGGCAGTTGCTCAAGACACGTGTGTTGACCGTTGCATCGCCGGCTTACCTGAAAAAACACGGTCGGCCAAAGCATCCTACGGACCTCGAAAGCCCCGAGCATGTGTGTCTCGATTTTCGGGATTCGCAGACTGGACGGCCGTTTCCGTGGGAATTTCATCGGGGTGCCGAGCGCCTGATCGTCAACACGCGCGGGCGGCTGATGGTCAACGATGTGGGCACGATGCACCGCATCTGCGAGGAAGGGCAGGCCGTGGCGCAGGTGCTGGAGCTGGGCGTGGAGGCGGCGATCAGGGACGGACGGCTTATCGAGCTGTTCGCGGACTGGCCGGACGAGTACTTCCCGCTGTATGCGTTGTACCCGTCTCGGCATTTGCCGCCGGCTAAGGTGCGCGCTTTTCTGGAGTTCGTCGTCGCGCTGAGCCGCTGATCCCGTTGAGCGGCCTAGCCTTTGGCGGTCCCTTCAGCTTCCTCGTCCATGCGGTCGGACTCGAACAGTTCCGCCAGCTCGGCTCGGGCTTCCAGCGCGCTCTGCATGACCTTGGCTGCGTCATCGTAGATCATGTGTTGACGGTTGAGCACCTGTTCGTCGTGACGCTTGAAGCGACTGATGCGCGCGGCCGCCTGCGCCTCCGTCAAGCCCAGGCCTATCAGCGTGCGGCGGGTCATCTCGAGGCTGGAATAAAATGTTTCTCTCACAGGCTCAGCGTCGAGATCCATCAAACGGTGTACGTGCTGGCGGTTGCGCGCACGGGCGATGATTTTCAGGTGCGGGTAAAGCTTGCGCACCAATTCGGCGGTCTTGATGTTGGTGTCCGGGTCGTCGGTGGCAATGACGAAATACTCCGCCTGATCGACCTTGGCGGCACGCAGGATTTCCGGGCGTAGCGGGTCACCATAAAACACGGCCACGTTGCCTCGGCTGCGGGTGAGTTCGATGGTTTCCACCGACGTGTCCAGCGCCACGAACGGGATTTTCTGAGCGCGCAGGATACGCGCAACGATTTGCCCCACCCGGCCCATGCCAGCGATGACTACGCGTGGGTGATCCGTTTCGATTTCGCGGTATTCGTCCGGCACTGGCTTAACCACGGGCTTTGGTTTGAGCCAGCGCGCCAGGACCAGCAATAGCAAAGGTGTGAGCGCCATCGACAGTGTGATGGTCAGCACCAGCGTGTCGTACAGTTGCGCATCGAACAAGCCTTTGTCACGCCCGATCTGGAACACCACGAAGGCGAACTCGCCCCCGGCGGCCAACACCAGGCCGAGGCGCAAAGCGCTTTGTTTGCCCAGGCCACCGGCCAGACGGCCGACCACAAACAGCAAAGGCAGCTTGAGGCCGATCAGCAGCAGCGTCAGGCCCAATACCACGATCGGAGAGCTGAACAGCAGGCCAATATTGGCACCCATGCCCACGCTGATGAAAAACAGGCCCAGCAGCAAGCCTTTGAACGGTTCGATCTGTGATTCGAGTTCATGGCGATATTCGGAGTCTGCCAGCAGCAGACCGGCTAGGAACGCTCCCAAGGCCATGGACACGCCAACCAGATCCATCAGCCACGCAGTGCCGATGACCACCAGCAACGCAGTAGCGGTGGACACTTCCTGCAGCTTGGTCTTGGCGACGATTCGAAACACCGGACGCAGCAAATAGCGGCCGCCGACCACCACCACGGCGATGCCGCCGAGCACTTGCAGGCCGTGACGCAATGAGTCGCTGGAGCTGGCGTTGTGATCGCCGCCCGCGAGCATCGGTACCAACGCAATCAACGGAATGGCCGCGATGTCCTGAAACAGCAAAATGGCGAACGCCAGGCGGCCGTGCGGCGCGTTCAGCTCCTTGCGCTCGGCCAGGCTTTGCAGGCCGAAAGCGGTCGATGACAACGCCAGGCCCAGGCCCAGTACGACCGCGCTGTTCAGTGGTTGGCCGAATCCGAAAAGGGCGACGGCACCGATCACTACACCGGTGAGCAGCACCTGCGCCAGACCAACGCCAAACACCGATTTGCGCATGACCCAAAGCCGTTTTGGCGACAGTTCAAGTCCGATGATGAAGAGCAGCAAGACCACGCCCAGCTCGGAGATGTGCGACACGCTCTCCAGATCGCCGATCAGCCCCAGACCTGCTGGGCCGATGATCACGCCTGCAATCAGATAACCGATCACAGCGCCCAGTTGCAGCCGTTTGGCCAGTGGAACGGTGACGACGGCGGCGAGCAGAAACACGACTGCAACCTGCAGCGGGCTGCCTTCATGGGGCATTGGGGACTCCTTAACAGAAACAGTGAAATTTCCTACACAATGGCGCGTATTAAACCACGTCATAGTGACAAGAAACGCCGACCGAGACGCTTCGTCGCAGGTTCAGCGGGCGCTCCGGGGTGCCAGCAGCGCTTCGAGGGCGTAACATGTCGGGCGCATTCGCGCCGCGCCTATGATTTCGACCGTTTTCAGGAAACTCGCAATGACCAACAAACAGCGTCTTATCTATTCGATCATCATCGCCCTGAGCGTACTGGTCATCATGCTCGGCCTGTCGCACCTGCAGACCATTGGCGTGCTCGACGAGAAGACCTTTCAATACATTGCCATCTTCGTCGCGGTGGTGGTTGTCGTCTTGAACGGGGTCTTGCGTCGCAAGGTCAAGCGCTGATCTGAGAGCGACTCAATCCGGTCACGCCCCTATGACCGGTTTCGGTGGGAGCGGGCGAGTTCTCTGCTCCCGCCAGCCGACCGTATTACTCGGTTACACAACCTCGCCTGAACTATTTTTTTCTCCGGCAACTCCAAAAATTCGCATGTCATAAAGCCCGCGAAGGGAAATGGAGTTCAAACATGATTAAACAACTTTCCGCTGCCGTTCTTGCCACCGCTGCATTGGCCACCGCTCAATTTGCCTTGGCCGACAAACCCGCCCCAGGTTGGATCACCATCGAGAAAGCGATTGAAAAGGCCAAGTCGGCGGGCTACACCGAGATCTACAAGATCGAAGCGGACGACAAGGGTTATTGGGAAGGTGAGGGCCGCAAGGCTGACAGCCTGACGTATGAGTTCCGCATCGACGCCACCTCCGGCAATGTGCTGCGCGACCAGAAGGACTGATTCGACGGCATTCAGCCGCTGCTTCACGTCGCCGCGGGAACACCGTTCGGTTGTTCCCGCACTGTTGGCGTAAGGCTTTACTCCTTTCATTGAATCCGACACCCTTGCCTCCCTATTTCCGTCAGCAGGAAGCGACGCATGAGTGTGCGGATCGAATTCAAAAGCAATCCAGACGAAGATGAACGCCTACAGATCCTCGAACCGCTCAAAGCGTACAACGCTGAGAAGGCAGGCGATGGGCTGTCAGAAAAGTTCGCGTTTTTTGTGCGAGACGAAGACACCGATGCGGTATTGGGTGGTTTGCACGGACGGATCCTTTACCGCTGGTTGTTCATCGAATTGCTGGTGGTCCCTGAGCAGGCGCGGGGACAGCGGATGGGCAGCCAGTTGATGGACATGGCCGAAGCGTTCGCCCTTGAGCGGAACTGCGTCGGGATCTGGCTCGATACGTTTGATTTCCAGGCACCCGACTTCTACCGCAAACACGGTTATGAGGAATTCGGCCATCTGGATGATTACCCACCGGGGCATCAGCGCCTGTTCTTCCGGAAACGGTTGATGCCGTTGGTGAAGTGATCGGCGTTTAAGCCGATCTTCCTCCAGGCGACTAATTACCGAAAGCGCGCGGGGCTGTAAGGCGCAGGATCGGTAAACGTCGGCTTGCCTGTCATCATGTCCGCCAGCAGGCGTCCCGTCACGGGCCCTAGTGTCAAGCCATGGTGAGCATGGCCGAAGTTGAACCACAGACCGGGATGATGGGACGCCTCGCCGATGACCGGACGCATGTCGGGCAAGCACGGGCGGCGCCCCAGCCACGGCTCGGCGTCCAGACGCTCACCCAGCGGATAAAGCGTGCGTGCGATGGCTTCGCAACGGCGCAACTGGATCTCGTTGGCGGGTGCATCGCTGGCGGCGAACTCAACCCCGGTGGTCAGCCGAATGCCCCGTGCCATGGGCGCCAACACATAACCCGCCTGGGCGTCGATCACGGAGTGCTCCAGCGCGGCGCCCGGTTGTGAGGCGTAGTGCATGTGATAGCCACGCTTGATCGCCAACGGAATGCGATAACCGAACCGCGAAAACACGTCGGCCGATTGTGGACCTAACGCCACGACCACCTGCCGGGAACTGACCAGCCCGTCCTCACTGCCGACCTGCCAACCTTCATCCAGCTGGCGCAGGCTGCGTGCATCACCTTTGAGCAGCACGCCGCCACGTTGCACGAACAAGGCAGCGTAACCGCGCACCAATGCACCGGGATCGGTCACGCTTTTCGGGTCGAGCCAATGGATGCCGCCCACGGCACCGCTTAGGCTTGGCTCCCGATCACGTAATTGAGCCGCGTCGAGGATGTCGTAGCGCAGTCCGTACGCGGCGTAGGTGTTAGCGTCGGCGACGGCCCGATCGAATTCGCGCTGATCGCGGTAGCACTCGATCCAGCCTTTGGCGCGCATCAAACCGGTCATGCCCGACGCCTCTGCCAGCAGGTCATGCTCAATGACGCAGCGCTCGATCAGTGGCTGCATGGCGCGACTGGCCTTCGCCAAATTGTCCGGCGACGACTGCCGCCAGTACTGCAGCAGCCAAGGCGCGAGGCGTGGCAGATCAGCGGGGCTGAAGCGCATGGACGACTGTTGGTTGAGTCCGTAACGCAGCAGGCGTGACCATTCGCGGGGGAACGCATAAGGAATGATGCTGGAACGCTCGATCAGGCCCGCGTTGCCATGACTGGTGCCTCGGCCGGGTTCGTCACGATCCAGCAAGATGACGCGCTGGCCTGCGGCTTGCAGGTGCAGTGCGCAACAGACGCCGACAATACCGGCGCCGAGAACGAGGGTCTGACAATCCATGGATCGATCCTTAATCGGCTGAAAGCGAACGTGAGGCCGTCACCGTTGCGCAGTTTACCCATTTGTCGGCGCACAGTACTCTCCCGACGCTTACGTTCTGTTCGGCTTCCACTTCCAATAATCACACCGGAGCTTCAGATGTCTTCACCCCGCGATCCCATAGACACCCAGACGATTTCCTTCAGCGATCTGACCGAACTGCTGCGGCAGATATTCATGCGCCACGGCACGTCGGCCGAGGTGGCGGCGGTACTGGCCGAGAACTGCGCCAGCGCGGAGCGCGATGGGTCGCACAGTCACGGGATCTTTCGAATCAAGGGTTACTTGTCGTCACTGGCGGCAGGTTGGGTCGACGGCCAGGCCGTGCCGAAGGTCGAAGACGTCGGTGCCGGTTTCGTGCGGGTGGACGCGGGTGGCGGCTTTGCACAGCCTGCAATGCAGGCCGCCAAGGCGCTGTTGATCGAGAAGGCGCGCACTGCCGGCATTGCCATCCTGGCGATCCGCAACTCGCATCATTTCGCGGCGCTATGGCCAGATGTCGAGCCCTTCGCGCAGGAAGGGCTGGTAGCGTTGAGCGTGGTCAACAGCATGACCTGTGTGGTGCCTCACGACGCGCAGAAACCGTTGTTCGGCACCAATCCGATTGCGTTCGCGGCGCCTCGGGCGGGTGGCCAGCCCATCGTCTTCGACATGGCAACCAGCGCGATTGCCCACGGCGATGTCCAGATTGCCGCAAGGGAAGGGCGCATGTTGCCGCCGGGCATGGGCGTGGATCGGGCGGGTCAGCCTACCGAAGACCCGAAGGCAATCCTTGATGGCGGCGCGCTCTTGCCCTTCGGCGGTTACAAAGGGTCGGCGCTGTCGATGATGGTCGAACTCCTATCTGCCGCCTTGACCGGCGGCAACTTCTCGTTCGGCTTTGACATGTCCACCAAACCGGGCGCGCAAACCCCGTGGACCGGTCAGATGATCATTGTCATCGATCCGGACAAGGGCAGCGGGCATGCGTTTGCCGAGCGCAGCGAAGAGCTGGTGAGGCAGATGCACGGTGTCGGTCAGCAACGCATGCCCGGCGATCGCCGATACCGGCAGCGTGAACAATCCCTGGCAGAGGGGATCGTGCTGTCGACAGACGATTTGAATCGTCTCAAGGCACTTGCCAGCGCTTAAGCTTCCAGTTTCGGCAGCGTGCCCGGACGCTTCAGAGCAACCGAGCTTTGCTGGGCGATGTGCAGGGGCATTAGATGCTGGCTGTCGAGGGCCTCGCTCGACGATTTGCCGACTTTGCCGCACGGCATGGCCAGGGCGGTGGCGCTGACAGCGGCCAGCATCAAAGTCATCAGTAACGCGATCAGGGTTTTCATGGTTGAGCCTCGCAAACAGGCGCAAGCGCTCTGGAGAGGTGGCGCTTGTCAACCTGTGCAGGCTACGTCGCAGAGCTCTCGGGGCGTTATTCGGATACTGCGCCGTTCTTGCCTGATGCTGCCCTCCTGGTGCGTTTCATTTTTCACGGGTGCAGAGAGGATGGGTTCGATGGATCCGCGCACCTGAACGACCGCTCGTCGAATCATGACTTGCGTTTGGAGGTCGATGAAAATACTGTATGTTTAAACAGTATTCAGTGAAAGGGGATCGACCATGCTCATGAATCAAGCCGAAACCAGCATTGCATTCACCATCCAGGCCGCAGAGCCTACCTTCAGCAGCGTCTGGGGCAATGAGATGCAACGCGAGGATTTTCTTGCCCTTGCGGCAGGGGTACGTCAGTTCAGCGCCAGCCAGGTGGACCTGGCGTTTGTCTCGAACGTCGAGGTTTTTTCGGGCGGGCACAGTCCATCTGCGGCGGAATGATTTCCCCGCACATCGCTCGACAGGACTAAGGTGGCAGTGCAGTGCAGTGACGGGCTCAGTGTTTCTGAACAGAGGCAGCCGACACGGCAACCTGAAGTGACGGGACTTGGGTTTGATCGGCGTCTGGCTGACGCGCCTTGCCTGTTCTGATCAGGCTCAGTGCAATCAGAGTGCCGATGACGGATAGAACGCACCAACCCAGCAAAAATGTGATCACGTCTGGTCTCCGAACTGCAAAAATCGGGTTGCCATGAAAAATGACAAGCTCTCCATCCGAATCTATCGGCCGGCATGAGGATTTCATGAGGGCGAAAAGCGCGCAGCTTGAACAATTGTCGGGCGGATCGCAACTCCCCCAGACCAATGGGGTCTTGCTTTAAACATAGTCAAATCAGAGGCCCATGTTTATGAAAGATCTTGGTTCACGCCTGAAAGAAGAGCGCAAAAGCCTCGGACTCTCGCAACAGGAGTTCGGCGCGATTGGGGGCGTAGAAGCCAATGCTCAAGGCAAATACGAGAGCGGCGAACGCATTCCTCGTTCCGATTACCTCGCAGCGCTTGGAAAAAAAGGCGTCGATGTCCTTTACGTCCTTTCAGGCAAGCGAACGCCGATCGCTACCGATACGCTGAACGACGCCGAGCGGGCAATCATTACCCATTATCGAGCACTGAGCGAAGACGATCAGGAGGCGATTTCTCAACTTGCCACCTCATTGTCTGAATGCGCGACGGACGCTACTGCCGCTTCGTCTGCGTGATGCCTCGGCGAGCCCCTGTAAAAAGGCGGTGTTGCGGATAAATATACGTAACGTATATGCTTCGTATATTCATCGCGAGGTCAAACATGGGACTGGTCAAGATTTCCGAACAGATGCACGACAACATACGCTCGGCGAGCGCGGCATTGAGCCGTTCGATCAATGCGCAGGCCGAACACTGGATGAGAGTAGGCATGCTTGCCGAACTCAATCCCGGGCTGAATTACAGTGATATCTGTCAGTTGTTGATTCGTGCTGAAGCCACGGGCGATGCGCTGCTGAGCGCTCAGCCTGAAGAAGCGATTGTTCACGAACCGCAGATCAGGGCGGTGTCGCGATGAGCATCAGTATCAAAAGCGAAGCCGATCTGGTGGGCCTGAGAATCGCCGGACGGCTGGCCGCGGATGTCTTGGCGATGATCGCTCAGCACGTGAAACCCGGTATCAGCACCGAGGCGCTCGATGACATCTGCAACGATTACATCGTTAACGAGTTGAAAGTCATTCCGGCCAACGTCGGGTACCACGGTTTTACCAAGACGACGTGTATTTCGCCGAATGCGGTGGTGTGCCACGGCATCCCTTCGGCGGACGATGTCCTCAAGGAGGGCGACATCGTCAACATTGATGTCGCGGTCATCAAGGATGGCTGGTATGGCGACACCAGTCGGATGTATTACGTCGGAGAAATCAGTCCGTTGGCGCGACGCCTGGTCGAAACCACCTACGAAGCCACGTTGGCAGGCATACATGCGGTGAAGCCAGGCGCGACGCTGGGCGACATTGGCAACGCTATCCAGACCGTGGCTTACCGGGAAGGCTTCAGCGTCGTCCGCGAATACTGTGGGCATGGCATCGGGCGTAAATACCACGAAGAGCCACAGGTGCTGCATTACGGCGCAGCCGGGAAGGGCTTGAAACTCAAACCGGGAATGGTCTTCACCATCGAGCCTATGATCAACGCAGGCAAACCCGGAACCCATGTTTTGGAGGATGGCTGGACCGTACTGACGCGAGATCAATCCTTGTCGGCACAGTGGGAACATATGGTGGCGGTCACTCAGACCGGGTTCGAGCTGTTGACGCCTTGGCCGGATGGGACGGGTGAGTATTCGCCGGTCTGAGGGCAGCCCCATCCGGACGAATAAAGTCACAATTGTAAGAGTGACGAAGGACCGACGTACCTTGTAGGCTCCTTCTCGTTCCCCTGTGGTGCTGCTGCCTGACCGGCTCAAGGATGATCAGATCGGCGGCACTAGGGGAGAACACCACGCTGAAAAAAACCGGCCGAAGCCGGTTTTTTTGTGAGCGCCTGTTTTTAACCCCCAAGTTGCTTCGCGGCGTCGACGCCCGCAGAACTCAGCTTCACAGGGTACTTCAGAGTTCGTTCGCCCTTCTCGGGAATCTCGACACATCCGTCATGGATAAGCCCTGCTTTTTGCAGTTCTTCCAAGGTATCCGCGACAGCGTGTTCCCCCCGGTAGTTATCCAGAACCTCTTTGCCCAGCCCCGCCGGATGCGCGTGTAACAACCGGGTCAGGACTTCTTTCTTGAGCGCGTTATCAATGGTCATATTTTCCTCGCTTTGCTGGTTTCATGAGCGCTGCTTGTAAATACCGACCACTCGACATGAGGATGGTTTGGACTTTTATCGTCTTAGGTACGTTTCCATTGGACCTGCGTCACGCCGAGTCCCTCGGCGTTGAGCTTGGCGAGTCGAAAGGGGCCCGCTGCGATACCGCCATCAAGGGTTCCGACACCCGCGTGCAACGTGGCGAAGTGCAGCGCATCGCTTTCGCAAAGATGCCTTGCTTGATGAGAGAAATGCCTGGGTTCGCCTCGAAACTGGTAATGAATTTCAAAATCCTTGGAATCATTCATCGTCTTTAGCCCGTTAGACGTTGTGCACGTCCCGCTGAATGTGAGTACTTCCCCGTGTACCTGAACAGCATGGTCGCCGAATGCATCGACGGTGCCGTCACTTCATTTCGAGACCGATACCGGCCTGCCCGTACTGCAGGAGGGCCATGATCGTGGTGCGTTTTTTCTGCCTGAGACGAGTAGGCCGGGCATGCCGCTCAGCGCTACCGACCACCGGAGAATTGCATTGTTTTTCGGCCTTTTGAACCGTGCGCCGATCAGCGGCAATGTGCCATATCTGTTTGGATGGAAGCGTCAATTCATAGGGGTGCGGTGCGTCGGATTTGCATGATTCTGGATGTATAGCTGGTTTCCGTTTCAGCAGCATGGCCGGGAAAACCTTCGAGCAAAACAATTTTCAGAGAAAGGGCAATCTGATGGCCCGCGGATGCGCTGGTTTCTGGAAAAATCCTTTTTTTTTCAGGCAATTCCGGGATGAGGGCATATGCGTAAAGTGGATTTGAGCGTAGCGGCGTGTGTGTTGATGATGACGGCACTGCCAGCCCAGGCACGGGACATCAGCAAGCATGACCTGGAGGTGTGTAAATGGGGCGCTGGCATGGCCGGTATCGCTCAGCAATCCAAACTTTCCGGCACGACCTTGTACAGCGCACGAAAAAAGCTGCAAATGCGGACGTTCTCCAAACCCTGGATGCGCAAGATGGCGTTGGGTATCACGGAGCAAACCTACAAGAGCCCGTCACGTCTGAAACCGGCCGCGGTGAAGCAGACGTATTACGACGGCTGTGTCCAGCATGAGCTGGCGCGCAAGTAGAGGAAATGTTTTTCTCGGCCCAAGAGGCGCTTGATTAAAGCCCCTCCAGGCAAAAGGCTCAAGCGGGTTCAGACGTGACGTAATCAGTGGCAGTTGCCAGCCAGATGATAATGCTGTGCTTCAGCGGCGGCGGCGCTGCCGAACTCAACTCGGTTTTTTTCTGACACTGCGTTGTAGGACGGACAGTCCGGGCGGTGGTAAATCATGGTCTTCTTGTTGCCACGAATCGCCAGCGTCAGATTCTTCCCGCTGTCGGCACTGGCGGCTGAGGGTTTCATCGGATTGGGCCGCGTTGTTGCAGGTTGCGAAGAGGCGTTGGACGCGCTGCCTCCGCTGAAGTCGGCGCTGAGGAAAATCGGCGCATGGTCGGACACCCTGTCACGTCCTTGCGCGTGGGTCATGGCGAGGTAGTTGGGGTAATTGAACACTTGGACGCTGTTGACCTTGATCGCCGAATGCTTACTGACGAAGATGTTGTCGTACAGGTTGGCAAATTTTCCATCGGTGGTCGACAGTGTGCTCGCGCCGTTGAGCACCAGGGGCTTGGCGCTGGCATCCAGGTTGTCCCAGGCAGGCGAGGTGGGTGGTGTATTGAAGTCACCCATCAGCATGATCTGGTTGTTGCCGGGGTAAGTGTCTTTCAGCCAGGTCCAGTAGCTGGACAGCGCAGTGATTTCTGAGGCACGGTCGGCCTGGCTCTTTCCGTAAAGAATATGCACCGTGGCGACGACGAAAGTGGTGCCGTCTTTGAGCGATTTGAAGCGTGCGGAATACGGTTCCCGTTCGAACGTGTCGTTGCGGTCGAGGTAGGTGACGGCGCCATCTTCATAGGCAACCACATCGTCACGCCAGACAAAACCATACATTTCCTTGTAAGACGATCGACCAACCGCATGTGAGGCCATCGAACTCCAGTGCTTGCCGGTCTGCCGGGTCAGCTCCTTGGCCAAAGCTTGCAGGGCTTCCTCGTTCATCAACTCCTGGACCGCGAGAAAGTCAACCTTTTGCGCGACTTTGGCAATGCCTTGAAAATCCTTGTTTGGCCGCACACTGAGGTGCTCGAGGTTCCAGGTGCCGATATTGACGTCGGCTGAAGCGGTTTGCAGGAAAGAAAGGGTCAACAGCAACGAAACAAAAAATCTGAGCATTGTTTTCCAACTACGGGCTGGTTAAAGCGATGGCGAGCGGAGTGGCTCGCCGGAAGGTCAGGTTTGATCGGTTCGGGTTACAACGGGGTGCTGATCAATCCTCCTTGGGCACGGTCCAGAAGATCTGTACACCGCCGTCATCTCGGTAGGCGAGGGTGACGTTGTCGTTTTCGGCAATCTCTTCGAGCAACTGATTCCAGTCATCTTCCTGCTCGTCAGGCAGGCGAAAGATCAACGCGGCGCGGGATTTCTGCGCGGTGGGCGAATTGATGATCTTTTGGATGCGAATGCCCAGGCGTTCGTAGGCACCCGGAAGTTCAGCGACTGAAGCGGCTTGTTTAGACACGAAAGGTATCCCTTGTTATTGCTGTATGTGCATACAGTATTTCACTGTGGGACGTTTCGCAAGATTCCGGTAGGCCCAATCGGCGCCGGCACGTCATTTCCCTGATTTTTCCTACCCTTTTTGATTCGCGAACCAAAGCCGATCGAGTCGATCAGATCCTGTGTAAGCAATTCAGTTCGTAATGGCCGAAAAATTAAGGAGTTTTCATGAATATCAAAGGGTTGGGATTGCCTCTCGCATGGCTGTGCTGCGCGCTGCTCGCCGGGTGTTCGACGTCAACTGTGGTGACGCTGCAGAACGGCACTCAATACGTCACCAAGGATGCGCCGAAGACCAAAAGCAAGGACGGGTTTTACGAGTTCGAGGACATCTCCGGAAAGGCCGTGAAGGTGCGTGCGGACGAGGTGGCAACGGTTAAAGAAGAGGACTGAATCACTGAGGCGCCTGATCGAATCAATCAGGCGCCTCTTTTTGGAGGCATGGGTTTAAATCAGTATTCCCAGAACATCCGTTGCAGCTCTTTGCTGTCGTTGGTTTTCGTCAATCCCACCATCGCCAGGATTCGGGCCTTCTGTGGGTTCAAATCGTGAGCGACAACCCAGTCGTACTTGTCATCTGGCTGCTCTGCGTTACGCAGGACGAAACCGCCGGCATTGACATGAGATGAGCGAATGATCTGTACGCCGTCTTTGCGCAACGCCTGAAGCGAAGGCACCACTTTTGAGGATACAGATCCGTTGCCCGTGCCCGCATGAATGATTGCCTTGGCGCCTGATTGAGCCAGTGCCTTGTAGGCCGTGTCGTTGACATTGCCATAGGAATACGCGATGTCCACCTGAGGCAGGGTGCTGATCTGGCGGATATCGAATTCCGAATTCTGCGTATGACGTTTCGCGGGCAGGCGGAACCAGTAAGATTTGCCCTCGACCACCATGCCCAGCGCGCCCCAGGGGCTCTTGAACGCTTCAGTCTTGATGTTGATCATTTTGCTGACGTCACGACCGGACTGGATCTCGTCGTTCATTGTCACTAATACGCCTTTGCCTCTGGACTCCGGGCTGCTGGCCACGGCAACGGCGTTGTAAAGATTGAGCATGCCATCCGCCGACATGGCGGTGCCTGGACGCATGGACCCAACGACTACAATCGGTTTCTCGGTTTTTTCGACCAGGTTGAGGAAGTAAGCGGTTTCTTCCAGCGTGTCGGTGCCGTGTGTGATGACGATGCCATCGACGTCCGGGCTGTCAGCCAGTTCGGCGACACGTTTACCCAGTTGCAGCAGGTTCTCGTTGGTGATGCTTTCAGACGCAATTTGCAGAACCTGCTCGCCGCGCACGTTGGCCAGCGTCGCCAGCTCCGGCACGCCAGCGATCAGCTTGTCGACGCCGACCTTCGCAGCCTGATAGGTCGCGCTGTTGGCGGTGCTGGCACCCGCACCGGCAATGGTGCCGCCCGTGGCGAGGATGACCACGTTGGCGAGCTTCGATTTCTGTTGCGGTGGTTGTTCGGCGGTGTCCGCCCACGTAACGCCCGGAGCGAGGAGGAAGCAGAAGGCCAAGGCGCCGGTTTTGAACGTATTGACTGCAGCATTCATTGTTATTTTTCCGCTGTGTAGTGACGGTGCCGTCCTGACACCGGTGAGGCCCGTTTTTTCCTGATCGAAAAAACGGAATGCCCTTCAATGGTGCAGAATCCATACCAATCAGAAACTGGTCGAGCGGCGCAGGAATGCTCCCTGTTTCATTGAAGCGTTGGAGCGCGTCGCGCTACCGAATGTCCGGGTTGCCGAATATTCGCGTCCGCTTCCATTCGGTTATCCGAATAAGAAACACAGCCCAATCAGCCCGGGCCAGAGCTCGGTGCGCTTCTTGAATACCGGTCCTGTAAAGCAATAGGAAAGGCAAGCCACTCGTATATGACGCAACGCGGCGTTTACGCTGTTGACAAATCCTGCAGCGATTCTCATAGTTTCACTCACGCAAACGTTTGCGGTTCGTCGAACCCTGTGACACTCGACGCGCATTCGGTGCCGATAAAATAATCATAATGTCGGAGTGATTCCATGAAGCTGCCATTCGCTGCACGTCTTCTTGCTGTTGCCATGCTCACCGCAAGTGCTGTATCCCTGCCTCTCTCTTCCGCCTACGCCGACGACGCGAAGAAACCCACTGTCGCGCTGGTGATGAAATCACTCGCCAATGAATTCTTCCTGACCATGGAAGATGGCGCGAAGGCCTACCAAAAAGACCATTCTGCTGATTTCGACCTGATCTCCAACGGCATCAAGAACGAATCCGACACGGCCGCGCAGATCGATATCGTCAATCAGATGATCGTCAAGAAAGTCGATGCGCTGGTGATTGCTCCGGCGGACTCCAAGGCGCTGGCTTCCGTGCTCAAGAAGGCTCAGGACGCCGGTATCAAAGTCGTCAACATCGACAACCAGCTCGATGTCGATGTGTTGAAAAGCAAGGGCATGGAAGTGCCTTTCGTAGGCCCGAACAACCGCAAGGGCGCCAAACTGGTGGGTGACTACCTGGCCAAGCAACTGACGGCGGGCGATCAGGTCGGCATCATCGAAGGCGTGCCAACCACAACGAACGCACAGCAGCGCACGGCCGGTTTCAAGGACGCGATGGAGGCTGCGCAGATGAAAATCGTCTCCACGCAATCGGGTAACTGGGAAATCGACAAGGGCAACGCCGTTGCCTCGGCGATGCTCAACGAATACCCGAACCTGAAAGCCTTGCTGGCCGGTAACGACAGCATGGCGCTGGGTGCCGTGTCGGCTGTTCGTGCGGCGGGCAAAGCGGGCAAGGTGCAGGTTGTGGGTTACGACAACATCAATGCCATCAAACCGATGCTCAAGGACGGTCGCGTCCTCGCGACGGCTGACCAGTTCGCCGCGCGTCAGGCCGTGTTTGGCATCGACACCGCCCTGAAGATGGTCAAGGGCGAGAAACTCGACATCAAGGACGGTGTGATCGAGACCCCGGTTGAACTGGTCACCAAGCCCCAGTAATCCGGCTGTCCTAAAACACCTGTAAATACCGCCTGCCCGCAAGGGCAGGCGCGTGGAGAGCGTTATGTCAGCGTCTGCTCAGGCCGCTGTTCTATCTGTCAGTGGCATCGGCAAAACCTACGCCCAACCTGTTCTTGGTGACATCGACCTGGCGCTGATGCGTGGGGAAGTGTTGGCGTTGACCGGGGAGAACGGTGCGGGGAAAAGCACCTTGTCCAAAATCATCGGCGGGTTGGTGACACCCACCACCGGCCACATGCAGTTTCAAGGGCAGGCCTACGAACCGGCGAGTCGCACCCAGGCTGAAAAGCTGGGTGTGCGCATGGTCATGCAGGAGTTGAACCTGCTGCCTACGTTGTCGGTGGCGGAGAACCTGTTCCTCGACAACCTGCCCAGCCGTGCCGGTTTCATCAACCGCAAAAAGCTGCGTGAAAACGCGGTCAGAGCCATGGCTCAGGTCGGGCTGGAAGCCATCGATCCCGACACGTTGGTGGGTGAGCTAGGCATTGGTCATCAACAGATGGTTGAAATCGCCCGCAACCTGATCGGCGATTGCCACGTTCTGATTCTCGACGAGCCGACTGCGATGCTCACGGCCCGTGAAGTGGAAATGCTGTTCGAGCAGATCACCCGCTTGCAGGATCGCGGCGTTTCGATCGTTTACATCTCCCATCGTTTGGAGGAACTGGCCCGCGTCGCCCAGCGCATCGCTGTGCTGCGTGACGGCAAGCTGGTCTGCGTCGATGCGATGGCCAATTACAACAGCGAGCAGTTGGTGACCCTGATGGTTGGCCGCGAGCTGGGCGAGCAGATCGACCTGGGGCTGCGCCAGATTGGTAAGGTCGCGCTGTCAGTAAAAGGCTTGAGTCGTTCCGATAAAGTGCGCGATGTGTCCTTTGACGTACGTGCGGGCGAGATTTTCGGCATTTCGGGACTGATCGGTGCAGGCCGCACCGAGCTACTGCGCCTTATATACGGCGCGGATGCGGCAGACAGCGGCTCTATTGAAGTCGGCAGCCCGTTGAAGCCGGTGCGCGTGAACTCGCCGGTCGATGCTGTCAGCCACGGCATTGCCCTGATCACCGAAGATCGCAAGGGCGAAGGCCTGCTGCTGTCGCAGTCGATCAGCGCCAACATCGCGCTGGGCAACATGGAAGCGATTTCCAGTGGCGGCGTGGTCAACGGCGGCGCCGAAATGGCGCTGGCCAGACGTCAGGTCGACGCCATGCGTATCCGCAGCTCGAGCCCGACTCAACTGGTGTCGGAATTGTCTGGCGGCAATCAGCAGAAGGTCGTGATCGGCCGGTGGCTGGAGCGCGACTGTCAGGTGATGCTGTTCGACGAGCCAACGCGCGGCATCGATGTCGGGGCCAAGTTCGATATCTATGCGCTGCTGGGCGAATTGACCCGTCAGGGCAGGGCGCTGGTGGTGGTTTCCAGTGATCTGCGCGAGTTGATGCTGATCTGCGACCGCATTGGTGTGTTGTCTGCCGGTCGCCTGATCGACACCTTCGAACGCGATACCTGGACACAGGACGAACTGCTCGCTGCCGCTTTCGCCGGCTATCAAAAACGTGATGCGCTGCTGTCTGAAGCAGCGCCCAGGAACGACTGATGAAAACCTCCACTCCTTCGGCCGCGCTGCCTTCTCCCGGCAAGCGCAGCGGCAACTATTTCGGCCTGGGCACCTACCTGGGCCTGGCGGGCGCATTGCTCGCCATGATCGTGCTGTTCTCGCTGCTCAGCGATCACTTCCTGTCCTACGAAACCTTCAGCACGCTGGCCAACCAGATTCCCGATCTGATGGTGTTGGCGGTCGGCATGACGTTCATCCTGATCATCGGCGGAATTGACCTGTCGGTGGGGTCGGTGCTGGCCCTGGCGGCATCGGCCGTCAGCGTGGCAATGCTCGGATGGGGATGGGGCGTTTTTCCTTCGGCCTTGCTGGGCATGGTGTGTGCGACGGCGGCGGGTACACTGACCGGATCGATCACGGTGGCGTGGCGCATACCGTCGTTCATCGTCTCGCTTGGCGTACTGGAAATGGCCCGTGGCGTGGCGTATCAGTTGACCGATTCTCGCACCGCCTACATCGGTGATTCGTTTGCCTGGCTGTCCAATCCGTTTGCATTTGGCATCTCGCCCTCGTTTGTTATCGCGCTGCTGGTGATCTTCGCCGCTCAGGCAGTGCTCACCCGCACGGTGTTCGGTCGTTATCTGATCGGCATCGGTACCAATGAGGAAGCGGTGCGTCTGGCCGGGATCAATCCAAAGCCCTACAAGATTCTGGTGTTTTCGCTGATGGGATTGTTGGCGGGCTTGGCCGCGCTGTTCCAGATCTCACGCCTGGAAGCGGCCGACCCTAACGCGGGGTCCGGGCTGGAGCTGCAGGTGATCGCTGCCGTGGTCATCGGTGGCACCAGCCTGATGGGCGGACGTGGCTCGGTCATCAGCACGTTCTTTGGTGTGCTGATCATCTCGGTGTTGGCCGCGGGCCTTGCGCAGATCGGTGCAACGGAACCGACCAAGCGCATCATCACCGGTGCGGTGATTGTGGTCGCAGTGATCCTGGACACCTACCGCAGCAATCGCGCACGGCGGCGCGGCTGATATGGCCACCATCAAAGATGTGGCTGCGATTGCAGGCATTTCGTATACCACCGTGTCCCACGTTCTCAACCGAACGCGGCCAGTGAGCGATGAAGTGCGCAAAAAAGTAGAAGCCGCCATTGCGCAACTGGACTACGTGCCCAGCGCCGTGGCGCGTTCCCTGAAGGCCAAATCCACCGCGACCATCGGGTTGCTGATTCCCAACGGCATCAACCCTTACTTTGCCGAGCTCGCTCGGGGTATCGAGGACTACTGCGAGCGCAACGGGTTCTGCGTCATCCTCTGTAACTCCGACGATAATCTGGACAAGCAGCGCAACTACTTGCGCGTGCTGCTGGAAAAGCGCGTGGACGGGTTGATCGTTTCATCCGTGGGCGGCGGCGACAGTCTGGTCGACAGCCTGGCGTCGGTGAGGACGCCGATGGTCATCGTCGACCGTGACCTGGAAAACATCACGGCGGATCTGGTGCGCATCGACCATGAGCTGGGCGCTTACCTGGCCACCTCGCACCTGCTGGACTTGGGGCATCGGCACATCGCCTGTATCAGTGGGCCCGCTGAAACCAGCGTCGCGCGCATGCGTCTGGCCGGGTATCACCGAGCGATGCGCGAGGCGGGTATCGACGTCCCGGACAGCTGGGTCGTGGAAAGCGACTTCACAGGGCCCAGTGGGTACAAGGCGGCAGGGGAATTGCTGGAGAACGATCGGCCGACGGCGATTTTTGCTGCCAACGACATGGTGGGGATCGGGGTGCTGCGTGCGGCGGCGGAACGCAACGTGCGTGTGCCCGCCGATCTTTCGGTCATCGGCTTCGATGACATCCAGATGAGTCAGTACGTCTTCCCGGCACTGACGACTGTGGGCCAGTCGATTCTGCAACTGGGCGAGCGAGCCGCCGAGGTCTTGCTCAAACGGATTTCGACCCGCGGCGACAGCGCGGTGCAGCAGCTGATTGTTGCTCCGAGTATCGTGCTGCGAGAATCCACTGCGCCACCAACCAACGCATTCAACGAGTTTCGCTGAGCCGGGCGCGGTGCCCGGATTGAAGAGTAAAGACGTCATGCAAGCAAAAGTAGTGATAGTGGGCAGCCTCAACATGGACCTGGTGACGCGTGCACCGCGTTTGCCTCGCGCCGGTGAAACCCTCGCCGGGCAGTCGTTCGTCACGGTGCCCGGCGGGAAGGGCGCAAACCAGGCGGTCGCGGCGGCGCGTCTGGGCGCCAGTGTGGCGATGATCGGTTGTGTCGGTGATGACGCCTACGGTGAGCAACTGCGCGCCGCTTTGTTGGCAGAGGGCATTGATTGTCAGGCCGTGACTGCCATTGGCGGCGAGTCGACGGGGGTTGCGCTGATTGTGGTGGACGACAGTAGCCAGAACGCGATTGTCGTTGTTGCCGGCGGCAATGGACACGTCAGTGCCAGTGTGGTCGACAGTTTCGACGCACTGCTGAGCCAGGCCGAAGTGATCATCTGCCAGTTGGAGATCCCGATGGCCTCGGTTGGCCATGTCCTCAAGCGAGGGCACGAGCTGGGTAAGACGGTCATCCTCAATCCGGCTCCGGCGAGCGGTCCATTGTCCGCTGAATGGTACGCCTGGATTGATTACCTGATCCCGAACGAAAGTGAGGCGACGGCGTTGACAGGGTTGCCGGTGGACAGCGTCCCGACGGCCGATGCAGCCGCCACTGCCTTGCTTGCGTCGGGTGTGGGCAAGGTCATCGTTACATTGGGTGAGCAGGGGGCGTTATTCGCCAGTCAGTCAGGTTCTGCGCATTTCCCGGCGCCAAAGGTCAAAGCGGTCGATACCACTGCGGCAGGTGACACGTTTGTCGGCGGGTTTGCGGCGGCGCTGGCTGAAGGCAAGTCTGAGCCGGACGCGATACGTTTCGGACAGATCGCGGCGGCGTTGTCCGTCACCCGTTCTGGCGCTCAGCCTTCCATTCCCACCTTCAACGAAGTCCAGGGTTATCAGCCATGAAAAAAACACCGCTGCTCAATATCGCGCTGTCACGAGTGGTCGCGTCGCTGGGGCATGGCGATATTCTGATGATCGTCGATGCCGGGATGCCGGTGCCTGCTGGGGTCGAACTCATTGATCTGGCCGTTACCCACGGAGTGCCTGACTTCGTCAGTGTGTTGAACACCGTGCTCGCTGAAATGCAGGTGGAAAGCCATGTGCTTGCCGATGAAATGCGTGAAAAGCAGCCGCCAGCGTTGACTGTGCTCGACACGCTTAGCGCAGCAGGCCATCTGGGCGAGCAGCGTCTTGTCAGCCATGAAGCGTTGAAGCAGTTGAGCCGCAACGCTCGCGCCATTGTGCGCACCGGTGAATGCCAGCCGTACACGAACATTGCACTGGTGTCCGGTGTCGTCTTCTGACGCCACCGCTTTTGGTGCCATCCTCAAGAAACAGGGAGTTTCCTATGTACACAAGTCGGCACGTTTTCGTTCACCTGATCAGGAGTGTTGCCCTTTTGGCCATCCTCTGCGCCACGGCTGTTCAAGCCGCCGAAAAATGCGACCTGATCATCGACACCGATCCCGGCGCGGACGACGTCGTCGCGCTGCTGTTGGCTTTGGCCTCTCCTGAAGAGCTTAACGTCATGGCGATCACCACGGTGGCCGGCAACGTACGCATCGATAAAACGTCGCGCAACGCACGCCTGGCCCGAGAGTGGGCAGGGCGCGAGGAGGTCCCGGTTTACGCGGGCGCCGGCCGGCCGTTGGTGCGCACGCCGATCTATGCCGAGAACATTCACGGCAAGGAAGGCCTTCCGGGCGTAGACGTGCACGAGCCAAAAAAAGGTCTGGCTGAGGGTAATGCAGTCCAGTACCTGGTGGAGACGCTGCGAAATGCCGCGCCTCACAGCATCACCATTGCCATGCTTGGGCCGCAAACCAATCTGGCGCTCGCGCTGGTTCAAGCGCCGGAGATCACGCAAGGCATCAAGGAAGTGGTGGTGATGGGCGGCGCGCATTTCAACGGCGGCAACATCACGCCAGTGGCGGAATTCAATCTCTATGCCGATCCGGATGCCGCCAAGGTTGTCTTGGCCAGCGGGGTTAAACTGACCTATGTGCCGCTGGATGTGACGCACAAGATTCTCACCAGCGATCAGCGCCTCAAGCAGATCGAAGCCTTGAACAACCAGGCAGGTAAGCTGGTCGGCAGTATTCTCAATGAGTACGTCAAGGCTGACATGGTGCATTACGGGCTGCCGGGTGGCCCGGTGCATGACGCCAGCGTCATCGCATGGCTGCTGAAGCCGGAGCTGTTCAGCGGCAGGCAGGTCAATCTGGTGATCGACAGCCGTGAAGGCCCGGGCTTTGGTCAGACGGTTGCCGACTGGTATGACACGCTGGGACAGAACAAGAACGTGTTCTGGGTCGAAAATGGCGATGCCCAAGGCTTCTTCGACCTGCTGACCCAGCGTCTTGGACGTCTCAAGTAATCGCGATCAAGCGTTGTCCAGAACCTCGGTGGAGTAGCGCAGAAACACCTGGTTCATGAAATTCTGGGCACCCGAAGTGCCCAGTTCCTTGACCAGCAGATCGACTGCGATGATGGCCAGTTCCTCCGGGCTTCCCGGGCTGTGCGCACAGTGTCCCTGTGGCCATTTCGCCTTGATGTCCGCATCGATCGATACGATTGCCATGGTGTCTCGTCCCTCTCGAAAACTGTCAATTGCTGCCATCAATACCCGCGGTTGAGCGTGCGAGCAGGGCGTGCAGTAAACCATCTTGTCTGCTTTTGCGCACTGCTACTTAGGCATGAACACCGATGCATGCCAGAATTGCTGACTTTTATGGCAGGGCCTTCCCGGTGACTATCGATCTTACCGACTCACGAACTTTTACCCTCAATGCTGTGCGGCAGATGATCGCAAGCGCAAGTGACAGTACCCATAACCAGTTACGGGTCAGCCGTGATGGCAAAGCATGGCTGTCGAGTGCGGCAGTAGGTGGGGTCGATATCGACGGCCTGTTGTTTCGACTCGAAACGTGGGCTGCCGGCTCCGGCTGTGTCGGTCCCGTCGCGGCGAGTGATGCGGTCTGGGTCACACAGATCTACAACGCGCTGCGGGATAACTGGGCTGATCCGCGCGTTGATTACGTGGATGTCTACTAGCGTTCAGCGTTGAACGCCTTCCAAACGTTTTGTGACGATTTGTTTGCCCTGGGAATGGCCGGTCTCCGGCAGACTCCCGCCTTTGTCGGCGACATCGCGCAACCGCGCTTTTCAGGGTCTCAGCGAAACCCTGCGGATCGATCGCTGTCGCACAGGTTCTGGTTCACGTTAAACGTAAGGAGTTCGTATGCCCTGGAAACATGCATCATTGGGTCTGGTGTTGTTGACGGCAGTGTTGGCGGGGTGCACCAGCACCTCCGAGTCGTCGAAACCGGCGGAGAGCGCGGTTGCCACCGAATCCGGTCACTCCCGTTGTGATGCTGCCGCTGCGCAATTTGCGGTGGGCAAGCCGGCATCGGCGGCCTTGCTGGAGCAGGCGCGGGTCAAGGCAGGCGCACAGACGGCCAGAGTGCTGGGGCCCAATGACATGGTCACGTTGGAGTACCGTTCTGATCGCCTGAATATGAATACCGACCAGGCCGCAACCGTCAATCGCGTCAATTGCGGCTAAGCACGGTTTGAGGCACAAAAAAACCCCGTCAGAGACGGGGTTTTTTTAGCGCGCTCGGATTACTCCGGGCGAACCTGAGCGGCTTGCATGCCCTTTTGGCCTTTCTCAGCCACGAAAGAGACAGTCTGGCCTTCTTTCAGGCTTTTGAAACCGTCGGATTCGATAGCCTTGAAGTGTACGAACAGGTCGTCACCGCCACCCTGTGGAGTGATAAAGCCGAAGCCTTTTTCATCGTTGAACCATTTTA
>Ga0308163_10000906_pt1 | contig 39382 bp, 33 predicted proteins | sample PhyTR1_FD_201037 | JGI IMG/M metagenome (GOLD analysis project Ga0308163, IMG submission 201037) | Phyllosphere microbial communities from UC Gill Tract Community Farm, Albany, California, United States - DLSLT.R1 | ecosystem: Host-associated > Plants > Phyllosphere > Unclassified | place: USA... | reverse complement strand
TCAGGTTGCGCAACGTGCAGGCGTACCGCCTGCGGTCATCCGGATGGCGCGTCGCGAACTCGACCGGCTGGAAGCCCAGGGCGGCAATACCCCGCAGCTGTCCTTGTTCGGTGGCCCCACCGACGACGGCGCGCCGGGCTTGGCCGAGCCCGCGTGGGAAACCGAACCGGAGCTCGTGACCGATCCGCTGCATGACGCCTTGCAATTGATCGACCCCGACGTGCTCAGCCCGCGCGAGGCGCTCGACGCGCTATACCGCTTGAAGGCCCTGGCGCCGGCGGCTTCATGAACCTCACCTCATGAACCTCACCTCATGAACACCTCATCATGATGCGGGCTTGCAGTCGAACGATGCCTGGCAACAGCTGGCAGCGCACGCTGGCTGGCGCGCTGCTGGGCGTCTGCCTGCTGGCCCTGCAGCCGCTTGCGCATGCAGCCGGCCGTCTGCCGCCTGGCGTGGGCCTGCGCGACGGCCTGCCGCCGCGCATTGGCCCCGCCATCGCCGTGATTGCCGACGTGCCAGGCAACGAGGCTCAGGCACGTGTGCTGTTGCGGACGCTTGACGACATTGGCCACGATAGCGACCTGCTGATTCATCTGGGCAATCTGAAAGGCGAAAACGAACGCTGCGACGACGCTGTGTACTTGCGGCGCCGTGAGCTGCTGGAAAGCAGCGTGGTGCCGCTGGTGCTGCTGCCTGGCGACAACGACTGGGCCGATTGCGCATTGCAGGTGGGTGGCAACTATGCACCCTTCGAGCGGCTGACCCGGATGCGCGAACTCTTCTTCGAGCGACCCGACTCGCTGGGCGCTACGCGCATTGCGCTGTCACGCCAGAGCGAAACCTCGCGATTTCGCGGTTACCCGGAAAACGCGCGCTGGAGCGCCGACGGTCTGATGTTCGTGGCGGTGAACGTGCCGGGCGGCCAGAACAATTTCCAGCGCGGCGCAGGCCGCAATGGCGAACTGGAAGAAAGAGCACTCGCCAACAACGCCTGGCTGCGGCAAGCCTTCGCCGTTGCCACGCGTGAGGAAGCGCGCGCGGTGATTGTCGCCTTCCATGCCGATCCGGATTTTTCACGCCAGGACATCAATGACCGCAGCGACGCCTATGCCGGCTTCAAGCAGCAATTGATCCAGCTGGCGGGGCATTTCAAGGGACAGGTCCTGCTGTTGCATGGCAGCGAGAAACCGCTGCAGGACCAGATGTTGACGGTGGGCGGCAAGCGCCTGCCGAATGTGATGCGGGTCGGTGTGCACAACAGCCAGCCCGGAGAAAGCTGGCTGCACATCGAATATCAGGCCGGCCGCAATCCCGGCTTTGTCGTACACACCCGAAGCGCCCGCCCGGCATCCTGAGGGTGTCGAAGACCACCCGCAGACGCCGGATGCGGCGCGCGGGCTGGTCTGTTCAGATGCGCCGAAGGCAGATCAGTGCAGCGTGTCCGGGCGACGACGCGCGTCGAGCAAGGCGTCCAGCGCCTGTTCTTCGTTTTCGTCATCTTCGTCGCCGTAGGCAAAGCCTTGTTCGACTTCTTCCGGCTCGGCATCGCGCACATCCAGCACCTTGATGCGCACGCGCAAGGCCATGCCGGCATACGGATGATTGGCATCCAGCACCACGCGGTCTTCGGCCAGGTCGGTCACAGTGAAGACCAGTGCGTCTTCGTCGTCGCTGGGTTCGCCGTCGTCTTCCGTGACCAGCGGGCCATCTTCGTCGTCATCGTCGCCGGGCACGCCTTCGAACTGCATGCCGACTTCGAGCGGCTCCGGGAAACGCGCGCGCGGCTCGACCCGGACCAGTTCGGCATCGTAGTCACCGAAAGCGTCTTCGGGTTCAAGGTGGAAGATGTTGTCGAAGCCCGGTTCCTTGCCTTCGATGGCGTCGTCGAGTCGCGGCAGAAGACTGTCTTGGCCGCGGTGCAGGAAGACCACCGGACCGTCGCTGTCATCCAGCGGCGTGCCTTGTGAATCGCTGATCCAGAATTCGGCAGTCACGACGGTGTTTGCGCCCACTTTACGGGCGGTATTGCTGCTGTTGCTCATGGTCGTGTTCCCGCAGGTCTCTGTGCAAATCAGAAGATTAACGCATCCGCATTGTTATCATCGCGGCATGGACATCTCACATCCCCTGCCCTTGCTGGGCGGACGCTCGCCCGCCGACTTCATGCAACGTTACTGGCAGCGCCGCCCGCTGCTGATTCGCGGCGCCATTCCCGGCATCAAGCCGCCCGCCAGCCCCGCGCAGATCAAGCGCCTGGCGCGTGAAGACGATGTCGAATCCCGACTGATCTGGCAGGAAGCCAGCGGCTGGGAAATGGAAAGCGGCCCGTTCGCCCGCCTGCCGCCCGCACGCGAAGCCGGCTGGACCCTGCTGGTGCAAGGACTGAATCTGCACGTGGATGCCGCCGCCGACCTGATGGCGCAGTTTCGCTTCATTCCCGACGCCCGCCTGGACGATGTGATGGTCAGCCTCGCCACCGACGGCGGCGGCGTCGGCCCGCACTTCGACAACTACGACGTGTTCCTGCTGCAAGGTGCCGGACGCCGTCGCTGGCGCATCGGCAAGCAAAAGGATTTGACGCTGGTGCCCGACGTGCCCTTGAAGCTGCTGCAGAACTTCGAGCCGACCGAGGAATTCGTGCTGGAACCCGGCGACATGCTTTACCTGCCGCCCAACTACGCGCACGACGGCGTGGCCGAGGGCGACGACTGCATGACGCTGTCGATCGGTTTCCGCTCGCCATCGGCTGCTGAAATGGCGCAAGGCATGCTTGAGCTGGCGGCCGAAGACATGGGCGATGCGCAGGCGGGTGCACGCTATCGCGATCCCGGTCTGTTGCCGACGCCCAATCCGGCGCAGGTACCGGAATCCTTGCTGGAATTTGCCGTCCAGGCTGCATCACGCGTGCGCCTGGATGCAAAGCTTGCCACCCGATTCCTGGGCCGCTGGCTGACCGAACCGAAAGCCAACGTGGTGTTCGGTGAAGACGATGACGCGTCAGACCTGGATTTGACCAGCGACTGGCCGACGACCGGATCGCTGGTGGCAGATCGCCGCACGCAGATGCTGTATCGCGGCAAACACGTCTTCATCAACGGCGAAGAAGTCGAGATCGGCGCCACCGCCCTGCTGAAGAAGCTGGCGGATGCGCGGCGGCTGGATTTCGCGACCCTGCCCGAGCACAAGGTGTCGGACGAGGAGCGCGAACAGTTGGCGGACTGGCTGGATGCTGGCTGGTGGCGATTGGTCGAGGCAGGCTGAATCGGCAAGGACTGATATCAACAAGGCTGATGTCGCAGAGGTCAATGCCGACGCTCGTATGTTGCCGGCGGCAATCCAACCCACTGATCTGGTCGAGCAATCAGGTCCAGCACGTCAGCCCGCAATAGTCGCAAACTCCGAAACATCTGCGCACGTAATGCTGGCGCATCTTACATAACTTGCTTACACGGAACTTACTTTCTACATTCGCTTCCTAATTCCCCAGCATCCCGCTGATAAGCTGTCCGTGAAGTCCTAGTTAGGGCTTGCTTACACTGAAACGAAGGCGCCACGTGGCTACCAAGCATTGCAGCCACGCCGTTTTCTGGGATCTCAAGGAAACCGATATGAAGAAATCTCTGCTCGCAGCCTCTTTGCTTGCTTCCCTGGCACTGGTCGCATGCGGCAAGAAGGACGACGTGCCGGCCACTCCGCCGACGCCGCCCTCGAGCATGCCGACCACGCCGAGCCCGACGCCCACCACGCCTGCTACCCCCGGCGCTGCACCGTCTGGCAGCACGGCGCCCGCGACGCCCGGTGGCACCACCGGCACCACCCAGTAATCCTGGCGTGTCACGACACGGTTGCGGCGCCATGCGCCGCACCGCAAATGAAAAAGCCGATCCATGAGATCGGCTTTTTCTTTGACTGCAGCGCTCTTCAATAGCTGAAAAGACGTGGTGAAGAGCCAGTCAGATGGTGACCCAATCGAAGCCTTCCGATTGCGACGCCACGCCGACCTCTTCCGGACGACAGTTCAGGATCTCGGCCAGGGCCGCCTGCGCCAGCGCAGGCAGATTGTTCTTGCTGCTCAGGTGAGCCGCATGCACCGACTTCAGGCGCGTACGATTCAGCGATCCCAACACCGCTGCGGCAGCCGTGTTGGACAAGTGTCCCAGCCGACCGGCAATGCGCGCCTTCAGTGACGGCGGATATGCGCCGTTGGCCAACATGTCCGGACAGTGATTGCACTCCAGCACCAGGGCGTCACAGCCATCCAGGATGGCCTGCACATGCGCCGTGCCCTGGCCGATATCGGTCAGCACGCCAAGCCGCGACGCACCATCGGTCAGTGAGAACTGCACCGGCTCACGAGCATCGTGTGGCACGGGGAAGCACTGGATCTGCAGGTCGCCGATGGCCAGCAGGTCGTGGCTGTCGCATCGGTTGATCTGCGTGCCGTCAGGAATGCGGTCAGCGACCGCCAGATGGGTCCCGGTGGTGAGATACACCGGGATGCCGTGACGCTTCGCCAGCTTGAACACCCCGCCAATGTGGTCGCCGTGCTCGTGCGTGACCAGGATGGCGGAGAGTTCAGCCGGGGTGATGCCCCGGCTTTGCAGACGACGCTCGATCTCGCGCAGGCCGAAGCCGCAGTCGATCATCACCCGCGTGGTGGTGGTGTCGCTGTGCGACTCCACCACCAGCGCGTTGCCTTCACTGCCGCTACCCAGGCTGGCGTAGCGCATCATGCTTGTCCATCCACGTTCTGTCCTGCTGCGTCCATTACTTCAATTACTTCAGTTGGTCTGCCAGCACATCAAGAATGCGCGCGCCGGCACGGCTGGTCTCCGGACCACCCTGAGCGTTCTGGACCACGATCTGCGTGGCGTCGCCCGAACCGGTCAACTTGATGCGGTACTGCGGTTGCGCCTTCGGATCGTTGTCCCCGCCGAAGCTGAAGATGCGGCCGAAGAAGCCCTTTTCCTTGGGTGCGCCCAGTTCCGGATCGGCGTAACGCACGAAGTAGGTGCCCTGCGAACGGTCACGATCGACCACGCTGAAGCCGCCACGATCGACCGCCAGGCCAACACTGCGCCATGCACGATCGAAGCTCTCGGTCAGCTGCAGCGAACCTGCGGCACCCGAACCAGTGACACGCTTGACTGCCGCACGGCCCGCCACTTCTTGCGGACGATCGACGCTGGCCTTGGCGCGCTCGATGCTGCTGCCCAGACGAACCATCAGGCGACGCAGGAATTCGGCTTCCAGATCCGGATCGGACGGACGTGCAGTCCAGGTAGTACGCGTCTTGTCGGCGCCGGTGAGGGTCTCGACCATGCCCTGGTGGGTGATGTAGATCTCGGTGCCGCCATTGGGCGCGCGATCCAGGCGAGCGCGGAACTTGTCCAGTTCGCCGGTCGAGTAGACCGAATCAAGCACCTTGCCGATGGTGTTGCGGATGAAATCCTGCGGCAGCTTGGCGCGGTTCTCGGCCCAGTCGGTTTCCATCACGCCGGCTTCCGGACGTTCCTGGCGAATGTTGAAGCCCAGGTCTTGCCAGAATTCGCGCACGATCGGATACAGCTCTTCGGCCGGGCGGTTGACGACCAGCCAGCGCTGATTCCCATCACGCTGGACGGAAATATCGGCCGAGGGCGTCGGCAGCACGGTGCTGGCCGAGGGCTCGGTACGTTGCTCGCCTTGCTTGGCGTTGTAGGTCGAGAAGGTGGTGGTGGCGCGTTCTGCCGGCACCTGGTACCGATCTTCACGCGACAGCTGGGTCAGGTCGGGCGGAACTTGCAGGCTGGGCGGTGCTTTGTCGGCGCTCTTGTAGTCGATCGACTCTTCGTTGCCCAGCAGCTTGTTCACAGAACTGCAGCCAGCGGACAGCAGCGAGGCACCTAACAGGGCCGTCGCGAGCACGCGCATCGACATCGGGAAAACAGCTTTCATGGCTTTGGTGGCTCCTGGGACGGGAACATGCTTGGTGAAGCGTTCACGCGTCTCGTCTTGGTATCGCAAGCGCGGGGCTTGATGCGCAATGCTGCGGATTGGATCAACAGGGGTGGTAAAGAGTTTCAGGCATTTGCCGAAATACCTGCCGCAGCCAGGGCATCCAGCACGGCGGCGTGATGCGGCTCCGACAGTTCGACCAGCGGCAGGCGGTAGCCCAGCGCAGTCAGACCAAGTTTGGCCAAGGCCCACTTGACCGGAATCGGGTTGCCTTCCACGAACAGCGCGCGATTGAGCGGGCTGAGCAGTTCGTTGATCTCGCGGGTGCGACGCGCATCGCCCGCCAGTGCTGCCGCGCACAGCTGGCTCACGAGCCGCGGTGCGACATTGGCAGTCACCGAGATATTGCCTTTGCCACCCAGCAGGATCAGCGCGGCAGCCGTGGCGTCGTCGCCGCTGTATACCGAGAAGCCGTCGGGGGCCTGGCGAATCAGTTCGACGCCACGGGCGATATCGCCGGTAGCGTCCTTGATGCCGGTGATGTTGTCGATCTGCGCCAGACGCAAGGCGGTCTGGGTCTGCAGGTCGGCCACGGTACGGCCCGGCACGTTGTACAGGATCACGGGGATGTCGACCGCTTCCGCAACCGTGCGGAAATGCTGGTACATGCCTTCCTGCGTGGGCCGGTTGTAATACGGCACGACCGACAGAATCGCGTCGGCGCCGACATCGTTGGCACCCTTCGACAGTTCCACTGCCTCGGCGGTGGAATTGGCGCCGGCACCAGCAATCACCGGCACGCGGCCTGCCGTGTGTTCGACGGCAATCCGGATCAGCTCGCTGTTCTCTTCCATCGAGACGGTCGGCGACTCGCCGGTCGTTCCCACCACCACCAGGCCATTGGTGCCTTGCTCGATGTGCCAGTCGATCAGTTTTCGATACGTCGGCAGGTCCAGGCGGCCGTCGGGCAGCATGGGAGTGATGAGCGCGACCAGGCTACCCTGGATGGGATGGTTCGATGTGGTGGATGTCATGCTGATTCGAATGCCTCGAAGTGGCCATGAAGTGGCTGGAATTCAACCGTTAAGTGTACCGGATTGGCATGAAAGCAAGCGTTACCGAGGCGTTTCGGCAAAAGCTTGCTGAAAGCCTGGGAGCGGGCCCGGGTGGAAACCGGGAAGCCGCGCCGCGTCAGAGGAACAACCTGATGACGACGTCGCCGATGGCCAGCAGCGGCGACAAGAGCGTGGACAGCACGCCCGTGATCAGCAGCACGAGCAGGATCACCATGCCGTAGGGTTCGATCTTCGCGTACTGCCACGCCAGCCGATGCGGCAACAGGCTGAAGACGATGCGCCCGCCGTCGAGCGGCGGAATCGGCAGCAGATTGAGCGCCATCAGCGTCAGGTTGACCTGTACGCCGGCAATGCCCATGGAAATGAAGAATCGCTCGTTCACGCCGGCGGCGATCATGATCTTGATCGCAATCGCCCAACCGATTGCCATCAGCAGGTTGCTGGCCGGACCGGCAGCCGCCACCCACAGCATGTCGCGCTTCGGGCTGCGCAGGCGCCCGAAGTCGACCGGCACGGGCTTGGCCCAGCCGAACAGCAGACCGCCCGCCCCCAGCATGGTGCTGGTGAGCAGGATCACCGCCGGCACCAGCAGCGTGCCGATGGGATCGATGTGGCGAATCGGGTTGAGGCTGATGCGTCCGGCCTGTTCGGCGGTGGTGTCACCGAACATGCGCGCGACGTAGCCGTGCGCGGCCTCATGCAGCGTGATCGCGAAGATCAGGGGGATCGCGTAGACCGCGATCAGTTGAATGACTGATTCCATGCGTGATTGTAGCGGTCGGCGCTCAAGCGTCGCTATCCAAGGCAGCGACCTCGGCCAACAGTTTCTCGACACCGGCATCGCCTGCCGCCTGCGTGGGGCCGCGCCCGACCACGGCGCCGTCGATCACCAGCTCGTAGTTCGGTGCAGCGTCGCGCAAGGCTTCACGAAGCGCGCCCGGCTGTCGCAGGCGCTGAATCAGCGCGCCCGACAATTGCGGCGTGGCGTGACCGCTGGAATACAGCATTTCTTCGCCATCGGCCGCCAGCAGACGGAAGCCGAAGCTGCCGTCCTTTTCGCGGAAGCTGATGAAGCGCGCCAGCTTCGCGGCCTTTTTCTTCTGTTGGGTCGGGGCAACGGCAACACTGCTCGCCGAGCGCAGGCCCACCGCATCACGCAGCGTTTCCAGCAAGGGCGCGGCACGTTCACGCGCCTTGCGTGCGCCGATCTGCAGCAATTCTTCCACGCGTGCAGGCTGGGCCATCAGTTGGTGATAGTGCTCGCGCATGGGCGCGACTTCACCGTCGATCAGCTCGAACAAGGCCTGCTTGGCATCACCCCAACCCATGCCGCCCTCGAGCGCCGACTTGAACGATGCGGTGGCTTCCGGCGTCGCGAACGCGCGATAGATCACGTACAGATGCGACGCCTCGGCGTCCTTCGCTTCGCCCGGCAGACGCGAGTCGGTCACGATGCGCGAGATCGCTTCGCGCAGCTGTTTGGCATTGCCCTCGAACAGCGGAATGGTGTTGTCATAGCTCTTGGACATCTTGCGACCGTCCAGGCCTGGCAGCAGCGCCACGTCTTCCTCGATCGAGGCTTCCGGCGACAACAGCAGCTCCTGGCCATTGCCGAACAGATGGTTGAAGCGCTGCGCGATGTCGCGTGCCATCTCGATGTGCTGCACCTGATCGCGGCCCACCGGCACCTTGTGCACGTTGAACATCAGGATGTCCGCCGCCATCAGGATGGGATAGGAGAACAAGCCCATGTTGATGCCGTCGTCGGTTTCCTGACCCGCTTCGACGTTGCGGTCGACGCTTGCCTTGTAGGCATGCGCGCGGTTCATCAGGCCCTTGGGCGTCACGCAGGTCAGCAACCAGCACAGCTGCGGAATCTCGGGGATATCGGACTGGCGATAGAAGGTCACCCGTTCCGGGTCCAGGCCGGCGGCCAGCCAGGTGGCAGCCAGTTCGCGGCGCGAGCGTTCGACACGCGCCGGATCGCCGCACTTGATCAGCGCATGCAGATCGGCCAGGAAGTAGAAGGCCTCGGTATCGTCGCGCAGGCTGGCGGCCACGGCAGGACGGATCGCCCCGACATAGTTGCCCAGGTGCGGCGTACCCGTGGTGGTGATGCCGGTAAGAATGCGGGTACGGCTGCTGGGGCTGATACGGGAACTGGTGCTGGAACTCATGACGACGCGTAGACCGGTTGCAGATGCAAAGCAGCAGTGTAGCCGCTCGCGCCTGACGCCATGGGCGCGCCGAGCCGCGCAGATGCGTGGCCTGGCAGCGGTTTCAGCCGGCAATGCCCAGCTGCGCAGGGTCGCCGCGGCCACGACGAATCAATTCCGGTTCCTCGCCCGTCAGGTCGATCACCGTGGTCGGCAAGACGGCACAGGCACCGCCGTCGATCACCGCAGCCAGCTCGTGCTCGTAGCGCTCGCGGATGGCCTCGGCGTCGCTCAGCGGTTCGGTCTCACCGGCCGGAATCAGCGTGGTGGAGATCACCGGAGTACCCATGATTTCCAGCAGCCCCAGCGTGATGGGATTGTCCGGGACCCGGATGCCGATGGTCTTGCGCGAAGGATGCGACAGGCGCCGCGGCACCTCGCGCGTGGCTTCCAGAATAAAGGTCCACGGACCGGGGGTGGCGGCCTTGAGCAGGCGGTACTGACGGTTGTCCACACGCGCCATCACGGCGATTTCGGCCAGGTCCCGACACAGTACGGTCAGGTGGTGACGCTCGTCGATTCCCCGCAGCCGTCGCAAGGCGTCTGCAGCGGTCTTGTTGTCGAGTTGTGCGAGCACCGCATAGCCCGAATCGGTAGGAACCGCCACCAGACCGCCGTTGTGCAGCAGTTGGGCCGCTTGCTTGAGCAAACGCGCCTGCGGATTCTGAGGATGCACACTGAAGAACTGAGCCATGGTTTTCTTTATGTCTAGCGTGGAGAAAAGCTGTGGGAAAAATGCCTAACAAACGCGATTTGTCTACGACGAGATAGAAATCGTCTCGTGACCGGGGTATATCCATAAAGAGAATAGTTACCGCAAGTGCGGGACCCACCCTCTCCGCTGCGCACAGGATGACACGATGACCCAGGCCGCCAAACATGGCCCCGACCAATTTCTGCCCGCCCCTGCCGATGCGGCAAGCGGTACGCCGCGCCGTATCGAAACGGGCGACCACATCCACCTTTCGCCCGCCACCGGTGCAAACTACCGGATCATCGTCAGCGTGACCGGCCGTGATGCCGACCGCTACCAGGGCAAGATTGCCACCTTCGTCGGTCCGCAAGACCACGGCGGCATGAAACTCGAAACCTTCCGCGTGGGCGACCTGGTGGAATTCGAGGTTGCCCAGATGGTCGTGCCCGAACGTCGCTGATATTGCTTCCAGCGCGGAATTAGACCACTTCGACGCCATTGGCTGGGCAGCTGAATCAGCCGCAAGGGCCATGCCTTTGCGCGCCCCTGCGGCATGCTGGCGACCCCGTGCGCTGCGTGCACCAGTCTGGACCACGCTTCGACACTTGGGCTACGGGCGCTAACGCAAAGCGCACGATTTCGCCACATTTGCTGCTAAGTGCCCACGTACATTGAAGTCATGGCGTCGGCAGTCCTGACGCAGACACCGAACATGATCCAAGGAGTGCCACCATGAAAACCATCAAACTTACCGCTTTGGCAATCACTGGCTGTCTTGCCTTGGCCGCCATCGCCCCCGCGCAGGCCCGCGACCATGACCATGATCGTCGCTATGATCGACGCGGTCCGCCGGATCGCGTGATCGTGATCCGCGAGGATCGCCGTCGCCATGACGACCGTCGCGACTGGGACGGCCGCCGCAACGATCGCGCCGACTACTACCGTCATGGTCCCGGCCCGCGCTGGTCGCGTGGCGACCGCCTGCCGCACGACTACCGTGGTCGGCAGTATGTGGTGAACAACTGGCGCGGCTATAACCTGGCCCCGCCGCCGCGCGGCGCGCAGTGGGTAGGCGTGGGCGCAGATTATCTGCTGGTCGGCATCGCCACCGGCGTGATCCTGCAGACCGTGCTGTCGCGTTGAACTCCAAGGCCTGCTCGGAATGATTCCGAGCGGGCCTTGAGAACGCCCTGTCATTCAGATGGGTGCCAAGATGGAAAAAGCCAGACCGCATATGTTGCGGTCTGGCTTTTTTCTTGGGTCTGGCAAGTGCGGTTATCAGGCAGCGGCAGCCTTGGCGTTCTCTTCCTGCAAGGCAAGCGTAGTGAGCTTGCTGTCGGTTGCCTTTTCTTCTTCCAGCGTGGCCTGCAGCAGGTCGGCAGCTTCGTTGAAACCGAGCTGCTTTGCCAGGGCGACCAAGGTGCCATAGCTGGCGATCTCGTAGTGCTCGACCTTCTGCGCGGCGCCGATCAGGGCAGCATCCAGCACCGGACCCTTTTCGATTTCCTCGATTTCTTCAGAGGCTTCTTCGATCAAGCCTTCCATGGCCGCGCACTTGATGCGCTTCAGGCGCATGCCGATCGATTCGACCACGGCATCGATGCGTTCGATCTGGCCGCGGGTTTCTTCAAGGTGAGCCTTGAAGGCTTCGACCAGCTTGGGATCGGTGGCGGCACGTGCCATCTTCGGCAAGCCTTTCGTGATCTGCTTTTCGGCGCTGGCAACATCGGACAGCGCGTGGATGAAAAGGTCTTGCAGCGTTTTTACAGCCATTGCGAGCTCCGTCGGGAAAGGTGGGGAATCAAGGTGGAGAACCCTGTGTACCTACCCACTCGCAACTCTCGTGCCCCGACCATTGCCGACACGACCCGCTCACGATAGCGGGTACCGCCGCAGCCTGGGCCGTCTCCAGCATGACGCGCACGTTATCTGCAGGCGCACGGATGAGTAAGTTGGTGCTGCCTCAGCGCAGCTTCTTCCCGTGCGGCCTGGAATTCAGTCCAGTCGCCCTCAGCCCACCAGATCCTTGAAGCGGTAGTACGCGCCGACGAAGGGCAGAAACCAGGGTTTGCCGAAATGCCCCGGGATTGCCGGCCAGTCGAAGTCGCGCCAGGGATTCAGATCCGCGCGACCGTCCAGCACCTCGGCCATGATCGCACCCATGTAGGTGGACATCTGCGTGCCGTGGCCGCTGTAGCCCATCGAATAGAACAGCCCATCGCGTTCACCGGCGCGCGGCAACCGGTCGCGAGTCATGTCGACCATGCCGCCCCAGCAGTAATCGATGCGCGTATTGACCAGTTCGGGGAACACATCGACCAGCGATCGCTGCAGGATGGCGCCGCTCTTCGCGTCCGACGCGGGGTTGGACGTGGCAAAGCGCGCGCGCCCGCCGAACAGCAGGCGGTTGTCCGGCGTGACGCGGAAATAATTGACGAAGTTCTTGGTGTCGGTAGTCATGCGTCGACGAGGCGTAAGCCGATCCAGCATCTCGACCGACAAGGGCTCGGTCACGATGATGAATGCCCCCACCGGGACAATGCGGCGCCGGAACCAGGCCAGCGGCCCGACTGCCGAGGTACCGCTGGCGATCAGCACCTGCTTGGCGCGAACGCTTCCGCTTGGCGTCTGTACCTGATGCACCGTGCCCGCCTGGCGCTTCAGCCCGATGACGGGGGAATTTTCGTAGATGCGCACGCCACGGCGCGCTGCCGCTTCGGCAAGACCTTGTCCGTAACGTCCGACGTGCATGCCGGCGCTCTTCCTGAAGACCATGCCGCCGAAATACCGGTCGGACCCGATCTCGTCGCGCAATTCCGCACGCGTGACCATGTGGGTGTCCGGGTCGCACTCCTTTTCCATCAACGCCTGCGCCCGAGCGAGCTTGTCGTAGTGTTCCGGCTTGGCGGCCAGCTTGAGCTTGCCGACCCGCTTGAAACTGCAGTCGATGCCCTCTTCCGCGATCAGCGACTCCACCTTGCTGACGCCCGCGTCAAAGGCGTGATACAGCATGTTGGCGCGCTCACGGCCCAGCGTGGCCGACATGGCGACGTAGTCCTGCGCGAAGCCGTTGTTGCACATGCCACCATTGCGACCCGACGCCGCGTTGGCCACCAGCCCGGCCTCGAACACGGCGACACTCGCCCCTTTTTTGGACAGGGCAATTGCCGCAGACAAGCCGGTGAAGCCCGCCCCGACGATCGCCACATCGACCTCCCCCGAAGGCGCCTCGGTCTGGCCGTTGGCGAACTTGGGAGCGGTGTCGATCCAGTAAGGCATCAGTTTCATCGTGCGTCTCCATCATGGCGTGGCGCCACGGACAGACTTCGTTGGTGGTACGGAAGGAAATTAGCTGAGCGGCAAGCTGCTCGAGGGGAGTGCGGCAATCAGCCGAAGGACTGGTTGGCCAAGGCAAACAGGCGCGTATGGCCGCCGGTGGGCACCGAGGCCTGATCGCCCAGCACCATGGGCTGGGCCTGGCCCACGGAAGGCAGGCCCAGGTCCGAGAGCCAGGTGGAAAGTCCGCTTTCTTCCGAGACGTCCAAGCGGACAAAGCGGCCTTGATGATGGCCGGCGAGCGCGGCAATCAGGCGCTTGGCATCCGTCTGGGCTGTCGCACCGCTGGCGACGACCGGGCCGATCACCACGCCACGGCCGAACTCGCGCACGCAGGCGTAGGCCGATGCGCCGTCCCCTTGGTCGAGGACCATCACCGTGCCGGTGTCGAACAAGGTATCAAGCAATGCTGTGCGGTCCATGCCGCTGGCAGCCAGATCCAGTTGTCGCACCTGCTTTTCATCGGACGCTTGCATGACACGGATGTCGCCAGTGCCGTCGACAAGTTCGGGGGCTTCGGCAAGCACCGCCTGATGCTGGAACACCTGTCCACGCGAAACGAAGCCGAGCTTCGTATAAAGCGGCAGCCCTTCCTGCGTCGCGTTGAGAATGACCGTTCGGTCGGATGTCGCCTGCAACAGGGCTTCCATGAGCGCACGTCCCAGGCCCCTGCCCTGCATGACAGGATCGACGATGATCATGCCGACCGATGCATGGGATTTTCCATACGGCCACCACATGGCGGTGGCCACCAGCCGGTCATCTACCTCGACGGCAAAGCCGGCGCCCAGATCAAACGCGACCTGCCAGTCCTGCTCGCGGTAGGGCCACGACAAGGCGGTCGACAAGCCCGCCGCCTGGGGCAAATGATCGGCACGCAGCGGCTTCAGATGGGGCACGGATTTCAACGGAGGCACGGCTTATCCAAAGCGATGGATGCATCTGGTGCAGATGCTGACGGCAAGCATGAGCGCACGCAGGCCTCAGAAGTCTGCGACCTTGCCCCAGGCCGATGAGGAGAACCGGCTTGGATGGTAGGGACGCGGATCGACCAAGGGCTCGGCACCGCTGACGATGTCAGCGATCAGGTGGCCGGCCCCCGGACCGATACCGAAGCCATGGCCGCTGAAGCCGGCTGCCAGCACCAGGCCCGGAAGACTTGCCATCTCACCGATACCGGGCACGCCGTCTGGCGTACTGTCGACGTAACCCGCCCACGCGCCGACGACGCTGGACTCTTTCAAGCCCGGGATCATTTCCACCGCGCGTTGATAGGTCAGAGACACCGCCGATGCATCGGGCTTCGGGTCGAGAATGCGTACCCGTTCCATCGGCGTCGGCCGGTCCAGCTTCCAGCGGCTCCAGGCCTCGTGGCCGCCTCGGATGCCTTCCAGGCCACCGGGTGCGAGGTTGCGCCAACGTCGCTGGAACATGGGCAGAAACTGCGGAGAAAAACGGAACAGTTGCGGCGTGGGATCGACACGCCCTCGCCCGCTGATGGCCACCGTGTAACCGCCATTGATGCGACGGGTCATCGACACCCCCGCCGTATGCAAGGCCGGGGGCATACCCTCTACGCCTTTCGACACCGCCAACGCAGTCTGGCGAATGGAAGCCTGGGGAAAGCGGATGCCATGCTGATGGCAGAACGCCGACGCCCACGCACCGCCCGAGAACACAGCAAGCCTGGTGCGAATCGTGCCCTTCTCGGTGACGACGGCGGACAGGCGGCCCGCTTCGGTTTCCACGCCGCGTGCAGCGCAATCCTGGTGCACCGTGCTGCCAAGTTTCATGACGGCGCGCGCCACCGCTGGTGCCGCACGAGACGGGTCGGCTGTGCCGTCGGTGGGCGAGAAGACACCGCCCTTCCATGGTTTGCCGGTCACGCGGGCACGTGCTGCCGCTTCTTCGGCGGTCAGCATCTGCGTTTTCACATCGACCGTGCGGGCGAATTCGCCCCACTTGGCCCAGCCGGCCAGCTCACTTTCGCTGTTGCTGAGATAAAGCAGGCCGCAGCGTTGAAAGCCGGTCTGCTCGCCGGTCTCGGCGGTGAATTGCTCCCACAGATCCAGGCTCTTGGTTGCCATCGGCAACTCGCGCGCATCGCGATTCTGCTGGCGGCACCAGCCCCAGTTGCGGCTCGACTGCTCGGCCCCGATACGGCCCTTTTCCAGCAGCGCAACCTTCAGGCCGCGCTTGGCCAGATAGTAGGCAGTGAAGGTACCGATGATCCCGCCGCCGATCACGACCACGTCGGCGTGTGTCGGCAACTCGTCATTGGTCTCGATGGCAAACAAAGGTGCAGGCATGCTCGGGGGTCCGCAGGGGGGCAGTGCAAAACGTGAACGTGCAGTTGACGCGTATCGTCGGCGTCAGTAGCCGAGGATGGCCTTGGTTTCCAGATATTCCTCAAGCCCATGCACGCCGTATTCGCGGCCGTTGCCAGAGCGCTTGTATCCGCCGAAGGGCGCATCGCCACGCCATGCCGGGTAGTTGATATGCACCTGCCCGGCACGAATGCGTCCCGCCACGCGGCGCGCGCGTGTCAGGTCGGCCGACTGCACATGCGCGCCAAGACCGTAGATGGTGTCATTGGCGATCGCGATGGCTTCGGCTTCATCCTGGTAGGGCATGATGACCAGTACCGGTCCGAAGATTTCCTCTTGCGCCACCTTCATGTCCGGGGTCACGTTCGAGAAAACCGTGGGGCGTGCGAAATAGCCGTGTTCCAGGCCCTCGGGCATGCCGAGGCCGCCGCAGATCAGCTTGGCGCCTTCCTCGATGCCACGCCCGATCATGGTTTGCACCCGCGCATATTGGGCGGCGTTGGCAATCGGTCCCATGATGGTCTTTTCATCGCTGGGGTCGCCCACCACGATGGCCTCGACCGCGGCTATGGCCAGCGCCTCGACCTCGGCCAGGCGCGATGCCGGCACCAGCATGCGTGTCGGCGCGCTGCAGGATTGACCTGCATTGCGCATCCCCGACATCACGCCCTTGGCAACCGCCGTCTTGAAATCGGCGTCATCCAGGAACACATTGGGCGACTTGCCACCGAGTTCCTGCACCACGCGCTTGACCGTCACGGCCGCTGCCTGGGCCACCAGCACGCCGGCACGCGTCGAACCCGTGATCGAGATCATGTCGACATCCGGGTGCGAGGCCAGTGCAGCCCCCACCACTTCGCCCGTGCCGCCAACGAGGTTGAAGACTCCCGCCGGTGCGCCTGCGTCGTGCATTACCTGGGCGAAGAGTTGTGCGCTGTAAGGCGACAATTCGCTGGGCTTGAGCACCACCGTGCAGCCGGCGGCAATGGCCGGCGCAACCTTGGCAGTGATCTGGTACAGCGGCCAGTTCCAGGGCGTGATCAGCGCACACACGCCGATCGGCTCTTTCGAGATGGCCATGCCATCTTTCTGCGCCAGAAAGTCGTAGTCCTGCAGCACATCGATCTGGGCACGGACATGGGCCGTCGCAGCAGGCACGTGGGCGCCCCGGGCGAACTCGATGGGCGTGCCCATCTCGCGCACGATGGCCTGGGCAAATTCTTCCGAGCGTTCTTCAAGCAGCGCCAGGATGCGTTCAAGCAGCGCAATGCGCGCTGCGACCGGCGTGCAGGAAAACGATTCGAATGCCCGCTTGGCCGCTGCCACTGCCAAATCGACATCGGCGGCCGACCCGGCGGCGACGTGACCCGAGACGGTCTCGGAATAGGGATTGATGACTGCGATCTGCGTGGCGTCCGCACGATCCTGCCAGCGCCCATCAATGTAGAACCGCGAATCGTCCCAGCTATCTTTACCGCTTGCCATGCTCATTCCCATTCCTCAGATTCTCGATTGGCGGCTGCACGCCTGTTCAGGCAATGACCCATACCTTGCGTACGGTTTCAATGGTGCGCCATGTTCCGACGTAACCCGGCTTCATGATGAAGCAATCGCCAGCGCGATAGGTGATGGGAGCTTCGCCTTGCTCGGTCACTTCGACGACGCCGGACAAGATGAGGCAGAACTCCCAGGCCTCGCCCTTGATCGAGTGATTCATGCCGACGGTTGATTCGAATACGCCCGCCCGGATCTTGCCATCCTTTGCGCTGTCGATGTCCCAGTTGCGGCACACGATATCGCCCTCGATGACTTTCTCGGCAGGCGGACGATATTCACGCGGCTCGCCAAGTTGATCGAAGTTGAACGGGACCAGTAGTTTTGACATTCGGAGGCTCGGCATCGGCTGATTGATGCATCAATACTAAAGAAAGCCCCGCGGGATTGATGCTGAACCTGATGCCTGGAAAGGCGTGAAATGCGCGATTGCGATTCACTTACAGAGGATTGTGCCGCGCTGCCAAGAGCTGGGCGCAGGCGATGCAAAAGCGGATCGACAGACAGAAGACGAGGACGATCGAGCGTGACGATGGCGCGCGCATCGAACGAGCAAACGCCGAGATCTTGCGAAGTACTGGAGGGGTCTTTTGGGGAGGGGGAGTCTTGCTGGTTCCGGGAGCCGGAACTTCTGGAGACGCTAACCAAAGCGCTGGTCAGGTTTATTGAAGCAGTGGTGAAGCTTTTAAAGTAGCGTTCAAAATCAAGTGGGGTGACTGATGGGGCTCGAACCCACGACAACCGGAATCACAATCCGGGACTCTACCAACTGAGCTACAGCCACCACTGATTTCTTGCTTTGTCTTTATTGCTTCGTCTTTCTCGCTTTTCTTTCTTCTTCCACTCCTGCACCGGCGTTTTCGCGTCGGTGCAGCAGAGAAGAGAATTCTAACGGATTTTTTTCTGTTTGGCGAATCGATAGCCGAAATTTGATAGTTTGCTTCAACGACGCCAGTCGAAGGACACGCGGGTGCCCTTGTTTGCGCCAACCGAGAACTTGCGGGTCAGCGTCTGCTCTTGATAGCGCGCCGATGCGGTATAGCTGCCTGCAGGCAGATCAACCAGCAGATACGGCCCTGCCGCAAGCTTCAACACATCACGGCCACGTGCATCGGTGATCGTCACCGGCACATCGGCCAGGTACTCATTGGCGCTGCCGGAATGTGAGGTGAACACCAGCGCTGCGCTGTGCTTGCCGATGGCGGATTTGAAAGCCGTCGATTCTTCCAGACCGATACCGCCAGTTCGATAGCGCACTTCGCCTTGCGTCTGCTCCACGGGCAAATCGTTTGCCGACATGGGAGTCTGCGCGAGCAGAGGTTGCGTGCTCAAACCAAGCGCGATAGCGGTTGCTGCGAGGAATTTGGCGGTCAGGCCCATGATCAAACCTTTCGTACGTATCTTGAGAGAAGCGTCTCTTAGCAACATACGTACCTGACCGGCGGAGAGGGACAAACTTTTGCTGGCCTGCCCGGAGGGAATCGAACCCCCGACCCACGGCTTAGAAGGCCGTTGCTCTATCCAACTGAGCTACGGGCAGCCTAGCGGACCGCAAGGATAGCATTCAGCGCCTGCGCATTCTGCGAAGCAGCCGCTAAAAGTGATGTAGTCCTTATATGCGGCCGTCGCAAGCAAGCCGCTCGGGAGCAGGAATCAGGCTTCCAGTGGCAGCGGCTCGACCGGCTCGGGCGCGCTTGCTGCCCCGACCACCGCGTTGCGGCCGGCGGACTTGGCCCGATACAGCGCGTGATCGGCACGACGCAGCAATTCATTGAAGGACAGGCCGGGCGGCAACTCGGCCACGCCGATACTGACCTGCACACGAATCAAGGCCGGTCCGATAACCACGGCCAGGCCCTCGGTCGCCCGGCGCATGCACTCTGCGTGGTCAGATGCTTCGTCCGCGCCAACGCCTGGCAGCAGCACACAAAATTCATCGCCGCCAAAACGTCCGATGATGGCATCGCGCGGCAAGCCCGAGATCAGCACGTCGGCGAAGGCGCGCAAGACCCTGTCGCCTGCCAGGTGGCCGAAGTGATCGTTCAGTTGCTTGAAGCGATCCAGATCCATCAACAGCAAGGTCCCCGCTACCGGACCCGGCTCGGCACGACGCAAGGCATCGATCACCTGCCGTCGGAACGCCCGTCGGTTCAAGAGCCCCGTAAGGGGGTCGTGATTGGCAAGCCGATCCAGCCTCGACTGCACCCGAAGCTGGATCATCACCACGAAGCCGGTGGCGCTGAGAAACACCAGGGCCAAGGTCAGCGCCAGCCACAAGGCCAGCAGAGGTGCCTCGAAGGCATTGGACCCGACGCCGCGCCAGCGAATAGCGGCGTCCATCACCCTGAAGGTATTGCCGATCACCACGGCGCCAAACAGCCCTGCAATGGTCCAAGGCACCAGGCGCTGGCCGGTCATTCGGGTGCGCATCAAGGTCCAGGCGATCATGCACGAAGACGGCAAGATGGCAAGGTTGGTCACGATGACGCGTGCCGGCAGGTTGGGATCGACAAACGTCCAATACGCCAGGCCCAACGCCGATGCGCTCACCACCCCCAGGCCCAGCCGCCAGTGCTTGGGTCGTCGCTCGAACTGCGCCACCCCCACGTAGATCAGATAGGTGCCCAGTGTGGTGAGGCTGTTGGCCACCACGATGCTGAGGAAATCAGGGATGGTGTCGCGCAGGAAAAACAGCGGCGTGCCCAGGGCCAGCATCAGGTAGGCAGCCGCCCAATAGCGCGCCGCCAGTTCGCGCCGATGGATCAGCGCAGCGCCGATCAACAGCATCGCGGCCAGCATCTGCCCGACGCCGCCGCAGAAGATCAAGGTCCGGGTATCAAGCATGCGAGCCGCACGACATAAAAGACGGGAAAGCGAGCGCCCACGCCGGATCGCAATCGCGAAAACCGGACGCTGCGCAAACCCTGTCAGTTGCGGCGTAGCGGGAACTCAATGCCCTGCCCTTCCTTATGCGGTGCTGTCGATGTGAGAGAACGGCGTCGGTGTCGACGGTTCAGGTCTTGCCCGTTGTCGGGTCGTGTGGAACGCGGCGTTCAGCGGCGGCGCATCGGGCGGCGCAGGCCAGGGTTATTGAATCAAGATGATGTGCGCCTGACGCGCATGATTGCGCAAGGCATGTGCCATTCCATGCCGACAGCCGCCCCATACAGCAAGGTCGGTCCGGCCATGGATTGCCGGCCGGGAAATATTACCCGGCGACTGGCAGGTGCGCATTGCAGAATGCAAGAAAGCTGCGCGCGACCATGCCGGTGGCCGCGTCGCTGAGCTTTCAGCGCTTGTGAAGCAAAGTGCCCCTCAAATGGGACGCCCCTTATTGCTTGATGCAGCTGGCCGCGACCTTCGAGGTGCGATCGTCGAACGCGCTGCGTCGCTCACCCGTCTCGCCTGTCGCCACCATGCGATCGTACGAGACGAAGTCCGGCAAGGACATGTCTTTCTGCAGACCGTCCGCGAAGCAGGTGCAGAACGTGGCGGCCTTGGCATCAACATTCAGCGTTCCGGCCGGCGACTTGGCCTTGTAGCTTTGAATGCAGCTGTTGGTGAGGGTTTGAAGGACGCTGTCGGGATACGGCTCTTTGCCGCAGGCGGCCAGCAAGGTGACCGAACACAAGACGGCAGCGCCGATGACGAATTTGGGAATGGATGTCCGCACGGGCGCTACCTTCTTGGTGGGGTGGTCAATATTATGGTTCAGGATGCGTTGCTTCATGTGCCGAGTATTGGTTGATTCATGCATCGCGCCATGGGTTATCAGTACGTTGGCACATGCGTTGAACCACCCACACCCGCACCCAAAATGACGAAGGCCCCGCAGACAATGAAGTCTGCGGGGCCTTGAATTGGTGGTCGGGGCGGTGGGATTCGAACTCACGACCCTCTGCTCCCAAAGCAGATGCGCTACCAGGCTGCGCTACGCCCCGACGAGGCTCGAACAACGCCGGACGCAATGTCCTGCGAAAATCTCGAGCCGCGATTGTACCTCAGCCAGAACGCTAATCGGGCTGACCGGGCATGTTTATCCGGTAATGGCGGCAGACCTCGACAAGGCCTGCGCCTGGCGAAGGGCGGCGACGATGTCGGCCAGGGCGTCTGTGCGCGCGCGGGGGTCGGGCACGCGCAGCACATAAGCGGGGTGCCACGTCGGGATCACCCACACATTGTCGTGGCGCAGCGGTCGCCCCAGCTGGTCTTGCAGCTTGATGCGCGCGTGATTCAGCACGCTGCGCAAGGCGGTGGCGCCCAGTGTGACGATCACCGCAGGCGCAACTTCTGCCAGCTCCTGTTCCAGCCAGAAGCGGCAGGCGTCGACTTCCTGCTGGGCTGGCGTCTTGTGCAAGCGCCGCTTGCCGCGTGGTTCCCATTTGAAGTGCTTGACCGCGTTGGTCAGGAAGATCGACTCACGCGGCAAGGACGCGGCTACCAGAGCCTGATCGAGCAACTGCCCGGCTGGCCCGACGAAGGCCTGGCCGCGCAGGTCTTCCTGATCGCCCGGCTGTTCGCCGATGACCATGATGCGCGCGTCGCGCGGGCCGGCGCCGGCCACGCCTTGCGTGGCGTGTCGCCCGAGTTCGCAGCGGGTACAGGTGTCGAGCGTGCGCGGTGCCTGGCGGATCGGCATGGCGCGGGCCGCCGACATACGGATCTCGGCCCCCTTTCTGGCGCCGACTGCATCGGTCTGCCCGGTCTGCTGCGCGCCGGCGTTGGCCTGCGCCACCAGACCGGGGATGAGCTTGCCTTCCGGCAGATTCTTCCAGTAGCGCACGGGCATGTGCTGCGTCATCACGCGCGGGTTCACACGCGATGGATTGAAGGTGTGGCGGTAGTAGCTCAGCCACAGGTCTTCGCCCGCATCGTCGATGGGCGGCGGCTGGGGGATCGGCGGACCGAAGTGAAGGTCTTCGCCGTCGCACTGCGCCGTGCCACCGGGCGTGGCGATCAGCCAGTTCACCCGGCCCATGCGTCGATGGAAGTACGGCGAGCCGGCGCGCAAGATGTCGTGCACGGGTTCGAACCACGCTAGAAACTGCGGCGCGCCAGGCGGCCGCTCGCCAAGCACTTCACGAAAACGCACAAAGGCATGCATGCGGTGGATTTCATGGTCGACAGCCTTGACCATCACGTTGACCCGGGCGCCGTCCACGTCGGCGGGCGAGATGGCGGCATGATCGCCCCGCTGCCAGCGCCACAAGACCCGATACAACAAGGCCCAGCGGTTGGGGTCGCGAAACATGGCGGCCGACTGCAGCGTTGCCAGGCATTGACGGGACACGCGAAGCGTCGGGCCGTCAGCGGCATCCTTGGCAGCCATATCGCGAAACGCCCGCGACGCGGCTTTTGTGGCGCCCTGCTTCGCATCCAGGCCTGCGGCATCTTCGGGAAACAGCGAACCGCTTGAGGCATCGCCCGCTTCATCAGACGGCGAAGACTGGGTGCCAAAAAGATCGCCAGCCCCCTCGCCTGCTGCACTTACCGTTGGCGGCGCTTGCTCGAAGGCCTCGAAGAGCGAGCGCGTATGGCTTCCCGCATCGCTGACATCTACCCAGTCCACCTCATGGGGCTGCACGTCGGCAAGCACCAGCTCGCGGGCGATACGCCGCCATGCGTTGAAATCCGCGACCTCATGCCGATGCACCGTCGTCATGTTGCTGCTGCGCCCCACAGATCGAGCTGACGAGGCGGCTCTGCCATCGCTTGCCTCAAGGTCGCCGATGCCGGCTCGGCGCCAGGCCGATAGTCCGACACCACGATGAAGGGCTTGAGCTTTTGCATCGGGCAGCGCAGCCGGCTGAGATCGGCCCAGCACACGCGACGCTGGCGGCGCAGCACGACGATACGCCTGGCATTGCGCAGACCAATACCCGGCACGCGCGCAATCATGGTTTCGTCGGCCCGGTTCAGGTCGACGGGAAATAGTTCGCGACGGGTCAGCGCCCAGGCCAGTTTGGGATCGATATCCAGCGCCAGGTGCCGATCGGCGTCCAGCAGTTCGGGCACCTGGAAGCCATACCCACGCACCAGGAAGTCGGCCTGGTAAAGACGATGTTCACGCAGGCGTGGCGCGGGCGCCAGCGGCACCGAGGACGGGCTGTCGGGGATGGGGCTGAATGCGGAGTAATACACGCGCTTCAATTTGTAGGCGCTGTAGAGCGTCACGGCAGTATCCAGAATGCTGCGGTCGTCGCTGGCATCTGCGCCCACGATCATCTGCGTGCTTTGGCCGCCCGGCGAAAAACGCGGCGCACCCTTGTCTTGCGCTTCGTCCAGCTTGCCGCGAATGGTGCCCATCGCCATCTTGATGGTGTGGACGTTTTTCTCGGGCGCGAGCTTTTCCACGCTTTCCTGGGTGGGCAACTCGATATTGACGCTGAGCCGGTCGGCATATTTGCCGGCCAGCGCAATCAGTTGCGGGTCGGCATCCGGGATGGTCTTCAGGTGGATGTAACCGCGAAACAGCTCGACTTCGCGCAGGCGGCGCGCCACTTCCACCAGTTGCTCCATGGTGTAGTTGGCGCTGCGCACGATGCCCGAGGACAGAAACAGGCCTTCGATGTAGTTGCGCCGGTAGAAGTCCATGGTGAGCTTCACCACTTCGTCGACCTGGAAGCGCGCACGCGGCACGTTGCTCGATCGCCGGTTCACGCAGTACTGACAGTCGTACTGGCAGAAGTTGGTGAACAGGATCTTCAGCAAGGCGACGCAACGCCCGTCGGGCGTGTAGCTGTGGCAAATGCCCATGCCGGTGGTCGTGCCCAGTCCGTCCTTCCCGGCCGAGGAGCGCTTGGGCGCCCCGCTGCTGGCACAGGAGGAATCGTATTTGGCGGCGTCGGCCAGGATTTCGAGTTTGTCGCGGAGCTTCATGCAGCAAGAATACTGTATGAAATTACAGTACTCCAGCGCATTTACCGTTCGTCGGCTTTATGCCAGGGCCAGTCTGTTACCACCTTGCGACTTGGCTTGATACAGCGCGCGGTCTGCCTCCGCCAAGGCGGCAGGCAGTACCGGCACGGCATCGGCGTAATAAGCCAGACCAATGCTGACCGTCGCCTCGATGCCCAGGCTTGCCACCGGGTCGCGCACCGATTCCGCAAAATACCGGCCAACCGCCTCGCCCAGTTCCGCCGCCCGGCGAGCCGCATCATCTACCAGCACTGCCGCAAACTCTTCGCCACCGATGCGCGCCAGCAGGGCCTTGGGGCCCAGCACCTGGCGGGCTGCCTCGGCGAATCGCTTCAAGACTTCATCACCGGCGTGGTGGCCATGTGCGTCGTTGATCGATTTGAACCGATCCAGATCGAAAGCCAACACGGCAATCGGCCCTTGCCGGCCCCGGCGTTCGACCGTGGCTCCGCCCTGCTCGAAAAACGAGCGGCGGTTGCCAAGCCGGGTCAGATAGTCAGTCTGCGATTCCAGCAATAGCTGGCCATGGGTTTCGTCGCGCAGCAGTTTCAGCAGCGCCATCGGCAGGACCACTGAGAACAGCACGCCTTCGTACATGGTGATCTTGGCCACGGCCGCCAGAAACTCCGCGCCGAAGATGGGGGACGCCCAGGGCAATACCAGGGCTCGCCCCGTGTAGAACAGCGCATGAATGCCCGCCATGGCAATCACGATGTAGCGCGCACCAATCGCCTTCAGGGGCTCGCAGCGGCGCATTTCCCACGCAGCCAGGCCGCTGATCAAGGCAATGGGCGCGGCGCTGACGTAATTCCACATCACATGCTGGCCAGGCGAGCCGGCAATGGCCCACAACAGCGCCATGACCACCAACAGCCCCATCGAGCTGCGCCGATAATGCCGCCCGTTCAGGCTGGCGATGCCGCCCAGTATCAAGAGGTAGCCAGTCAGCATCACCAGGTTGGTGATGGCCGAGCCGATGCCGAAAGGAAGCTGCCACCGGATCAGCGCAGTTGCGCAGCCGATGGCCAGAATGGCGAAGCCGGAAGCGAGGATGCGAAGGGATCGGCTGCGCCTGGGATTCGTCAGATGCTCCCAGAACGTCATGCCGGCGCTGACGAACAGCGTGCCGATCGCCAAGAGATAAAGGGTGAAGAGGTCGACCAAAATCCGCGAGATCTAAGCGTTCGCCAGCAACATCGCGGCGGTTTCTGGATTCTAGGCTGAAAGTCGCGACGCACGCCCGCCATGGCGACCCACGCCGCGTGAGAACAACGCTTGCCCGACCAGCGCAGCGTCCGCCTGGCGGTCGGCCATCCGGATCCCAGAAACGAAAACGCCGCGCAATGCGCGGCGATTCGGTACAACAAAAGCGCTGAAATCAGCCGAAACGGCCGGTGATGTAGTCCTCGGTCGCCTTTTTCTTCGGCTTGATGAAGATCTGCTGGGTTTCGCCGAACTCCATCAGTTCACCCAGGTACATATAGGCGGTGTGGTCCGAGCAACGTGCGGCCTGCTGCATGTTGTGGGTCACGATGACCACCGTGTAGTCGCTCTTCAGCTCGGTGATCAGCTCTTCGATCTTGGCCGTCGAGATCGGGTCGAGCGCCGAGCAGGGTTCGTCAAGCAGCAGCACTTCCGGCTTGATGGCAATGCCGCGGGCGATGCACAGACGTTGCTGCTGGCCGCCCGACAGGCCGTGACCGCTCTGGCCCAGCTTGTTCTTGACCTCTTCCCACAGCGCCGCCTTGGTCAGCGCCCATTCGACGCGCTCGTCCATCTCGCCCTTGCTCAGGCGTTCGAACAGCTTCACGCCAAAGGCGATGTTGTCGTAGATGCTCATGGGGAACGGCGTGGGCTTCTGGAAGACCATGCCGACCTTGGCGCGAATCAGCGAGATGTCCTGCTTGGACTGCAGCAGGTTTTCGCCGTCCATGTTGATCTCGCCTTCGGCGCGTTGCTCGGGATACAGCTCGAACATGCGGTTGAAGGTGCGCAGCAGGGTTGACTTGCCGCAACCCGACGGGCCGATGAAGGCGGTGACCTTCTTCTCGGGGATCGTCATGTTGACGTTACGCAGGGCGTGGAACTTGCCGTAGAAGAAGTTCAGGTTCTTGACTTCAAGCTTGGCGCGGCTGGGTTGTTGCGCAATGGTGGGCATGATTTATCCGTTGGCTATGGGTAGGGGCATCAGCCCTGTTTGCGGAACAGCAGGCGTGCGGCGATGTTGATGCCCAGCACCAGCAAGGTAATAAGCGTTGCGCCTGCCCAGGCCAGGCGTTGCCAGTCCGGGAAGGGGCTCATGGCGAACTGGAAGATCGTCACGGGCAGGTTGGCCATCGGGCCGTTCATGTTGAAGGACATGAACTGGTTGTTGAGCGAGGTGAACAGCAGCGGTGCGGTCTCGCCCGAGATACGGGCCACGGCCAGCAGCACGCCGGTCACGATGCCGGAGCGCGCAGCGCGATAGCACACCAGCGTGATCATCTTCCACTGCGGGCAGCCCAGCGCGACACATGCTTCGCGCAAGCTGTTGGGCACCAGCTTCAGCATGTCGTCGGTGGTGCGAACCACCACCGGGATCACGATGACGGCCAGCGCCAGCGTACCGGCCCAGCCCGAGAAGTGCTGCATCTGCGCCACGACCACGGTGTAGATGAACAGGCCGATCACGATCGACGGGGCCGACAGCAGCACGTCGTTGATGAAGCGCGTGGCCGGCGCAAGCCAGCCGCGCTGGCCGTATTCGGCCAGGTAGGTGCCGGCCAGGATGCCGATCGGCGTACCGATCAGGGTACCCAGGCCTGCCATCACGACGCTGCCGAAGATCGCGTTCATCAGCCCGCCATCGGCGCCCGGCGGGGGCGTGATCTGCGTGAACAGGGTGAAGGACAGCGCTGCGGCGCCTTTGGACAAGAGCGTGAAGATGATCCAGGCCAGCCAGAACAGGCCGAAGGCCAGTGCGATGGCCGACAGGGTCAGCAACACCTTGTTGGTCCGGGCCCGGCCGCGATAGACCGGGTTTTGCATATTGATGATGGACATGGTGTTTTCCGGGCCTCAGCTACGCGTGCCTTCGTTCTTGGCCAGACGCAGCAGCAAGAATTTGGACAGGGCCAATACGATCGTGGTGATCAGGAACAGGATCAGGCCAAGCTCGATCAAGGCCGACAGGTGAACGTCATCGGAGGCTTCCGCGAATTCGTTGGCCAGCGACGAGGCAATCGAGTTGCCCGGTGCGAACACCGAACCTGACAGCCGGTAGGCGTTGCCGATGACGAAGGTGACTGCCATGGTTTCGCCAAGCGCACGACCCAGGCCGAGCATGACGCCGCCGATGACACCTGCCTTGGTGAAGGGCAGCACAACGCGCCAGACGACTTCCCAGGTGGTGGCGCCCAGGCCGTATGCCGATTCTTTCAGCAGCGTCGGGACCAGCTCGAACACGTCGCGCATCACGGCGGTGATGAAGGGAATGATCATCACGGCCAGGATGATGCCGGCGGTGAAGATGCCGATCCCGAAGGCCGGACCCTGGAACAGCGCACCAATGCCGGGGATCTCGCCGAGTGACGAAATCAGCGAAGGCTGGACGTAGCGCTGGAACACCGGGGCGAACACGAACAAGCCCCACATGCCGTAGATGATCGAGGGGATCGCAGCCAGCATTTCGATGGCGGTGCCCAGCGGACGACGCAGCCAGGCGGGCGCAAGTTCGGTCAGGAACAAGGCAATGCCGAAGGACACCGGAACGGCGATCAGCAGCGCAATGACCGAGGTCATCAAGGTGCCGACGATCGGCACCAGGGCGCCGTATTCGCTGTTGACCGGATCCCATTCGTCGGAGAACAGGAAGGACACGCCGTACTTGGCCAACGTGACCTGACTGCCCACAACGAGCGAAATCAGAATCGCAACCAAGAGGCTGAGTACGCCCAGGGCCGCGAGTCGCGTCAGATTTTTGAAGATCGCGTCGTACAACGCGTTTTTAGGTTTGCGCATCGGAGGGAGGCTTGCAGCCCCGGACGAGTCCGTAGTGCCGCGAATGTTATCAAGTACCGCGCTCATCGGTGCTTCTCTCTGCTTAACCGTGTGGTGGCGACATGCAGACGGGCGGGGGAGATACATGCCGCATCGCCGCCCGCCCGTCTGTTCTACGTTACCCGGGGGTACCGTCGATTTGCTTACTGGTACACAGCCTTGCCGGCGGTGTCCTTGACCTCAGTTTTCCACTGTGCGCGGATCTGGTTGGTCACTTCGTCAGGCAGTGCCACGTAGTCCATGGCCGATGCCGATGCCTTGCCGCCCTTGAAGGCCCAGTCGAAGAACTTCAGGACTTCGGCACCTTGCGCGGGCTTGTCCTGGACCTTCTGGACCAGGATGAAGGTGGCGCTGGTGATGGGCCAGCTGGTGGCGCCCGGCTCGTTGTTCAGGATCACGCCCATACCCGGTGCGCTCTTCCAGTCAGCGTTGGCAGCTGCGGCAGCGAAGGTGGCTTCTTCCGGCTGGACGAACTTGCCGTCCTTGTTCTGCACCGAGCCGTGGGCCAGCGCGTTTTGCTTGGCGTAGGCGTATTCGACGTAACCGATCGAACCAGCCAGCTGCTTCACGTAGTTGGCGACGCCTTCGTTGCCCTTGCCGCCTTGACCGGCCGGCCACTTGACCGACTTGCCCTCGCCGACCGACGACTTCCAGTCAGCCGACACTTGTGCCAGGTAGTTGGTCCAGCCGAAGGTGGTGCCCGAACCGTCCGAGCGGTGGATCACGACGATGTCCTGATCCGGCAGCTTGATGTCGCTGTTCAGCGCGACGATGGCCGGGTCATTCCACTTCTTGACCTTGCCCATGTAGATGTTGGCCAGCAGTTCGCCGGAGAACTTCAGTTGGCCCGGCTTCACGCCTTCGATGTTCACGACCGGCACGATGCCGCCGATCACAGCCGGGAATTGCAGCAGGCCGTTCTTTTCCAGGTCAGCGGCGGGCATCGGATCGTCCGACGCGCCGAAGTCCACGGTCTTGGCGATGATCTGCTTCTGGCCGCCACCGGAACCGATCGACTGGTAGTTGACCGTGTTGCCGGTCGCTGCCTTGTAGTCGGACGCCCATTTGGCGTAGATCGGGTACGGGAACGAGGCGCCTGCGCCGGTCAGGTCAGCGGCGTGGACGACGCCAAAGCTTGCGACGCCGAGGGCGAGGCTGATCGACACTTGCTGGAACGCTTTCTTCAACATTGCTTGAATTCCTCTACGCGGGTGGAGTTAGGTCAACCGATGAACGAAGATTACGCACGCTCCATGACATGTTGATGACAGTCATGATGACTGAAACATTACGAATTACCCGGGCAAATCATCCATGCTGACTACGCAAGCGGCGTCTCGTCCATGCCTACGGTCTGCATCAGATATTGGTGAATCGCAAAGGGTTTGCGGCGGCTCTTGATGCGCGTGTAATCGCCGTCGGGCTGTTGCTGCCAGGACAACTGGTTGTCGCGCAGCGCGAAGGTAAACGCCTCGTCGATGACACGGCGTTTGAGCTCGGGATCGAGGATCGGCGTGGCGAGTTCGACCCGACGGAAAAAGTTGCGGTCCATCCAGTCGGCCGACGAGATGTAGACCAGCTCTTCGCCCTCGTTCAGGAAATAGAACACCCGCGAGTGCTCCAGGAAGCGCCCGATGATGGAACGTACCGTGATGTTCTCGGACAGGCCCTCGACACCCGGTCGCAGCGTGCAGACCCCGCGCACAATCAGGTCAATCTTCACCCCTGCCCGGCTGGCTTTGTAGAGTTCCTCGATCACCGAGGGCTCCAGCAGCGAATTCATCTTCGCCATGATGCGTGCGGGCTTGCCGGCGCGTGCGTGGCGGGCCTCGCGGCGGATCATCGAGATCATCGATGCATGCAAGGTGAACGGCGCCTGCAGCAGGTACTTGAGCTTGCGCTGCTCGCCCAGACCGGTCAGTTGGGCGAACACCTTGTCGACGTCTTCGCAGATGCGCGGATCGGCCGTGAACAGCCCGAAGTCGGTATACAGCCGCGCCGTGCGCGGGTGGTAATTGCCGGTGCCCAGGTGGGCATAACGGCGGATGCGGCCCTTTTCCCGGCGCAGCACCAGCGACATCTTGGCGTGGGTCTTGTGACCGACCACACCGTAGACCACGTGCGCCCCCACCTCTTCCAGGCGCGCCGCCCAGTTGATGTTGGTCTGCTCGTCGAAACGCGCCATCAGTTCCACCACCACCGTGACTTCCTTGCCGGAGCGGGCCGCAGCCAGCAGCAGGGTCATCAGCTCGGAATCTTCGCCGGTGCGGTAGATGGTCTGCTTGATCGCCATCACCGCTGGGTCGGATGCCGCGACCGTCAGGAAATCGATGACGGGCTGGAAGGACTCGTAGGGGTGATGCAGCAGGCGGTCCTGCTCGGAGATGGCTCCGAACAAATCCTTGGCGCGCACGGTGGCGTTGAAGGGCGCCGGCACCGGGCCACGGAAATCCGAGAACTTCAGGTCCGGGCGATCCACCACATTGCACAACTGCATCAGGCGCGACAGGTTCACTGGACCGTCGACGCGGTAGACAGCCGACGCATCGAGCGAAAACTCGGTCATCAAAAAGCGTTCGAGTTCCGGCGTGGTGGTCTCGGCAATCTCGAGCCGCACCGCATCGCCGAAGTGGCGCTGCGTCAGCTCGCCCTGCAAGGCCAGGCGCAGGTTGGTGATTTCTTCGTCGTCCACATACAAGTCGCTGTTGCGGGTCACCCGCCACTGGTAGCACCCGCTGACCTTCATGCCGGGGAACAGATCGCCCACGAACAACTGCATGAACGAGGTGAGCATGACGTAGCCGTTATCGTGACCCGACAGTTCGGCCGGCATCTTCATCAGGCGCGGCAAGGCGCGCGGCGCCTGCACGATGGCAATGGCAGCCTGCCGTCCGAAGGCATCACGCCCCGACAGCGACACGATGAAATTCAGCGTCTTGTTCGACACGCGCGGGAAGGGATGCGCCGGGTCCAGCCCGATCGGCGTCAGCAGCGGCATCACTTCGCGCACGAAGACTTCGTGGGCCCAGGCGCGCTGCGACGGCGTCCAGGTCTGCGCCAGGTGCAGCACCACCCCTTCGGCGGCCAGCGCCGGCAGGATGTCGTTGTTCAGCAAGGCGTATTGGCGCGCGACCAGGATGTGGGCGGCGTCGGAGATCTGCTGGTAGCTCTCGGCGGGGCTCACGCCATCGCCGCCCTTTACGCTGGGATGCTGACGAAGCTGTTCTTTGATGCTGGAGATCCGGATTTCGAAGAATTCATCCAGGTTGGCGCCGACGATGCAGACGAAGCGCAGGCGCTCCAGCAGGGGCGTGCGCGGATCTTCGGCTTGCGCCAGTACCCGTTCGTTGAATTTCAACAGGGCAAGTTCGCGGTTCAGGAACAGTTTTTCAGCGGGCTTGCGTGCAGGCATCGGGAGCGTCCGTAGATTGCGTGACGCGCGGGCACCTGGGTGCAACGCGCGGCGAATACGTATTTTTGCTTCAGAATGATGACGTAGCTATGACAGTCCGACGACTTTCTGTAAACCTTTCCGGGGTAACCCCTATGTTTCGGCACAGCCGCTTGCAGAAAGCGGGCTTGTTAGAGGGGCTTCGTACCTCGTGGCGGAATGTCGCTGCTTAGCCAGTCTTTGGCTTTTGTGACGGTGTGCCTTTCTTGAGCCAGTCGCGGGCAGCGGGGGCGGGTCGCCTGTCCCGCCGGACTTACGCGTTGGGGCTCCCGCCCCCACGTCGTCCAGAGGGCCAGTCGCCCCGCCCCCGCCACCCACGCCTTCAAACCTTCTCTGGTTAAAAGCTGATCCCGCCTGCGGGTGATTCGACATCTCTCACTGCTCGGGTGCTGTACACGGCTCCCGCTTCCTGGCGTGTGAAATTCTTGACTGCCATGCGGCTGGCGCCAGGGACTTGGCTGGCCAGGTCGCCACGAAGACCGTCAGCGGCTCACGCTTCAACGCGTTTTTCAGCGGCCTTCTACGTTGCGATACTCAACAAGAACAGCGCTCGCCCTGGTGGTGGGGTGACTGGGAAGCGGGTGGCCGCACGTCAGCGGCTGGCGGAAGAGTTCGGGCTCGGGTCAGTCTCGGTGCATCCTTTCTAGCGCCGAAGCATTCAAGCCAGGAGATATAGACGCCAAGAGTTTTCTCGCTGATAGACGCGCAAACAGGAAGTGGTTTCTTGCCAGTAGAGACTCAAGCAGCAAAAGTTTTCTCGCTGATAGACGCTCGAGCCCAAGTGGGTTCTCGAAAGCAAACATGCAAGCTGCGAGCGCCTTCTCGCCCACAGAAGTCCGAGCCGAAGCGTTTTCTCAATTAGAGCCGAGCCCACGACGGCGCAACGCATCATCTTCGCCATTCGCCAGCGGCATCAAGAAAACTGTTGGCGCCTAAATCTTCTGGCTTGAGCCCTTCGGAACCAGAAAAACCGCATCGAGACTGAGCCGAGCCCGAACTCGCCCAGCAGCCGCTGACGCGCGGCCACCCGCTTCCCAGTCACCCCACCACCAAGAGGGGCCGCGACCTCACTGATTGCTGAAGCGTAAAAGGCCACTTATACACGGACCGAAACGCGAGCCGCTGAGTCGCTTCGTGGCGACCTGGTCAGCCAAATCCCCGACTACAGCTGGGCTGAAACTCAAGAACTGCGGACGCCAATAAAGGGAAGTCGTGTACAGCATTCGAGCAGCCAGAAATGTCGGATCACCCACAGGCGGGATTGGCTTTTAACCCAAGACAGTTTGAAGGCGTGGGTGGCGGGGGCGGGGCGACTGGCCCTCTGGACGACGTGGGGGCGGGAGCCCCAACGCGTAAGTCCGGCGGGACAGGCGACGCGCCACCGCCACCCGCGACTGACAAAAGAAAGGCACACCGACCCCAAGCCCCAACGATGAACCAAAAAAAACGCCACACCCTACGAACAGGATGTGGCGTTCTTCACGCAAGGCCGAAAACGCAGGCCAATACATATCAAGCGTTCAACGTACCCTGCTCTTCCAGAATGCCGCGGATCTGCTTCTTCACAATTTTTCCGTAGCCCGACTTTGGCATGGTTTCCCAATACACAAAATAACGCGGCCACTTGTACTTCGCGATGCGGTCACCGATGAAAGCCAGCAGCTCTTCATTGGTCACCGTGCAGCCCGGCTTGCAGACCACCACCGCCACGCCTGACTCGCCCCACTTCGGGTCTGGCACACCCAACACCGCCACTTCCGACACCGACGCGTGCAACAGCAGCGCCTCTTCGATCTCGCGCGGGTACACGTTCGACCCACCCGAAATGTACATGTCGGACTCGCGACCGGTAATGAACAGGAAACCCTGCTCATCCAAGTGGCCCAGGTCGCCGGTGTGGAACCAGCCGCCCTTGAAGGCCTTCTCGTTGGCCGACGGATTGTTGTAATAGCCTTCCATCACCGCCGGACCGCGCACGCAGATCTCGCCAGTCTCGAAGGGCTTCAGCTTCTCGCCGGCCGGGTTCAGGATGGCGATGTCGATACCGGTGCGGGCGTAGCCGCAGGTACCCACGCGCGCTTCAGGCGTGTCTTCCTCGAAGTGCAAGGACGGCGGCAGCACGGTGATGTTGCCGGTGACTTCGCCCAGGCCGTAGTACTGCACCAGCACCTTGCCCAATTTTTTGAGCGCGTACTTCTGGTCGGCGCGATACATGGGCGCACCGGCGTAGATCACGAACTTCAGCGAGGAATGGTCATAACGATCGACCGCCTCGTGTTCGACCAGCATCTTCACGATGGTCGGCACGGTGAACATGTTGTCCACCTTGTGCTTTTCGATCAGGCGCCAGGCGTCGTCGGCATCGAAACGATCGCTTGCCGGCAGGATGTTGGCGGCACCGCGCGCGGCATTGACCACGGCGTGGATACCGGCACCGTGCGACAGCGGCGCCACCACCAGCGAACGCGATTGGTAGGTGATGCCAGGCATCAGATCGGCCAGGTGGTTGGTGATCACGAAGGCCATCTGGCCGTGCGTGAGCGTGCCCGCCTTGGGGTGACCGGTGGTGCCCGAGGTGTAGAAGAACCACATGCCGTCGTCGTATTCGACTTCGGCTTCGGTGAAGGCGTCCGTCACGGCATCGGCCAGTGCGTCGAAGGACAGTTCGCCTTCGCGCGGCTTGCCGATCGCGATGATGTGCTTCAGGTCCGGCGATGCGGCTTTTGCCGCATCGGCATGCGCTTCGGCGCCGGCTTCGTAGATCATCGCCACGGCGCCGCTCGACGACGCGATGTAGGCGGCTTCGTGCGGGGTCATGCGCACGTTGGTGGGCGCCCACACAATGCCCATCTTGAACGCAACCCATGCGCTCTCGAAGATCTGCAGGTTGTTGCGCGAATGGACGACCAGCTTGTCGCCCTTCTTCAGGCCCAGCTGATCGCGGAAGGCGGTGGCCACTGCGTCGACGCGGCGGTTGATTTCGCGCCACGAATATTCGCGGTCACCGATGATCAGGCCGGGCTCGTCGGGGATGCGCAGCGCGACATCAGTCAGCAGCTTGCCGAGGTTCTTGACGTTCTTGAGCATGAGCGTGTCTGTGGGGCTTAGTTGGTCGATTCGAGGATGCTGACGTAGTTCGCCACTGCCGCACCGCCCATGTTGAAGATGCCGGCCAGGCGCGGGTCAGCCAGCTGCATGCCGGCAGGTGCCTGCTGTGCGAGCTGCATCGCGGCCATCACGTGCATCGACACGCCGGTTGCGCCAACCGGGTGACCCTTGGCTTTCAGACCGCCCGAAGGATTGACCGGCAGACGGCCCTGCTTGGTGCTGACACCGTCCAGGATGACGCGTGCGCCCTGGCCCTTGGGCGCCAGGCCCATGGTTTCGTATTCGATCAGTTCGGCGATCGTGAAGCAGTCGTGCGTTTCGACGAAGGACAGATCGTTGATCGTCAGCTTGGCCTTGGACAGTGCTTGCTGCCAGGCACGTGCGCCGCCTTCGAAGACGATCGGGTCACGCTTGCTGAGCGGCAGGAAGTCGTTCACGTGGGCGAACGAGCGGAAGCGGATTGCGTTCGGACGGCCCTGGATCGCATCGCCTGCGCTGATGATCAGGGCGGCTGCGCCATCGGACACCATCGAGCAGTCGGTGCGCTTGAGCGGACCGGCGACGAAGGGATTCTTTTCCGATTCGTTGCGGCAGAAATCGAAGCCCAGGTCGCGCTGCATGTGCGCGTAGGGGTTGACCGCGCCGTTGGCGTGGTTCTTCGCGGCGATGGCGGCAAGCGCGTCCGACTGGTCACCGTTGCGATCGAAATAGGTTTGCGCGATCTGGCCGAATACCCCGGCAAAGCCGCCGGGTACGCCGGATTCTTCACGGGCGTAGCAAGCCTTCAGCAAGATGTCGCCGACTTCCTTGGTGGGCAGGCCGGTCATCTTCTCGACGCCGATCACCAGCGCGTGGCGGCTTTGGCCCGACAACACCGATGCCAACGCGGAATGGATCGCAGCCGAGCCCGTGGCGCAGGCGTTTTCGACGCGCACTGCGGGTTTGTAGTTGAGTTCCGGGATCGAATTGAACACCAGCGACGACGGGAAATCCTGATACACGAAACCGGCGTTGAAGGTACCGACGTGGATCGAATCGATTTCCTCTGCGCCCAGTTCCGCGTGCAGCAAGGCGGCGCGCGAAACTTCTGCGATCAGCTCTTCATGGTCGACAGCATCGAGCTTGCCGAAGCGTGTGTGCGCCCAGCCAGTGATGTGGGGTGATGTCATGGCAAAGTCTCCGGTAGAAACGTTTAGAAGTTGCGCGATCTTGTGGATGCGCTGGCTTGTTCCCTGATCAGGGGGATGTCCATGCGACGCAGTACCCGGTACAGCGAGGCCCGGCAGATACCCAGGGCCCGTGCACTCGCCGACATGTTCCATCCGTGTTGATCGAGTGCGTCAAGCACGCGTTCGCGTGCCGAGTCGTCGCTGCGCAAGCCAGCGTCAGGGCCAGACATATCGCTGGCCGCCGGGGCGCAGGCCGGGTCGCGGCGGATTGCGTCCAATACATATACGTTATCAGCGACCGCGCGTGTTGCGGGCAGCGTGGAAACGGGTCGTGCCACGCTACGGCCCGCACGAGATGAATGGGCGGGCGCGAATTTCCTAGCCATGCCGTCAGGAAGGTCATTTTCCGACAGGACACTGCCTTCCATCACGGCGCAGGAGTACCGAATGGTGGCACTCAGCTGGCGAACATTGCCGGGCCACGGCTGCTGCAGCAGGACTTCCATGACCGAAGCCGGAAGGACCTGCGCAGCATCGACGTCCGGCAATTCGGCCTGGACGAATTTCAGGATAAGTGCGGCCAAGTCCATGCGCTCGCGCAGCGGCGGCAAACGCAGCACGCCACCGGCGATGCGGTAATACAGGTCTTCGCGGAAGCTGCCGTCGGCGACCTTGGCTTCCAGGTCTTGGGTAGTGGCGCAGACCAGCAGGAAATCGACCGGAATCGGGCGGCATGCACCCAGCGGCGTCACCTCACGTTCGGACAGTACCCGCAGCAAGCGGGCCTGTTGGGCGAGCGGCATGTCGCCGATTTCGTCCAGGAACAAAACGCCGCCGTGGGCCTCGGCGACCTTGCCCTTCATGCCGCCGGGCAAGGCGCCCGAGAATGCCCCCTTCACATACCCGAACAGTTCGCTTTCGATCAGCGATTCGGGGATGGCGCCGCAATTGACGGCCACCAGGGGTGCATCGCGACGTTCGCAATGGGCGTGCAACAAGCGGGTCAGGTATTCCTTGCCGGTGCCGGTTTCGCCCAACAGCAAGATGGGTACGGCCTTGTCGATCAGCTTCTTGCCACGTCCGACCACGGCCTCCATGACAGCGTCGACCGTAGGGCGGGACGCCGGGCGGGGGCTGCGCAGCAGGCCGGCCGAGGTTTGCGTGATGACGGTTGCAGGCGTCGCCATGATGACTCTCCGTAACGAATTATTCCGCCGAACCCTAATTGCGGTTGAGACACCCACATGGCAGTAGCGCTAGGGGTGATCGGCCAAGCGGATGCTGCGCCCATTGTTTGATAACATCCAATACAAGGCCGGCACGCCTGTGATACCTAAAAGGTATGATCAGCAACCACGCGGCTTTGCACCGCAGCATTTTTCCGCTTGTGGTCTGTAACTAGGGAAAGTCCTTGATCGAGCTGCGCCATATCCAGTACTTCCGGACGCTCGCCGAAACCCTGCATTTCGGCCGCGCGGCGCAGCAGCTGCACATTTCGCAGCCGCCCTTGTCCCGTCAGATTGCCCTGCTCGAGCAAAAGCTCGGCGTGGCCTTGTTCACACGCACCCGTCGCAGCGTTCAGCTGACCAATGCGGGCGAGCGCTTCTACGCAGATACCGAGAAAATCTTCAGCATGCTGGAGCAGGCGCAGCGCAACGCGCTGGCCGCGGCCGAAGGTCAGGTCGGCGCGCTGTCGGTCGGGTTCATGATGTCGGCCGCCTATAACGTCTTGCCCACGCTGACCACGCAGTATCTGTCGCGCTACCCGGATGTGGACGTGAAGCTGACCGAGATCGTGCCGAACATCCAGGCCGACATGGTGCGAACGTCTGCCATCGATATCGGCGTGATGTATCGGCCAGAAGATTGCCGGGGCCTGGAGACCGTGACGATTTTCCGCGAACCGCTGGTAGCGGTGCTGTCGCGCAATCATCCGCTGGCCAAGCGGCGTACGCTGGCAATCACGGACCTGGCGACCGAGGCGTTTCTGATCATCCCGCGCGAGGTAGCGCCGGTGTATTACGACCTGACGATCAATTTCTGCCTGTCGCGCGGCTTCAAGCCGCGCATTCGGCTGGAGACCAATCTGCAGCAGACGATCGTGAATCTGGCGGGTGAAGGACTGGGCGTGGCGATGGTGCCGAATTCGATGCGCAATATGCGGCTGTCGACGGCGGTGTTCATTCCGCTGCAGGACGCGCCGATGCTGGAAGTGGCGGTCATCTGGAATCGCGACAATCTGAACCCGTGTGTGAATACCTTTGCGCAGACGGCGCGGGATTATCTGCAGCACCAGGGTGATATGGCGGTGGTTTCGCTGCCGTCGGAGATTGGGCCGGAGTAGGTGCGTCGTCCTGAAGCCAGTCGCGGGCAGCGGGGGCGCGTCGCCTGTCCCGCCGGACTTACGCGTTGGGGCTCCCGCCCCCACGTCGTCCAGAGGGCCAGTCGCCCCGCCCCCGCCACCCACGCCTTCAAGCCTTCTCTGGTTAAAAGCTGATCCCGCCTTTGGGTGATCCGACATCTCTGGCGGCTCGGGTGCTGGTCATGGCTCCCCCTTCCTGGCGTGTGAGGTCCTTGGCTGCCATGCGGCTGTAGCCGGGGACTTGGCTGACCAGGTCGTTACGAAGACCGTCAGCGGCTCACGCCTCAACGTGTTTTTCAGTGGCCTTTTACGTTGCGACACTCAACGAGAACAGTGCTCGTTTTGGTGGTGGGGTGACTGGGAAGCGGGTGGCCGCACGTCAGCGGCTGACCGAAGAGTTCGGGCTCGGCTCAGTCTTGATGCGGTGTTTCCGGTTCCGAAGAACTCAAGCCAGAAGATGTCAGCGCCAACATTTTTCTCGCCGATAGACGCTCAAGCTGGAAGTGGTTTCTTGCCGGCAGCGAGTCGAGCTGGAAGTGGTTTCTTGCCGGCAGAAGTTGAAGCTGCAAGCGTTTTCTCGCTGATAGACGCCCGAGCACCAAGTGGCTTCTCGCCTGCAGAATCAAGCTAAAAGAGTTTTCTCGTCGGTGGACGCCCGAGCCCGAAGTGGTTCTTGCCTGCAAAAACTCAAGCTGCAAGCATCTTCTCGCATGCAGAAGTCCAAGCCGAGGCGTTCTCGTAACCAGCCCCCGGAGCCCACAATGGCGCCACGCATCATCTTCGCCATTCGCGAACAACGGCGAGAAAACTGTTGGCGTCGATATCTTCTGGCTTGCACCCTTTGGAACCAGAAAAACTGCATCGAGACTGAGCCAAGCCCGAACTCGCCCAGCAGCAACTGACGTGCGGCCACCCGCTTCCCAGTCACCCCACCACCAAGAAGGTTGACGATCTCATTGAGCGTCGGAGCGTAAAAGGCCGCTAATAAACGGGCCGAAACGCGAGCCGCTGACTCGCTTCGTGGCGACTTGGGCAGCCAAATCCCCGACTACAGCCGGGCTCAAACTCAAGAACTGCGAACGCCAATAATGGGGAGCCGTGTACAGCACCCGAGCAGCGAAAGTTGCTGGATCTCCCACAGGCGGGATCAGCTTTTAACCAAGCAGTCTTGAAGGCGTGGGTGGCGGGGGCG
>Ga0308163_10000904_pt1 | contig 39401 bp, 36 predicted proteins | sample PhyTR1_FD_201037 | JGI IMG/M metagenome (GOLD analysis project Ga0308163, IMG submission 201037) | Phyllosphere microbial communities from UC Gill Tract Community Farm, Albany, California, United States - DLSLT.R1 | ecosystem: Host-associated > Plants > Phyllosphere > Unclassified | place: USA... | reverse complement strand
AAGACCCTTTCTCTCGCGCGTTTTATCAGCCACTCGAACGGACTGCATCGCCGAGACCCTGATGCCACGAGCTTCATCTGCGGATCTTTCGGCATCGACCGAGACATGGTCATGCCTGCAATCAAATCCCTTCCCAACTCGCTGCACCTCAGGAGCGAATCGAGGGATCTTCCCTCGGCCATCACTGACACGCTGAAACAGCTGCGTGCTGAGGTGGAACAGTCCAGGCTCGGGAGTCAAGTGGTGATCCGGCACCTGCTGTCCACCCTGTTCGTCTACGTGTTGAGGGAGTGGTCCGAGAATTCGGCCAAGGAAGCCGGAAACTGGTTCTCGGCCATGCAAAACCCGCTCATCGCCAAGGCCCTCGCATGCATCCATCAGAAGCCTCAGCACGCGTGGACATTGGAGCGTTTGGCGCAAGAGGCGGCCATGTCACGATCCGCATTTGCGAAACAGTTTCGCGATACCGTGGGTGAAACGCCGCATTCCTACCTCACCAGGTGGCGGCTTGGGATCGCAGCTCAACTGCTGGGGCAAACGACGCTGAGCATTGGCGAAATAGCCTATAAGGTTGGCTTTCAATCCGAATACTCATTCAACCGGGCGTTCAAAACAGCGCGGGGTATTACCCCCGCCAAAGTGAGAGAACAACAGCGAGGAGAAGCCGCTCGCCCCGTGAGTCCGGCTTGAGCGCTGCCCCTTGATCCGGCCTCCGGTAAACGCTGCAAGTGAACATTTAGTCGCTGGCTGACACACGCTACAGTTTGAATTTCGCCACCATGCCGTTGAAGGAAATGGCCAGGCGCGAAAGCTCCTGAGTCGAGGCGTTGGTTTGATTGGCACCCGCCGCACTCTGAACCGAAAGGTCCTGTATGTTCGTCAGGTTTCGGTCTACAGATCGCGCGACTTGTGCCTGCTCCTCTGCAGCGCTGGCAATGATGAGGTTTTGCTCATTGATCCGCCCCACCCCATCACTGATACGCTCCAGCGCTGCTCCCGCTTCTGTCGCCAGGGATTGTGTATTGAGCGCAAGCGTCTGGCTTTTCCCCATCGCCTGCACCGCTTCATCAGCGCCCTGTCGCACCTTATTGATCATCGATTCGATTTCACCGGTTGAATCTTGAGTACGGTGCGCCAAAGCACGGACTTCATCAGCCACCACCGCAAACCCGCGACCTTGTTCGCCGGCTCGCGCGGCCTCAATGGCAGCATTCAGCGCCAGCAAGTTGGTTTGCTCCGCGATGCTTCGGATGACATCCAGAACCTTCGTGATGTCCCGGATCTGACTCGCCAGGTTCTGAACACGCTGAGTAGAGTCAGTGATCTCCAGCGTCATCGTATCCATGGCCGTGATCGCTTGCTTGACCTGGCCCTGACCACTGACGGCCTCCTCTGCAGTCTGCGCAGAAGCCTGTGATGCATTGGCCGCACTGCGAGCAACCTCTTCAGCGGCAGCTGTCATCTGATTGACCGCAGTGGCCGCCTGCTGGATCTCATCATTCTGGCGTACCAGTGCTCTCGTCCCTTCGTTGGTGACTGCAGTCAGTTCCTCAGCGGCCGATGCCAACTGATCGGAAGCACCTGCTATCTGCTGGACAGTGCCCTTCAGGTTGCTTTGCATATTTGCCAGCGCCCTGAGCAATTGACCGGTCTCGTCCTTCCCACCTTCGACAATGGGGTGAGTCAGGTCGCCGTCAGCCACCTTGGCAGCGCTGTGCATGGACTCAAAGATGGGATGGGTGATCGCGTTCGTCACCACAAGACCGAGTCCAATTGCGCAGCCAACCGCGACAAGCGACCCCACCAGTAAGATCCATGTCGATTGCCGGTTGGTCTCTACGCCAGTTTCAGCAGATTCGTTCGCCTGCCGGCCATTGGAAGCAATAATGATGTCCAGCTCATCTGTCAGTTTTTTGTAGGCGGGCTCAAACACAGGGCTAATCAACCTGTCGAGTTGCTCCAAATCACCGCTGCGTAGAGCGCCGTTGATGTCTTTAATGGCGGCGGTATACGTGAGCCAGTCACGCAGAAAGGCATCCCCAGCAATTCGTTCATCATCGTCTAACGGTGCAGTGCGGTAAGCATCAAAATCTTTTTTAGCTTGGGTAACATTCCCTTCCACTCCCCTGAGAGACGCCTCGATGTCACTCTGAGGCATGTTTCTCGTCGTGGATGCGATAGCCTTGAACACATTCCCACTGGAAGCAGTAACATTACTTTTTACTGAAGCAACTTTAGTAATGCAGTACAGATTATTGTCAACAGAATCTCGAAACAGGTCGTAAAGCCGTGAAATCCCCGACTGACCTAATACCGCCACTACAATTGTAATTGCTGCACAGATGCCAAATGCGGACAGAAGCTTGGGCCTCAATTTCAGATTTTTTATTCCGGACATTTTAGTCGTACTCAACGAAGGCGTTTTAGAAGAGGTCTGTGCATTCCATGCGAGTTATTATGCTTTGCGGAAAACGGGGTTATAGGGCAGAACTGAGGCAGGAGCGGATTAAGCCAAGACGAGCCAATGGATAGCTGCGCTGCGGAAAGTCTCTGAATCAGTGGATAAGGCTAAAATCTGATCCGGAAAGCCAGAGACATAAAACACTGACAAATTTATGACATGCCCACATCTAAGATTTAGAACGCTTGCGTCCAGCCTCCTATTTGTCATAGTTTTTAATTGCCAGCTTGCACAGAGACTAGCCGTACTCATTAACGGAGCCAATGCTGGATCGTTCAAAATCCTTGTTCATTCGTGCCCAATAGCAGTCCTGATCACGCATGCTGACGTTCGAGCTTTCTTCCGTCCGATGCGATTCAAACGCAAGACAATGTAAACGGAGCGCAATTCCTCAGGTCAAAGCAAAAACATAACCGTCGACAAGGAGACCCCTACCAATGAGAGCATTACTTCCAGCTATGATGTTCATCACAGCAGCAATGGCACCCTTTGTTGCTAGCGCTGAGGTAGATACGACGCCGGGCCCAGGAGGTGTCTTCCACCTCAAGCCAGGCGTTTATGTCTCCAAAGGTCAACCCTGCAGTGACCCCGCCAACGCAGCCATACGTATTTATAACGGGAAGGGAATTCGCGGGTCTGCGACTCATGGCTGTGTCGCCAAAATTGTCAAAAAGGTGGGTAACCGATATACAGTCGACGAGTCTTGCATAGACACTCCGACTGGGGCGGGAAAGAGAACAACCGAACGACAGATCGTCACCGTCAGCAATGCTATTGAGTTCGCGATAGACAAGCGCGGAGACGTCACGACGTTTCACTACTGTCCCGTTTATCAGCTTCCAGACTCGCTTAGGAATCTGGGGGATTAGCGTTGCGCCCATTGCTGGTCGATAACGACACGAAAATCATGAGCGAACACTAGAACGGTTGCAGCCCACTCTCCTGAATCACTGCCCGCCCCTGTGAAGACGTCATGTAATCGAGCAACGTGTTGGCTTCGACCGGATGAGGGCTGCCCTTCATGACGGCACCGGAATACAAGACCATCTGCTGCACCTTGTCAGGGATCAACCCAACGATATCAATGCCGGGTGCCGCTTTGAGTTCACTCAACTGCTGAAACCCCAGTTGAACATCACCGCGCGCCACGGCATTGCCGACGGGCTCGGCGGAGATGGCCCTGCTTTTGAGCACAAAGTTCTGATCAAGGGCCATCCGCGGGAACAGCCAATGTGAAAGGTACATGCCTGTGGGACTGTTGGCGTAAGCGACAGACTCGGCGTTCATCAGCGCCTCGCGCAAGGCATCAACGGTGTCAATTCTGGGCTTTTGAGCGCCGTCCCTTACTGCCATTGCGATCAACGACTGTCCAAGCTCAACGCGGGTGGCCGGATCCACCCTGCGTTGCGCAACCAGTCGGTCCATGGAGACCCTGTCGGTCAGCACCAAATCATACGCGTCGGGACTGGGTGCTTGCTCAAATGTATCGGCCAGCGTCACGCCAGCGGGCGGCGCCTTGATGATATCCAGGTGAATGGCGCGGCCTTTTTCGTAGTCCGGGGCGATGGCCTGCGCCGCACCGATGATACCGCCGGAGCAGAGCACCTTCAGGGTCACTGAACCCTCTGCGGGCTTGTCGGCGGCGTGGCTCAGGCCGTTGCAGAGAAAAAGGCAGGTCAGCAAAACGGGTCTGAAGCGCGGGTCCATGGCAGGCAAATCCTCTTCCGGAAAACCTTCACGCTAAAGCAGCGTTTCGCCTCCCCCGTGTTAACCCGCGTTAAGAAAAATTTACTTTAACGGACAGACGTACCGGCTCACCTTGCGCCTGCCGTTAGAATGTCCGCCCCCCACCCTGGAGTTAAGAATGAATCGTGCGTTAGTCATCGAGGACGACGAAGTCACCGCACAGGCCATCATGACCGAGCTTGACGCCCATGGCTTTCAGGCTCAGTGGGCGGACAACGGACGCGACGGTCTCGCGCTGGCCATCGCAGGAGGCCATGACGTCATTACCCTGGATCGCATGCTGCCCGATTTTGACGGACTGACGATCGTCAGCACGCTGCGCCAGTTGTCCATTCAGACCCCGGTGCTGATGATCAGCGCCCTCTCGGACGTGGACGAACGCGTTCGAGGTCTGCGCTCGGGTGGCGACGACTACCTGACCAAACCGTTCTCGATGATCGAAATGATTGCGCGCCTCGAGGTGCTGCTTCGTGACCCGGCGCCCGGCGAAACGGAACATTGCCTGCGCTTCGGCGCGCTGCAGATGGACCTGATTGCCCAAACGGTGACGCTTGAAGGTCAGGTAATCGCACTGCTTCCCACCGAATTCAAGCTGCTTACCTACCTGATGCGCAATGCCGGTCAGCTGGTCACGCGCACCATGCTGTTCCAGGAAGTCTGGGGTTACCACTTCGATCCCGGCACTAACATCATCGAGGTCCATCTCGCGCGCCTGCGTAAAAAAATAGAAGGACCGTGCGCGCCCGCCATCCAGACGATTCGTGGGTCAGGCTATGTCCTCGTCGACAAGGACTGAACGCTGGCGGTCCAGCGGCAGCCGTCTGATCGGTCTGTATGCGTTGTTTTTCGTGGCCTGGGGTGCCGTTTTCACCGGTGTACTGTACTGGGAGATCACGCGCTACCTGGGCACCGTGGCCGAGCGAACGCTGATGCAACGCGCGCATTATTATGAAAAAGTCAGCGATGCGGCGCTGGTGTCCGAGCTCGCCGGAAGCGAGGTGTACTCCACGCCGGGCATCGATGCTTACGGGTTGTTCGAAGCCAACGGCGCCCACCTGACCGGTGACTTGCTCAAATTGCGCTCCAACCTTCCCGACGATGGACAGGTGCATTATCTGGAGCGCGGTTTAAGCATCGCGTTGCCCAATGAAGAAACCCGCAGCAGTTATGCACTGCGGCTGGATCGCGCGGATGGCAGGATCCTGATCCTCGCGCGCGACGGAGGTTCGATCTCCGCCGTGGGAGGCATTATCGGGCAGGCCCTGTTCTGGGGATTGTCGCTGACGCTGGTGCCGGGGCTGATCGGCTGGCGCCTGTTGCGAAGACGCCCCATCAGGCGCGTGGAGCGGCTGCAGCGCAGCACCGAGCGCATCGTTTCGGGCAACCTGCGTGAGCGGCTGCCGCTCTCAGCCCGCCGCGATGAACTCGACATGTTGGCCAACGCGGTCAACACCATGCTCGAACACATCGAGCAACTGATGCTGGAGGTCAAAGGTGTGTGTGACGGCATTGCCCATGACCTGCGAACCCCACTGACCCGGTTAAGGACCCGCCTGTACCAGCTGCAAAAACTGCCGCTGCAACAGGTCCATGTCGATACGTTGAACTTGGCACTGGAGGAAAGCGAATCCATCATGTCGCGCTTCCAGGGCCTGCTTCGAATTTCTGAGCTGGAGGACACCCGACGGCGCTCGGCCTTCGAAGCATTTCAGCCCGCGCGGCTGCTTAAGCAGGCTCACGAATTTTATGAGCCGCTTGCCCAAGAGAAACATCAGCAATTGATTTTGCAGACGCCTGATGACTGCCCAATGCTGGAAGGCGACACCTCTCTGCTGTTCGAGGCGCTGGTAAACCTGATGGACAACGCGATCAAGTTCACTCAACCGGGAGGCCACATCTGCCTGCGCTGCGTGCGAACGGATCACAGTCTGAGGATTGAGGTGCAAGACAACGGCCCAGGCATCCCGCGCGACGAACGCAACAGTGTCACCCGACGTCTCTACCGCGGCGATCAGTCCCGGCAGCAACCGGGCAACGGGCTCGGCTTGTCACTGGTGGCTGCGATTGCCCGACTCCACGGGTTCGGGCTGGACATCAAAGCAGGCGTCGACGGACGCGGTACACGAGTAACCCTCGAATGTCCTCTCCACGATGCACGGCACGACGCTTCTTAAACTTTTCTTAACCCTGCTTAATTGGTGGCTGTTTTGGCGCTGATCTAGGTTGTCGCACCTCGCGTCTAACCAAGGCTTTCTGTTCGTGAAACACCTGACCCCACGGCTCGTCCTGACTCTTGCGTTGACTCACTGGCCGACAGTGTTCGCCGCTCCCGTTCCCTCAGGCCCCATGACACCTTCAGCGCCTCAGCTTCATGCCAAATCCTGGGTGCTGATGGATGCTGCCAGCGGGGACGTGATCACCAGCCATGATGCAAATGAACACCTGCCCCCTGCCAGCCTGACCAAATTGATGACCGTTTACGTTGCGACCAACGAGATACAGAGCGGCCGGTTGCGATCCGACGATGAAGTCACCGTCAGTGAAAACGCGTGGCACACCGAGGGCTCGCGCATGTTCCTCGACCCGCGAAGCAAGGTTGCCGTCCATGACCTGTTGCGCGGGATCGTCATCGACTCGGGCAATGACGCCAGCGTCGCGCTCGCCGAGCACATCGCCGGCGATGAAACCAGTTTCGCCGGCTTGATGAACGCCACGGCAAAGCGGCTGGGGCTCGACGACACGCACTTCATGAACCCAACCGGCCTGCCAGCGCCAGATCACTATTCTTCAGCGCTGGACATGGCGAAGCTTGCTCGGGCCATCATCAACGACGAGTCCGCTTATTACCCGCTGTATAAACAAAAGCACTTCACCTGGAACGGGATACGCCAACCCAATCGCAATCTGCTGTTGTGGCGGGACGAGTCCGTGGACGGCCTGAAAACCGGACATACCGAGGCAGCGGGCTACTGCATGGTCACCTCTGCCCTGCGCGACGGTCATCGATTGATCACGGCAGTATTTGGCTCGACCTCGATGAAAAATCGCGCCAATGACGCTGAAAAACTGCTGAGCTACGGCTTTCGCTTCTTCGATACCCAAACGTACGTGAAGGCGGCTCAGGTTCTGTCCAACCCGATGCTCTGGAAAGGCGAAGACCGGACGCTGCCCGTAGGGTCGCTGGATGATATTTCCCTGACCCTGCCAAAGGACCGGAATCGCAAGGTCGATGTCCGCTTCAACATCGACCACCCTCTCGTCGCCCCCATCGCCATGGGGACCGTGGTCGGCAGCCTGGACCTGTACGACGGCGATAAGAAACTGGCGACGCGGCCTTTGATCGCCTTGGAAGAGGCGCCTGCGGGTGGATGGTGGAAACGGACCTGGGATAGCGTGCGCTTGTTCTTTCTGGACATGTTCGAACGAGGAGAATCGGACCAGTAAGCAAATGGCAGTTGGAAGGATACGGTCAAAGATCCTGCCAGGTTATCGCGGGTCATCAAGGCCATAAGGGCTGGCCTCAAGGAGGGACGTGAACAGCCCTAGATGGATCAAACGCAGGTTTTTTTATCCTCAGCTCTTTATTTGGAAACGATTGATTCCTATACTCGCGCCATGACTACGAAAAATGACTTCTCCGTCCGGCCAGGTCGGCCGCGCGAATTTGACACTGACGCAGCGCTGGACAAAGCGATTACACGCTTCAGTGAATATGGGTTTCACGGCACCTCGATCTCGGACTTGAACACGTGCCTGGGCCTGACGTCGGGCAGCATCTACAAGGCCTGGGGCGACAAACGCGGCCTTTTTCTGGCAGCACTTGATCGCTATTTGACCCGACGTGCGGAGGCGATTGCCGCCTGCCTGGAGAGCAAGCGCTCTGGACGCGACAAAATCGAAGCGTTGCTCATTCACTACGCGCACCTCAGCTGCGAGGCTGCAGGCCGCACAGGATGCCTGGTCGTCGAAACCGCGGTTGAGCTTTCGCGGGCTGATAGCGAGATTGCAGGCTTGATCGGCGCGCAGCAGGACAGGCGAGAAGCCCAGCTCCGCCGCCTGATCGAGGAAGGTCAGTCAGATGGCTCCGTTCGTGAGGAGCTTGATGCCCCGAATCTGGCAAAGCTGCTCTTGGTCCTCCAGCAAGGCATGCGGGTAGTGGGCAAAACGGGTTCAGACACCGAACAGATGCTCGCAATGGTGAGCGAACTGATGGGACTGTTGGAGTAAACATTTAGTCAATTAGGAAACGATCAATTCCATTTCGGGAGATGTCATGAAGATTCGATCAGAACAACCAACGTATGTGGGCACGGATTTCATGGTGCGCACAGATTTCTGGCAGCGATTCCGCCACGCTAGTACGCAGATCAGCGGAGTCAATATTCACTACGTCGAGGGCGGCGCAGGCCCGACGCTTCTGCTGATACCTGGCTGGCCGCAGAGTTGGTATGCATGGCGTTATGTAATGCCCCAATTGGTGGATGCCGGTTACCGAGTGATTGCGGTTGATCCCCGTGGCATGGGGGAAAGCGATGCGCCGGCAGGCAATTATGATCTGCGGACCGTCGCCACGGAGTTGCATCAGTTTGCAGAAAAAATCGGCCTGTTTGATGAAGGCCCGATCCATGTTGCCGGGCACGATGTGGGCACCTGGATTGCCTATGCGTGGGCTGCGGACTGGCCTGCAGACATCCGGCGCGTCGCGTTGCTTGACGCACTGATTCCCGGCGTTTCAGCGCCGCGCACTGATTTGCCGTCCGACGAGGCCAACCGGCGCAGTTGGCATTTTGCGTTCAACCAACTCGACGGCCTTCCTCAATTGCTGATATCCGGTCGCGAACAGGCATTCCTGACCTGGCTGTACAAGGCCAAGGCGCTGCAACCCTGGACCATTACCCCTGAAGACATTGCCGTTTATGCGCGCCAGCTTGCCGCCCCGGGGGCATTGCAAGCGGTCACCGGGTACTACCAGTCAGCGCTGTCACCGGAAGGGGTTGCCGCTAACCGGCGTCGCGCTGAAACGCCGCTCAATATTCCGGTATTGGCCCTGGGGGCAGAGCGAGGGGTGGGCGATCATATCGTCAAAGCCCTGCGCGTCTTGGCCACCGAGGTACAGGGTGATGTGATCCTCAACGCGGGCCATTACCTGCCAGAAGAGGCTGCGAATCGGATAGCCGATGAGTTGATCGGCTTTTTCGGCATTCAAGAAGAGTAGCGACGCTTCTATTCTTTTTTCTGGCTGCTGCGGCAGGCGGGAGTATCGCTGCACTCTGAAAAATCCCGGCTCAACCAAGCTCGATCAGCATGTCCAGAAAAGCGCGCACCGCAGGATTACTGCGACGGCTCTCGGGCCAGATGGCAGTGATGTTGTGCCGATGCACTGCGAACTCGGACAGTACAGGCACCAGCTCCTGTCGCCTCACCCTCGGGGCGGCCATGAAGCTCGCCGCCAAGCCTATCCCCGCCCCCGCCGCGATGGCCGCCAGAACGGCTTCGCTCGCATCCAGGACGACAGGCGATGACGGCAGCCGCTCGATCTCCTTGTCGCCCACCCGAAACGGCCAGCGCAAGGTCTGGCCGGTGCTTTGATAGCGCAGGTTGACCGTCTCGTGCTCCGCCAGATCATCGGGGTGCTGAGGCGTACCGCATCTGGCCAGATACCGTCCTGCGTTACGAAGAGGCGCCCACACCCATTCCCCAACGTAACGAAGTGCTCGTCCGGGTGCACGCGGCCAGCCTCAACCCGCCCGACCTCTATTTGCGGGACGGCTATCGGGCGTTACCACCAGAGTGGCGTCCAGACGCTCGATTCCCCCTGATTTTGGGTACCGATGTTTCAGGAGAGGTCATTGCCGTTGGCGACAGCGCCTCCCGCTTCAGCGTCGGTGACGACGTCTATTCAATGGTGCGTTTTCCGGAAGACGTGATGACCGGCAGCGGCGCTTACGCTCAGTTCATTCGCATCCATGAGGACGAGTTGGCCTTGAAACCCCAGGGCATCGATCATGTGCAGGCTGCCGGCGCGCCCATGTCGTTGCTCACAGCCTGGCAATTCCTGATTGACCCCGGCCATGACGCGCCGAACCCGTTTCAGGCATTTCGGCATGCACCCATCCCGCTGAAAGGCAAGACGGTGCTGGTCAACGGTGCTGGAGGGGGTGTGGGGCATCTGGCGTTGCAGGTCGCCAGATGGCAAGGGGCGCGTGTAATCGCGGTGGCCTCTGGCAAACACGAGAACCTGCTCCGCGAATTGGGCGCCGACGCCTTTATCGATTACACAAAAACCGCCGCCGACGCTGCAGCAACGGATGTGGATCTCGTGATTGACGCCGTCGGCGGCGAGAACATGGAACGCTTTCTACGCGTGATCAAACCGGGCGGCGCCCTCTTCCTGGTCAATCCGCTCGGGTTCTGCGGGCATGAAGAAGCCGCCCATCGAACTGTCACGGTGTCGTCGACACAGGTGCGCTCCAATGGAACACAACTGGCCGAGGCCGGTCGGCTGCTGGATGACGGCACGCTGCGTGTGGTGATTGACAGCACATTTGCACTGGCCCAGGCATCGGATGCACACCACCGTGCTTCACAGGGCGGTATCCAGGGCAAGGTCGTGCTGATCGCCTGAGTCATTGATGCCCTCGAAGATGAGCCGGCGTTGGAGGCATCACCTCACCCCATTTTTTCGGCTCGCTGTAACCAGAGCCTGAAAACAGCGAATTAACTTCCGGGCGTGGTCGCCAGTGTTATCCGTCTGGGTATCAAGGTCCGCGCGCCAACCGCCCGGAAAGTGGCAACTCGCCTCTCCGGATCATCGCCTTTCACGGCCTTCGCGACTTTCCGGAATTGATATGCAACCTGACGTAACCCACTTCTCCTGCACTGGCTGTGGCGTCTGCTGCAAAGGAAGACTTATACCGCTCACGCTGGATGAAACCCGACAATGGTTGCGTCGAGGCCATGACGTGTCGGTGATCGTTGAAGCCTTCGATGAGTCAAACTGGGCAGGCTCCTCGCAGCAATTTTCCCACGCCTCAGGCCGATCCGTGACCGTACGCAGCGGGAATGCTCCGGTCCAGTTGATCGCGCTTTTCGCAGGGCGAGCCCTTGAGCAATGCCCAAACCTGAAGGACGACAACCTCTGCGGTATCTATGAAGAGCGACCGCTGGTGTGCCGCATCTATCCCATGGAAATCAACCCGTTCATTCCCCTGGTCAAAGAAAAAAAGGCCTGTCCGCCCGAAGCGTGGCAAAGCGACGAGGTGATCTGCACCGATGGGCGCGCTGACTCAACGATGGAAGCACTCATTCACCAGTCCCGGCAGGCAGACAGGGACGATGCTGCAGAAAAGGTCGCCATCTGTGCAGCGCTGGGGCTGAATATCGCCGGCTGGAAGGATGACGCGCTGGTGGTCTACTTCCCGGAGCAGGCCCGTCTGCTCGAAGCCATTGATCGTGCAGGGGACGGATCGACGCTGACATCAGAAACACAGTGGCGGGTACGAGTGGACAAGCCTTCGTTACGCAACAGACTGGCTCAAGCTGCCATTGAGCTCGCTGACAACGAACCGGGCCATTACATTTTCCATGAACTGTGAGAGCGTCTGTGCCCTGCGGCGACCCGCGTTGCAACCGTGATTCATTGCAGCGCTGGCTCACATCATGCTCCACTCCACAGGGATCAATGACGCTCGCACGCCCATAGTTCAATGCCGGGTTGACGCGCGTCGGGCGCGCCCACCCAGGTACTCATTGCCTGACACCGATCCTCAAAGCACAGCTGATAATCACCGGCTTCCGGCGTTCGGCCCAGTTTCAAGGGTTGCAGAGGACTCAACGGGCGGCGGTAGTGCCAGCTGCCGTTTTCCAGGAAGGCGTCATCGGGTATTTCCATCCCCGCGCCATTGCCGCGCACGCGAGCCTCGCCCAGCACCAAGCCTTGCTCGGTGACACGGTAGTCCTCTTCCCAGCGGATTTTCTCGACGGTGTGATTCCACGCCAGCGTGAAGCTGGAGAGAGGAAGTTGGGCCCAGACCACACCAGCCAGGCCCAGGCACAGTCCGATCATGCGTTGGCGACAGCGGTATGGCGTGAACGCCAGACGTGCTGGCCGATGACCAAAGCGCCCAGCACGAAGCCCGCTTCATCGGTCAGCGGCAGCGCCACCACCAGCAACGCGCCTGCGACAAAGCCCAGCAAGCGTTCCCACATCGGCATTTTTACGTTCAGATAACCCGTCGATGCCATACCCCACAGACCCACCGCCAACACGGTTTTGATCAGCATGTAGGCGGTCATCCACAGATTGCCGCCTTGCAGCATCAGTGCCGGGTTATACACCGCCATGAACGGAATCACGAAGCCCGCTAGCGCAATACGCACCGCCCACAGGCTGATCTTGAACCCGGTTTCCTTGGCGATCGGCGCCGCCGCAAAACAGGCCAGTGCGACAGGCGGCGTCAGGTCGGCGAGGATGCCGAAATAGAACACAAACATGTGCGAAACGATGAGCGGCACGCCCAGCTCGAGCAGCGCGGGCGCGGCAATGGAGCTGGTGATGATGTAGTTGGGAATGGTCGGAATGCCCATTCCCAGCACCAGGCAGGTGATCATCGTCAGAATCAGCGACAACAACAGGTTGTCCCGACCGATCGCCAGAATGTAGCCCGCAAAGGTAGACGCCACCCCCGTCAACGAAACGATCCCGATGATAATCCCGACCAGCGCGCAGGCGATGCCCACCGGAACCGCGTGACGTGCACCATCGACCAGCGCATGCAGGCAAATCACCAGGGTTCCGCGCCCGCCCTTGATGAACCAGCACGCCAGTACCAGTGCTGCGATGACGGCGAAGATCACGCCGATACCCAGCTGGAAAAACCCGACGCACAGCACCCCTAGCGCAATCCAGAACGCACAGCGCAGGGCGAAACTCGACACTCTGAGGATAATGGCCGAGCCGAGGATCACGATAGCGGTCAGGGCCAGCCCCACCATGCCGGAAAACAGAGGCGTGCGGCCGGAAAACAACAGATACACCAGCACCAGCAATGGAATCAGCAGATACCAGTTCTCTTTCACGGCACCCAGCGCGCTGGGGCATTGGTCCTTGGGCAGGCCTTTGAGGTTCGAACGCTTGGCCTCCAGATGCACCATCCAGAACACTGAGCCAAAGTAGAGGATCGCAGGAATCAATGCGGCCTTGGCGATCTCCACGAACGGCACATTGATGGTTTCCGCCATGATGAACGCCACGGCCCCCATGACCGGTGGCATCAATTGGCTGCCCATGCTGGATGTCGCCTCAACGCCACCGGCGAATGCTGCCCGGTAGCCAAAGCGCTTCATCAAAGGAATGGTGAACTGGCCCGTGGTGACGACATTGGCGATGCCGGAGCCTGTAATCGTGCCCATCAGCGCCGACGACGCGACCGCGACCTTGGCGGGACCGCCAAGTTTGTGGCCGAACAGCCCCATGGCGAAGTCGGTGAACAGTTTGATCATCCCGGCCTGTTCCAGAAAAGCGCCGAACAGGATGAAAAGAAAAATATAGGTCGCGGACACGTAGGTCGGTGTCCCGTAAAGCCCTTCGGTGCCAAACGCCAGCTGATTAACGATTTGGTCAAAGCCATAGCCGCGGTGCGCAAGGCCACCCGGCAGGTATTCACCCAACAGGCCATAAGCCAAAAACAACCCACAGATGATCGGCAGCGCGATGCCCATCACCCGCCGGGCCGCTTCGAACACCAGTGCGATCAGCAGCAGGCCAATCACCATGTCGCTCGTTGTAAGGTCGCCGGAACGCTGAATCAGATCCGCCTCGAATACCCACTGGTATAAAGCGGTGGCGATGCCCGCGAGACTGAGCCCCCACGCCAAGGGCTGCCATGGACGGTGTGTGCCGTAGGCGGGGTAACTGAGAAACACCACCCACAGCAGGAATCCCACGTGAACAGCGCGTAAAACCTGGCTTGAGATCGGCGAAAACGCGGCTGTCACGATCTGAAAGATCGAAAACGCCAACGCGACAAAGAAGAGAGTTTTAGGCCAATCCCGCGGACTCGCGGGAATGCCGTGATGATCTTCACTCATTGACTGCCTCATGACCGCATTGAACAAGGACGGAAACGGGCGCGGTCACAGAAGCGACACCGCGCCCATGAGCGTTACAGCGCGCCTTTTTCCTTGTAGTAGCGTTCGGCACCGGGGTGCAGCGGGATTGGCAGGTTCTTGGCCGCGGTTTCCAGCTTGATGTCCTTGGCCGCGGAGTGCGAGTTGCCTAGCCGGGTCAGGTTATCGAACATCAGTTTGGTCATCTCGTACGCCACTTCCTCCGGAACGTCCTCGCGGGTGACAAGGATGTTGGTGATGGCCACAGTCGGCACGGCTTCCGGTTGCCCGTCATAGGTGTTGGCTGGAATCATCGCGCTTTGATAGGCCGGATTGCCGATTTTGGCGACGACGTCAGTCGGGATGGACACGTAGTTGAGCGGCATCACCGAGGACAGGTCCCGAATCGCCGCCATACCCAGCCCCGAAGACTGAAGCGTAGCGTCCAACTGGCGGTTCTTGATCAGCTCGACCGACTCGGCGAATGGCAGGTATTGCACCTTGCCCATGTCCTCATAGGTTAATCCCGCAGCCTTGAAGATCGCCCGTGCATTGAGTTCGGTACCGGATTTCGGCGCCCCGACGGAAATGGTCTTGCCCTTGAGGTCAGCGAGGGTCTTGATTCCCGACTCCTTGCTGGCGACGATCTGGATGTAGTTGGGGTAGGCGCCGCCGATGGCGCGGAGCTTGGTCAGCGGTGCTTTGAAACCTGCGTCTTCCACGCCGTTTTTGGCATCGGCAACCGAATCACCGAGCGCCAATGCAAGTTCGCCGCGACCGGCCTGCAACAGGTTGAGGTTTTCGACCGAGGCCTTGGTGGCCTGGACGGACGTCTTAGACCCCGGTATCCCGTCGCTGTAAATTTGCGACAGGCCAACACCAATCGGGTAATAAACCCCGCTGGTGCCTCCGGTCAGGATATTGATGAACACGGGCGCTGCGTGTGCGGCGCTGGTGACAGCCAGCGCGGCTGCCGCGGCCAGGAGGGTGAAACGGGTGGACACTCGCATTGGGAACTCTCCGTCTTGTTATGGCTTTATGCAGAGTCCTTCCAATGTAGTAGATAGATGCGCAGAGGGTGGCAAGTTGACAGCCAATCTGTGAGGTGATGTTTCGCAAACCCACCGTTCAAGGCGCGTTTTGACCGGACTGCAAGGCGCTAGCGGGGCATTGTACGGGCCAGTGAAAGAAGCCGATCCTTCTCATGTTGCAGTTGCAATGTGGCGTCCGCACGGCTGAGCAGAAGATCCGCGTGCTGGATGCAGACCTGTCGGAACAGCTCGGGGTTTATCTGAGAAAGACTGATCAGCGCCTTGAGAAGTCGTATGTTGACTTCCAGCAAACCTGCACCGTCCCTGCTGATCGGCGAAAAGAAATCATCGAACAGATCCTCGACCGTCAGGCCTCGCAAATAGACCCAATCACAGCCTGGATCATGCTCCGGTGTTGAGAGCTGCGGCTTGCCCCAGCAAGTCAACGTTCGCACGCCGCGGCCTATGACATCAATTGCCGTGCCTGGGTCGTTTACGGCCGGAGACAAGGCGCGCGATGCGATTTCCGAGAGGACAGAGAGCCCAAACCGGGGGTCGTGTTCAAACGTCCTTCTGACACCTATGGTCAGTGCATCCCGGACTTTCTCTGGGTCCAGGCGGCCGTCATCCATGCTTGCAAGGTCCGACGCGATGATACGGACCACTGGCATCCCCACGTGAACAAAACTCCCCGGAAGGACCTCCAGATAGAGCCGGATCTGGTGTTCTTTGGCGATAACCTCCAGCGCCTGCACATCGATATGCTGAACATAGCCGGTTTGCTCGCTGGACAGTGTTCGTGCAGAAGCGGGAAGCACAAGGTCAGGTGGATACGCTGCACCGCCCAGATACGGCCACTGTGCTCGCTGGTGGATGGCGGCCATCGCGGCGTTTTCCACCCGGTCAATGGTCTCACCTACCCTTCCGAGTTTGGACAAGTGGTCAATCCAGCGCAGCAGGGTGTAAACAATGAGGACGACCACGCCTATCGTGACCGCAAAAAGCAGTACACGACCTTGCGTCCCGTAGGCGCCCGTGCTCAACGCAATGATGCCGACCAGGCTGAACAGAAATGAGCCGATGAACGTGGCGAGTGCGTTTTGCGTCGTGGTGTCTTCCATGACGAGCGTCGTCGCACGAGGGGTCACCCCGCTGCTGGCGGCACTGTACGCGCTGACCATGGTGCTCAAGGAAAACGTGGTGACCGCCAGCATGCTCGATGCAATGATCCCCAAAATCTTGTCCACCGCATCAGCGCCGATGCGCGCAGACAGGGACTCTGGGATGAAGTCCTTGAAGACCACCGCAACCAATGCCGTGGCAACCCCAAGCAGTGAAAACAGGGACGCTCTGAACCACAGCCGTTTGGTCAGTTGACTCGTGATCCAACGCCAACGCGCAATCATGTGAAGTACCTTCAGGGGTGACGGCTCATTGAGTTGTCGCCGGGGCAGAAGTTTCATTGTGCGATGAAGAGGGGCGTTTGCATCTTGCCTGCTGGCTACCTATCATCGCGGTGGGTGCGCTGCTGCATAAGGCACAGGGCAGGTTAAAGCTTAAACGTTGGTCGGGCCGCTAACGGAGAGTGATCGTGCCCCATACAAAACCGGCGTCCACTGCTATTCCCCGTCCTCAGGTTCTCACCGAACGTGCGCTGTCGGCACTGGAGCGCTTCTCGCACATCGAAGCCGTCAGTGGCGTTGTCCTGTTACTCGCTGCGATGACTGCCCTGATCTGGGCGAACAGCCCGGTTGCCGAAACCTACGAGCATTTCTGGAATACCCAACTCACCGTCGGCCTCGGCGATTTCACGCTCTCTCGTTCGCTGCACTTTCTGGTTAACGACGGGTTGATGACCATTTTTTTCCTGGTCGTCGGGGCGGAAATACGTCAGGAGATCAGAGACGGCGCGCTGGCCAACATGAAGCTCGCCACCCTGCCGCTGGGAGCCGCACTGGGCGGCGTGATGATGCCAGCACTCATTTACACGCTGCTCAACCATGGCACTGAAGCCAGCGCCGGGTGGGCTGTCCCCACGGCTACCGACATTGCATTCGCGGTGGGCGTACTCGCTTTGCTGGGGAAGTCGATCCCAGCAGGCGTACGCATTCTGCTGCTGGCGCTGGCAATCATTGATGACATCGTCGCGATTCTCATCATCGCAGTGTTCTACACGGCCAGTCTGGACTACCTGGGTCTGGTGGTTGCTGCTGCTGGACTGTTGCTTGTGTTGCTGTTCCAAAGGATGGGCATCAGTAAGGCCTACGCCTACCTGCTACCCGGCGCAATTGTCTGGTTTGGCTTGTTGAAAACGGGCGTGCACCCGACGCTGGCAGGGGTCATTCTGGGCCTCATGGCGCCGGTAAACTCCAAGCCCGCCCAAGAGCGCCCACTGGACACCATCGGGCGGACTTTTCATGAACTGATGGATCGTTTTTCTCAAGCCAGAGACAACCCGCAGGCCGTAGCCAAACCTCTGAAACAGCTACGTCACGCTCAGCGGGAGGTACTGCCGCCGGTCCAACGCATCCAGGTCGGCCTTCATCCCTGGGTGGCGTATGGCGTCATGCCCCTTTTTGCACTGGCCAATGCGGGAGTGAGCCTTAAAGGTGCCAACCTGAACGATGCGATGTCGCACAGCGTCTTCGTGGGCGTGATCCTGGCATTGGTAGTCGGCAAGCCGCTGGGCGTCATGCTGGCCAGTTGGGCGCTTGTCAAACTCAACATCTGCGAACTGCCGGATGGCGTGACCTGGAAAGGCGTCACCCTGGTGGGGTTGTTGGCAGGCATCGGGTTCACCATGTCCATCTTCATCGCGTCCCTCGCCTTCTCGGATCCAGCCCTGCTGTCATCCGCCAAACTCAGCGTGCTGGCGGCGTCCTCGGTCGCAGCCGTCATAGGGTTGAGCTGGGGGAAGTTGAAATTCTGAGCAATGATCGCTGGGCACAACAGCAGGGCTGTCAGACGTGGCGCGGCGTTCCAACATCCGGCGGGACTGCACCCCGCCGGAATCGATGTTGAGTTTCTGCAACCGTTTTGGATGCCGTCATCCTCACACCGGTGCTGCGGCCATTGCTCTGGAACGCCAGGCAAGCGCCAGCACCATCAGCAGCCCGAGACCCGCCATGATCGCACCGGCCAGGGAGATCGCCGGATAACCCAGCCCGGCATTGATCACCGCTCCCCCCAGCATCGCCCCGATCGCATTGCCGAAGTTGAAGGCGCCGATATTCACCGCTGACGCCAGATTGGGTGCGTCCTTGGCTGCCTCCATAACGCGCATCTGCAGCGGCGGCACCAGTGCGAAGCTGGCGATACCCCAAATCAGGATCGCAACGGCGGCCGGCAGCGGCCAACGCATCAGCACAGTGAACGCCAGCAATACGATAATCAGCACACTCAGGGACACGATCAGTGTGCGATCGATCGAGCGGTCGGCTTCCTTGCCGCCCCAGACATTGCCCAGCGTCAACCCGACACCGAACAGGACCAGCATGGCCGTGATGTAGCCCGTGGACGCGTGGGTCTCGCTGCTCAGGATGGGCGCGATGTAGGTAAAGACGGTAAACATGGCGCCCGAACCGACGACCGTCAGGGCCAATGCCGCCAGCACCGGGCCACGGCCCAACACCCGAATTTCGGCCATGACGCCGACGCTTTTCGGCGCCGGCAGGTTAGGCAGGGCAAACCACAACGCGGCCATGGCGACCACGCCGAGGCCGGTGATGCCCCAGAATGCGGTGCGCCAGCCAAACAGTTCGCCAAACCAGGACGCCAACGGCACGCCGCCGATGGTTGCCAGCGTCAGCCCCATGAACATTGCCGCCACGGCACCGGCGCGTTTCTGCGGGGTGACTACGCTGGCGGCGACGATGGAACCTACGCCAAAGAACGCCCCGTGATTCAGCGAGGTCACCACCCTGGCGACCATGAGGCTGTAGTAATCGGTGGCCAGGGCTGACATCAGATTACCCAGCGTGAAAATTGCCATGAGTCCGATCAGCAGATAACGCCGGGGAATCCTGCCGGTGGTCAGGGTCATCAGCGGCGCGCCGATCAGCACGCCCAGTGCGTAAGCACTGACCAAAAGACCGGCGGCAGGAATGGAAACGCCCAGATCAGCGGCGATACCCGGCAGCATGCCCATAGGGGCGAACTCGGTAACGCCAATGCCAAAGGCACCCATGGCGAGTGCAACAAGCGGTGGATTGATACGCATGAAAGGCTCCTTATCTATGCCGCCAATGCTACGATCCATGCTTTTCAGGCGCTAGATAGCATTACCAGCAATCACCTTTGCCTCAGGAGCACAAATGGACATCAACGGCAGGTCCGGTGAAATGGGCGTATTCGTCACGGTGGCGCAGGAAGGCAGCCTGTCGGCCGCCGCGCGCGCATTGGGGCTCACACCCTCGGCGGTCAGTCGGATCATCGCGCGCACTGAACAGCGGCTGGGCACACGCCTGCTGTTGCGCACCACCCGGTCGATCACCTTCACCGCCGAGGGCGAGGCCTTCCTGCGCGGCGCCCGGCGTATCCTGGCAGACATGGCCGAGGTGGAAGACGCAATCGCCGATCAGGGCGTACCCAAGGGACGGTTACGCGTCAGCGCAGCCCTTGGCCATGGGCGCCTGGCAATCGTTCCTCTGGTAGCCGCCTTCAGCGCCCGGTACCCGAACATCGTCGTCGACCTCACGCTGGGCGACGAGGTGGTCGATATTCTCGGCGGTCAGGCGGACGTGGCGGTCCGCTTTGGTCATCTGCCCGACAGCCCGCTGACCGCTCGAAGGATCGGTGAAACGGGCCAGGTCGTGGTGGCTTCGCCTGAGTATTTGCGACGACACGGCATTCCTCAGGAGCCGGAGGACCTGCTGCAGCACAATTGCCTGCGCTTCAACTTTCGGCGCGCCGAACCCAACTGGCCCTTCATCCGTGACGGAAGCGAGTTCTCTCTTAAAATCCGCGGGAACATCGAATGCAGCAGCGGCGAAGCGCTGGCGCAATTTGCGCGAGTGGGCGCCGGCATTGCACGCATCGGCGAATTCACCGTCAACGAATATCTGCAGCGCGGCGACCTGATACCGCTGCTGGAAGCCTGGAATCCCGGCGATCGGGAACCTATCCATGCGGTGTTCGTGGGGGGACCGGCAATGCCGGCACGGGTGCGGTTATTCGTGGACTTCCTGTTGGAACATCACCGGATGCCAAACGAAAAAACGGTCATCCTGAGATGACCGCTTTTTTGAACACCTGACCGCTGTCAGTGTTTATCCACCGCGTCCTTGACGTCCCCGACCACCTGCTGGGCCTCCCCCTTCTTTTCCTGAATCTTGCCTTTGACCTGCAACGATTCGTTGCCTGTGACTTTGCCTACGCCTTGCTTGATGTTGCCGACCGCTTCGTTGGCCAGGCCTTTGATTTTGTCTGAAGTGCCGCTCATGGTTGCTTCTCCGATAACGTGAGTGCCAATGCTTGGCACTTTGGATAATTCGGCAGCGATAAAGGCATGTGGCCTTTCGTACCGAACAGTCGAAACGCGTCCGTCGTCTATGTCTGTTTCTGTTTCTGCGAAAGAGCGCGGGTTGGCTCTACCCGCCAGGTTCAGCGGCGGCGCTTGATGAGCCAGGCCACCGCGAACGTCAAGCCCGCGAGGGTAAACAGGGTGGCGCGCGGCCTGCGTTGCAGATAGGTTGCGCAGGTGTCCAGCACGTCGCCATAGCGCTGCTGAAGCTCTCCAGCCGACTGCCTGGCTTTTCCTTCCATCTGCAAGCGCTCGTCCCCAGTCAATTCGCCCAGAAAATCCTGGGTTTTACCCGCAGCCTTTTCCAATGCGCCCTTCACCTGTTCCGCCTTCATGGTATGTCCTCCAGGATCACTCTCATTCATTGCGGCCCGCAGCGGCCGGTACACTCACAGGTTAAGCAGTGAGTGCTCGGCCTTTAAGGCGCTTTTGCACCAGTGTCACCAGTGCATTTGCATCAGGGATTAGCGTCTGTTTGCGCCCTGGCTCGCAAACAGGTGCCGTTCACGGGCCCAGACGATGGCTTCGGCCCGGCTGTGAACGTCGAGCTTGGAATAAACGGTGGCAACGTGGTTACGAATCGTGTTGAGCGCCAGGTTCAGACGCGACGCAATTTCCTTGTCCGCGAGCCCTTCGCAGATCAAGCCCAACACGTCACGCTCCCGAGCTGTGAGATCGGTAAAGGACGCAGTCGGCAGGTTCTGGCCATTGACGCGTTTGGCATTGGCCAGTTTTTCGATCAATGTCTGGCTGAACCAAGAGGCATCTTTCATCACTGTCTCGATGGCCTCCACCAGCTCCAGTTCCGACCGTTTGCGTTCGGTGATGTCCATGAACACAAACAGGTAGCAGGCCGCGTCCTGAATGGTCACGGTGTCTGCCGCAAGGACACAGTGCATGATCTCACCGCTCTTCTTGCGAACCTTGAAATCCATGCCCTCGATGTGCCCGCTCTTTTCCAGGATATCGAACAGCTGGACCGCGCCTTTGCCCTTATCAAGGAAGTCCATCTCGGCAACGGTTTTGCCAATCATCTCCAAGGTGGTGAAACCCAATGTGGCGAAAAAGGCTTCGTTGGCGTCGACGATCTGCTGACGATCCGCCGTACACACCATGATCGGCACCGGGGTTAACTTGAAGGTCTTGGCAAACCGCTCCTCGCTCTGACGCAGCGCGGTCTCCGCCTTACGTCTGGATTCGAGGTCGATGAAGGAAAACAGCATGCAGTCTTCTTCATTCATGTCCAGAGGCTGCCCGGCTACGATGACCAGCTTGGTGCCGCCCTCGGGCATTTTGAGTTCGGCCTGCATCTGCGGAATGGTAGTGCCGGCGTTCAGCCGTTCGATAGCGAGGTCTTTGCGCTCCGCATTTTCCAACACGTCGACCTCGTAGACAGAACGGCCGATCACGTTTTCACGGGAATGCCCGGTCATCTCCAGAAACCCCTGATTCACCTTGATGAAGCGCAGATCGCTCAGACGGCAGATGACGGCCGGCGCCGGGTTGGCGTTGAAGGTCTTTTCGAAACGCTGTTCGGCGCTCGCCCATTCGGTGGCGTCAGCCATGATCAAAACCAGTGATTCCGGCTCGCCGCTGGTGTCTGACAGCACCATGCTGCGCACGCGATGCACGCGGCTGCGATCTTCTTCATCCCCGACTCGACTGACCTCCACAAGCACATCGCTGAACTCCTCGCCGGCCGCCACCCGGCTTATCGGGTATTGATCCGGATCCAGCGGGTGGTTGTTGCGATAGCGCAACGAAAAGCGTTCACGGTAGGCGCCGCCGTCCGCACCCAGCTCGCTCACTTCGTTCACACCGTGCATCAGCAGCGCAGCTTCGTTGGCCCAGATGATGGTCTGATCGACCTCGACCAGGATGACCCCATCCGACAACCCGGAAATAATGTGTTGCAACTGACGACGGTTGGTTTCTCGGGCAAGCACAGCATCTGTCATGTCATCTCCTGGATCGGTTGGCGGATGCTGCGCCTCGACCGTCGGGACCCAGCGAACCATCGGACTCGCGGGTACAAGCTTAGTGCAGTGCCGCCCGCAAGCGTCGGTGCGAATGCACCAGTGCAGCCGGTGCAAATGCGCCATCACAGGCTTGCGCCGCCTGCGCAGACTGATACCACGTCACAAAAGACGAGTTGAGCCGCATGTGATGGCGGCTCGTATCACGCACGCAGGTAATGCGCTGCCATTGGACACGAGGAATCGCTTATGACTTCGACTTACGCTGCCCCCGCTACCCTTCAGTCGGCCTCTCCTTTCAGGGTGTCGTGGAGTTCAGTCTTCGCGGGGGCGTCCATTACCTTGGTCACCTACCTGGTACTGAGCGTGCTTGGAACGGCCATCGGCGCCGGTGCAATCAATCCGCTGGCGCAGGGCAACCCCTTGCAAGGGTTCGGAACCGGCGCAGGTGTCTGGCTGTTTGTGAGCACACTGCTCGCCATCGGTGTCGGTGCCTGGGTGTCGGGTCGCACAGCGCCGGATCGCGGTGGACTGCACGGCCTGCTGAGCTGGACCCTCAGCACTCTGCTGACCACCTGGCTGCTGGCGTCGCTCGCGGGTTCACTGGTGGGCACCGCAGGCAACATCGCGGGCAAAGGTCTTTCCCTGGCCGCCGATGGCGTGGCCGCTGCGGCGCCCGGGGTTGGGCAGACTCTCAAGCAACAGCTGGACAAGAACGGCATCAGCCTGGACTGGGACAGCCTGAAATCAGAACTGGACACCACGCTCAAGCAGTCCGGCAAGCAGGCGCTTGACCCCGCAACACTCGATCAGAAGGCCGGCGCCGCCGGAGAAGATGGCAAGCAGGCCGCGGCTCAAGCGTCCACTGATCCGACCCAGGCCGGCGATCAGCTGAAGCAATGGTTCGAGCGCATCCAGAAAGCGGGTGAGCCTGCCCTGAACGCGGCGGACAAGGAAGCATTGGTCAACATCGTCGCGGCGCGCACCGGCAAAAGTAAGGATGAAGCCCAACAGATCGTCGACAACTATGCCCGCGCGTATCAAGAAGCCGCCGCCAAAGTGAACCAGCTTAAACAGCAGGCAGAGCAACAGGCCCGCGAAGCGGCAGACGTTGCGGCCAAACAAATCTCCAAGGCGGCCTGGGGTACGTTCTTCATGCTGCTGCTGGGCGGCGCAGTAAGCTTTTTCAGCGCGCGTTACGCGCTTCGATCGCGCCCACAACTGCTGATCGTGACTGAATAACCGAAAACGCCCCTACGCTCACATTGAGTCCGGTACGAATCGCTTCGTACCGGACTTTTTTGGAGGATGGGGAACAGGCTAAAACTGCATGACCGCGAGCGCCCTGCGCAGGGGCTCGTCGGATGTCTGGATGGGGCCATGAAAGGGTATGTCCACATCCAGGACCCGACACACAAAGGCCGCAATCAGCAACGACGCCGTCAGCTTGACCCAGGCGGTATGCCGTCCTTGTTAAAGTCTTTCAGCCGCTCCTTCTCCTGCTCGGTCGAGTGAGCAGGAACCTCTTCTTTGGGCGCTTCTTTCTTTTCTTCGGCCATGGTCATGTCCTCTGATGGGATATCAGGTTGGGCACCTGCTTCGCTGAACGGTTCAAACGTTGGCAAACGTCCGCGCTGACGTTCCGACTCATTTGGCAGCGTCTGGGGCGACCGAGCAACCGAGCAACCGAGCAACCGAGCAACCAAAGATGATGGCGCAAACGTCAACTTGACTCCGGCAGGCCGTCTTGAGCCTTGGAACTGGCAATCGAGAACTCGCTCGGCACACTGACCCCATTCTTGGCAGCAAGGATTTCGGCCATGACGCTGACGGCGATCTCTGCGGGGGTCTTGCTGCCGATATAAAGACCGATAGGCCCGCGCAGACGCTCGAGCGACGCGTGGGTCTCACCGAAATGCTCGATCAAACGTTCGCGGCGCAACTGGCTGTTGCGACGCGAGCCAATGGCGCCGATGTAAAACGCCGGACCGTGGAGGGCTTCGAGCAAGGCGAGGTCGTCGAGTTTTGGGTCATGACTCAGGGCGACGATGCAGGTTCGTACATCGACTGCGAAGTCGCGGACCACGTCATCCGGCATGCCGACGATGCGCTCCACCCCGTTCACCTCCCACGCCTCGATGTGTTCCGGACGTGGATCGCACACCGCAACCTTGAAGCCGTTGAACAGCGCCATGGTCGCCAGGTATTCGGCCAGCGCGCCAGCACCGATCATGAGCATGCGATACCCCGGCCCCAACGTGTTGAGCATCTGCTGGCCGTCGAACGTGAATGGCTCCGGTGTCGCCGTGGGCTGGAGGATGACCTCACCGGTCCTCAGCGTCAGTTGGCGGCGCACCAGCCGCCCGGCATCCAGTTGGCGCAGCAGCTCATCGAGCGACGACAAGGCGGGATCGAATTCGAGAACCAGTTCAAGTGTGCCGCCACACGGCAGCCCGAAACGGTGAGCTTCATCGGCACTCACGCCGTAACGCACCACCTCGGGCGCGCTGTCCCCGATTCCGCTTCCGCCATGCAGCGTCGTATGGCGATGAATCAGGTCGTCTTCGATGCAGCCGCCGGACACGCTGCCCACCACCCGGCCATCGTTACGCAACGCCATCATCGACCCGACCGGGCGCGGTGAAGACCCCCATGTGCGCGCCACCGTGGCAAGCAGCACCCGCTCGCCGGCGGCGAGCCAGTCGCGCACGGTGCGCAGGACCAGCACGTCGATACTTTCCATCAGGCTCTCCTTTAACGCATCTGCAGGATGATCGGGCTGCTGCTGGCAGGATCCGTGTGGTCACGCAGCTTGCCCACCGCTTGTGCCTCGACGGCAGTGCCCTGATTACCCCAGTGACTGCGCATGAATGTCAGCACGTCGGCGATCTGTTGATCGGACAATTGCTCACGGAAGGCAGGCATACGATACGCGTCCGGCACCCCGGCCGCCACGACACGCTGCGAGCCGTTGAGCGTGATGTTGATCGCCGACGCGCTCTCTTTTGCCAGGGCGGAGGTCGCGCCCGCCAACGGCGGCATCCACTCGGGTTGCCCTTTGCCGTCCAGTCCGTGGCACGACGCGCAGCGCGTCGCGTAAGTGTCGGCGCCAGGCGTCTGCGGCCCCACTGTTGCAGAGCTCTGTTGATACTGCCATGGCGCTCCGTCGCGCTGACGGTCACCAGGCAAGGATTTTAGATAACGGGCAATAGCGGTCAGATCATCGTCGGTCATGAACTGGGTGGAATTGTTGAAGGCCTCGGTCATCGAGCCGTAGACCACCGCGTGCCTGTTGCGCCCCGTCTTGAGGAACTGCACGATCTCCGGCTCGCTCCATCGGCCCAGCCCCGTGTTGTGGTCATCGCGCAGGCTCGGCGCGTACCATCCGTCCAGCAAGGCGCCCGCGAGAAACGGTGTACCCGATTCATCGAGGGCCTTCTCGTTGAACGCCAGGCCCCGGGGTGTATGGCAGCTGCCACAATGCCCCGCGCCCTGAACGAGATAAGCACCGCGATTCCAAACCTCATCCTGCGATGTATTGGCCGCGTACGGCTTGGCGTCGACAAAAACCCCGTTCCACAGCGCGATTGGCCAGCGCAGGTTCAGAGGCCAGGGAATGGCGCTCGGGATGTTCGCCTGGTTGACCGGCGCCACGCCCTTCATGAAAAAGGCATAGAGCGCTCGCACGTCGTCATCACTGAGTTTGGCGTACGAGGGATAGGGCATGGCGGGATACAAACGGCGACTGCCGGGGGCCACGCCGTGACGCACAGCCCGATCGAAGTCCGGCAGGCTGTAGCGGCCGATACCGGTTTCAGGGTCGGGCGTGATGTTGGTGGCGTGTATCGACCCCAGCGGCGTCGCCATTTCCAGGCCGCCCGCGAAGGGCGCGCCGCCCGGCACGCTGTGGCAGGCCACACAGTCGCTGAGCCTGGCAACGTATTCGCCACGGGCAACCAACGCCGGGTTGATGTCGGCCACGGTGATGGGTGGGCTTTCAAGACGCGAGACGGGCTCGCGCGTGACATACCAGGCCAGCAGGCCTGCCGCGACCAGGCATGGCACGGCCAGCCAGCCTGCGGTTCTTGCGAATCGGCTGTTCTTCATGGACGCTCCGGCGCTGATCAGGTGAAGGTGTGTCGGCTCATGGGCAGGCTACGAACCCGCTGCCCCATCAGTGCCGCCACCGCATTGGCGACGGCGGGTGCGACGGCAGGCAGTGGCGGCTCGCCGACGCCTCCCATTTTTTCCCCGCTTTCGACGACCCGGACATGCACTCGCGCCATCCGCGCAGGCGGCAGAATCGGGTACAGATCGAAATTGCGAGCCCGAGGCTTTCCATCCATCCACACCGATTCCTCCACGAGCGTCTGAGAAAGGCCCAGCGCCACGGCACCGTTGACCTGAGCCTCGACAATCGCCGGGTTGACGATGCTGCCGGGGTCGATTGCCTGCCAGATGTCGTGCACTTTGACCTGCCCGTTTTCGATGGACACTTCGGCAATCACCGCCGTCTGCGTCCCGAACGGCGATGCCATTGCGACGCCGCGGGCACGTTTTGTGCCGTCCCCGGCCGTAAACGGCCCCCGCTTCCAGCCTCCAGACAGTTCACCTACAGCCTGCAGCAGCGTCGTTAGACGCGCGTTGTCACGCAACAGGTACAGACGCAGTTCGAACGGGTCCTTGCCGCCCTTGTCGGCCAGCTCGTCCAGGAACGACTCGTAGAAAAAGTCGTTGAGGGAATTGCCCACTGAACGCCAGTAACCGAGCATGGCCGGGCCTTTGACGTAGATCTGCGCGATCCGCTTGTTCGGGATGGCGTAGGACTTGCCCGACAACCCTTCCAGGGCCGTCGGGTCGAGCTTGTCACCCTGCTTGCCCGCAAGGGCCTCGGTAGGCCCTTCCGTGGCGCTAATTGCTTCGATTGCCAGCGGCCACCCGTCGTTATCCAGCGCCGCGCGGAAATTGACCGCGGCAACCGGACGGAGCACGTCGCGCAGAAACTCTTCCTCGCGCGTCCAGATGAGTTTGACCGGACGACCGACCGCCTTGGCCAAGGCAATGGCCTGCGGGTAGGGATTCGCGGAGTCGTAGAGAAAGTGTCGCCCGAAGAACCCGCCCAGCAGCGGCGAATGCAGCGTGATTTGCGAAGTGTCGAGACCGGTGCGTTTGGCGATGTCGGCGCGGAACATGTCCGGTGCCTGATTCGGCAGCCAGACTTCAAGCGAGCCGTCCGGGTTGAAGCGCGCCAATGCCGACGGCGGCTCCAACTGGCCGTGATTCAGGTACTGGTTGTGGTAAGTGGCGTCGACACGGAGCTTGGCATTGGCCAGGCTCGCGGCAACGTCGCCTTCGTTTTCATCGTCGCGGGCGGGGCCTTTCTCCGCCGCCAGTCGCTTGAAGTGCGCATCGCTGGAGAAGTCCGCAGGCATCGGTCTGACTTTGCTGTCGGCCGTGGGCTCCTGCCAGTCGACCTGAACCGCCTCCACCGCACGTTTGGCGTGCCACCAGCGCTCGGCAACCACGGCCACGGCACCGTCCAGACGGTGTACGGAATGCACGCCCTTCATGGCCTTGACCTGATCCTCGTTACGCAGGTTCGCCACGGTCATGCCAAGACGTGGCGCATGCTGAACGGCCGCATGCAGCATGCCGTCGACCTTGAGGTCGATGCTGTACAGCGCCTTGCCGGTGGACTTGTCGTAGGCATCGAGGCGCTTCACGGGCTTGCCGATCCAGCGGAACTGACTCGGGTCGCGCAGTGGCACGCTGGCAGGATCGGGCACCGGCAGGCTCATCGCACGCTCGGCCAACGCGCCGTAGTCGAGTGAGCGACCGGAACTGGCGTGGACCACCTTGCCCGGTTCGGTGGTCAACTCGCTGACCGGCACGTTGAGGGCCTGTGCGCCCGCCTCCAACAGCATGGCGCGGGCCAAGGCACCAAGGCGGCGCATGACCGGGTAGCTCATGCGCACCGACATGCTGCCGCCGGTAATGCGCATGCCGTTTTCCATCACCACATAGGCTTCCCCTGGCGGCGCGGCTTCGACCAGAAAGGTCGCCGGGTCGGCGTCCAGTTCTTCACCGATGATCTGCGCCATCGCAGTGAACGTGCCCTGCCCGCCTTCCATGAACGGGCAAAGCAGGCGCACGCGGTTGTCGGGTCGGATTTCCAGAAACGCCGGCACCTGCGTGCCGCGCTCGGCCGTCGCCGCAGCCGCAGCCTGCACGCGGGTCGATCCGAGCGGCAGGCCGAAGCCCAGCACCAGTGCACCCACGGCGGTCCCTGTCAGAAAACGACGCCGGGACAGGTTGACCGGGTCAGTCAAGGCAAGCGCGGAGGGCTGCAAGGCAGGGTCGATACGTACGTTCATCATGCGTCCCCTTTGCCAGCCAGTTCATGCACGGCGGCATAAATGGCGTTGTACGTGCCGCAGCGACACAGATTGATCATTGCGGCCTCGATCTGCGCATCACTCGGTCTCGGGGTGTGTTTGAGAAGCGCCGTGGCCGCCATGACCTGCCCGGACTGGCAATAGCCACACTGGGCAACCTGAAGATCGACCCAGGTCGCGACCACACGCTTGCCGACGTCATCGGCCTCAATGGCCTCGATGGTGGTGACCTCTCGGCCGACCACACCCGCCACGGGCGTGACGCACGAGCGCACAACGTTGCCGTCTACCAGCACGGAACAGGCGCCGCATTGCGCCAGGCCACAGCCGTACTTGGTGCCAGTCATGCCCAGGTCATCGCGGATCACCCACAACAAGGGCGTATCGGCGTCGGCATCGACCTGATAGGTCTTCTGGTTGATTCGTAGTTCCATGGTTCACCCGCTTGATCATCGGTTGACGTGCAGTGTTATGAGCGGTGACGCGCAGCGAAGCACATCACCGGTACAGCGTGTTTTCGCTCAAGGCGTCGCAGCGCTCAGCGCTTGAGCTTCCATTGGCTGCCCCCGCAGCAACGCCATGTCACGGCTGGGCGCCGTACCGAATAGACGAGCGTATTCGCGGCTGAACTGCGAGGGGCTTTCATAACCAACGGCAAACGCTGCCCGCGAGACATCCAGACGCTCCATCAGCATCAGCCGACGCGCCTCGTTCAGGCGCAGCCACTTCTGATACTGCAGGGGACTCATGCGGGTCAGCTGGCGGAAATGATGATGAAACGTCGGTGCGCTCATCTGCACGCGGGCCGCCAGCTCATCGATGCGTAGCGCCGCTGCGTAGTTGAGTTTGAGCCAGTCGATGGCTTTGGCAATGCGATAACCCTGACCATCGACGGCCGTGATCTGCCGCAGCCTTGGCCCCTGATCGGTGTTGAGCAGCCGATAGTGAATTTCCCGCAGGATCAACGGTGCGAGTACGGGAATCGCTGCGGGTTCGTCGAGCAAGGTCAGCAGGCGATCAAGCGCGCTCTCCAGTGTCGTTGAAAGGTGGCCGATTCCGGCACCTGTCCCTTCCGCGCGCTGACGGGTTGCGGGCAACCCCCCTTGAGTGATGACCTCGGCAAGCATGCCCACATTGAGTTTCAGCACCAGCCCGACACAAGGCTGCTCGGGGCTGGCAACCATTACTTCGGAGTTGGCGGGCAAATCCAGTGAGGTGACCAGGAACCTCGACGGGTCGTAGCCGTAACCCTCACCCCCCACCCACAACCGCTTCTCACCCCGGCCCACCAAAATGAGGCTCGGCTCGATCATGCACACGGCGGGAGGTGCCGGGTGGTCGCGACGGAACAGCGACAGGCCGGGAATGGCCGTGGCGATGTCCCCCGCTGCGCTCACGCGCGGGTCGATGTTCGCCGCCAAGGGGGATTCGTTGCAACGGGTGGTCGGCATCATGTCAGGTCTCTTGTGTTGACCGAACTCTAATCCGCTGAAGCGACGTTTCCTATCCAACGCCCTGCATCCTCATAGGATTAGGCAAGCATTCAAGAGGAATGCGCTAGGGCGCGGGCGGATCGACAGGGAGAATGTGTCGAACTGTTACGGGAGAGGCGTAATGCAACGTTTCCCTCCCCGAGCCATGCAGGCAAAAAATCGCTTGTCCCGGTCGTTCTCATGCGCCGACGCGAACGCCCCAAGCCTCGCTGTCCAGCGCAGCGTGCAGCAAACCGAATCAACGCGCTTGTCGCACAACAGGTATTCCCATGACTTCACGTTCTACAGAAAAACGCGGCTGGAGCGCCGTGCTCGCCATGTCGCTGGCCGCCTTCGCGCTGGTCGCTTCAGAGTTCATGCCCGTCAGCCTGCTGACGCCCATCGCCGCAGAACTGCAGATCACCGAGGGCCAGGCCGGCCAAGGTATTTCCGTGTCGGGTGCCTTTGCACTGGTCACCAGTCTGGTCATCGCAGCGATCGCAGCGCGCGTCGAACGCAAGAAGCTGCTGCTGTGCCTGACCTTGCTGATGATCGTCTCAGGAACGGTTGTCGCGGTCGCACCCGGCTACCCCTCATTCATGTTTGGGCGTGCTCTGATCGGCATCGCAATCGGCGGTTTCTGGTCATTGTCAGCGGCGACCGCCATGCGATTGGTACAGCCCGCTCAGGTTTCCCGGGCGCTGGCCATCGTCAATGGAGGCAACGCGCTCGCGACGGTTATTGCGGCGCCAGCCGGTAGCTTTCTCGGCGCGTTGATCGGCTGGCGCGGCGCGTTCTTCTGCGTCGTGCCGGTCGCAACGCTCGCGGCCGTGTGGCTGTTGATCAGTCTGCCGTCTTTCAAGACCGAGCGTCAGGCAGGCAGCGGCAATGCATTGCGACTGATGAAGCAGTTACCCGTTGCCTTGGGCATGGTCGCTGTGAGCGTTTTTTTCATGGGGCAGTTCATGCTCTTCACGTACCTGCGCCCGTTTCTTGAAGGCGTGACCGGGGTCAGCGTTTCCACATTGTCTTTCATGCTGCTGGGTCTGGGTGTTGCGGGTTTCGTGGGGACCTTCCTGATCGAAAGATTTATTGGCAATGGCCTCTACCGGACACTGACGGCGATCCCGTTAATCATGGCCGCCATCGCACTGGCGTTGGTGAATTATGGTGCTTCGCCGCTGTTGACCGCCGTCCTCCTCGGGCTGTGGGGACTGGTCGCCACCGCTGCACCCGTCGGCTGGTGGACATGGCTGGCGCAGACGCTTCCTGACGATGCGGAAGCCGGTGGCGGCTTGCTCGTGGCCATTGTCCAACTGGCGATCGCAGGCGGCGCAATCATTGGCGGCCTGGCCTATGACCTCAGCGGGTACAAGGCCACCTTCGAGCTCAGCGCAGCCGTGCTGGTCGCCGCGTCTTTCCTCGCCTGGCTGGCGGGTCGCTACGCCACTGAGGTTCATCTCTGCGAATCGAACGCAACCGCCTGAACAGGTCCTCAAACGGAGGATTACACCGGCCATCGCTCCGCCCATCAGCACCCTGCGAAGTCAGAGTGATCAAAATGCGTCACCGCCTGTCCCAGTAGAAGCCGCTTCTTGAAAGCGGCGGAAAAGGTTCTAATGCATGCTTGCGCAACGGTGCGAATCACCGAGCAGCATCATTAGGTACGTATTCCTTTCGCCTATGGAGCAGGACACGCATGACTCAGCGCACTCCCACCCCCGTTTTCAAGTCCGTCGGATGCGCTGAATGTCGCAATGCTGACGGGCTGGGATTCGACTTCACCATGGCCTTCCAGCCGATCTTCAACGTGAAAACCGGCGCTGCCTATGCTTACGAGGCACTGGTGCGCGGAGTGAATGGCGAGTCGGCTGCCAGCATCCTGGGGAGGGTAAACGATAGCAACCGTTACCGGTTCGACCAGTCTTGCCGGGTCAAGGCCATTGAGTTGGCCGCGGAGCTCGGACTGCTGGCGATTCCTGATTGCAGGCTCAGCATCAACTTTTTACCCAATGCCGTTTACAGGGCCGAGACGTGCGTGCGCGCCACCCTGGAGGCCGCTCGCTTGTTTGACTTTCCTGTCGGTCGCCTGATGTTTGAAGTGACGGAGGGCGAGCGTGTGGACGACCCTGAGCACCTCAAATCGATTTTTGAAGAGTACGAGCGCCAAGGCTTCACGACCGCCATCGATGACTTCGGATCGGGCTACTCGGGACTCAACTTTCTGGCGATGTTCCAGCCTGACGTCATGAAAATCGACATGGCGCTGACCCGTGGCATAGATCGAGATCGAGCGCGCCAGGCGATCGTGGAAGGCATCGTGCTGGTAGCGAACCGGTTGGACATCACCATCGTTGCTGAGGGCATCGAGACGCCGCAGGAGTGCGCAACCTTACTGAAGATGGGCGTCGAGCTGATGCAGGGCTACCTGTTTGCCCGGCCGACAATCGGCACACTGGTTGGTATGTCACCGTATCAGAGGCCTTGAAACGGAAAGCTGGCATCGATAGCCCAGCGCAGCACTCCCTATTTTCTGCGTCACGTACCGAGTTCCAGGAGTTTGTCATGCCATCCATTGACCTGAGTTTGCTGGGTGGACGTTATTCCCCTGTGGCACTCATTGAGCGCGAACGAAAGGTCCTGGGTCAGATCGCCAGCGGTATGCCGCTGGCTGAAGTGTTGAATGACCTGCTGCTCGCCATCGAAGCGCAGAGTCGTGACATGAAGGCTTCAGTGCTGTTCTTGAGCGAGGACGGTCAATACATGCTTCACGGAGCGGCGCCCAGCCTGCCAGCCCCCTACAACGAGGCGATCCATGGCATCGCCATCGGCGAAGGTATTGGCTCGTGCGGTACTGCTGCGGCTCGCGGTGCTGCCGTTTATGTCGATGATATTGCCAACAGCCCGCTGTGGCTGGGATACGCAGACCTTGCGGTCCCTCACGGGTTACGCGCGTGCTGGTCCATGCCGATCAAGGCAGCGGACGGTAAAACGCTCGGCACCTTCGCGGTCTATTACGGCGAACCCCGCACGCCAACCGATGGCGACATCGAAGCCATCGCGGTCATCGCTCAGACCGTTGCGCTCGCGATCGAACGGCATCGCTCGGATCAGCGATTGCGCCAGAGCCAGGATGAACTGCGTGATCTCAATATTTACCTCGAGCGCAAGGTCAATGAGCGTGCAACGGAACGAAGCCGTACCTGGCTGCTCAGCAACGACTTGCTGTCCGTCATTAACGCCCATGGCTTCATCGAGGCATCCAATCCTGCCTGGACGATTGCCTTAGGGTGGTCTCCAGAAGAGTTGTACACCACCTTTCTGTCCTTGATCCATCCGGAAGACGTACCCGGCAGTGAAGCCGTCTTCAACCAAGCGGCGCGAGGTCGCCCGGTCTCTCGTTTTCAGAATCGCGTACGTCATCGCAACGGCCAGTATCGCTGGGTCGCCTGGGTGGCCGTGCTGGAAGACGGGAAGATCTATTGCAGCGGCCGTGACATCACCCGCGAAAAAGACCAGGCCCACAACCTCGCGATTCGTACTCAGGAGCGTGATCGGGCGTGGGGACTGTCACAGGAGCTGCTGGTGATCGCCTCGCCCAACGGCACCCTGGATGAGGTCAACGGGCGCTGGACCGAACAGTTGGGATGGTCGGAAAGCGAACTGGTCGGGACCACCTTTTCAGACTACACGCACCCGGATGACCTGGCGGACTCGCTGGCCGCATTCACCACCCTGTTCGAGGTTCCACTGACCGTGCCTTATGAGTACCGACTGCGACACAAGGACGGTTCGTACAAATGGTTCAGCTGGACAGGCACCTTCGAAGACGGTCGTGTCTACGCTGCAGGTCGCCATGTGACCAAGGAACGAGAGCAGGCTGAGGCGCTGCGCCAGTCCCAGAAGATGGAAGCCTTTGGGCAACTGACCGGCGGGGTCGCCCATGACTTTAATAACCTGCTGACGGTCATCCGGTCTTCGACCGATCTGCTGATGCGCCCGAAACTGACCGAAGAAAGAAGGCTCAGGTATGTGACCGCCATTTCAGAGACCGTCGATCGCGCCGCCCGGCTGACCGGGCAGTTGCTCGCGTTCGCGCGCAGACAAGCCCTTCAGCCGGAAGTCTTCAGCGCCTGCGAAAACGTCGATGCCATCAGCGCGATGATGAAGACACTCAGCGGCTCGAGAATCGAAACGGTGATCCAGCTCGCCGAGCAGCCCTGCTGTGTGAACGCCGACCCTAGTCAGTTCGATACCGCGCTGGTCAACATGGTCGCCAATGCCCGGGACGCGATGATGGGCGAAGGCAGGCTCACACTCACGGTACGCCCCGTCGAATCCATGCCCTCCGTCAGGCTTCATCCGCCCTCGAACGGCGCTTTCGTGGCCATCTCGATCTCTGATACGGGCACAGGCATCGCCGCGACGCAGCTGGAGCAGATTTTCGAACCGTTCTTCACCACCAAAAGCGTCGGCGAAGGCACGGGATTAGGGCTGAGTCAGGTATTCGGCTTCGCCAAGCAATCCGGCGGCGAGATCGCGGTGGCAAGCGAATTAGGGAAAGGCACGACATTCACACTCTACCTTCCACGCGTAAGCGAGGAAGGCTGGATGTCGAAACAGGCCCTTGCCGATATTCCACCGGAAGAGGGTCACGGCACCTGCGTGTTGGTCGTTGAAGACAACCGCGATGTCGGCAGCTCCGCCGTGCATGCCCTGAAAGAGTTGGGCTACCGGACCGTCTTGAGCACCAATGCGCTCGAGGCCATGGCCGAACTTGAATCCGCTGCCCAGCCGTTCGATGTCGTCTTTTCCGACGTGGTCATGCCTGGCATGACAGGTATCGAGCTTGCGCAGGAGCTTCACACACGCTACCCGGATCTACCAGTCGTTCTGACATCCGGCTACAGCCATGTACTCGCTGACAAGGGCTCTGATGGCTTCGAACTGCTGCACAAACCCTACTCCCTGGATCAGCTTTCCCGAGCCCTGAGGAAAGTGGTCAGAAAATAAAGCGCTTTTTCCGGGAAAATACTCGACTGGTTGGCGGCTGCATCACCTCTTCGCTTCGTTCTTCGCCTCTTCGCTGAGCTCGACGACGAGCTTTGCCGCGTCTACCTCGTTTTCCCGGTAATGCGTGCTGCCGTCGGCATCGGTCACTTCAAAAATCTGATGACCTTCCCCGCGACGTAACGCCTCAGGCACCTCAGCCCCTTCCAGCTTCTTGACAATGACGGCCATGGAAATTCCTCGCTTTGCCTGCAGGCTGCTGACATGCCTGGTGTGGGTGTAAAGGTCGGATCTCAAAGGCATACGGCCGTTCACTTTTCCTCGCTGTAAAAAACATTGAACCATTTTGATGGCGATCTGCCCTATCCCACGCGCGGCGTTGTCCGCATCCTTATCCTCATCAAGATATTGCCTCATGAAGAATATGAAAAAGCTCCTGATCGCTGCGCTCTGCCTGTCCAGTCTCTCGCTCAATGCCTACGCCGCCGAAATCTCCGGCGCACTCGGCGCCACCAGCCAAGGCGGCCTCACCGCCCGCGTCGGTCTGGGTTTCGATTGGGACAAAAGCTGGATGGAAAGCTCGACGGGCAAACTGACCGGCTATTGGGACCTGGGTTACACCTACTGGGAAGCCGGCGACGAAGCAGGCGGCCGTCATTCGGTGTCCTTCGCCCCGGTCTTCGTGTACGAATTCGGAAACGGCCACGTCAAACCGTTCGTAGAAGCAGGCATCGGCGTTGCACTGTTTTCTGGCACGACGGCGGGCGATCAGAAATTCGGTTCGGCCTTTAACTTTGAAGACCGCCTGGGCGCTGGCCTCAAGATCGGGGACACGCAAAAGGTAGGGTTGCGCGTCACCCATTACTCCAACGCGGGCATCAAAGAGCCGAACGACGGGATCGAATCCTACGCGTTGTTCTATAGCCATTCGATCTGACGCGAACGCTATCTGCCCGTAGAAAATGGGGTGGCAGGGTTCTCACCCGCCACCCGCCCGCAGCACTGAGACCATTGCGCGGCTGCGGAACCAACATTTTCAACGGTTTGTCAGAACCTTAACCGTTTAATGAGCAATGACATGGCCGATTGGTACAGTAAATCGTTGGGACACGGGGCGTCCGTCTACCACCGTTTGAGAATTCTGGACGAACTCCGGTTGTTGCTGTGCCCGATGGCGGAATCGCCCTATCGCCTGATGATCGACGCCGCGACGGCAGAAACCTTTGTATTTTTCTCAGGCGAGCACGCCGAGATTGCACTGGCGTTCGGGGCGCTGGCGTGCCCGTCCCCCGACGAAAACGCAGAGCATCTGGTCGACCTGCAATATCGTCCCGTCATCATAAATGACAGCACTCGCGAACTGCTGCAACCGACGCCACTGACCCCTTTTTAAAGACCTCACCCACGAAGCCTGTCCAACGAAGCGTTCCTTCAAAAGATGGCTAGCGCACGCCTCTGCTTTGGATAGAATAGCTGTTCGCAGTAACCAGCAGCATCAGCACCGTCCCGTACACTCATCGTGTTGCTGGCTGAATCAGTAGAGGTCTGAGACGTGGAACAGTTAAAACGCCTGAAAAGCGGCATTGAGGGCCTTGATACCCTGTTGAAAGGTGGATTCGTCGCCGGGGCTTCGTACATCGTTCAAGGTCGCCCCGGCTCAGGGAAAACGATCCTGGCGAATCAGATCGGCTTCAACCATGTGCGCAACGGCGCAAACGTCCTCTTCGCCACGTTGCTGGCGGAGCCTCACGATCGCCTGTTCCATTTTCTGTCGACGCTCAGTTTCTTCGACAAAACCCAGATCGGCGGAAAAATCCAGTTCGTCAGCGCATTCGACACGTTGGAGAACGAGGGACTGGAAGAAGTCGTCAAGTTGCTGCGTCGGGAAATCAGCAGACAGAAATCCACGCTGATGATTCTGGACGGACTGCTGAACGCCCGATCTCAAGCCGAATTGCCTATCGATACCAAGAAGTTCATTTCTGAACTTCAAGGCCATGCCGCGTTTGCCGGCTGCACCGTCATCTTCCTGACCAGCTCGCAGCTGGACGATGGCAGCCCGGAACACACCATGGTCGATGGCGTCATCGAGATGGGTGAAGAAACCTTTGGCCCCAGGACAGTGCGCCGGATGAGGCTGCGTAAAACCCGAGGCAGTGGTTCGTTGCCAGGGGCACACGAGTTTGAAATCACGGACAAGGGCATCGACGTTTACCCACGACTGGAGAGTGTCCTGAGTTGTGCGTCAGTGGTTGATCTGGCTTCGATCGCGACTGTCAGCAGCGGCATCGAATCACTGGATCCGCAGATCGGCGGTGGACTCGTAGGCTCCTCGGTCACGTTACTGACGGGTCCGTCCGGCGCCGGGAAAACCTCCATCGGGATGCACTTCCTGAGCAAATGTACGCCTCAGGAACCTGGACTGTTGTTCGGTTTTTTCGAATCGCCACAGCGGCTGAGGATCAAAGCCAATGCGTTTGGTATCGACCTTGACGCCATGCAGACCAGCGGAGCCTTGCACGTCATCTGGAATCCCACGACACCCGGCCTGATCGACAAGCTGGGTTATGACCTGCTCAACGTTGTCGAAAAGAAAGGGATCAAGCGCGTCTTCATCGACAGCCTCAGCGGAATGGGCCGCGTCGCAGCGGACAAAAGCAGAATTCATGACCTGCTCGCCGCACTGATGGCCGAGTTGCGCACCCGAGGCGTCACTACCATGGCCTCGTGGGAGACGCAGACCTTGCTGGGCAGTGAGATCGATGCGCCCGCGTCGGACCTCTCAGGCATCGTGGACAATCTGCTTCTCATCCGGTTCGCACGAAAAGGTTCTGAACTTAAACGCCAGCTTTTTATTCTGAAAATCAGGGACAGCGCCTACGACCCTTCTTTGCTGGAGGTGGCTATAGGTGATTTCGGGGTAGCTGTGAATAAGGTCTGACTCATGCACATGTTAAAAACGACACAGCGAGTCTGCCTTGCGCGTCCAGGCACACGGGACAGGCTCCGACGAGCGCTCAAGTCATGACGACCATTCTTATCGTCGATGACGAATACCTGATTGCAGATATTCTGAGCTTTGCCTTTGAGGATGAGGGTTACATGACCGTCACCGCCGGGAGCGGGAAGAAGGCGCTTGAGATCCTGGACAGGGAGCGCCCCGATCTCATCATTACCGATTTCATGATGCCCGGCATGACAGGTATAGAGTTTGCGGACGCGGTGAGGCGCAAGGATCTTCACGCCGCCACGCCGATCATGCTCATGAGCGGGGCACAGGCTTACCTTGGCGTCGCGCGGCCGGACCTCTTCATCGAGGTCCTGGATAAACCATTTGATATCGATGTGGTGGTCAACAAGATCAAAGCGCTGGTAGCCAAGAGCTGAACGACGCCCTTTCGCAGGTCTCAGGTCTCAATGAAAGTCCTTCACAACGCTGTGGCACGCGTTTGCAGAACCTTCAAGTCAGGCCCCCTGCCCAGCATCCCGTCCTCACGACCGTAATCGATAACCAGGGCCTGCGCGGGTCAGCTCAAACCTCCTGCCATCCACGCAGGCCCTTGCTATCAAAAGGTCACGCTGGCCGTGAGCCGGGCGGTTCTCAACGCACCCTCTTCCACCTGAAGCGTGCTGCTGCCAGTGGTCGACGGGTAGTATTCCTTGTTGAACAGGTTGTCGATGA
>Ga0308163_10000903_pt1 | contig 39477 bp, 35 predicted proteins | sample PhyTR1_FD_201037 | JGI IMG/M metagenome (GOLD analysis project Ga0308163, IMG submission 201037) | Phyllosphere microbial communities from UC Gill Tract Community Farm, Albany, California, United States - DLSLT.R1 | ecosystem: Host-associated > Plants > Phyllosphere > Unclassified | place: USA... | reverse complement strand
GTGCAGTGACCGCGTAGTCGGCCCAAGGGTCGTCTGCTCCCAACTCGGTGAGTCGCTCGTGCAGGTTATGGATGTTCCACACGTCGGCGCCTTTAAGCTTCAGCATCTCTTCACGGTAAATCGGCACCGAAACCGCCAAGCCTGGCCGCGCTCTGGCTGCATAAGCATTGACCGTCGTGGCGCCCTTACTGTTTCGTAAATAATCAATAAAGATCCTGCCGACCCGGTTCTTTGGCCCTAGAACCGCTACGAACCTCTCGGGGATAAGCTTGGCCATGTATTTGACGATTCCTTGGCTGAACGCCTTGACGTCGTCCCAAGAGTCGCCAGGCGTGAGCGGGACAACCAGATGTATCCCCTTCCCTCCGCTGGTTTTCAGAAATGCCCTGAGGCCCAACTCGTCGAGTACGGTCAATGTGAGTTGAGTGGCTTCAACCATGCTTTTCCAGGGCAGCGCAGGATCCGGGTCAAGGTCGAGGACAAACCTGTCTGGCAGATTCAGGTCGGACGTTGTGGCGTTCCAGGAGTGGAGCTCAATCGTGCTCATCTGCACAGCACCGACCAACGCTTCGGCATTGTTGATCACCATTGCAGCTTTCCCCGCTTCTGCTTTCGGTATCGCTGTGATGTCCGGAATAGAAAGCTTCTCGGCATTCTTTTGAAAGAAGAGTTCGCCACCAATACCCTCGGGTGCACGAACCAGCGCTACTGGACGATCTGCCAGATGGGGAAGTAACCAAGGCGACACCGCAGCGTAGTACTGCGCGAGTTGCATCTTGGTGGTGCCGCTGGATGCGTCAATGATTCGCTCAGGATGAGTGATGCGGATGCGACTCTGATCAGTCGCCTTCTTCGGCGCCCTCTTGCTTGAGGATGACTTCCCGGTGTTTGCCTTGGGCGCCGGCTGGGCTTTCTCTTGCGTAATGTCTTCAGCCGGTTTATCTGCGCGTAGCCCTCGAAAAACCGCGTGCCGCACAACACCATCCTTCGTCATCTCTGCATAGGAAACCTCGGCAAGCAGGTTTGGTTCCAGCCAATGAATGCCTCGGGCATCGGAGCCGGTGGGTGGATTGGCAACAGGACACGCATGGGTTTCCAGTGGGCGCAGTTGGCTAAGGATGGTCTTCAGAGTGGCTTCGGTAAAACCGGTGCCGACCTTTCCTGCGAACTTCAACTCGCCGCCGTCTTCGTTGTTCAAGCCAAGGAGCAAGGCACCAAACCCACTCCGGCTGCCTTTGGGGTCGCTGTACCCCACCACCACAAACTCATGTCGCTTCGAGCATTTGAGTTTGATCCAGTCATCGCTGCGGCGCGAGACGTAAGGGCTACCCGCTCTCTTGCCTATCAGTCCCTCCATCTGCATTGAGCAAGCGCTGTTCAATAAGGCGTCGGGAGACTCTTCAAAGTCGTCAGAGAAACGCAGCAAGGAGTCCGTGTTCTCCCCCAGCAGCTGACGAAGCGCACCGCGGCGGGCTTCAACCGGCACCTCGCGCAAATCGAAGCCGTTGAGGTACGGCAGGTCAAACAGGTAATAAACAATGCCTGCGCTTGTTCCTGCATCGAACGCGTTTTGCAGAAGCTGGAAATCAGGCACTCCGTTATCGTCGGGTATGACGATCTCACCGTCCAGCCAAGCGGTCTCCAATCCCAACGTTGAAAGTGCTTTTGCCTGGTGGGGAAGCTTGGCTGTCCAGTCATGCCCGTTGCGGGTAAACAGCGTTACCTTGCCATGATCGATCCTGGCGAGCATGCGATACCCGTCAAACTTGATCTCGTACCGCCAGTCATCGCTTTTGGGAGACGTTTCAACCAGCGTTGCAAGCTCCGGAGAAAGCGTGTCGAACAGTTCTGCACGATGGCCTTGCTGTTTCGCCTCAGACGCATGCGATACAGACGTAGGCGACTTGCGAGGCTTCTTTGCTTTGCCCTTTCCTCTCTGCTTTGGAATGATCGTTCGATCACTCAGCACGCTATTGGGTAGCTCCTCAACAATGTCGTATTCGGCCTCAGACCGGGCACTAGCGTCCTGATGTTTAATCAAGAACCATTGTTCCTGCTTGCCGGGTATGTGAGTTCTGACCAGGTTCCATTGCCCGGCTAGCTTTTCGCCCTGAAGCTCGAATTTCAGACGGCCTTTTCGATAGCCCTCAATCGGGTCGCCGGTAGGTGTCCAGATACCACGATCCCAGACGATGACTTCTCCGGCGCCATAATGCCCTTCCGGAATCGTCCCCTCGAAGGTTGCGTAATCGAGTGGATGATCTTCCACATGAACCGCCAGTCGCTTCACCTTCGGATCCAGGCACGGCCCCTTCGGAATCGCCCAGCTCTTCAGCGTGCCTTCAAGTTCGAGCCTGAAGTCGTAATGAAGCCGGGTTGCATCGTGTTTTTGCACACAATACTGCAACGCCTGGGCATCTCGCTTGGCCCGACCTTTACCCGTCTTCGGCTTGGCCACACCCGTCGGTTCGGGGCTCGCATCGAAGTCTCGCATGCGATTGTATTTTTCGAGCCCCGTTTGTCCGTTCGACTCAGAGCCAGCATCACTCGCTTCGCTCGGTCGCACCAGCGCATGGACCAAGTCATCCAGCAGCAGGTTTTGCTCGTCAGCATGAGCCTGCATGGCTTGGATACAAAGCATACGTCGAAGGTCTTCCAACGATGCGCCGGCCTCAACCGCATCGTTCTCAGTCAATGACCTGACCGTTTCCAACACCTTTGGATGAGTGCCCAAAAAGACACAAATTGCCAACGTCTCGTCGTCCATCTCCGCGCTCCAATGCGGCTCATGAACAGTTGAGATGCGGGCGCACGATGAGTTCCACGATTTCGGAAACCAGCCGAGCCAAGCACTCCGGCCCGATTGAGGAAGCGGCGTTACATTTAAGTCGGGCACGACTGTTAGAGCCCGCTTTAAAACAATTGGAGGAGCCCATCAATAAATAATTCGAGGCCTTGCTGGGCGAGAGTCATCAATAACATTTGACCGAGAAGCGGATGTCAAAACGCTTGGTATTCATGCGATTTGGATCGAGCAAACGCGATCCCGCTTTTTCCGGACTGCTTGATCTCATACATAGCATGGTCAGCCGCTTTTATGAGCGTGTCGATATCCCGGCCATGACCGGGGCAGAAAGAAACGCCCATGCTGCATGAGAGCGAGACTGTGCTCGTCTCCAGTGCTATTGGCTCCTGGATTGCTTGGAAGATTTTCGTCACCTCATCTTCGACAGCTTGTCGACTTACCGAATCAGCTATGAGTACTACGAATTCGTCACCGCCATAGCGTGCCACTGTGTCGCTTGAGCGAGATGCCTGGGTCATTCGAGAAGCGATGATTTGCAGCGCCTGATCGCCAACAACATGGCCATCCGTGTCGTTGATTTCCTTGAAATCGTCCAGGTCGATGAGTAGTACAGCGAATGGAATGCTCCGGTTTATGTACTGAGCCAACGCATGCTCAAAACGCTGGGTGAGCAGGTAGCGGTTGGCTAGACCCGTCAAGACGTCATGGTTCGCCAGATAGACAGAACGTGCATGCTCAGCTTCTGCTTTGTGGATAGCCTTGAAATGCCGCATGATTGCCATGGGTGTAAGGAGGCCCAGAGCCACCAACACCAGGAGGATGATGGACGTTTCAGGGCCCAGGACATCTTCCAAACGAAGTTGGCGCTCATAGAGCAGTGTCATTGGTTGTGACGCGCTTCCAATCTCGACTTGTTGCTTGAACCGAGGAAAAAGCATCAAATCGATCCACCCAGCTTCCCGGATCGGGATCGATAAAACCGTGCTCTCAGCGTCAGGATCCGCTTTGAGCTGCGCCCTGATCCCTATCGATGGATCGACATTGCCCTCATTGATCGCCTTCAACAGCGAATCCGCGCTTATCACCAACATCGCAACCATCGTGCTCCCGAAGAAGTTGGGCAACGCCTGTTGCTCTCTCCTCTCAGGACGAATGACTGTGCGTAGAAGGATGTAGGCGCTTCCGCCTTCGTACATTGAGAAAAGTGGTGATGCGACAGCCTTGGCCGTAGTGCGACTTTTTATCAAAGCGCTTGTAAGGTGTGGAACCGTCTCTAATCTCACCCCATAGATTTCGGTCGCCTGGGGCAATGGCGGGTACATGAAGAGTACTGGCCAGGTTTCCTTTAAAGCGGTGTAGGGTGCTTTCGCCTGCTCACCGACATCCGGAAATTGTTTCAGCTTGAAGTCTGGATTCCAGGTTCGCCTGAGCAATGCCTGAAAATCCGCTTGCTCCGCAGTTGGCACGGCCCGGGCGACCTCAAGCATGTAAATGTGTGGGTAGGCCGCTGAGACTGCCGCTGCATAGCGTGCCGCAGAGTCCGCATCGCTCTGGTCGACGGCCTGCAAAAACGCCGAAAAACCCGCCAGGACGGCGTCGTTGGTGTCCAACTGGTTGCGCACGATCCCGGAAACGTCATGCACGTAACCTGCGAAGCGTATCTCCTGACGTTGGGTTTCCGCTTTTATCAGCGCAAAGGCACAAAATACAAGCAGACCCAGCGTGAGGATGATGAACCCGGCCAAAGCATAACGGCGATTTAGCGGCACGACCTATCCCACAATCGCGCACGACGCGCAGACGTTAAAAGGGGTAAAACGACGTTCCGTTTCAAGACCTCGGGCATGACCCTTTTGATGAAGGTCGCCGCCTGTCTATCAGGATCAGCAGGCTAGCAAAGGGCCACAGCGCTGTCTAACCCTATGACCGGTCAGGAGCCAGCTTGCCCAGCCATGCATGTACCAGCGGCTTGCGTCACGTGCTGAAAGCGTGGTTGAAAAGAGTGTGCGCATCAAAAAATACCGACTTTGATCGCGAGATGTTGCCTCCATTGGCGTACCGGGCGATATTTGCACATTTGAGCCGGATCGCTCCCGTATTTATAGGCAGTCTCGATGGATCTTCAACGCCGCAACAACGTGACCGTCTGGGGCGAGGGCCCATCGACATTGGTTTTTTCCCACGGCTTTGGTTGCGATCAATCCATGTGGAATTACCTGTTCACGCATTTCACCAGTCGTTTTCGAGTGGTTTTGTACGATCTGGTAGGTGCGGGTAGCTCGAGCCTGGAAGCGTATACCCGTGAGAAATATCTTTCCCTGAATGGCTACGCTCGTGACTTGAACGAAATCGTTGATGAATACGCAGAAGGCCCTGTTGTCTTGGTGGGTCATTCGGTGAGCGCGATGATTGGCGCACTGGCCGATCGAATGGCTCCCGGGCGTATCGCTGCACACGTCATGATTGGCCCGTCCCCGTGCTATATCGATTCTGACGACTACGTCGGTGGGTTTACCTCGAAAGACATTCAGTCGCTTCTGGACACTCTGGATAGCAATTACCTTGGTTGGTCGAGCAATATGGCACCGGCCATTATGGGAGCGCCCGGGCAGCCGGCACTGAGTGATGAACTGACTAACAGCTTCTGCCGCACTGACCCTGAGATTGCCAAGCAATTCGCCCGCGTAACCTTTCTGTCCGATAACCGAAAAGACGTCGCAGGACTGGCGACTCCTACGCTTATTCTGCAATCCACAGATGATCTGATCGCGCCGGTCGTGGTGGGCGAATATCTGCACGCCGTCATGCCCAATAGTCAATTGACCTTAGTGGACAATGTCGGACACTGTCCGCACATGAGTGCTCCAAGCGCCTGCAGTGACGCCATGGACACCTTCCTCCACAGGTGGATCCCTAAGCATGCCAGCTGAAGAGAAAAACCTGCCTGGCTCCGATGAGTTGTTCGAAACAGCACCGTGTGGTCTCGTTGTGACGACTGAGAGCGGTCAAATTCTGCGTGCCAATTCAACTTTCGCTACCTGGACAGGCTTCAGCCTGCCAGAACTGGTTGGCCGACGCTTTCAGGATCTGCTGACCGTTGGAGGGCGCATCTTTCATCAAACGCATTGGGCGCCACTGATTCGTATGCAGGGCTCTGTGGCTGAAGTGAAGATGGAGCTGAGACACAGGGACGGTCACATTATCACCATGATCTTGAACGGCGTTCGTCGCGAAGTTGAAGCCGGCGCGGTGCTGGAAATGGCGCTGTTTACCACCACCGATAGGGACAAGTACGAACGAGAATTGCTGGGCGCTCGCAGGGCGGCGGAAGACATCCTGCGCGAGAAAACCATCGCGGAAAATGCGCTCCTTCAGGCCCAGACAGAACTGAGCATTGCGTATGAAAAGGCTGAACGCCGTGCTCAGTTCGCCGAACAGATGGTCGCAATCGCCAGTCACGATCTTAAGAACCCTCTCACCGCAATCAAGATGGCAACCGATATGCTCGCTCGAGGAGAGCGCTCGGCAAAGGAGAATCAGCTGCTGGGACACATCAACCGCTCCTGCGAGCGAGCCCAGCGGATGATTGCCGACTTACTCGATTTCGCACTGGCGCGAGTAGGCCATGGCATTAACATCGTTCGGCGCAGTGTGGATTTTCATCAGGTCACCGCCCAGAGTGTCAGCGAGCTACGAATTGCATTCCCGCAAGCCCATCTCGTCCATCAGCACTCCGGCATCGGGACGGCGAACGTTGATCCCGACCGCTTGCACCAAGTCGTCGGAAACCTGGTGGCCAATAGCGTCGCATACGGGGATGTGCTGCAACCGATTACCGTCACGTCGGTTTTAGAGGAAATCCAGGCCACGATCACGGTACACAACGAAGGCCCAGCGATACCTGAGCCCTTACTCGCTGTCCTCTTTGAGCCCATGACACGCGGAAGCGAACGCGAGGATGATGTACGAAGCGTTGGGCTCGGATTATTTATTGTCAGTGAGATCGCCAAGGCCCATGGCGGCACCGCTCAAGTGACCTCATCGGAGGGGAAAGGCACGTCCTTCAGCGTCACGTTTCCATTGACGAGCTCGGCGTTCGCTGAAGACCGGAATGTCCCACAGGGGTAGTCAAAGGCTCCCCTTCACACGCGTTGATACGATCACATCGAGCAGTCGCAATAGACGCCACATGTCCCATCTCGCTAAGCTCCTTGCACCAGCGCTTGTGAGCCTCATCCTGCCAATCCCATGCAGTATCCCAGACGCCCTTTCCCACCCTTCGCTGTTTCGCTAACTCACCGATACATCGCATAGCCATCCGCAACTCATGGGTGGCTTCTACTAAAGCCGACTTGTTCGAACGATGTGACATAACCCCTGTGCTCCTGTCCAAACTGGCCGCAGCTATGAATGGCGCCTGTACTGCATTACGGCGTTTCCTGAAAAACCTTCCTCAGCCTCGTCTCGCTCGTCATTCAACACGTCAGGTTTAGCTTATCCCGTCAGAAAAACCAGAGGAAGACCCACTTGATTCAACCTCTTTGACTAGCGGTCTTTCAGTTGCGGATCGCTCAAACGGCCAACTGAATGCCACGCTACAACCGAACGGATGTTTTCGCTGGTGAACTGTAAATTCGATGAAATTTTTCCAGCCAGCTCGGCTTCTTATAAGGACATACCAACAATAGGCTGGTCAGGAGGGCTTATGAAAACCGATACGCAGCTTCAAGGTGGCACAGGCGCAGACGCGCCGGTTCCGACATCTCCAGATCCTTTATCACCAGGCCGTACCGATCTAAATCCAAGTGATCGGCCGGGAGTGGATGAGCTTCCAGGTAACGAAGGCCAGGTCCCTCTGGAAACGGACGACGACGCGCCGGTGCAGGAAGAGATGACCGATGTGGACATCGACAACGCGGAAATGGATGACAGTCCAAATCCGCGCTGATTCTGGCGATAGGCGGCCATCGTGTAGGGGTCGCCTTGTCTCTGCGCCCGCTGAAAAAAACCACCATGGGTCCCGCAGCGGAAAACAGCGAAGGAAGAGCTGTCATGCCAAATTTGTATCTTCACCACTTAACACTTTCCGCCGCGTGCGGGTTGCTATGTGCATGCGTAGCGACTACCAAATCACCTGTTGACGCTCCAGGCAGTCCGGAATCAGCGCCGACCAAAGTTCTAGAGGCGGGTGCCGCCATGCTTCAGGCCAAACCTCCCATAGATGCGCTTAACGCCTATCTGGATGGCTTCCATTTCTATAACGGTCACCCGCAGGCCCAGATGGAAGCGCACCACTACTGCTCAATCCTCAACCAGGACGTCATCCAGTGCATGATCTTTGACGGCAATACCAAGACGGCGAAAATCATGGGCGTCGAATACATCATCGACGAGACATTATTCACCGCACTGCCGGATGCAGAGAAAGCGATGTGGCACAGCCATGGTTACGAGGTGTCGTCTGGACAATTGATAGCGCCGGGAATACCTGCCCCTGCCGAACACGCCCTGATGGAAAGGTTGGCACACACCTACGGAAAGACTTGGCACACTTGGCATACGGATCAAGATAAGCGCCTTCCGCTTGGCGTGCCCCAACTGATGATGGGGTTCACCTCTGATGGTCAGGCCGACCCAGAGATGGTTAAACAACGCAACGACCGGTTGGGCGTCGATGCGACGACGAAAAAAGCGCAGCGTTCGGATATCCACATACCGACCCCAGAGCCGAAGGCCAACGGCTGGCAATACGGGAAGGTCATCCAGATCAGCGATCCCACAGGTCAAGATATTCACTCTCACCCTGGCTCACCGACCTTACCCAAGCAAAACAGCCGCTCTAGTCAGTGACGCCAAGGGTGCTCCAGGCATTGGCAATCTGGGAATATCCAGGAGCAACATGGCGGATCAGGTCGCGCTGAACAGAGTCATCAGCTTACAACACACCGATTGTTTTCAATCCGGATGAGTCAAGACGATCTGCACCGAACGCAATACGTTCAAACGCCACGAGTGTGAGCACAAAGGCAACACTGTTTCTACTCCCTTCGCGCACGCCACAGGGTTGTCACTCAGCGTTCCTCATCACACTCTTGGAAGCATTGATCAATGAAAACGTTAAGAATCCAGAACCACGAAGCCAACAACGCACACACCCCTTCAACGCTCGGGTTCAAAATCATGGCGCTTGGCATCTATGGAGCCTACTTTGCGCTCGCCGTCATTTACTTCTGGTTCGGCGGCATGAAGTTCACCCATTACGAAGCAGTCGGGCTTGTTCCGCTGGTGAGCAACAGTCCATTTCTGGGCTGGGTTTATGACATATTCAGTGCCGATACCTTCTCCAGTCTGCTCGGTGTTCTGGAAGTCTCGATCGGTACACTCATTGCGGGTCGCTTGCTGTCACCGAAGCTTTCTTTGATAGGGGGTGCGCTGTCTGCCGGACTGTTTTTCACCACCTTGAGCTTCATGTTTTCGACCCCCGGCGTGATCGAGCCCGGCCTCGGCTTTCCCGCTATTTCTGTCGCTCCTGGCCAGTTTCTACTCAAAGATATTGGGCTGCTTGCTGCCTCGATATTTGTGGCCGGCCATTCGCTGATGGCGCTGGAAAGCCGATGAGCCTATGATTGCCACGGTAATGGCCTGAGGCGATTCAATGCTTTCAGGTCATTGCCCCATCTTCCCCGCCTGCCACGTCCTTCATCCAGTCCCTAGGACTGTAGCCAGTCTTGCGTCGAAACGCGCGAGCAAGTGCCGAGGGACTTTCATAACCCACTTCGGAGGCAATCAGCGTCATTGACCGGCCCTCACGAAGACGCTTCTGCGCCAGGCTGATACGCCAACTCAATAGATAATCGGCGGGTGTCTGCCCGATGACGGTCCGGAAGTGCACTGCGTAGGCTGCGCGAGACATGTTCGATTCGCTCGCCAGTCCTGCGATTGACCAGGCAAGGTGAGGTGCGTTGTGAATCTGCAAAAGAGAGCGCGACAACCTCGGATCAGCCAGACCCGCCATGACGCCGGTATGCAACTGGTGGTGCTCAAGCAGATGTCGAAATAACAGGATGATCAGCAGCTCGAACAGCCGCTCAAGCGCAGCCTCCCTGCCACAATGCGAACCCGCCGCCTCGCGGAACATCCATTTCAGCGTATCGGCCAGCATCGGTAGTTCATCAAGAGACAGCACCAGACAATCGGGTAATGAAGCCGACAGCGGATTATCGACACCCCCCTCAAACTCCATGGTTGCACACAACAACTGAGCGCCCTCGTCACCGGCAAACAGTTGATGCCGACTGGGACGCGGCATAAAAATCAGGCTGGGCCGGGTGAGCAGCAAGTCCTTACGATCAAGTCCAAGCAATGTAACGCTGCCAGCCTGGAGCAGGTGGATATAACCGCGTCCTTCTGCACCGTCATAAGACGACAAACCGCACAGCTTGCCACTGTAAAACAGGTTTGCGCGCACGCCGAACTGCGATAACAAGGTAGACAAGCGATCCATGAACAGTCTCTTGGCAGGAATGCACGCTCAAATAATAACACCGAAGGAATGCGCCACCGTGTGGCCGGCCTTCTATAGAAACCTTGAGTGAGCAGGAAAATAGGGACAGTGAAAAAAGAGCAGATCGACGTACGGGAAGAGTTGAGGTTGGCACGATCTGATTTGCAATCGCGGGCCACCCGATGATCGGCCTGCAGGCCGCCGGTTTGTCCAACCATGACGACCTGTATGACGAACCAGTGTTACCTCGTCAGTGGATAGTCGGCGCGGTTACCGATATCCACGCGCCTGAATGTTGAACAGGCTGGCATAGCGCCCGCCGCCAGCCATCAGTTGCGCGTGGGTGCCTTGTTCCAGAATCCGGCCCTGATCCAGCACGATGATGTGATCGGCGTTGCGCACGCTGGAGAATCGGTGAGAAATCAGCAACGACATGCGCCCCTCGGCGTACTCGCGGAAGTGCTCGAATACGGCAGCCTCGGCCCCAGCGTCGAGGGCGGCCGTCGGTTCGTCCAAAATCAACAGATCGGCCTCACGGCGCATGTAGGCCCGCGATAACGCTACCTTTTGCCATTGCCCACCAGACAGTTCCTGCCCACCGACGAACCAGCGCCCCAACTGCGTGTGGTAGCCGTTGCTCAAGCGCTCGATGAATTCGGCGGCGATCCCTTGAGTGGCCGCATCGCGCCAACGGGCCTCGTCATCGAAAGCTTTGACGTCCCCCACCCCAAGGTTTTCGCCGACCGTCATCTGGTAACGAATGTAGTCCTGAAAGATCACCCCGATGCGCTGGTGCAGGGCCTGTTCGTCCCAGTCCTGCAAATCGCTGCCGTCCAGCAGGATTCGGCCTTCGTCAGGCGTATAGAGCCGGGTAAGCAGTTTGATCAGCGTGGTTTTACCCGAGCCGTTCTCGCCCACCAGGGCCAAGCTCATGCCAGGCGTCAGGTGCAGGCTGATGTCGCTAAGCGTGGGGTGCGCAGCCCCCGGGTAGCGGAAGCCCAAGTGCTCGCAGCGCAGGCCGTCACCTGGAAGTGCGCCAGCCTTCAGCGTGCCGCGTATCGGTGCCACCGGCACCTCAAGGTATTCGTAGAGGTCGGACAGGTACAGGCCGTCCTCGTACAAACCGGCAATCGCACTGAGGCTGGCAGTGATGGCGACCTGGCCTTGCTTGAACAGCACCAGGTACATCGTCATCTGCCCCAGCGTGGTCTGGCCGCCCACGGTGTCCAATACCACCCAGGCGTACGCCACATAGAACGCGGCAGTGCCCAGTAGCCCGAGGGCGAAGCCCCAGACGTCGCGGCGCACGGTGAGCCGGCGGTCTTCGGCGTACAGGCGCATGAAATTGTCGCGATAGCGTTGCAGCAACAATGGCGCCATGCCGAAAAGCTTCACTTCTTTGGTGTGCGCCTCATGGGACAACAGTGATTCCAGGTAATTTTGATGGCGAGTTTCCGGGGCGCGACGCTGAAACAGGCGGAAGGCATTACCGGAAAAATGCGTCTCGGCGAAGAACACCGGCAGCGCGCCGAGCACCAGGATCAGCAGCGCCCAAGGGGAAAAATGCACCAGCAGCACCGCAAAGCTGACCAGCGAGATGAGGTTTTGCGTAAGTCCCAGGCCTTTCGTGACGAGGCCCAGTGGCCGGGTCGATGCATCGCGGCGCACGCGCACCAGCTTGTCATAAAAGGCCGAGTCCTCGAACTGCAGCAGCGAAAAGGTTTGGGCCTTTTCCAGAATCATCAGGTTGACCTTCTGTCCCAACTGCACCCGCAGTAGCGCTTGTTGCATTGAAAGCGCCCGTTGCGCGGCGGCCAGCAACGCCAACACGCCCGCCTCGGCCAACACGTAACGCAGGACAGGCCATACCGGCGCCTGGCTGCCATTCCCATGGATCTGCATTGCCTGAACCACCGCATCGACGATCCGCTGGCCGATCCAGGCGGCGAGCGCGGGCAATATGCCGGCGATCAGCGTCGCCACGATCAAGCCGCTGAACAAGGGGCGGGAGGTCGCCCAGACAAGACTGACCGCCCTGCCGCTCTGGATCGAAAATGCAGTCAAATGATTGAACAACGACATTAAAGGCGCAGGCTCTGGGTGGTCAGTGACAGGCGATTGTACCGACGTGTTCGCCACGCTTCGCCGGGTTTGTTGATCGCTACAGTGCATCACCAATACCGGCCAGGCATTCTCCTCTATCCCGGTCCCTTCAACGACGCCACACCTGCCCTTGATCGCTCACGACCCACGGCTGTTGGTCGGCGACGATATGAACCCCGCCCACCCAGCGCTCTGCTGGCGCGCAGTCGAGCCAGTTCGTGCTTCCCAGCAAAACGCGCTCACCCAGAGCCGTGACGCGAATAGCGCGTTTCTGCCACTCGCCCTCCGGTTGCTCATGCACCAATGGCTGTGGCGAATCGATCATCGGTCGCAGCAGCGCATGGAACATCAAATCACCCAGATAAGGCAGAGGCTCATAGCTCAGGCTGAGATGCCCGAAGGCTTTTCCTGAGGACATCTCGCCGTGGTCTGTCAGCACACGCAATATCAAGCGCTGGGTCAGACTCAACCCATCCCCCGCGCCCGGAAGCTCTTGCAGTTGCCTCGCCAAAGCAGGTCCGAGCAACGGCAACGCCGGATGCACTTGGGCGGCGAGCCGCGCCCAGTCACCGGGGTCTGCTGCGGTGTAGGCCGTCCATGCTTCATGCGCCAATGCCAGAGCGTCTGCACCTAACGAACGCCGCTGGGGCCAGAGCCAGGCAAGCAGGTCTGGCGCCAGTTGCCCGATCCCGATGAATCGCTCAACGCCTGGCACCCGATCGATCTCGATCAATTCAAGCCTGCGCGGCAAGGCGGGCAATCTCGCGAGAATCCGGGCCAGAAACAGCTGATCGTACGCATCGGCTTCGCACCACAGCACCAGCTCGCTGTCGGCACCCAGTTGCGCCAATGCCTTGCGCTGTGTGGCCTGACGCTGTTGGACATCGCGTGCCGGCAAACCAAACGCCTGCTCCACGTAAGCCGCCCGCACTGACCAGTACTCATCGTCAGGCAACGCGGGAACCGGGCCCATGACCATCGGATCATCAAACATATGAAACGAGCCTGAAAAACCTGCTATCCGCAGGCTGTGCTCGATATCGTTACCGCAGCGCCAATGCTGGACCGTCGCCTCGCCTGTATCGGCAAAATCCGGATGGCGCGCGGCGAAAGCAATGCTGTCCGCGTGGGCAATCAGCTTTGGCCAACTGGAAAAACCCGCCTCACGCGCCACCAGCCACTGCGTGTCGGCCAGTCGATAGCCAGGCCCCGGCAAACCGATCGCGATCAACTGCGCTCGGACATCGGCAGCTTCGGCGTTGTTCAGTGCTTTCAAAAGACGCTTGGCGCGCTTGCGCAGCGAGGGTAGATCGAGAAGACCGTGACGGCGTGAAGCGTTGATGGCGGGCATGCCAACTCCTTACAGGGCTCGGTCCGCCGACAAGCCGGGAGCTGGAATGGAAAGATGAAAACGCATGCCTGGGCAACCCCTTCGCGCGGACCGCAGGCGCAGCAAACGCCCGAATGCCGACTTTAAAGGCATGCGCTCGAAGAAGCAAAGGCCAGGTGAACAGGTGCCGGGAATTCCGAGAGCGGACAGGTAATTGTTTGATCGGCTGTTCGCAGACAACCGCCTGCGGGCAGATTCGAGGCCAAGCGGAATGGCAGCGTTCTTCGTCGCCACAAGTCGCTGCATCGCTCTAAAATGTTTCCAGCCCACCATTTTTTAGCGCACAGGCAGTTCAATCGAAAGCCAAACTGGGCATAAAGATGAGTGCTACCGCTGTACTAGTGAAGCCAAGAAAAATGATCTGGAATAGTTCGGGTATGTCAGCTTTGGGTGGATAGCGGTCGTGCGGGCCACCGAAATGAAACGAGATCTGCGGTACCCAACAGTTCGGCGCATTGAGAGGTGATCTGATTGCTCATTCCTTGCTACTGAAGCGCTCAATCATCTCTAACGACGCGGTCTTGAGTTTCTCCCGTTCATCCAGTAATGCGGCAGCAAAACGCATGGTCACTACCGCAGGGACTTGATCAAGAAAGTAACTTAGCTTGCATGCATCCGTGGCCCTTGGGTTATCAGGGTAGGCGCGCACCATTGGCGAAGCGGTTCTCACTTAAGCGAGGGCGGCATCCAATGTTTCTTTGAGCTCAAACCTGTTGCCTTCCGGGTCTGAGTAATACACCCAACGACTATTGCCGTATGTACCCACTTCGGAGTCTGGCTGGAGCCCACGATTGCTCAAATCCTCCATAGCGGAGTCCAAAGAACGGACCGCGAATGCAATGACCACTGACTGCTCTGCCGGCGTCTTTCGATGAAGAACGCGCGCGCCATTTGCCCACAACTCAAAAACCGTGCCCCCACCGACATCCAGCATGCAATAGCGATCGCCTTTTTCCACGATACGAAGGCCTACCTTCTCGACATAAAAACTAACCAGAGCAGTCAGATCGGCTGCATAGAGCCCTGCCCACGCAATGCCGAGAAAATTCTTTTTTCTGCTCATCCACGCCTCCTGAGCGTAATGCCTGTTTAGTCAGCGTAAGGCAGATTTGCATTCTTTGAGTCGGCAGACACACTCAGGGGAACCGGAGCAACAGGCGTGATTCTGCATGCACCTGCTGCAGATGCCGTTACGTCTGCTTTGGTTCGACAGCAGCAACTTATGCTGGCAGCGGTCCATATGCACGATAGGTATCTATCAGTGTGTCAAATAGCGAGATGTCCGATCGGCTTCTGGCAATAAGCTGAGCACCCGCCACGGCTGAAAAAATCGCACGGGCCCGCTTCTCGCTGTCTTCTGGCTCGCATACCTTAGCAGCCACCAAAAGCTTGCTGAGCCAGGCCACATTCACCTCCGCAAAGGCCTGAATTTCCTGAGTCATCTCTGCCGGTAAATTATCGGTTTCAGCGCCCACAAAGCTGCCCAGACAAAGCCGGTTATCGGCCTCAAGTGAGCGACGGAAAATTTCTGGAAAACGCCGCAGCGCCTCGAGAGCGTCTGGGGTTTCCTCGGAGATCACCTCGAGTGCAGCAGCGCCGTCTTCCCAATACCGTCTGGCAACAGCCACCCCCAGATCGGCCTTGCTCGGGAAGTGGTAATAAATACTTGCGGGCTTGATCCCGACCTCAGTGGCCAAGTCGCGGAAGTTCAAGCCGTTATAGCCTTGAGACTGAGCGATATTTCTGGCCGCCTGCAGAATGGCTTCTCGGGCGTTGATCGTCATTGCGTTACCTTTATTCTCTGGTCGGGTTATCGAAAGATCGCCATGCTAAATCAAAAGCCTACCCTTTGTTAGGTAGCGGTGTGATGCTTATCTAACCGGACTTTATGGGTTCAAGTCTTACAAATGGGGAAGCTTGTCACACATCCCATCATCCCTGACGCGCCGAGTTAGAAATAGCTCCGCCGGGAACGCCATGCGTTGCGGTCCCGGCGACTCTACTCACTCAGCACGAGGTCACTCAGACGGCGAGTCCAGTTCCGGAATACCGCTGCTGCGATCAGCATAGGCAGCCTGGAAGCTTGGGCGTTTCTGCCAGCGCTTCCAGTAGGCGTCGAGGAATTCGAAACGCTCATCCAGTGGGGTGGCGTTGACCGGAAACTTGGAAAAGGCAATCGCTGTAGCCAGCGTGATGTCAGCGAAGGTTGGAGCATCGCCGCCCAGCAACCATTCACGGCCATCGGACAGGTGACGATTGACCAACGCTGCATGGGCTAATGCTTCCTTACGGCAGTGCTCGCCCCACGCCTCATTCTTCGTCAGTTCAAGCTTGAAGCCCAACCCGCTGTGCAACACGTGAAACGCCGTGACAATCCGGTAAAGGATATGCACCCAGACCCGGTTATCCCACATGTTATCAAGCCCCTGCTCCAACGCGGTTTCGCCCATGATCTTGCGACCCGGATAGGACTGATCGAGATAGCGAACGATCGCTGCCGTTTCGGAAATGAAACTGCCATCCGCGAGTTTCAGCGTCGGCGTTTCACCCCACGGATTCATATTGAGGTGACGCCACCCGCGCTGTTGCCCTACGGGCGCCATGTCATAAATCGTTTCCTCGAACAGATCCGCGATGCCCTTTTCGTGCATGAACAAGCGCAGGCGTTGAGGGTTAGGGAAAGCCGAGGGCGAGGTGAAAAGCTGCAATTTAGCGGTCATGGCGTACTCCAGGAAAAAGGAAATTTCTACCTAACGTTCGTTAGGTAGGCGTAACCATATCCCTGGCTCAATAGCGTGTCAAGCACCTACCTAACATTTGTTAGTCATTTCTCTTGTGGCTCGTGTCGTCTCCCTCGGGCGGTAATCATCGGTGCGCCGCTGGAAGCTGCGCAAAGGTAAGAAGGCACATCCCTGGCCGCGTAAACGGCACCAAGGGCTGCTGAGGGTTCGCCCGATCCAGCGTATTAGGTCTACGACGGAAAACCGGGTCACCCTGACGTGCATAAAAAAGCCACGACATTTGTCGTGGCTTAAGGAGAGTGCGTGTCGAAGGGCTCGGGCTATCGCGAAACGTAGGTGGGCATGTCGAACCGCTGCTGACTCTGGAGCGCAGCAATAGCAGGCAAATGCTCAGGCGTCGCTGCCATATCACGTCTGATGGAGCTGATTAACCACTCCATCTGAAGCGCGTTGTGGAGTTGCATGTGCGAAATGGCCCGGGTGATGGTGCTTCCGCTGCCGTCTTTGATTTCAAACAGGATGCCGCCATCTGGCCGGTTTCGGGTGCTGGTGTGAAAGCCTGCAAAAGCGGAGGTCAGTCGATCGAAATGATTAGTCACAGTGGGAGCCCCATAGCAGTTTGGTAGATGAAACTGATATCGCAGCAACTGTGCCAAACTCATCCAAAAATAAAAACTTTTGAAATCAATCATTTACAAAAAAGTAGAGTCATTGCTATCGGGCTTTTTGCCTGATTTGTTTCAGAATATCTTGCATAACGCTGGCGAATCTGCCGCTGGAGATTGTGGTTTGGGGCTGTAACCATCAACCCCCGCGACACTGGGTATCAGATAGCACACTGACGGAAGGCCTGCCCTCTCGGTTGCCGTGATAACACATCTGACTGTCAAAGCCTGAACACCATCAAGGGCGACTTGCTAACGCGGACGCTTGTTCTCCGTGAGGCAATTGCCACCGTCGACCACGAGCAACTCGCCCGTGATATAGCTGGACTCAGGGGACGCGAGGAAGGCAACGGCTGCGGCGACCTCGTCCGGCCTACCTGCGCGCCCGACCGGAACATACTTCGCTGCGGCCAGTTCTTCCGGGGTACTGGACAGCGTAGCGATCCATCCGGGCGCAACAGCATTCACCGTGACGCCGTAAGGCGCGACTTCCAGCGCAAGGCTCATGTTCATTCCCACCATTCCCGCTTTCGCTGCTGCATAGGCGGCCTCACCCGGATTACTGACACGGGTGCCGGTTGTGGAACTGATGTGGATGATGCGGCCATATCGTCGAAGCTGCATGCCCGGCAACACTGAGCGAGTCAGCAAAAACGCGGTGGTCAGGTTGCGGGCAATCGAAGCGTTCCATACATCAAGGCTCATGCTCGCCACTTCAGAGAAGGGCTCGGCATCGCCCTGCATCGCCATGCCTGCATTGTTCACGAGCACATCAACTCGCCCCCATAACGATTCAGCCCAACTGACCAGTTCGACGACCTGATACTGATCTGTGAGATCTGCCGCGCGGCCTTCCACTTCATAACCCGCTGCGCTTAGGTCCGCGACACGGTCATGGATCCGTGCGCTACTGCCAGTGATGATCAGCTTTGCGCCAAGACCTCCAAGCCGCCTGGCAATGGCAAAACCGATTCCCCCCTCGCTCCCCGCCCCGCTGACCAGCGCGACATGGCCCCTCAAATCATTGAACACTATCAGCCCCCTCAGATGTACTGCTTGCACTACAGCCTAGACGCTGCCCGACGGAACCCAATGCACGGAAGGTTGTGAGGAGCGGGAATTAGCCAGCCACAAATGCGCATCAAAACCAGGCGGACGATCCACACCGGAGCCCGCCGCGCCTCGAAGCACAGCCCCTCTCGCATCCGAACGTTCTACATCAATGACCGGTGACCCCTTCACTGGACTGCCTTTCACCTTTTGCGAAGCCGTGTGCTCGCGCTCGCGATGCAATGCCCAGACTTAGCAGTAGCAACATGAACAGGGCCCAGGGAAAAGAACCCACACCGTACTGACCAAGCAGAACGCCGCCCAGTAGACCGCCGCCCGCGATGGCGCTGTTCCAGACAACGACGTTCATCGAGAGCGCTACGTCAGCGCCCTCACCTGCTGAATCGGCAAGCGCGGTTTGCAAGAGCGTGGCGGCCCCGCCAAAGGTCAGGCCCCAGATAAACACCCCGACATAAACGGCCACTGCAGAGCCTGAGAACACGCCGAAGAACAGCGCAACCGCTGCGAAGGTTGCGAGGCTGATCAACACGGTCTTTCGTAGATGACCATCAACCAGTCTTCCCGTGACCCAGATGCCCGCCAACGCGGCGACACCGAACGCCAGCAGGACCAGATCAACGTCATCTGCCAACCCGGCCTGAGAAACAAAGGGCGCGACATAGGTGTAGAGGATGTTGTGAGCCAGCATCCAGGTGAAGACGACACCGAGTACCGACCGCACACCGGGCGTGAAAAACACCTCACGCAACGACTTGCGCTGTGCGGAGGACTGGCCGGGGTAATCCGGCACCTTGCTCAGCACCCAGACGATCAACATCAAGGTCAGGCCGGACATCAATCCAAACGCCATGCGCCAGCCCATGAATCCGCCCAGCCAGGTTCCCAGAGGCACCCCCAGCGATAACGCGATGGGCGTTCCCACCATCGCGATCGCCAGCGCACGCCCTTGCAATTGGGGGACGACCATGCGACGTGCATAACCCGCGATGAGGCTCCAGGCCAGGCCCGCAGAGACGCCCGCGAAAAATCTTGCGATCAGCGTCAGCCAATAACTGGAAGACAACGCCGTGACGGAATTGAAAACCAGGAAGCCGACAATCGTCAGCAGCAAGACTGTTCTGCGGCGCCAGCTTTGCGTGGCGATGGTCAGCGGAATGGCTGCGAGCAGCGACCCCAGCGCATACATGGTCACCGTCTGGCCCGCGATAGACGCAGAGACGTCCAGGCCACTGCTGATCTCGGGCAGCAAACCCGCGGGTAATGTCTCAGTCACAATGCAAATGAAACCCGTCATCGCCAGCGCCAGTAAAGCCCCAAGCGGCAGCTTTTCGCCCTTCTTCTCATCCCTATTCATACGACGCCCCCACTAATATACTGATCGATATAAATATAGGGAGAGGCTATCGAGTGGTCAACGACTTATGTATCGATTAGTCTTTAAGTAACTCTGAAGGAGATCCGACATGGCAAAGATGGGACGTCCGCGCACGTTTGACCGTGACGTAGCGATCACTCAGGCGCTGCATCTGTTTTGGGAGCATGGATACGACGCCACCTCCCTCAGCCAGCTTAAAGCCAGCATCGGCGGAGGCATTACCGCACCCAGCTTCTATGCCGCTTTTGGCTCCAAGCAGGCCCTGTTCAATGAGGTCATGGAACGCTACCTCACCACGCACGGCCGGGTTACCGACAGCCTGTTTGATGCAACCCTGCCGCCCAGAATGGCAATCGAGCTCACCCTGCGGCGGTCAGCGAAAATGCAATGCGAGCCCGACCATCCCAAGGGGTGCCTGGTTTCGTTAGGCCTCATGAGCGCGTGCTCGGACGAAAGCAAGGCCATCTCCGAGCCTCTCGCACGGGCGAGAAACATGAACCATGCAGGTCTGGTTGCTTGTATCGATCGCGCCATCTGCGGAGGCGAACTGCCTTCGACGGTGATGCCAGAAACCCTCGCCACTGTCTTCGACAGTTTTATGCTGGGCCTGTCGACACTGGCGCGTGATGGCGCTCCACACGCCACGCTGGATGCCGCAGTCACTCAAGTGATGGGGCTATGGGACAGCCTGCGTATCGCTGCCGACGATGCATGAAGGCTCCCGGATTTTTCACCGCTCAGTCACGGAGCGCTATTGGCCAGGCCCCTTGCCTACATTCGAAACGATTTCTGCATCGCGCGCGCCAGCAACTCCACGGCCTCGTCGCCACGAGATGCCGGACTGCGCATGAACACAATGTCATGGTCAGGGATGACCGGCAGCCCTTCGAGAATCCGCATGCGCTCGGTGACCTTCACCCTGTCAATGACGCTGATGGCCAAACCGGCTTCCACGCACGCTTTGACCGCCTGATTGGAATGGCTTTCCAGGATGATGCGCGAGCGGCGTCCCGACGCCCTCAGCAACTCGACCATGGCCTCACGGTACGGGCATTTCAGAGCGTGGGCGGCCAACGGCAATGGGTCGTCAAGTGCCACTGAAGTGCTCACCGGCCCCACCCAGACTGGCGTCGTCGACATTAATCGCTCAGTGTCAGGCCCGATGTTGCCTTCGCACTGAGCAATGACCGCTGCCTGCAATTTGCCGCGCTGAACCAGCTCCCTTAATGCATAGCTCGGCCCGGTCTTGAGCTCGAGCACCACATTCGGCCAGGCAGCGCTGAACGTTGGCAAAATGTCCCGTATCACGTGGGCTGCGTATTCGTCAGGTACTCCGAGCGTAATGCGTCCTGCCAGATCGGTCCCGTGCAGGTCAGCCAATGCCTGATCATGGGTGCGCAACAGCTCGGTCGTCGAGATCAGCAGGCGCTTGCCAAGGACCGTCAGCGATACTGACTGATTATCACGATTGAGCAATCGACCGCCCGCTACGGCCTCCAGACGCTGAATGTGAACACTGACCGCCGCCGGGCTCTTATGCAACTGCTCGGCGGCGGCACTGAACTTGCCGACGCGCACGACCGCATGAAAAGTGCGCAAAAGGTCGATGTCGAGAATGGCCGTCATTGTTCAAACCTTTTGAATAACTGCTGCATGATATTTTGATTTATTAGATTACGCCTGTTGCGTAGTGTCTGGGAATGAGCCAGCACTTTCCGATTCGACACAACCGCCCGACTCGCCGCCACTGGCATCGGACACTGCCGCTACCCTTGCTTGAGGCGGGGTTGCTGCTGACCTGGAGCTCCGGGTTCGTCGGCGCCCGGTTTTCCATCGACTACGCACCTGCACTGCTCGTCGTGTTCTGGCGTTGCATCGTGGTGTGCCTCCTGCTGCTCCCGTTTGTCCTCCGCTCGCTTCGCAACACGCCATTTGCCGTCCTGTTGATTCACGCGGCCATCGGATTGTTGGCGATGGCAGGTTATCTGACCGGGGTGACGCAAGGCATAGCGCTAGGGGTTCCAGCGGGGCTTGCCGCGTTATGCGCAGACTTGCTGCCGCTGGGCATGGCGTTGCTCGCAGCGCTGGCGTTTGGCGAACGCCTGGCTCGGCAGGTCTGGGTTGGCCTTATCGTCGGCCTGTTGGGCGTGCTATGGGTGACGCACAATGCTCTGGTGCTGGGCGCTGCACCGTTGTGGGCCTATGGCTTGCCAGTGGCCGGTATGCTCTCGCTGGCCGTGGCCACGTTGTGGCAAAAACGTACCAGCGCGCAGCCGATGGGCCTTTTGCCTAACCTCTGGCTTCAGTGTTTTGTCTCTAGTTTGGCGTTCGCTGCCATTGAAGGCAGTCAAGGCAGCCTGGCACCTGTTGCCAGCGTGGGCTTCACGCTGAGCGTGTTATGGACCGTGGTCTTGTCGACGCTTGGCGGCTACGGGCTGTATTGGGTCTGCCTGCGCCGGTCCAGTGCGACCCGTGTCGCCAGCGTGCTCTATCTCAGCCCGCCGATCACCCTGCTTTGGGCGTGGGCGATGTTCGATGAGCCGCTGTCGTGGCAGATGGCATTGGGGATGGCGATATCGGCGACAGGGATCTGGCTGGTGGTGCGCGCCGAGGCCCGGCAGGCCGAAACCGTCCCTTGCCGCTCGACCTCGGAGGCACCCTGCGGGTCCTATGGCTGTGACACGGAAAACGACTCAGTGCCCGCAACGGGTCGCCAGTCGTTCAAAGGCGTCAGGTAGTGAAGTTCGAATCGCCTCGACAGAAACGCCCATTTCCCCGCGCGGCGTTCGAACGTGTCGTGATACAGCCCGCTGACTTGTACCGGACCCTTTTCGATGTCATGGAAAAGGCAGTTCGCGGCGACCGTTCCTGTCGCGCTGTCGCCCATGATTTCGATCAATGGATTGGCCATCCAGTGGTGCATATGAGGCATCTGGCGCCAACTGTTCTCAGCCATGGCGAGAATCCCGTCAGGGCCCGTGGCGCTGCCGAAGCCCGGCAGATCAAGGCTGGCGTCGAGGTGCCAGATGTCCCGCAAGAGCACCACATCGATGCGGTCGAATGCGTTCGAGTAGGCGCTGATCAGTCGATCGATCGCGGCCCGGCTTTCCAGCGCGTCCAGTCGAGCGGTGAGGGTTTCGATGTTCATGATGTTCTCCTGCTTGAGGCTAATTGCCCTTCTTGGGTTCGCACAGGGTCTGATGCAACGTCAGATTTGCGACAAACCACCATCGACCATCAGCTCCACGCCGTTCACGTATCTGGCGTCGTCGGAGGCCAAAAACAGTGCCGCACTGGCGATTTCTTCAGGTTGCGCCATGTAGCCCAATGGCGTGATTTGCTCGACGTGTTGGCGCAGTGCCGCGATGTCGCTCTCGCTCATTTTCAATCCGTTGTCCATCAGCGGCGTGCGGGTGAAGCCAGGACTCAATACGTTCGCGCGGATTTTGCGGTCCTTGAGCTCATTGGCCCACGTGCGAGCAAACGATCTCACCGCCGCCTTTGAAGCGTTGTACAAGCTCAATCCTTCCATGCCGTTGCTGGAACAGATCGACGCGGTCAATACGATGGACGAAGCGTCTTTCATCAAGGGCAGAAGCGTTTGAACACTGAAAAAAACGCCTTTGACGTTCACGTCGAACATGGCGTAGTAAGCGGCCTCGCTGGTGTCTCCAAGCGGATTTTTCTCACAGATCCCGGCATTCGCAAACACGGCGTCCAGCCGATCCCCCCGCGCCTGGATGGTGGTCTTGAGCGCATCGAGATCCGCCTGAGACGAGACATCGGAAACCGCCGCGACAGCCTTGTCCCCCAGTCTGGCAACCGCCGCCTCCAGCGTGCCCGCTGACCGTCCCGTGATGTAGACGCGTTTGGCGCCCTCGATGATCAAGGCTTGAGCGATGGAGAAGCCGATCCCCGTGGACCCGCCGGTCACGACGGCAACCTGATTGCTGAATTTACCTGACATGCCTGACTCCTCAGTCGCTGATAAAGGGTGTCGCCTGAAACGACCTGCCCATGGTGAGTGTCATCGGAGCAGAGCGGCACTGACACGAATGAACAATTGGCGTGCAGTTTTGTAAGGCGAAAAACGATGAGTCATCCACCAAAATTGGCACCCACCGGCTTGGCGCGGGCGGGCGAAATGCCTGCTCGACAGAGCCTGCCTTTCACGCGTGAGTTTCCATACAGGATGCCTGCCATGTCTCAAATCGAAATCGAAGCCCCCGAGCCCCGGCGCTGGTTGATGTTCGCCATCTTGCTCGTGGGTGCATTTCTGCCGCCCCTGGATTTTTTTATCGTTAACGTTGCGCTGCCCTCGATACAGCAGGATCTGGGTACAGCGTCCTCTGCCGAGCAGCTTGTAATCTCTTCCTATGCGACGCTCTATGCCGTGACGCTGATTACAGGCGGGCGACTTGGCGATCTGTACGGTCGGGGGCGAATGTTCTTTCTGGGGCTGCTGGGTTTCGCCGCTGCGTCACTGATGTGCGGCCTGGCGGCTTCGCCCTGGACCCTCATCCTCGGACGCGCCCTGCAGGGCGTGACCGCCGCCGTGATGGCACCTCAGGCGCTCGCCTCGGTGCAGGCGATTTTTCCGGCGTCGGAAAGGCCATTGGCACTGAGTCTGTACGGGGCCGTGTTTGGACTGGCGTCGGTGATCGGCCAGGCGCTGGGCGGTGTTTTGATTGCGGTCGATGTGCTAGGGATGGGATGGCGCGCGATATTTCTGGTCAACCTGCCGATCGCATTGCTGGTCATTGCGTTCGGCATTCCTGTGCTGAAGGAAACCCGTGCCGTGCGCGCGAGCAAGCCGGACCTGGTGGGCACGGCGTTGTCGATGCTGACCCTGACCGCCCTGATCGTGCCTTTGATCGAAGGACGCGAAGCCGGATGGCCTTGGTGGGCGTGGCTCTCGCTCGCCGCCGCTCCCCTGCTGGCGCTGTTGTTCTGGCGATACGAGACTCGCCTGCACTTCGCCGGGGGGACACCCCTCCTCGACCCAGCGGCATTAAAAGCGCCTGGCCTGGGCCGAGCGTTACTGGTCGCTCTGTGCTTTTACGCAATCGGCGTGTTTTTCCTGCTGTTTTCGAGGTACATGCAGGGCGCGCTGCATATGACCGCACTGCAGGCGGGCCTGATCTTCCTGCCGTTCGGCGCCGGATTTCTCCTCGGTCCGCTGTCGGTCCCTCGGCTCAGGCGAGTTCTCGGAGAATACGTAAACCCGGTGGGCATGGGACTGGAGGTATCAGGATTCCTTTGCCTGGGTTGGCTCCTGTCAGCGACACCAGCCACCCTCGCCCCACCGCTCACATCCCTGACAGTCATCCTGTTCGTGATCGGATTGGGACAAGGGCTGGCCCTGCCGACATTGATGCGCATGGTGACGGGCCGGGTCGCGCCAGCCTATTCCGGAATGATCGCAGGCATCACCAGCGCAACGTTGCAAATCAGCACATCGCTGAGCGTTGCACTGATCGGCGGCGTTTTTTATACCTTGCTAGGTGAACAGCCAACGGCTGTCCGCATTACTCACGCGTTCACGGTCTCTGTTCTGTGCATCGCCGCGTGCCTTGCCGTGGGGGCTGCGCTGAGCCTGACACTCGCGCGGCAGCCAGCGCGGGTACCGGAGGCGTCGGCTGTTCGTTCGACCTGAGGCGCTTTAAGCTTCTACCCCTCGCCGATCATGCTGGAGGCAAGGTCGGCCAGCGCGCGTAGCCGGTCCATCTGGCGCATGTCCTGGTGATACCCCATCCAGATGTCCCGCCCTGGCGGTGGCTCGTCCTCATCCAGTAGTCGCAGACCTGAGACTGAGTCGCCGAGAACGCGAGGTAACACGGCAACCCCCAGTCCTCTCGCGCACATCTGCGCCTGAACCGTGCGGCTGCTGCTGGTGAAAACCGTGCGCGCCAGCGGAAAGCGCTGTTGCAGCCATTTCACGTCCGGGTAATGGGCCTGGGCGGCATTCATGAGAATCAGGCCCAGGCCCTCGCCGTCCGGCTGCGGCGCTCGGGCCTGCACAGCGGCGTAGAGGCCGTACGGCAGTGTCGTCAGCTTGCGGTGGACGATGTCGGGCTCGGTGAAGGGAACGATCCGGAAGGCAATGTCGGCATCCCGGCGGGCAAGGTCGAACAGCCGATGCCCGGCGATGACTTCCGGGACGATCAACGGGTACCGTTGCACCAGCTCGCTCAGCACGGGCGACAACACATGGCAGGCGAACCAGTCGGCCGAGGAGATACGCAGCATGCCTTCGGGTTGATCGCCATGGCCTGCCAGACGACGCTCGATGGCCAGGGCACTGTCCTCCATGTCCTGAGCCAGACCGAGTATCTTCTCGCCACTGTCTGTGAGTACCAGCCCTTGGGCAGTCCGCAGGAAAAAGGCTTGCCCACTGGTTTGTTCAAGCACCTGCAAGCGCCGCCCGACCGTCGGGTGGCTGACCCCCAACTGCCGGGCAGCGCCACCCAGCGAGCCATTGCGGGCGATCGCCAGAAAGATCCGCATGTCGCTCCAGTCCACCCCTCACCCCCTTACAAAAATGAACGATGAGGTTGCAACAATGGCAGTCCCGCAGCAATCCCCTGAGCCACATACTTTGAGCCATCAACAGCAGCGGGGGCTTCAAGATGAACATCGGCTTTATCGGAACAGGCAGCATGGGGCGCGCCATCATCCCCTTGCTTATCGCGGCCGGGCATAGTGTCTCGGCGTGGAATCGCAGTCGGGAGGCGCTGGGGGAGCTGGAAGACGTGCGCGTCCTCGCAAGCCCCGCCGCCGCGTTCCAGCAGGACGTCGTCATCAGCATGCTCGCCGACGATCACGCCGTCAGGACAGTGCTGTTGGCTTCCGCAAGCCTGGACGGTGCGAACAAAGGCTGTATCCACATTGTGATGTCGACGCTCTCTCCCCCGCTTATGAAAGAGTTGCAAGCCCTTCACCACGCCAATGGCATCTCGCTGATCGCGGCGCCGGTTTTCGGCGTGCCTGCGGTGGCGGCAAGGGGCGAACTGAACATCATGGCGGCCGGGTCGCCGGCGGCGATTGCGACGGTACAGCCTCTCTTCGACATGCTTGGAAAAAAGACCTGGCAGATGGGCGATGATCCGGTGCACGCAAGCATTGCCAAGATCGCCGGAAACATGATGATCACCCAGGCCATCCAGTCCTTGGGCGAAGCCAGCGCGCTGGCCGGACGTCACGGGCTGAGCCCGGCGACGTTCATTGACCTGATGACCCAGACCCTGTTTGCCTCGCCCAGTTACCAACGTTATGGACAGAACATCGTCACCGGTTCCTTCGAACCGGGCTTCGCATTGTCGTTGGGTCTCAAGGACATCAACCTGGCCATCGACGCCGCCCACCGCGTGAACCTGGCATTGCCCGCAGCCTATACGGTGCAGGCAAACATGACGGCGGCTGTCGCCCGAGGGCTTGGACACAAGGACTGGTCGATTTTCGCCACCCAGACCATTAACCGCTCAGTTGAAGGTCCGGACGATCCTTGGCGATCTGCGCCTGTGAAGCGCTCGCGCCGAGGCCAATTCTGGATCACCGGGCCGCAGATAACCCGGGACGGCAAGCGCTTCCAGAAAGGGCCGATGTATGTGGCCTGGGAAGCACCTGAACACATCACCCAGCCCTACCCCATCGTTCTGGTCCATGGCGGTACGCTACAAGGCACCGAATGGCTGGACACGCCCGACGGTCGTCCGGGGTGGGCCCAGCGGTTCGTCGAAGCGGGCTTCACGGTCTTTCGAGTGGACAGGCCCGGGCACGGTCGCTCGCCCTATCACCCCGACATCATGGGGCTCATGAGTCCGCCGTTCTCCTACGAGCGTGCCCGCGAGGTCTACTTTCCGGAGGGTGGCGGTGAAACCCAATGGCCGTTCGCAGCGGATGACGAAGCTGCTTTTGATGCCTTCATCGCTGCCTACGGCCCGATGCCGGCTGACCTGGCGGCTTCACAGACCCTGGACGTGGACCGCCTGGCCCAACTGCTGGACAGGATCGGCAAAGCCATTATCGTGACTCACTCCGCTTCGGGCCCCGATGGCTGGCTGATCGCCGATCGCCGACCCGATCGGGTCGCTGCCATCGTGGCGGTGGAGCCCATGGGTCCAGTCTTTGGTCATACGCCGGGCATAGGTAGCCTGGACTGGGGCCTGACGACCGCGCCGATCCGGTTCGACCCGCCTCGCCAAACACCCGAAGAGGTCCGCGCAGCCGATCCGTCGGCGCTGAAAATCCCCGGACTGCAAGGCGTTCCAGTGGCGCTGTTGACGGGAGAAACATCGGTGTTCGCCTCGTTCGCGTCGAGCATCGTCCCTTTTCTTCAGCACGCGGGCGCCCGGGTTGAACATCTGGATCTGCCGGCGCTGGGCATCCACGGGAACGGGCACGGATTGATCTATGAACGCAACTCGGATGAGGTCTTCGAGGTGGTCAGGCAGTGGCTGGCTCGGCGCTGTCCTGTTTGATAACCCTCCACCCCTTCGATACTCACCACCTCCATCGCCCTACCCCACGGGACCATCAGGCAGATTCACCGAACTAAGGTTGTGCCACTCTACTCGTAACGTCTGGACACACAAAAAGACGAGAGGAGCACAGTATGAGGTTGATTCACGGCACATCTCACTTTCGACCTTACACTTCGGCGTCGGGCGGCTGGGGATCTGCCCATTCGGTGCTGAATATTCTATGGCGTGAGCAGGCCGTCATCAAAGGCACTGTCGCTCTGACCAAACAGAACAAGCCTAAAGGCTTTGCCTGCGTCAGCTGTGCATGGGCCAAGCCTGGCGATCCCCATGCTCTGGAGTTTTGTGAAAACGGCGCCAAAGCCACGGCGTGGGAGCTGACGTCGTTACGCAGCGGCCCTGATTTTTTCCAGGCGCACTCGTTAACCGAACTGCGAGGCTGGACGGACTACGACCTGGAGCAGCATGGCCGTCTCACCCATCCAATGCGTTACGACGCGCAAACTGATCGCTATGTGACGACGACATGGGAGGAGGCAATTGACGCGATCAGCACCCAGCTTCGCGCGCTGAGCCCGGACGAAGTTGTGTTCTACGCCTCAGGGCGAGCGTCGCTGGAAACCTCTTTTGCGTACCAGCTGTTTGCGCGCGCCTATGGCACGAACAACCTTCCGGACAGCTCCAACATGTGCCACGAAAGCACTTCTGTAGGCTTGCAGGAAAGCATTGGAGTACCGGTTGGTACGGTAACGCTGGCAGATTTCGAGCACACCGACTGCATCTTTTTCTTCGGGCAAAACGTCGGCAGCAATAGCCCGCGTATGCTCCATCCGCTTCAAGAGGCGCGTAAGCGCAAGGTTCCCATCATTACTTTCAACCCCATCCGGGAACGTGGGTTGGAGCGTTTTGTAAATCCCCAGTCGCCTGTCGAAATGCTCGGTCCAAAATCGACAGCCATCAGCACGCAGTATCACCAAGTGGCCATTGGTGGCGATACCGCTGCTGTCATCGGCGTCGCCAAGGCGCTCCTCGAAATGGAAGAACGGGCGCAAAGCAAAGGCGAACCCCCTGTTCTGGACCATGATTTCCTTGCGCAGCACACCGACGGCCTCGCCCACTTTATTGAACAAGTGCGAGGTTATGGCTGGGGTGAACTGGAGCACCGATCGGGCCTGACCCGCAGCGCGATGGAGGCCACAGCCACCGTTTATGCGCGCAGCGAGAAAGTGATGATCGTCTACGGCATGGGAATGACTCAGCACCGACACGGGGTTGCTAACGTGCAGATGCTGGTCAATTTACTGCTGTTGCGCGGCAATATCGGTAAGCCGGGAGCGGGGATCTGCCCCGTGAGAGGTCACTCGAACGTTCAAGGCCAGCGGACCGTCGGGATTACCGAAGACCCTGCAAAAGTTCCCAAGGAGAAGATCGAGTCTCTGTTTGGTTTCAAGGTCCCCGAACGCAAAGGCCTGACCACCGTCGATGCCTGCGAGGGGATTCTGGACGGGCGTGTGAAGGGTTTTATCGGGCTGGGAGGTAACTTTCTGCGTGCAGTCCCTGATACCAGTCGAATGGAGCCCGCCTGGGCGAGGCTTCGCCTTAGCGTACAGATCGCTACCAAACTCAATCGCACGCACTTGGTGCCTGGCGAACACACTTGGCTGCTGCCCTGTCTGGGAAGAATCGAGGTAGACCGGCAGCTCGGCGTCGAACAGGCATACACCACCGAGGACAGCACCGGCTGCATTCGCGGGTGGCGTGGTAACGCGGAACCCGCCAGTGAGCAGTTGCGCTCGGAATCGGCAATCATCGCGGAGCTGGCACAGGCTACGCTTGGTGACTCCGTCGCCGTCCCGTGGCTGCATTGGAGAAACGATTACGCCCTCATCCGCCAAGCCATCAGCGAAATCTACCCCGAAATCTTCCATGATTTTGAGACACGTATGTGGGAACCCGGTGGTTTCCATCGACCTTTGGGCGCGGCGCAGCGTCGATGGGCTACACCATCGGGTAAAGCCCGGTTCATCACGCCAGAAACCCTCGATGAGGACGATGATGTCCCGACCGGCGAGGCGCGCCGGGACGTCCTGCAACTGATGACGCTGCGCAGCAACGACCAGTTCAACACGACAGTCTACGGTTACGATGACCGATTCAGAGGGGTCAAGGGCACACGAAAAGTGGTGTTCCTGAATCGCAACGATATCGTGCGACTGGGCTTCGCGCCGGGTGACTGGATTCGCGTGCGCACCGCCCTCGAAACAGATGTCCGCCGCGAAGTAGGCCCTTTTCAGATCATCGCCTACGACATCCCGGAGGGATGCGCTGCCTCTTACTACCCTGAATCCAACGCGCTCATTCCTCTGTGGCATCACGCTAAGCGGAGCAAGGTTCCGGCTGCGAAATCAGTACCCGTTCTTCTGATTCATGCGCAGCCAGATGCCAGCGACCTCGCCAATGCCGTGCCCGAATCAGACCAGATTTTGTAAGGGGTCATCGAACAGAGGACACTTTATGGAGAATGTTGAATGGGGGCTGATGGCGGCGCGGATCCAGTTCGCCGTGACCATCAGCTTTCATATAGTGCTTGCGGCGTTCAGCATCGGTCTGGCGAATTTCCTGCTGGTTCTGGAAGCGCGGTGGTTGTATCGCAAGGAGCCGGTGGATCTGGATATCTACCGGTACTGGCTGAAAATATTCGCGCTCAACGTCGCCATCGGTACTGCCTCAGGCCTGATGCTCGAATATCAATTTGGTCTGAACTGGGCGCGGCTCTCTACCCAGGCAGGAGAAATTCTCGGGCCGCTGATGTTTTACGAGGTGATGGCTGCATTTTTTCTGGAGGCGGGCTTCCTCGGGATCATGCTGTTCGGCACGAACAAGGTGGGACCAAAGCTGCATTTCTTCGCCACCTGCGCAGTGGCCGTCGGCTCCATCATCAGTGCATTCTGGATTTTGTCGGCCAACTCATGGATGCACACGCCCCGCGGGTTCGGCATTGGCGCAGAGGGTCGGCTTGTCGCGCACGATTGGTGGGCGATTATCTTCAATCCCTCTTTTCCCTATCGCTTCGGCCATATGATGCTGGCGACTTTCCTGGCTACGGCGATGCTCATCGCCGGGGCCAGTGCGTGGCAGCTTTTGCGCAATTCATCCAACCGCCACGCCAGGGTGCAGTTCTCCATGGCTCTATGGACCATTGCTGTACTGGCCCCCGTCCAAATTGTCGCAGGCGATCTACAAGGCGAAAACACGCTGAGGTATCAGCCCCAAAAAGTCGCTGCAATGGAGGGAGCGTGGACGCGCCCTCCGCCTGGGACTGGTGAACCCCTGCGTTTATTTGCATTGCCCGATATGGCCGAGCGGCAAAATCATTTCGAGCTGGCGATTCCGCACGTTGCATCGCTCTATCTGCGTCACGACCTGAGCAGCTCGATCAAACCGCTGACTGAATTCGCGGCTCAGGACATCCCTCCTGTTGCGATCGTTTTCTGGGCTTTTCGACTGATGGTCGGCTTGGGATTACTGATGTTGGTGCTCGGGATCGCCAGCCTCGTATTGCGTTATCGACGACGCCTGTACACCACGCGCTGGATGCAGCGCTGCTGCTTGCTCATGGCTCCGGCCGGCTTTATGGCCATGATCAGTGGTTGGGTGGTGACCGAAGTCGGCCGACAGCCCTTTACGGTGTACGGCGTGCTGCGCACGGCTGACAGTGCATCAACCGTCTCAAGCGAACAGGTCGTCGGCTCTACGTTCGTGATTCTGTTTTTTTACCTGCTGGTGTTCGGTATCGGATTGTGGGTATTGCTGCGTATCTTGCGTCAACCCGCCAAGCGAGCCGAGCAAGGACCGCAGCCGACGCTTCCGGACGAAATCAGAGGACCATGAGGTGCAGCTATGCTGGACGGTGACGTGATCGTTTTGCTTTCTGCGGCTGCTCTCGCATTTTCCGTGCTTAGCTACGTCCTGCTCGACGGCACCGATCTGGGCGTGGGTATGCTCATGGGGTTGACCCGGAGCGCCAGGCAAAGACGCGCCATGGCGGTGTCTATCCTGCCGATCTGGGATGCGAACGAAACCTGGCTTGTCCTCGGAGGCGGAGGGCTGTTAGCGCTGTTTCCGCTGGCGTATGCGATTTTATTACCGGCGCTGTACGTCCCTTTCATCGCGATGTTCCTTGCACTGCTTGTCCGTGCGATGGCATTGGAGTTTCGCGACTCCACGGACAACTCAACTATTAAGCGAGGCATCGATGCGCTTCACCTGTGCGGGTCATTAATCGCCACGGGCTGCCAAGGCGCAGCTCTGGGCACGCTGGTGCAAGGCATTTCCAGCCAGAACGGGCAATTCACCGGAACAGGCTGGGAATGGATCAGCCCTTTCGCGTTGTACTGCGCGGGCGGACTGGTGGTGGGCTACGCGTGGCTCGGAGCATGTTGGCTGTATTGGCGAAGCGAAGCTGAGTTGCAGCAAACATCGCGCTGGCAAGCGCAACTCCTCTCCTTGGCGACCCTTGTGCTGATGACCATTCTGCTCGCCTGGACGGCCTCTTTGAACCCAGACTATGCGCAGCGACTCTCCACTCCTTTGGTTATGTATCCAGCTGCCGGGATAGCCCTCACCGTCTTTATCACTTTTTGGGCCAGCTTCCGAAGTCGCTTCGACGTGCTCCCGCTCATCTGCGCGCTCAGCGTGTTCGTCCTGGCATTCGCGCTGATCGTCGTCACGATTTTTCCACTCATCGTCCCGCCTGATCTCAGTATCCACGCTGCCGCCTCAAGCGAGACGAGCCAAAGCTTTATGTTGGTCGGATTCGCCCTGCTCATGCCGGTGACCTTCGTCTACAACACGTTTGGCTTTCGGGTCTTCAGGGGAAAGATTCATTCGCCAAAGGCTCGGATGCCGGAATAAACCCGGCCTTAACGTTTTGTGTTTTAGCCAGGATCGTGGGGGATTTCGCGGGTTCTCCATACCGTTGAACTAACGCGCCGTTTTAACGATCACTTTTAACGCGCTGTCAGCGCGAAGCTCATGCGCAAGCCTATCGGGTTTGCGTTATGAGCCTGGGTCGTTGAATGACAAGGAGCCACCGTGACCGACACTACTTACTCACCCTCACCCTCACCCGCCTACCGACACCTTCCTGGCCCGCTACACGCCATCCTGCTAGCGGGAACAGTGCCGCTTTTTCTTGGCGGACTGCTGAGTGATATCGCCTACTACCAAACGTACCTCATTCAGTGGAGCAACTTTGCGTCCTGGCTCATTGCAGGGGGGATGCTCTTCTGCGGTCTGGCGTTGTTGTTCGCGCTGGTCAATCTGATCCGGGCAGAACAGAAGTCCGGTCGACCGGTGCTGTATTTCCTGCTTCTGCTGATTACGTGGGGATTGGGGCTGGTCAACTCTTTTGAACATGCCAAGGATGCCTGGGCGGTCATGCCTTCCGGGCTGATTCTGTCAGTCGTCGTGACTGTATTAAGCGTTGTGTCGGCGTGGACCGGGCTCACAAACTTACGCTCGGGGGGCGCGCAATGAGACATTTCTACGTACTGTCAGCATTAAGCATGGCGCTACTGCTGAGTGCCTGTGGCGGGGAAAAAAACAGCCCCCAGGCACACGGCCCAGACCCAAAGCTGCCCGAAGCTGAGCGCGGGTTGCTGCCGAGCATGAAGATCGCGGAACCAACGGCCTGGGGTGATCAAAAACTCAAGGTGCCAGAAGGCTACAGTGTCGCTGCGATCGCAACTGACTTGCTCGTCCCTCGTCAGACACTGGTCCTGCCCAATGGAGACATTCTGGTAGCAGAGGGCAAAGGCGGCACAGATGCGCCGAAGCTCAAGCCCAAAGACGTCATCGCCAGCTATATCAAGGCGCAGGGCAATACCAAGGTCAAAGGCGGTAACCGTCTGACCTTACTGCGGGATGCCGATGGCGACGGCAAATACGAGTTGAAAACCGTGTTCGCTGAAAACCTCAATGCTCCGTACGGTTTGGCATTCGCCAATGGCAAAATTTATGTGGCCAATCAGGACGCGCTGGTGCGCTTCGATTATACCGATGGCCAGACCAAAGCCAGCGGCACGCCAGTGACGGTCACCGAACTGCCTTCGAAGATCAATCACCACTGGACCAAATCGCTCACGGTCAGCCCAGACGGCAACACGCTGTATGTCGGTATCGGCTCGAACAGCAACGTCACCGAACGCGGCATGGAAGTCGAACTGGATCGCGCGCAGATTTGGCAGATCGACGCCCGGACCGGAGCCCACAAGCCCTTCGCCACTGGCGTGCGCAACCCGACCTCACTCAGAATCCAGCCGGGAAGCGGCCAGCTCTGGGCCGTGGCTAATGAACGAGATGAGTTGGGGCCGGACCTGGTTCCCGATTACCTGACCTCCATCCGCGAAGGCGGGTTCTATGGTTGGCCGTATAGCTATTGGGGCCAAAACGTCGATACCCGTGCCCAGCCGCAGGATCCGCAAAAGGTAGCCTCGGCGATCAAACCGGATTACAGCCTGGGTTCTCATGTCGCAGCCCTTGGCCTCGATTTCTCAATTCCGGCTCTTGGTGGCAAGTTCGGTGAAGGGGTATTCGTCGGTGAGCACGGCAGCTGGAACCGTGATAATCCAGTCGGCTACAAGGTCGTATTTGTGCCATTCAGCAACGGCCGTCCAGCTGGCGAACCTGTCGATTTTGCGACAGGCTTCCGAGGTGATGATGGTAAAACCCGTGGCCGGCCGGTGGGTGTCACGGTGGATCCTCGAGGCGCCCTGATCATTGCCGATGACCTCTCAAACACGGTTTGGCGGGTATCACGCAATAAATGATTGCACTGCGCACCGGTGCTAAGGCTCCGGTGCGGCTCAGTGATACATAGAGACCGCTCAGAAACCTCTGACTTTCAGAAACACCACCATCCCAGCCATGCCACTGCCCATCAATACAGTCATAACCCCACGCTTGTATTTGAACAGCGCGATGGCGGCGGCCAATGCAATGATCACGCAGGCCCAGTCAGCGCTTCCCGCCATGCCGGCTGGCCAGAACACGTGATACGCAAAAAACAGCGCAAGGTTCAGGATGACGCCGACAACAGCGGCTGTAATCCCGGTGAGTGGAGCCGTAAACCGGACAGCGTTCTGGGTGGATTCCACCAGCGGCCCGCCGGCCAGAATGAACAGGAAAGACGGCAAAAACGTAAACCAGGTCACCAGCGATGCTGCGACCGCGCCAGCCAGAAACGCGTCATTCGGGCCGAAGACCTGCAGTACGTACGCACCGATAAACCCGACGAAAGCCACCACCATGATCAGCGGCCCAGGCGTTGACTCGCCCAAGGCAAGGCCATCGATCATTTGTGTGGGTGTGAGCCATCCGTAGTGACTGACCGCGCCTTGGTACACATACGGCAGAACGGCGTAGGCGCCTCCGAACGTCAACAGCGCGGCCTTGGTGAAGAACCAGCCCATTTGCGTCAGCGTGGCATCCCAGCCCAACAGCAGCGTCAGCAACCCCATTGGCAGCAGCCACAACGTCATACCGACTGCGGCGATCACGGCAAGCTTCGACCAACTGAACCGGGCATGCTCGGGTGAAGGCGTGTCGTCGTCGATCAGGGCGGGGCCATGGGATTTTTTCACGGCGTGATGGCTTGCGTTGTCGAACGTGCCAGGCGCAAACCTTCCTCCCAGATAGCCGATCACGGCGGCCCCCAGCACGATCAGGGGAAACGGAACGTTGAATGCAAAGATGGCGACAAACGATGCCGCAGCAATTCCCCACAGCCCGGTGTTTTTGAGCGTTCGCGATCCAATACGGTGGGCCGCCTGAACGACGATCGCGGTCACGGCGGGTTTGATCCCGTAAAGAATACCGGCTACCCACGGAACCTCACCAAACGCGATGTACATCCAGGACAGGGCGATCAATACGAAGAGTGAGGGCAACACGAAGAGCGCTCCCGCAATCACGCCCCCTCGGGTGCGATGCATCAGCCATCCAATGTACGTCGCCAGTTGCTGTGCTTCCGGACCGGGAAGCAGCATGCAGTAGTTAAGCGCGTGCAAGAACCGCCGCTCGGAGATCCAGTGACGACGTTCCACCAATTCCTGGTGCATGATCGAGATCTGACCCGCCGGGCCACCGAAACTGATGAAACCCAGCTTGAGCCAGAACCAGAAGGCCTCGCGAAAGCTTATTTCTTTGGGAGCGGCAACGTCCGCTTCGTCCTCGGTCCACTCATTCATGGGCGGCTTCTTTTGTGGCGTCTGCGCTTATGAGCCAGTCAGGGAGGGGGTCGGTTGAACCCTGCGAGCCAGGAAGCGTCATTACTGTACGATCCATTTGTTCATGTCGCCATCACCACCCCAATCCAGAGGCAGTCACGATATAGCGCTTGCAGACGTTTGCAAGGTGCGCTTCCCGGGTCAGCTGATCGGGTCTGAACTCAGGGAGCAATCGCGTTTCAGTGAGGGTACACACTCAAATCGGCGACGCCTTCCACCGTGGCAGAATGTGTCGCAACCGACCCTCCGCCACGTTCTTAGCGACAATCCTCTCGAGTAATGACGTCATCCTGAGATTCAGATATCGCGTCACTCTCCACTCTCGCTAGTTGATCATTATTGATTCTCTAGTTGATCCAGAGAGAGGCTGTCATATCCGCCATAACGTCGGATAAATCGTTACGAAACAGGAGGCATCGACCAGCGGTGTACGCGATCACCAACTTTGCCGTCAAACTGGTGTGAAACTTGCGAAGGATAACGCTTTATTGCTGAGTGTTAAGCTTAGTGATTCGCGAACAGGAGCAGCGATGCCAACACAACAAGAAAAGAACTTTGACTACTGGTGGAATACTTCCGGGCCGTGGGTTGAAGAGCCTAATGTCCGCAGAAGCGGGACCAGCGGCGTCCAGCGCGTCATGAATGACGGGCAACTGGTGTACGTAAAGCGCCAGACAGGACACCTGTCACGTAGCCTCCGCTATCCCTTCGGGCGGCCCACCGTTATGCGCGAAGGCAGAGCACTGTCGAAGTTATTGCAACTTGGTGTCGCAGCGCCCGCCCCTATTTTTTATGGCGCGCAGAAAGTGGATGGCATTTGGCGAGGAATTCTGGTGACCCAGGATCTAGGCGGCTTTCAAGACCTGGACACGTGGTATTCGGAGGGTGGCCGGACCCGACTCACCGAAGACGAGCACCTGAAAATCCTGGATCAATTGGCCCAGCTTTTATCCCGCATGCATCTGGCCCGCTGGCAACATGGCTGCATGCGTTCGAAGCATATCTTCATCCGGATCAGGAGCGGCGAGGCTGGTCATGAATTCGACCTGGCGCTGCTGGACCTCGAAAAGTCCCACGGGCGACTCACAGCCCTTGGCGCTGCGCGGCACGACATTCCCCAACTCAGGCGCCACTCTTTCTGGAGCGAGTCGGAGTGGCAGGCGCTCATGGCGCGCTATGAGTCGAGTCTGGGTAAAACTATTGCCCGGCCTACCCGGCAGAGTCGTTTGGCCCATACAAACCAGCATCCGGCAGAGCGAAACGTATAGACCGGCGGAGACGTAAGCCGAGCGTCTCTCGCAGATGCGGCCGGGAAGACGATATAAACCGAAAATCCTGACCCTTTACTCAACGTTTACCGAGTCTGGACGTTCGTTTACACGGAATGGGTGTTTCATAGATCCATGGCGAACCCAAACACATCGCCTGAGGAGACACCATGTTTTCGAAGATGACCCAAGCCTTGATCCTGTCCGGTTGCCTGGTCGCTGCGGGTGCAGCATCCGCCGGTGAACGCAACGTGATAGTGCCCGTCATCGCCGGGGCCGCCGTGGGTGCCGTATTGGCCACCGCGATCAGCAATTCGGGCCATGATCATTACCGCCCTCAGTACCCGCAATACCGGCCGCAGCCGCGTTATCAACCGCAGTATCAGTACCAGCCGGTAGCGTATGTGCCGGTGGCCACGAGGGTTGAATACCGCCGCTTCGCCCCGCCACCGCCTCACGGCTATTACCACGGCGGCTATGATCGCCGAGGCTGGGACAACCGAGGCTACGATCGAGGTTACGACCATGGCCGTGGCGACGGTCGCTGGTAAGTCGCTTTGGACAAAAAGGCCGCTGTCATCACTGACGGCGGCCTTTTGCATAGGGTCGGTCTACCCTGACTGTGCAACGAGGTTGCAGCGCCAAGCTGCGCCCGCACTCGACGCTGACGCTCAGGGGGTCTTCATGCACCGACTTTGGCAACGTTATCTGGTGTTACTCGATAACGATCTCAGTCCCAAAATTTTCGACAACTTCAAAAATATGGTGCTGTGCGCCCTGTTGCTTGCGGCGGGCACGGATGCGTTACGCAAAGGTCACCCACTGTTCATGAGTCCCGTGGACTCGAGTACCACCGGCTGGGGCTTGATCGCGATCGCGGCGATCCTGATGGTGCTGAACCTCAGCGACGGCATTCGCCGGTTGGCCCGTCTGCGCTACCACATCGTCTGGCAGCTCATGATCGTCGTGGTGTACGTGTTGATTTCGGAGCGCGTGGTGGAATTGGTCTGGAACTACCGGGCCGAGTAACACAGCGCTGACCGAGGCGTCAGATCACACGAACGAACCGGCGTTCGGCGGACGCCGTGTTGTGGTTCAAGGCGGGCTCAGGCAGGAACCCGCAGCGCTCCAGGACTCTTCTTGAACCCGCATTCTGCGGGAACACGTACGCCACCAGGTGCGTCAGCGCCCAGCGCGTCTGTGCCTGCTCGATCAGATGCTCCAGCGCGTGAGTCGCCAACCCTTGGCCACAGGCGCTTTGTGCGATCCGATAACCGACCTCTGCAAAGCCCGCAGTTGTGTCGATGCCTTTCAAGTTGGCGCGGCCGACGATTCTTCCGGCTGCGTCCTCGATCACGAAGGGATGCCAGACACCTCGCGCAAAATCGGACAGATACCCGTCGATATGCTCAGTCACGCCTTCAACTGAGTAGAACGAAGGCGCACGGGCATCGATATGGGACTCGAACCACGCGCGGTTCTGCGCTTCGAATACCAGCAGTGCTTCGATATCGGTACGGCGCAGCTCGCGAACACTGAATGACTCCCTCAAACCCCTCTCCTTGTTTCATAGGTCCATCCTCATCAGCGCCTTGAGGTGCTCGACCTCTCAGCCACTCAACCGCACGCCCGAATTCAAGAAAGGACCTCTCATGGGCCTGTCTTTACGACCGGATCGATGACCTGAGTGACCAGATGGTCAAGTCCCTCGACGTGCCAATTGATCCAGAGACGCGCACGGGGATCGTTTTCGTCCGGCTCGATCGCCATCCAGTTCCTTGCAGGA
>Ga0308163_10000901_pt1 | contig 39509 bp, 36 predicted proteins | sample PhyTR1_FD_201037 | JGI IMG/M metagenome (GOLD analysis project Ga0308163, IMG submission 201037) | Phyllosphere microbial communities from UC Gill Tract Community Farm, Albany, California, United States - DLSLT.R1 | ecosystem: Host-associated > Plants > Phyllosphere > Unclassified | place: USA... | reverse complement strand
ACCTCGGCCATTTTGTTCTTGTTCGCCAGCGAGGCGTCGATCCACTTGCTCGCCTCGAGGATGGCGGCCATCATCGCGCGGCAGGTGTTCGGATTCTTCTTCGCGAACTCCAAAGTGGACCCGAGCACCTTCTCCGGGTGGTCCTTCCAGATGTCCTGGGTGGTGGTGGCGGTGATGCCGATACCGTCCATGATCGCGCGGTGGCCCCATGGCTCGCCCACGCAGAAGCCGTCCATGTTACCGACCCGCATATTGGCCACCATCTGCGGCGGCGGCACGGTGATCACCTTGGCGTCCTTCATCGGATTGATGCCGTTGGCGGCCAGCCAGTAGTACAACCACATGGCGTGGGTGCCGGTCGGGAAGGTCTGGGCGAAGGTGTATTCGCGCTTGTCCGCGTTCATCAGCTTTGCCAGCGAAGCGCCATCGACGGCGCCCTTGTCGGCCAGCTTCTTCGACAGCGTGATCGCCTGGCCGTTGTTATTGAGGCCCATGAGCACCGCCATGTCCTTCTTCTGGCCGCCGATGCCCATCTGGACACCATAAAGCAGGCCATACAGCACATGGGCCGCGTCCAGATCACCGTTGGCCAGCTTGTCACGCACACCGGCCCACGAGGCCTCTTTACTGAGCACGAATTTGACGCCGTACTTCTTGTCGAAGCCCAGCACCGAGGCCATGACCACCGACGCGCAATCGGTCAGTGGAATAAAGCCGATCTTGATTTCTTCCTTCTCCGGCTTGTCCGAACCCGCCGCCCACACGCCACCCGTCGATAAACCCAACATACTTCCTCCCGCTACTAAACCCGCACCATGAATCACTTTTTGAATTGCCGTCCTGCGTGAAACATTAACGTCGCTGGCGGCCGGTGGCAAGGCGGAATCTGCTGGAAGCTTCTTATCGTTCATGACTATCCCTCTGTAGACAGTAAAACCGTTCGGACAAAAAAAAACGCCTACCCCGCATGAACGCATTCATGTTCGGTAGACGTCATTGTCTGGTGTGCCCCACCGCCGTTGGCAGGGCTCATCGGCGCATCATTGCGCTTGCTTACAGACTATGCAATGTCCGTGCCAGCAGTGCGCACAGAGGGAGGAGGAGAAAGCGCTATCGGCCGGCGCACCGCCAAATGGCTGACGCGCGGCGGGAAAAGCGCATCGGCGGTGCGCCTCGCATCATTTTGGACGGGGGACAAAAAATAAAGTATTAACCCAGAAGGTCTTCGACGTCGAGGATGCGCTGGGCGACCTCGGACAACTTGAGGTTTTTGCTCATCGCCATACCACGCAGCTTCTGGTAGGCCTGCTCCTCGGTGAAGCGCTGGCGCTCCATCAGCAGGCCCTTGGCGCGCTCGATCACTTTGCGCTCGGCCAGCTTGCTCTTGGTGTCGGACAGCTCGTCGAGCAGCTTCTGCTCGCGTTTAAAGCGCGCCAGCGCCACCTGCAGCACCGGTTTGATGCGCTCGCCCTGCAGGCCGGCCACGATATAGGCCGACACGCCGGCCGCCATGGCAGCCTCCATGCTCTCGGTGTCTTCGCTCTCGGTGAACATGACGATGGGGCGGCGTTCGTCGCGCGTGGCGATGACGATGTGTTCAAGGACGTCGCGCGCGTCCGATTCGGCATCGACGATGATCATATCGGGCTGGAGCTGGGCGATCCGCTCGGGCAGATACATATCGGGCGGCAGCGAGGCGACGATGTCGTAGCCCGCTTCCAGCAGGCCGATACGCAGCACCCTGGCCCGTTCGACCTGGGCGCGCAACGACTCATCATCCTCGTCGCCGGCGTGGATGATGGCGTTGACAACCACGATGCGCAAATGCCGCATGGTCATAACAAACCGATAATTTTGATGTGCATGGGCAGATTCTAAGGCACAAAGCCCGAATCCTGCCAGTCCTCAGTTTTTAAACCCGCCAGCTTTTTGCGATGCGCACGCGTCGCCACCAAGGGGTCGGACCCCGTTCGGGGGTCCGACCCCGCATGGGGGTGCGGGTTAAAGAAGAGGTTAGCGTTGCATGCCCCAGCGCTTGACGGTGACGCTTTCGAGTGGCCGGAATACGACGTTTTCCACCAGCAGTCCGATGAGGATCACGGCCGCCAGTCCGGCGAACACCTTGTCGGTGTAGAGCTCATTGCGGTTCTGGAAAATGTACCATCCCAGCCCGCCCTGCCCGCCGGTGGTGCCGAACACCAGCTCGGCGGCGATCAGGGTGCGCCAGGCAAATGCCCAGCCAATCTTAAGTCCCGACAGGATGGACGGCAGCGCGGCCGGCACCAAAATGTGCAGCACCAGACGCAGGCCGCTCAAGCCGTAATTGCGGCCGGCCATGCGCAGCGTTTCGGGCACGCTCTGGAAACCGCCGTAAGCGCCCAGCGCCAGCGGCCACAGAACCGCGTGCACGATGACAAAGATCAGGCTCCCCTTGCCCAGGCCGAACCACAGCAGCGCCAAGGGCAGCAGCGCGATCGCCGGCAGCGGGTTGAACATCGACGTCAAGGTCTCCAGCAGGTCGCGGCCGATCCGGGTGGACGCGGCCAGCGCCGTCAACACGAAAGCGGCGACGATGCCGGCGGCATAGCCTTGCAGCAGAACGGCCAGTGAGATGCGCACGCGGTCGAGCAGCTCACCGCTGGCGACGCCGCTGGCAAAGGCTTGCGCCGTCTGCACAAACCCGGGCAGCAGCAGATCGTTGTTCTGCCAACGGGCAAGGCCTTCCCACACCACCGCCAGCACAACCAAAATAAAGATCTTACGCAGCCATGCCTGCTCCCATGCGCGCCGGGCGAGTGGCAGCGGGATATCGACGGCGCGCGGGGCGGCCGTGTTGGTGACGTGGACGTATTCCTGACGCACAGGCGGATCGAGAACAAGGCTCATGACACGCGGCTCCGTTCAATGTGGGCGCCTGCTGCGGCGGGCGCGGCGTCCACCGCCGCTGCGGAATGGCCCTGCGCGGGATCACCGAACAGCAGACCGTGGATGCGCTGCGTGGCGGCCTGGAAGTCGGCGCCGCCGGCGCTGTCCAGGCCAAACTGGTGGCTGTTCAACTCCGCCCTGACCTGCCCCGGGTGCGGCGACAGCAACAGGATGCGATTACCCACCACCAGCGCCTCCTCGATCGAATGGGTAACGAACAGCAGCGTGAAACGCAGCTCCTCCCACAGCCGTCCCAGCTCCTCCTGCATATTGCGGCGCGTAAGCGCGTCCAGCGCGGCAAAGGGTTCGTCCATCAGCAGGATCTCCGGCTGCATGGCCAGCGCGCGCGCGATCGCCACGCGCTGCTTCATGCCGCCCGACAGTGTGTGCGGGTGGGCGTTCTCGAATCCGCCCAGCCCCACCTTGGCGATCCAGTGCATCGCACGCTCTTCGGCGTGATGGCGATTCAGGCGCTTGGTCATCAGCAGAGGGAACATGACGTTCTCTTTCACCGTCTTCCATGGCGGCAGCTGGTCAAATTCCTGGAACACGACGATGCGGTCCGGCCCCGGCCCGTCGATCCGCCTGCCATCGATGCTGATGCCGCCGGCAGCGGGTTTGATGAACCCGGCCGCCGCCTTCAGCAACGAGGACTTGCCGCAGCCCGAAGGCCCCAGCAGCACAAACCGGTCGCCGCGATAAACGTTGAAGCTGACGTCATGCGTGGCGCGCGTGGCACCGTATTCCAGACTGACGCCATCGGCGACGAGCAGCGGCGCGACGCCGGTGTGGGGACGAACAACCTGGAAGGCCATGCTATCACCCGCCTTTCGTGATGACCGGATCGTCGAAGAAGTAGTCGCGCCAGCTGGCCGGCTTCTTCTTGATCGCGCCCACGCGGTGCAGGAACTGCGCCAGGCCCAAAGTATTCTGCGGTTCGACGCTGAAGCGCACTTCCGGGTTCTTGAAAATCTTCAGCAGCAAATCGCGATCGACCTTGCTCTTCGAGACGCGGATATAGGCATCGGCCGCGCCTTCCGGATTGGCGCTCGCGTATCGCGCCGCCTCGGCCAACGCGCCGGTGAAGGCGCGATAGGTCTTCGGATTCTCAGTACGGAATTTCTCGGTCGCGTACAACACGGTTGCAGAACTCGGGCCGCCCAGCACATCGTAGGAATTGAGGATAATGTGCGCGTTCGGATTGCCGGCCAGTTCCTGATCCTGATACGGCGGATTGCCGAAGTGGCCGTTGATCTCCGTGCCACCGGCGATGACGGCGGCCGCCGCATCCGGATGCGGCAGGGTCTGGGTAAATTTATCGAGCCGCGCGAATTCCTTGTCGCCCCACTGCTTGGCCGCGGCGTACTGCAGGATGCGCGCCTGCACCGACACCGTCACCGCCGGCAGGCCGATACGATCCTTCTCGGTCAGGTCTGCGATCGTCTTCACTTTGGGATTGGTGCTGACCAGGTAATACGGGAAGCTGCCCAGCGACGCCACGCCTTTAACGTTCTGGCGGCCGGCGGTGCGGTCCCAGATCGTCAGCAGCGGACCGACGCCGGCGCCGGCGATGTCGACCGCGCCGGACAGCAGCGCGTCGTTGACGGCTGCGCCGCCCGACAGCTGCTTCCATTCCACCTTGACGTCGACGCCGTGCTTTTTGCCTTCCTTCTCGATCAGTTGCTGGTCCTGCGCGACATTGAGCAGCAGGTAGACCACGCCGAACTGCTGGGCGATGCGCAGCGTGCCTTCCGCCTGTGCGGCAGATACGGCGCCAAGGCTCAGCACCAGGGTTGATGCGACGGCGGCTGCGAGCTTGCGGGATGTGAGTCTGGACATCGTATTCCTTCTATATTTAGAGGTATCAGAAAGGCGCGTCGCCCTCGATGGTGGTGCGATAAAGCTTGCGGCGCAGATGCTCGGGCGTGCCGCCGGCCAGGTGCATCAGTGAGCGGTTGTCCCAGAACACCAGATCGTGCGGCGCCCACTTGTGGCGGTGGACGTGCGCCGGCAGCACGCTGTGCGCGAACAGTTCGGCCAGCAGCGCGCGGCTCTCGTCCTCGGGAAGGCCGACGATGCGCGTGGTGAAATGCTCGCTGACGAACAGCGCTTTGCGGCCCGTCTCGGGATGCGTGCGCACCACCGGATGCGTCACCGGTTTGACTTCGTCGATCTGCGCCTGCGTCAGCGCCGGGCGGAACGGACTGCGGCGGCGCAGCTCTTCGTACTGGGTCAGGTAGCTATGTTCGGCGCGCGCGTCCTGCACCGCGTTGCGCAATGCGGCGGGCAAGGTGTCCCACGCCAGGTGCATGTTGGCGAACAGCGTATCGCCGCCCTCCGCCGGCAGCTCCTGCGCGTGCAGCATGGAACCCAGGCTGGGTGTCTCCTTGTACGACAGGTCGGAATGCCAGAAGTGGCCAGCGTCGCCCAGGCCGATCGGCTTGCCGTCCTCGATGATGTTGGAGATGATCAGCACCTCCGGATGCGACGGCAGCTGGAAGTTTCGCAACACGTGGATTTGCAGCGGACCAAAACGGCGGCTGAAATTGACCTGCTGCTGCGGCGTGATGCGCTGGTCGCGGAACACCAGCAGGTGGTGGTCGAGATGCGCTTTATGAATGCGCTGGAACTGGCGCGGCGATAGCGGGCGGCTCAGGTCCAGGCCAAGGATCTCGGCGCCGAGCGGCGCGTCGAACAATTCGATATCAAAAGCGGATTGGAGAACGGCAGACATGGCACACGCCCATTGAATGAGTAGTTGCCCAGTCTATGCCGTCCTCCATATAAATAAAACGAAGCTTATCTGATATCCATATGCGGGAAGTGTATGGCGCGGGGTCGCCCGCTTTCCCTCCTCCGCTCGGTCACGCGACCTCTAAACGACAGAAAGAACGGCGAAATCCCCGGAGCGCCAGACGTTATCGACCGTGTTGCGCGTGATGACCCAGGCGTCGCCTGCTCTTGTCAACTCGACGTCGTAACGGTTCTTCATCAAATAATGGCGCGTGTGATCGTCCCGGGGGACGTGCTGCGCTTCCACGAGTACATCGAGACGCGCGCTGTCACCGTCAATGATCACACGCGGGTTGGTCACCGAATGCGTCGTATCCAATGTCGCGAGGGAAGCCGTGAGGGCCCCGACGATAAGGTCCCGGCCTTCCAGGACGGGATAGTCAAACCCCGCTTTCGCGCCAGCCGGGCCGAAGTCCAACACGGCGTTTTCCGCGAGGGAGGACGACAAAAGATCCTTGTCGCGCAGATCGATGCCGGCGGCAAAACGATAGAGTGCGTCGACGATCGCAAGCCTGTCCGCGGTGTCGTTGGTGAGTGGTGGTGACGTGGTCATAATTATTTCCCTTGTTGTTCCGGAGGCTTGCGGACCGCAGCCATCCCGGCGTTGGCGCCCATGCGGGCGCGATCGGTGGTGGCCTGCGCTCGCTATTCGAGAGCGGTGTCGATGCGTTCGATCAAGCCGTCGGCGCCGGACCGGATCTTGAGGGACCCGATCTCATGGCCAAAGTCGCCGGTGAAATCGATACGCGCGATGACCGTGGATTGGTCCAGCCGCTCCAGCGACAGAAGCTCGCTGGCGGTGTGATAGCCAACGAAAAACCGTTCCAGGTAACGGCGGATCCCGTCGGTGCCGACGAAGGCCTCCCCGACCGAAACGTCGTCGATGGACGCGCCGGACTGGAACAGCGCCAGCGCGCCGTCAACGTCGAAGGCGTTGGCGGCCTGGATGAACCGGTCAACCAGCTCCGCCTCTTGCGCTCCCCGGACATCGACGATGGTGGTGTCGGCGATGGTCTCGGCAAAGCCGTTGCCGAACAGCGTCGCCGGGGTCTGGAAGCCGGGGCGATGCTCGCCGGCCAGCACGCGCCGGCCTGCCTCGGCGGCGGCGATCGCCGTGAACGTGTAGCCGTTGACCGTATCGAGAACCGACCGGACGATAGCGCCGTCGGCACCGGTGACCTCGACGACGGCGCGGTACCGATTGGCCAAACGTTCCTGCTCGCTCGGCCCGTCCGGCTGCGCGGCCAGATCGCCCTGCGGAAAGCCGTCTCCCGTCACGTGGACGAACGCCTCGATGTCGGGAACGCCGGTGGAGCGCCAGATCGTAATGAGGTCGGGAAGCGTCACCGGGAAGCAGTCGACCGGACCGCTGCCGAAGTCCAGTTTCCGGAGCGCGCCGACGGGCCGGGCGACGAGGGCACCGCCGGCGCGCGCCAGCGGCTCTGCGGTCACGCTTGCCATCGCGCTGACGGCCGAGCCGCGCGACAGCCCGCCGGCGACATGCAGGGCCACCCTGATGCGCGAGGCGTTGCTGGTTCTCGCCACGGCGTGCGCGGCCAAGCAACCGAGCATCGCAACGCTGCCACCGCTGCCCGGCAGCAGCATCACCCCGGCAGCGCTGGCCTCGGCGTCAAGCGTCTCGGCCAGGTGGTAGCCGTCAATTTCGGCGGCGATGTCGAGGTAGTGCACACCATGGCGGATGCAGGCTCTCATCAGGACATCGGCGGTCCTGGCGAACGGGCCCGCGCAGTTGAGCAGGACGCCGACGCCGTCCAGCGATCGATCGATCGCGGCGATGTCGTCGAGCCCGAAGACCCGGTAGGCCACGCCGAGGCTGGCGGCGAGCGCCGCCAGCGCCGCCTCGTTGCGTCCGGCGAGGATCAGCGGCGTGCCGGCCGCCGCGGCGCGTTGTGCCGCCAGGCGGCCGGTGTAGCCCGTCGCGCCATAAATCATCAGTTTTTTCATGTCAGTGCTGCCATTCCTTGTAGACGAATTCCAGGCTGTAGCCGTCGTTGAGATCGGGGTGGCCGGCGGGGCCTTGCCTGCCGTCGTAGTCCACCGCATGGACGATGCCGAGCGGCGCGAGCGCTTTTTCATAGAACGCGATCGAGCGGTCGATATCGCTCACCGAGATGAAGATGTGGTCGAGCATGGTATTACCTCCTTGGGTTAGATGATGTAGCCGCCCGCCACTTCGATGTCCTGGGCGTTGATCCAACGGTTCTCCTCGGACAACAAGCTGGCGATGACGCCGCCGACCTCTTCCGGTTCGCCGACCCGGCCGAGCGCCGTCTGGCCGGCCAGCATGGCCTCGAACTCCGCGTTCAGTCCACCGCCGAGCTCGGTGCGGATCGCGCCCGGGGAAATCGAGTTCGCCCTGATTCGGCGCGCGCCAAACTCCTTGGCCATGTAGCGCGTGAGAACTTGCAGGCCGCCCTTGAAGGCGGCGTACGGGGCGACGCCGGCGGTGGCGACGCGGCTGGTCGCGCTGGTGACGTTGACCACGTGGCCGCCGTCCTCGATGAGCGGCAATAACGCCTGGGTCAGGAAGAACGGCCCCTTGAGGTGGACGTTGAACAATCCGTCGAACTGCTCCTCGGTGACTTCGGGGATGGGCGCATACAGTCCGTAACCGGCGTTGTTGACGAGAAAGTCGAATGTCGCCCGGTTCCAGACCGCGCCGAGCTGCGTGGTGAGCGCGGCGCGAAAATCGGCGAACGATCCGCTGTTGGCGACGTCAAGCTTCAGCGCGACCGCCTTGCCGCCGATCCCGGCGATGGCGTTCACGACCTCTTCGGCCTTTTCCGGATGGCTGTTGTAGGTGACCACCACGCCCATGCCGCGCTGCGCGCATGCCAGCGCGGTGCTGGCCCCAAGGCCGCGGCTGCTTCCGGTCACGATGACAATCTTCATTGCGTTTCTCCCAGGTGTCTGATGGGAATCATGATACGACCGCCGTCCACGCCGCACCCACCCGTTCCTGCCCGATACTTGCCTATTGCTGCTTTCCGTTGCACGCCCGGGGGGCTTCTGTTAGTGTCCCGCCATGGAACAACAAATGCAGGAACTGAGGGCGCTGGCCTCGGGGGCGGGGAACCGGCGCACCGAGACGGGCATCCCGCGCGTGGCCATGGTCCAGGGTGAAATCCCCGAACACCTGCTGGCCGCCGTCTACGAGCCGATGATCAACCTGATCCTGACGGGATCGAAGACGATGACGGTGGGCGAGCGCACCTTCCACTACGATCCGGCGACCTACTTCGTCATGTCCGTGGGTCTGCCGGCCGTCGGCGCGGTCCATCCGGCCGCCACCGGCCAACCGTATCTCGCGGTCAGCCTGACGCTCGACCCGGCCATCGTCGCGGCGCTCATCCGCGACCTGCCGGCGACGGTCTGCGGCACATTGTTCGGTTCGGGATTCTCGGTCGCGCCGGTCAACGGCGAGCTGCTCGACGCCTGGGTTCGCATGCTTAGGTTGATCGAACGGCCGGATGAGATCGCGGTGCTCGCCCCCGCCTACGAGCGTGAGATACTGTTTCGGGTGTTACAGGGGCCGCTCGGCTGGATGTTGCGGGACATCGCGTCGCCGGATACGGCGCTGTCGCGGATCGGTGTCGCCATCGACTGGATACGCCGCAACTTCACCCAACCAATGCGGGTGGAGACGCTCGCGGAGATGGCGGCGTTGAGCGTGTCGGCCTTCCACCGCCATTTCAAAGCGGTGACGGCGCTCAGCCCGTTGCAGTACCAGAAGCGCATCCGTTTGCTCCACGCGCGCTCGCGACTGATCGCCGGCCAGGGCAGCGCGACGTCGATCGCGTTCAGCGTCGGCTACGAAAGCGCGAACCAGTTCAGCCGCGAATACGCCCGCTTGTTCGGGCTGCCGCCCTCGCGGGACCTGGTGAAGGCCGCAGGCGCGTCGACACGCACGGCAGCCGGGTCCAGGTAATGACCTGACATTGCGCCAGGTCATACCGCTTAATTCAGCTGGGCCTCGTACTTGCCCAACCTGGCGGTAGCACGCGGCGCCAGTTCATGCGCGGCGGTGACGGTCATGCCCAGGTCATGCAGCTTGCCGTCCTCGATGCCGTAGACCCAGCCATGGACCGAAACGTCCTGGCCGCGATCCCACGCATCCTGCAAAATCGTGGTCTGGCAGACGTTGGACACCTGCTCCACCACATTGAGCTCCACCAGCCGGTCCGACCGCTGCTTGCTCGGCAAGACATCGCCCATATACCGTTCGTGCTTCTGGTTGACGTCCTGCACGTGGCGCAGCCAGTTGTCGACCAGGCCGAAACGCTGGCCCGTCATCGCCGCGTGCACGCCCTTGCAGCCGTAATGACCGACGATGATCACATGCTTCACCTTCAGCACATCGATCGCGAACTGCAGCACCGACAGCGCGTTCAAATCCGAATGCACCACCACGTTGGCGATATTGCGGTGGACGAAAACGTCGCCCGGCGCAAGGCCCAGCAGCTCGTTGGCCGGCACCCGGCTATCCGAACAACCGATCCACAGATATTCCGGCGCCGCCTGGGTGGCGAGCCGGTTGAAGAAATCTGGATCGCGTTCCACTTCCGATTCGGCCCATTTGCGGTTGTTTTCCAACAGGCCGCGCAACGGGGAATTGCTGATGTCTTGATCGCTCATGAATGCTCCTCTTGTACATAAGAAGACCGCCGAGCCGCCCAAGATGGGCTGCACGGCGGTCCGATATTACGCGTCCCGTGTGACGACCGGGTTACACAAAACGCTTACTCAAAAAAGTCCTTCACCTTGTCGCGCCAGGTTTTGCTTTGCGGGCTATGCTTGGAGCCGCCCTCGGTGGTCAGCTTCTCGAAGTCGCGCAGCATGTCCTTCTGCTTCTCGGTCAGCTTGACCGGGGTCTCGACCGCCACGTGGCAGAACAAGTCGCCCGCGAAGCCGGAACGCACGCCCTTGATGCCCTTGCCCTTGAGGCGGAAGGTCTTGCCTGACTGGGTGCCCTCGGGGATCGTGAACGACACTTTACCAGAGAGCGTCGGCACTTCGATTTCGCCGCCCAACGCCGCCTTGGCGAAGGAGATCGGCATCTCGCAATGCAGGTCGTCGCCCTCGCGCTGGAACACCGTGTGCGGCTTGATGTGGATCTCCACATACAAATCGCCCGACGGTCCGCCGTTGGTGCCCGGTTCGCCGTTACCCGACGAGCGGATACGCATGCCGTTGTCGATACCGACCGGGATCTTCACTTCCAGCGTCTTGTTACGCTTGATGCGGCCCTGGCCCGCGCACGCGGCGCATGGCTCGGGGATGATCTTGCCGGTGCCGTGGCATTTCGGGCAGGTCTGCTGGATGCTGAAGAAGCCCTGCTGCATGCGTACCTGGCCGTGGCCGGCGCACGTGGTGCAGGTGACCGGCGAGGTGCCCGGCTTGGCGCCGGAACCGTGGCAGGTGTCGCACTTGTCCCACGACGGCACACGGATGGTGGTGTCGAAGCCGTGGGCGGCCTGCTCCAGCGTGATCTCCAGGTTGTAGCGCAGATCGGCGCCGCGATAGACCTGCGGACCGGCGCCGCGGCCACGGCCGCCGCCGCCACCGAAGATGTCGCCGAAGATGTCGCCGAAGGCATCGCCGAAACCGCCGGCGCCGCCGCCAAAGCCGCCACCGCCGCCCATGTTCGGATCGACGCCGGCGTGACCGTAACGGTCATACGCCTCGCGCTTCTCCGGATTGGTCAGCATCTCGTAGGCTTCTTTGACTTCCTTGAATTTTTCTTCCGACTCTTTGCTGTCCGGATTGCGGTCCGGGTGGTATTTCATCGCCAGTTTGCGATAGGACTTCTTGATCTCGTCTTCCGACGCGTTTTTTGCGACACCAAGTGTCTCGTAGAAATCACGCTTTGCCATATTGTCGGGACCTTGCTGTATTTATACTGTGTGCTGAATATGTTAAAAAGCCGAGCCGGCACCGCTTACACGGCCGCACGGCTCGGCGCTCGCCGCTCCCCGGGGGAGCGGCGCTTTTGCAGACGAATTACTTGTTGTCTTTGACTTCTTTGAAGTCGGCGTCAACCACGTCGTCCTGTGGCTTGGCCTGTTCGGCACCGGCACCGGCGCCCGGACCACCCTGGCCGCCTTCAGCACCGCCGGCCGCAGCCTGCTGCGCCTGCATGTCGGCGTACATCTTCTCGCCCAGCTTCTGCGACGCGGTCGACAGCGCGGCCACTTTGGCGTCGATGTCGGCCTTGTCGCCCGACTTGATCGAACCTTCCAGCTCGGTGATCGCCGCTTCGATCGCCTCTTTCTCGCCCGCTTCCAGCTTGTCGCCGTATTCGGTCAGCGACTTGCGGGTCGAGTGCACCAGCGCGTCGGCCTGGTTGCGCGATTCGGCCAGCTCTTTCACTTTCTTGTCTTCTTCGGCGTTGACTTCGGCGTCTTTCACCATCTTTTGGATTTCCGCTTCGGTCAGGCCGGAGTTGGCCTTGATCGTGATCTTGTTCTCTTTACCGGTGGCCTTGTCTTTCGCGCCGACGTGCAGAATGCCGTTGGCGTCGATGTCGAAGGTCACTTCGATCTGTGGCGTGCCGCGCGATGCCGGCGGGATGCCTTCCAGATTGAACTCGCCCAGGCCCTTGTTACCGGCCGCGATTTCGCGCTCGCCCTGATACACCTTGATGGTCACGGCAGGCTGGTTGTCGTCGGCCGTCGAGAACACTTGCGAGAACTTGGTTGGAATCGTCGTGTTCTTGTGGATCATCTTGGTCATCACGCCGCCCAGGGTTTCGATACCCAGCGACAGAGGCGTCACGTCCAGCAGCAGCAAGTCCTTGCGCTCGCCCGACAGCACCGAACCTTGAATCGCAGCGCCGACGGCGACCGCTTCATCAGGATTGACGTCTTTGCGCGGATCCTTGCCGAAGAACTCTTTGACTTTTTCCTGCACCTTCGGCATACGGGTCATACCGCCGACCAGGATGATGTCGTCGATGTCCGACACTTTGACGCCGGCGTCCTTGATCGCCATGCGGCATGGTTCCATGGTCGCGTTGATCAGTTCTTCGACCAGCGATTCCAGCTTGGCGCGGGTCATCTTCAGGGTCAGGTGGACCGGCGCGCCGTTCGCCATGGCGATGTACGGCTCGTTGATCTCGGTCTGCTGCGACGACGACAGTTCGATCTTCGCGCGCTCGGCCGAAGCCTTGATGCGCTGCAGGGCGATCGGATCTTTTTTCAGATCCAGGCCGTTGATCTTCTTGAACTCGTCGATGATGTAATCGATGACGCGCTGGTCGAAGTCTTCGCCGCCGAGGAAGGTGTCGCCGTTGGTGGCCAGCACTTCAAACTGCTTCTCGCCATCGACGTCGGCGATTTCAATGATCGAGACGTCGAACGTGCCGCCGCCCAGGTCATACACGGCGATCTTGCGGTCGCCCTTTTCGTTCTTGTCCAGGCCGAAGGCCAGCGCGGCCGCGGTCGGCTCGTTGATGATGCGCTTGACGTCCAGACCGGCGATGCGGCCGGCGTCCTTGGTGGCCTGGCGCTGCGAATCGTTGAAGTATGCAGGCACGGTGATGACCGCTTCGGTCACTTCTTCGCCGAGGTAGTCTTCGGCGGTTTTCTTCATCTTGCGCAGCACTTCAGCCGAGATTTGCTGTGGCGCCAATTTCTTGTCGCGCACGCCGATCCATGCATCGCCGTTGTCGGCTTTGGTAATCGTGTAAGGCATCAGGCCGATGTCTTTTTGCACTTCTTTTTCGTCGAATTTGCGACCGATCAGACGCTTCACCGCGAACAGGGTGTTCTTCGGGTTGGTCACTGCCTGACGCTTGGCCGGCGAGCCGACGAGAATTTCACCATCTTCTTGATAAGCAATGATCGATGGCGTCGTACGCGCGCCTTCGGCGTTTTCGATTACCTTTGGCTGACCATTTTCCATGATGGAAACGCAGGAATTTGTGGTTCCCAGATCGATACCGATAATTCTACCCATGATTTTTCTTCCTCTTTGCTAAGTTCAGATGGTACTAATATGTGGAAAAGCTGTATGTTTTCAAGTGCTTAAGTTCAGCTTAAGGTGAATATATTTTCACCTAGGACTTATTTCGCTTGCGCGGCGGTCACGATGGCGGGACGCAGCAGGCGGTCCGCGATCATGTAACCTTTTTGCAGCACGGAAACGACGGTATTGGCTTCCTGGTCCGCCGGCACCACGGCAACGGCCTGGTGCTTGTTCGGATCGAGCTTCTCGCCCTGCGCCGGCTGGATCTCCAGCAAGCGGTTTTTCTCGAACGCCGCGGTCAGCTGCTTGAGCGTCATTTCAACGCCTTCCTTCAGCGATTCTACCGATGGCGTCTCGACCTTCAAGGCCATTTCCAGGCTGTCTTTGACCGGCACCATCGCTTCAGCGAAGCTTTCAACCGCAAATTTATGCGCCTTGGCAACGTCTTCCTGGGCACGGCGGCGGATGTTCTCGCCGTCGGCCTTGGCGCGCATGAACGCGTCATGCATTTCCGCCAGGCGCGCTTCGGTGCTGGCCAGCTGTTCTTCCAGGGAAGCCTGCTGGTCAGGAGTCGATGGCGCGGCCGGCTCGGCGGCCGCTTCCGGATTAGGTACTGCTTGATTTTCCTGATCTTGCATCTAAAGACTCCTACTATCGTATTTGTTTGACATTACTTTTATTACTGCACTGGCTCCAAGTGGGGCGATATCCTACGTTTTCAAGGGGTATTCTGCCCACGCTTTAATCAGCTCCGGCGTGCGCCCGCGCAGCGCGCAGGCGACATCGGGCCATCCAACAGCTGACTATTTTAACAGGCTGGCACTCATCGACCGCAAGTGCTGATTATCGCGGAACGCGGTAGGTGTGGTGTAGTTGTCACTTTTTCCGCCACCGGCGGGGCCGGCTCAGTCGGCGGCGCCCAGCTGCAACGCTGCGGCGCGGCCGGTTTCAGCGTCCTTGCGGCGTTCCTCGTGCTGGGCCGGCGACATCTGCGTTGGCCAGCCGATCATGTGCTGCTCGGCGATCTCGCCCAGCGCGGCGATCCAGTCGGGCGCTTCGTTCAGGCAAGGGATGTAGTGGAATTCCTTGCCGCCGGCCTGCTCGAAGTCATGCCGCACCTCCATCGAGATCTCTTCCAAGGTCTCCAGGCAATCGCTGGTGAAGCCCGGGCACATGATGTCGATGCGCTTGACGCCATCGCGCGCCAGCTGGGCGACGGTGGGCGCGGTGTACGGCTGCAGCCACTCGGCCTTGCCGAAGCGCGACTGGAAAGTGACCATGTACTGCTCGGGCTTCAATTTCAATGCGGTGGCCAGCAGGCGCGCGGTCTTGAGGCACTCGCAATGGTAGGGATCGCCCAGCATCAGGGTGCGTTTCGGCACGCCGTGGAAGCTCAGCACCAGCTTGTCGGGACGGCCGTTGGCGTCCCAGTGGGCCAGCACCGAGTTCTGCAGCGCGCGGATATAAGCGTCGTGGTCGTGGTAGTTGCGCACGAAGCGCAGCTCGGGGATGTTGCGCACCGAGCCGTAATGTTGGAACACGGCATCATAGATCGAGCCGGTGGTGGTGCCGGAGTACTGCGGATAGGCCGGTAGCACCAGGATGCGCTCGCAGCCGTCGGCCTTGAGCTTGGCCAGCACCTCGGGGATCGACGGCGAGCCGTAGCGCATGGCCATGGCCACGGTCAGGTTCTCGTGGCCGCGCTCGCCGAGCGCGCCGAGCAGGTACATCGCCTGGGCGGCGGTATGGGTTTTCAGCGGCGAGCCCTCGCGGGTCCAGATGGTGGCGTACTTCTTGGCCGACTGGCCCGAGCGGAACGGCAGGATGATCAGGTTCAGGATGAACCACCAGACCGCGCGCGGGATCTCCACCACGCGCCGATCGGACAGAAACTCCTTCAGGTAGCGGCGCACGGCCGAGCGGGTCGGCGCGTCGGGCGTGCCCAGGTTGACCAGCACGATGGCGCTGCGGCCGACGGTGCCGTGCTTGTGGGGAGGTTCTTTAGAAAAGGTCATGGGAGCCGATGGCGGTTTGAATAGGACAGGTCGCCATTATAGATAAGAAACCCCGATCACTCCGGGGTCAGGTCCACCATTTCTACACGAACTCAACCTATTGACGCTTCTACCGACCAGCTTGTGTAGAAATGGTGGACCTGACCCCGGAGTTTTTGCCGGGAACGTAGATGGGACGCCGCAACTCGGTGGCGCGCCCGCCGGAATCGGTGACCACCACCGTGACGGTGACCACGCCCGCCGCGCAGAACCGGTGCCGCAAGCGTACCTGGCCGGCACCGCCGGCCTCGACCACCGTCGGCGCCGGCGACGCGCAGCCGTCGCTCCACACCGCGCTGGCCTTGTGAGTTTGCGCCCAGGCGTTATCGGCGAAGTTGACCGTCAGCGCCAGCTCCCGGCCCAGTTCGACCACGCCCGGCAGGCCGGCGATCGGACCGAGCACCGGGGCGTCGGTGCCACGCAGGCCCGGGCGCAGCATCACCAGGCCTGCGTTGGAGTTCGCCAGAATCGTGCCGCCGTCGTTGATCGCCAGCGCCTCCAGCAACACCAGGCCGGCCGGGGCGCGGTACAGCCGCGTCGTCAGGTCCACCGGCATGGCCGTGGACGTCGGCCAGCGCACCGCACGCCGGCCAGCGCCGCTCGCAAGCAGGGTCGATCCTACTATCTCGCCGCGCTCGTTGATGTCGGTCGCGTGGCTGAACAGGCCTGCGGCTACCGGCAAGCGCACCACGCCGCGCGCCAGCGTCCACTGGAACGCCTTGCGCTGCGCGCCGGTTTCGGCGCTGCCCACCACCTCGCCCCGGTTGTTGATGTCGCCAAAGCGGTAGTCGATGCCGGCGTCGATGCGCACCGTGCCACTGGCGCGGCTCCAGAACAAGCCGTTGAAGTTGGCAAAAGGCATGTCTGCAATAATGCCGGCCACGTCGTTGCGGTCGTTGATCCCGAGGCCGTACGCCAGGCTGCCGGCAATTGGCGTCAAGTCGGTCGGCGCGCCGGCCCGGTCCCACAGGACGGCATGCGGCAAGCTGTCTTCGCCGACGCCGGTGGTGACACCGGTCGCGTTGCCAGCCAGGTTGATGGCGTTTGCTTGGGCGTAGGGAGCTAGCGCCGGCCCGAACTGCGTGACGCTGCCGTCCGGATTCCAGCGCAGCGCGCGCGAGGCCACATCCGGCCCCGATACCTGGCCGACGACCTCGTCGCGGTTGTTGATGCCGCGTGCCACCGACGGCGCGGACCCCGGCAGCGCGCGCGTGCCGCCGGCCAGGGTCCAGGTGTATGCCTGCGGTCCGGCTTCGGCCGCGCCGGTCGAAGCGCCCGCCACCGTGCCACGGCTGGTCAATCCCATCACCGATGTATAGCCCCCGCCGAGCGAACCGATGGTGCGAATGTCATCGCCGTCGAAGAAGTGGCTGTTCGTCGCAGGAAAATTTTCGTCGCTGAACGCCGCCTGGCCGCGCTCGTTGAGCACCGCCGCCGTGGGCTCCGGCCCCAGGTTGATCACCGTGTAAAGACCGAACGACGGCTGGCCGGCCAGGATGTTTTCGGGCTCGGCCGGCGCGGCGTGCGCGCCGGCCCACAACGGCAGCGACGCGCACAACGTGCCGAGGGCGCGGCTCAATGGCGTTTGCATCATGGCTTCCCCCTGCAAGAAAATGCGCGCAAGCAAGCGCTTGCAGCCGCGCGGATCGCGGGCGCTGATCCGGTGCTGACTCCAACTCTAGGCGCACGCGGCGCAGGGGGCGCTGATGAGGCGCAAAGATGCCGCGACAGCGGGCTGGTCGTTGGGGTTAGTTTGTGGAAAGCTATCTTGTTTGGAAGGGCGCCGAAGTCCGCGGGATCAGGAAGCCAGCAGCTCGCGGGCGTGCTTGCGCGTGGTGGCGGTGATTTCCAGCCCGCCCAGCATGCGCGCCACTTCCTCGACCCGGGCCTTGGCGTCGAGCACGTCGATGCGCGAGGCGGTCTTGCCATTGTCCAGGGTACCCTTGGCGACCTGGAAGTGCTGGCCGGCCTGGCTGGCCACTTGCGGCAGGTGCGTGACGCACAACACTTGCCGCTCCTGCCCCAGGCGGCGCAGCAGACGGCCGACCACTTCGGCCACGCCGCCGCCGATGCCGCTGTCAACCTCGTCGAAGATCAAGGTCGGCGTGGTGGTGGCGTTGGAGGTGATGACGGAAATGGCCAGCGAGATGCGCGCCAGCTCGCCGCCCGACGCCACCTTCGCCAGCGGCCGCGCGGCGACGCCGGCGTGGCCGGCCACCAGGAACTCGACCTGCTCCAGGCCGTGGGCGGTCGGTTCGCCGGCATTGAGCGCGACCTCGAAACGCCCGCCCGTCATGTTCAGTTCCTGCATCGCCTTGGTGACCGCGTCGCCCAGCTGGCGCGCCGCCTGCGCGCGCGTGGCGCTCAGGCGCCCCGCCACGTCCAGGTACGCGGCCTTGAGCTTTTCCTCCTGCTTGCGCAGGCCTTCGATGTCGCTGGCGTCGGCGATTTGCGTCAGGCGCTCGGCCAGCTTCGCGTGCTCCTGCGGCAGATCCTCCTCGGTGACGCGGAACTTGCGCGCGGCCGAGTGGATCGCCTCCATCCGCGATTCCACCTGGCGCAGCCGCTCCGGGTCCAGGTCGACGCGGTCGAGATAATCGTTGATCGCGTACACCGCCTCCTGCAGCTGGATGCGCGCCGGTTCGATCAGGTCGACGATGGCTTGCAAGCCGGTGTCGATGTTGGCCAGCTTGCCCAGTTTCTGGTTGAGCGACGACAGCTGCGACAGGATCGGATGGTCTTCCGATTCCGACAGCGCCGCCAGCGCTTCCTGCGCGCCTTCGAGCAGGCTGGCCGCGTGCGACAGGCGGCTCTGCTCATTGCTGACCTCGGCCCATTCGCCCGGCTTGACGGCCAGCTTTTCCAGCTCGTTGACCTGCCACTCGAGCCGCTCGCGTTCATACAGCACGTTGGCGGCGTTGGTTTCGAATTCCTGCAACTGCTTCGACAGCGCGCGCCAGGCCTTGTGGCTGGCCGCCACCGCCTTGACGTCGGCGCCGGCGCCGGCCTGGCCGTCGAGCAGCACGCGCTGCGCCTCGGTTTTCATCAGCGACTGGTGCGCGTGCTGGCCGTGGATGTCGACCAGCATGTCGCCCAGCTCGCGCAGCTGCGAGGCGGTGGCGGCGACGCCGTTGATGTAGGCCTTGCTGCGGCCGGCGTTGTCGATCACGCGGCGCAGCAGCGCGCCGCCCTCCTCCACCGCGAACTCGTTGGCGGCGAGCCAGTCGCGCGCCTGCTCGCTGACGGCGAAATCGGCCGTGATGTCGGCCTTGGCCGCGCCTTCGCGCACCACGCTGGCGTCGCCGCGACCGCCCAGCGCCAGGGTCAGCGCGTCGATCAGGATCGACTTGCCGGCGCCGGTCTCGCCGGTGAAGACGGTGAAGCCGGCGGAAAATTCCAGTTCTATCGAGTCGACGATGACGAAATCACGGATGGACAGGGTACGGAGCATGGATGCCTGGAGAGTGGTTAATTGAGTTTGCCTTCGCCCGACGGATACTCGTTCCAGTGGAGCTTTTCGCGCAGCGTGTTGAAGTAGTTCCAGTCCTCCGGGTGCAGGAAGGTGATCGCGTGCGGCGAGCGCTGGATCAGGATCTGGTCCTGCGTCTGCAGGCTGGCGAAGGTTTGCATGTCGAAGTTGACGCTGCAATCGCGCCCGCGCACGATCTCGATGACGATCTGGCTCGACTCGGGCAGCACGATCGGCCGGTTCGACAGCGCGTGCGGCGCGATCGGCACCAGCACCACGCCGCCCAGGCTCGGATGCAGCAGCGGGCCGCCGGCCGACAGCGCGTACGCGGTCGAGCCGGTCGGGGTGGAGATGATCAGGCCATCGGAGCGCTGGTTGTACATGAAGTGGCCGTCGACGTCGACCCGCAGTTCGGCCATGCCGGCGCCGGCGCCGCGCGCGACGACGACGTCGTTGACGGCCAGGCCGAAGTGGATGTCCGTGCCATCGCGGCGCACCCGCCCCTCGAGCAAGGTGCGGCGTTCGGCCTTGTAGCTGCCGCCGAGGATCTTGGCCAGCACGTCAAGCATGCCGTCCAGCGGGATGTCGGTCATGAAGCCGAGCCGTCCCTGGTTGATGCCGATCAGCGGCACGTCGAACGGCGCCAGCTGGCGCGCGATGCCAAGCATGGTGCCGTCGCCGCCCATGACGATGGCGGCGTCGCATTCGGCGCCGATCTCGCTGGCGGTCAGCGCGCGCACGCCGTCGAAGCCCGGCTGCAGGTGCTCGGCGGTCTGCTCCTCGAACACCACCGTGTAGCCGCCTTGGCGCAGGAAGTCGACCACGCTGCCCACCGATTCGGCGATGCCGTCGGTGTTGGGGCGCACGACCAGTGCAATGGTATGGAAAACGGCGTGCGTGGCGGTCATAAAGGTCTCGGCAAAAAGGTGGGATCGACGACACGCAGCAGAGTAACCCATAACGCCCGCTTCTGCCATCACCGGTCGGCCCACCCGTTACTGTACGTTTAGACAGTATTTTCCGCAGTATAGTGCGCGGCTCGCCAGACTGCAAGCACCGGCACGCGTTTGAACCGCTGACGGGTCAATGCAACGTCAATGCAAGGTCATGATGCCGCTGGCCGCGCTCAGCGCGCTGGCGACGAACACGCAGATCATGAACGCCGCCATCAGCACAGCCCAGCGCCAGAAAGTGCCGAAGCGGCTGCGGTGGTAGACGCGCCGCATGGCCCATGGCAGATACAGCAGCAGCCAGCACCACAGCGCGAAGTCGATGATGCCTACATTGATCAGCAACATGGCGCAGAAGACGAAATAGGCGAAGGCGTTGGTGTGCAGCGCGAACAACACGTGTTCGCCGAAGCGCCGTCCCGATCCCAGGTACAGGATCTTGAGGAACAGCGCGAACACCGGCATCAGGCAGAAAATCGCGTACGGCGCATAACGGTAGAAGGCATCGACAAACACCTTTTTCTGCTGCTCCTGCGACAACGCGCCGAATATATGCCATTGATGCCGTACGCGCGGCCAGCCGCTCAGCATGTCGTCGAACTCCTTGGGGCCGAACTGGTTGCCCTGTTCTTGCTTGTCGGCGCCCTGCGCGGTGCTATCGGACGCGCCGGCCTTGAGCTCCTGTTCCATGTCGGCGATGGCCGCCTCGGCCGCCGCCTTGCCCCGTTGCGCCTCCGGCGCGGCGGGCTCGGCGCCGGACACCACCTCGGCGCTTGCCGGCTTCGCCTTCTCGTCCAGCACCGGCTCGAAACCGCCGGTAAACTTGAGCACCGCGAAAAACAGCAGGCTCAAGGTGAGGTAGATGCGCAGCGGCTGCACGAAACGCACGCGGCGGCCACGGATGTATTCATTGGTCAGCGCGCCCGGGCGCAACAGCAGGCGCGACATGGTGCCCCACAGCTTGCCCTCGATGGCGACGTAATGGCCGATGAACTCGTGCAGGAATTCGCGCGTGCTGGCGTGGTGCAGGTGCGCCTCCTGACCGCAACTGGCGCAAAAAGCGCCGGTGAGCACCGCCTCGCAGTTGGCACAGCGCCCCGCTGGCGCGTGGCTGTCCGGGACGGAATGTGCGGCAGTGCTCATGCGATCAACCCTGGTGAAGGAAAAGTAGCCTAAATGATAAACGAGTTCCCACCGATGTTGTCAGAATTCAATCTGGCGACTGACGGAAAACCAACTGGTTAATATCGTTACATCAAGGATACGAAGGAGCGCATGATGAAAGACAAACAAATCGACACGACGGTCAAAGTAAAAGACGACCAGCAGGGCCGCCTGCCGCATGAACGCGACGAATCGCCCGACGGCCAGGAGATCACGCCGCGCACGGTCGGCAAGCAAGCGGCCGCCGACGTCGACAGCGGCATGGTCGATACCGATGCCCGCAACAAACCGGGTGTCGAGCATATCAAAACGCCAGTGCCGCGCGACGCCACGGCGCGGCCGCAACCGAACACCAAGCGTGATTAACCACCGCGCGATATGACAGCGCGCGCCGGCCGCCGGCCGGTGCGCCCACCGCAACACCTCACCGGAATAACAATATCACCATGAAAAACACCACCGCAAGCGCAGCCCTTCTGATCCTCGGCGCCGTGCTGGCGCCCCACGCGGCGCTGGCGCAAGGCGCGCCGGGCGGCTATCCGGTCGGCTTCGGCCCCAATCCGGCGCTGCCGGAGCCGGAAAAATCGCTGATCCCCACCGTCAACGTCGCGCCGGTCGACCGCTGGACCGCGCAGGAAACCCCGCAGCCGGCCGCCGGCTTTGCCGTGACCGCCTACGCGCGCGGTCTCGACCATCCGCGCTGGGTCTACACGCTGCCCAACGGCGACGTGCTGGTGGCCGAAACCAACGCCCCGCCCAAGCCGGACGACAGCAAGGGCATCAAGGGCGCCGTCATGAAGCACCAGATGAAAAAGGCCGGCGCGGTCACCGAGTCGGCCAACCGCATCACCCTGCTGCGCGGGCTGGACGCCAAGGGGGTGGCGCAGACCCGCACGATCTTCCTCAAGGGATTGAACTCGCCATTCGGCATGGCATTGGTCGGCAACAACCTTTACGTGGCCAACAGCGACGCCATCGTGCGCTTCCCGTACAAGGAAGGCGAGACCAGCATCAGCGCTGCCGGCGTCAAGGTCATGGACCTGCCGGCGGGCACACTGAACCATCACTGGACCAAGAACATCATCGCCAGCCCGGACGGCAAATTCATTTATGCGACGGTGGGCTCGAACAGCAACGTCGCTGAAAACGGCATCGACGTCGAGGAAGGCCGCGCGGCGATCTGGGAGCTGGACCTGGCCACCAACAAGGCGCGTCTGTTCGCCACCGGCCTGCGCAACCCCAACGGCATGGGCTGGGAACCACAAACCAAAACGCTGTGGACCGCCGTCAACGAGCGCGACGAGCTGGGCAACGACCTGGTGCCGGATTACATGACCTCGGTCAAGGATGGCGGCTTCTACGGCTGGCCGTACAGCTACTTCGGCCAGAAGGTCGACGTCCGTGTCAAGCCGCCCAAGCCGGAACTGGTGGCCAAGGCCATCGTGCCCGACTACGCGCTGGGCGCCCACACGGCCTCGCTGGGATTGACGTTCTACGACGGCAAGCTGTTCCCCCAGAACTATCAGGGCGGCGTCTTCATCGGCCAGCACGGCTCGTGGAACCGCAAGCCGCATAGCGGCTACAAGGTGGTGTTCGTGCCGTTCAGCGGCGGCAAGCCGTCGGGGCCGCCGCAGGACTTCCTGTCCGGCTTCCTCGACAAGGACGGCAAGGCGCAGGGCCGGCCGGTGGGCGTGGCGGTCGACAAGGCCGGCGCGCTGCTGGTGGCCGACGATGTCGGCAACATCATCTGGCGCGTGGCCCCGGCCGCCGCCAAGTCCGCGGCGCGTTAAGTAATAGGCGCCGGGCACCAGATACCAGGCGCCCGGCGCAGTGTGCGGAAGCGAACCGACTGGTCCGCACGCTGCGGCCATGATGACACTCCCATAGACAGACCCACCACACGGAGAACATCATGAGCAACGAACGCGCAGGATCGGCAGTATGGAGCGGCGCCCTCAAGGACGGCGCCGGTAAGATCTCCACCGAGAGCGGCGCCATGGACGGCGTGCAATACGGCTTCCACACGCGCTTCGAGGACGGCCCGGGCACCAATCCGGAAGAGTTGATCGGCGCCGCCCACGCGGGCTGCTTCACGATGGCGCTGTCGGGCATGCTGGCCGACGCCGGCATGACGGCCAAGCATCTGGCCACCACGGCGACGGTCACGCTGGACAAGGTCGACGGCGGCTTCGCCATCACCAAGGTTCACCTGAGCCTGATAGCAACGATCCCCGGCGCCGACCAGAAGAAATTCGACGAGGCGGCGTTGAAGGCCAAGCTCAATTGCCCGGTGTCGAAACTGCTCAATGCCGAGATCACGCTCGACGCCCAATTGCAGGGCTGATGCCGGAGATCAGCAAGGATGCGGCAAAACGCATAAAATCCCGGTTTCTCTCTTCTCGAACGAAAGACCAAGATGCGTATTTTGCACACCATGCTGCGAGTCGGCGACCTTCAGCGCTCGATCGATTTTTACACCAAAGTGCTGGGGATGAAGTTGCTGCGCACCAGTGACAACCCCGAGTACAAGTACACGCTGGCGTTCGTCGGCTACGGCGCCAATCCCGACCATGCGGAGCTGGAGCTGACGTACAACTACGGCACCACCAGCTACGACATGGGCAACGCCTACGGCCACATCGCCATCTCCGCCGACGACATCTACGCGGCGGCGGCGGCGGTGCGCGCCAACGGCGGCACCGTCACGCGCGAGCCCGGCCCGGTCAAGGGCGGCTCGACCGTGATCGCCTTCGTCACCGACCCGGACGGCTACAAGATCGAATTGATCGAACGCAGCTTCGACGGCAAGGGCGCGGGCTTGTAACTTTTTTAAGTGCCGCTGAGTCGCAATTGATGGACGCTGTCCGCGAACTCCGGATGCGCGCTCAGCCTTACAGGGATTGACGGCTTCAACGCGAGCGGTTTGTGCCGGTCCCGTTCAAACAACACGACGGCCACGCTGTCATTGACACGGCGCGACATGTACAAAAAGCCGTCAACCTGCTCCGGATGGTCGTACACAGCGCGCGACCATTTTTGCGTCAACCTATAGCTCGTGGTGCCGGAAATTTCACCGTTGCCATTCAATAAAAGCAAGGACGTTCCCGTCAGGTTCGCCAGCCGCAATTTCGGCCCCCTAAACCGGAACACGTAATGGGCGTCTATGTCGGATACTGCCACCTCAAAACGCCCGTTTTCCGGCTCGGCGTTGTGAAGCAGTGACTCGGCAATCGCCACGGTCAGGTTGAGCCCTAGGTAGCACGTGCCGAAACGATCCGCCTTCTTCGCCACCGGGTCATCGAAACGATTCCCGCAGCTGCGACCAAAGTATGGCTCACCGGTATCGTGGCTTGAGACGCGATACAGTACTGACGGGTTCAACAATCGAATATCGAGAGGCAGCCTCGAAAAACTTGCGCCAGGCGGGAGCAGCTTGGTCATGACTAGCGCTGTTCGAAAGCTGCCGCCGCAATCATTACCTCATCCAGTCGTCCTTTTCTAAGCGCCTCGAGCGGAGTTACCGCGCCAAGGTACGTCGATTTGCTTGTGAAGAAGTGATATTTGGAAGCTGCTGGCGCGACTCCCAACGCTTTTGCGACTTTTTCCACATCACGGCGATGTAAATCGCCATCGGCATAGAACGCTGGGTAATAATACTCGCCAGCAGGGCCAAGAATCCCAAACATGCGGCGGGTCTTTACCGCGTCATTGACGGCTTGCCGGCTAATGCCCAATGCTTGCTGAAACTCCTTCGGCGGCAGCAGGTCCTTGTTGTCGATGCGCCTCTGCAACATTGCGGCAGCCTCACGGCGCAAACTGGACATCACCTCCGCGTTGGCATCGGCTTCCTCTGCGGTCAGTTCAGTTCGGACCGGCGCCTTGCGCACAGCGGCCAAGACGTCGCGAACCATCGAATCTTCCTTTGTAGCGGCTTTCTCGGCCGCGACGGGCGGTTTTCCCTTACACCGGTCACGCACCGTGTTCATCACGGCCGAATTATTGTTGAGCTCAAGCACTCGGGCCGAAATATGCTCAAGGATTTGGCTCACGGCGGCAACTTCATCGATCGGCGCCTGCTGCAGGGCTTTCAAGGAAGCATCCAGCTGTTTCGGCTGAAGTTTCAGTTGATCACTTGGGACTGGGGAAGCAAAAATTCCGGCCAATTGTTCGAAAAGGCGCGTCGCTGCTGGGTATGCCGAAGACATTGCGGCTTTTTTAACGGCTGCTGCAGACATGTCCATTCCTCCTGTTCGCCAAGTCTATGCAGACGCGTAAAACAAGTCAAGCAAGTCAAGCAAGTCAAGCAGACCGGGTTTGCGCGTTGACTAGTGTAAATTGGCCCAATCGCTGCTGATAGCGCAAAGAAAAAGAAAGCCGCTCAATTTTCAATGAGCGGCTTGGCAGATGGATCAACAACAAAACGAATGGGAAGCCTAGCGCGCCAGCAAGGCGTTGACCGGCGCCAGGTCCTCTTCCTTCAAGGTGCCCGCGGCCGAGCGCAGGCGCAGGCCGTTCATGATGGTGTCGTAGCGCGCCCGCGACAGGTCGCGCTGGGTCGAGTACAACTGGCGCTGCGCGTTCAGCACGTCGATGTTGATCCGCACGCCGACCTGGTAACCGAGCTTGTTCGAATCGAGCGACGACTTGCTCGACACTTCCGCCGCCTCCAGCGCCTTGACCTGGGCCAGGCCGCTGTTCATGCCGAGGAAGGCCTGGCGGGCGTTTTGCGACGCCTGCCGCTTGGTCGCTTCCAGATCGTTGCGGGCGCGGTCTTCCAGGGCGATGGTTTCGCGCACCTTGCTGGTGATGGCGAAGCCGTTGAAAATCGGAATATTCCACGTCACGCCGATGGCGTTGGTCTTCTGGGTACCGGACGCGGTCTGGCTGGAATGCTGGGTGGCGGCCGTCAGGTTTGCCGTCGGCAGGTGGTTGGCGCGATTGCGCGAGATCTCGCGCTTGGCGATCTCCACCGACAATTGCGCCGAGATGACGGCAAAGTTCTGGCCTTCCGCCGAGCTGATCCACGGGTCGACCGCGGCCGGCTCCGGCGCGGCGATGGTCACGCCGGCGCGCAGCGGCGCCAGTTCACCGGGCGCCTGGCCGATGATGACCTGCAGCGCGGTGCGCTTGTTGTCCAGATCATTAATCGCGGCAAATTCCTGCGCCACCACCAGATCGTAGGCCGCCTGCGCCTCGTGGGTGTCGGTGATGGTCTGCGTACCGACCTCGAAATTGCGTTTGGCCGAGGCCAGCTGCTCGGTGGTCGCGACCTTCTGCGCCTGGGTCGAGGTCAGGTTGTCCTGCGCCGTGAGCACATCGAAATAGGCTTGCGCCACGCGGGTGATCAAATCCAGGCGCGCCTGGGCGAACGTGGCCTCGGCCTGCGCCTGCGCCAGCTTGCTCTGCTCATAGGTCTGCCACAGGCCCCAGTTGAACAGCGGCTGCGTCAGCGAGACGGTGTAGACGTTGCTGTGATAATCGGTGTTGCGCTTGTTGGAGACGACCGGCACGCCGCCGATGACGTCGACGGCGCCGACGTTGAACGGCGTGAAGTCGCCGGTATTGCGGGTGTTCGACCCGCTGGCAGCGATGACCGGCAGCAGCCCGGAGCGCCCTTGCGTGATCCGCTCTCGACCAGCTTCAACCGAAGAGCGGGCGCTGGCGTACGTGGCGTCGTTCGCGAGCGCTTGCTGATAGACTTGAAGAAGATCGGCCGCCTGTGCGTTGAGCGTCAAAAAGGCGCTGCTGATCAGCACGGCGATAAGGGGTCTCTGCATTGCATTCTCCGTTGGAGTCATCAAAAAAGTGGTTTACATCAAAAACACTGCCGCCCCGGCGCCGCGCCGATTGCGTCGATCGCGACCCTAGTACTTCGGCATCGTCGGATCAACCTGCAACGCCCAGGCGTGGATGCCGCCGGTCAGGTTGACCGTCTTGCCGAAGCCGTTACGCTCCAGGAATGCGGCCACCTGCAGGCTGCGGGCGCCGTGGTGGCAGATGCAGACGATCTCGGCGTCCTCATCGAGGTCGTCGATGCGCGCCGGTATGGTATTCATCGGAATCTGCACCGAGCCGTCGATGCGGCAGGTTTCAAATTCCCAATTCTCGCGCACGTCCAGCAACACCGGCTTGGCACGCGCCTCGTCGGCCAGCCACGCGGCCAGTTCCGGAGCGGTAAGATGCTGCATAGGCCGCCCGCCGCTTAAAACTGGAACGCCGACGGCGTCGTCGCCGAGGCCAGCGGTTTGACGCTGGTTTCAAACAAGGTGCGCGTGTCGTAGCCGGCTTCGCCGGTACGGGTAATCAATTGCGCCTTCATCGCCGGCGCCTGGCCGATGATCACCGCCAGACGGCCGCCCACCTTCAGCTGCTGCAACAACGACTCCGGCAACACCGGCAGCGAACCCGACACGACGATCACGTCATATGGCGCGCCGCCCGGCCAGCCCTGCGCGCCGTTGCCCAGCTCGACCTTCACGTTGGTCACGCCGTTGTCGGCCAAACTCTTTTCCGCCAGCGCCTTCAGTTCCGGCGAGATTTCCACCGTCGTCACGTGGCGGCCCTTGTAGGCCAGCAGCGCGGCCATGTAGCCGGAACCGGTGCCGATCTCCAGCACGTTCTCGTGCTTTTTCAGGTTCACGTCCTGCAGCAGGCGCGCCTCGATCTTAGGCATCAGCATCGATTCGCCGCCCGGCAGCGGTATCTCGGTGTCGACGAAGGCCAGCGCCTTGTGCGCGGCCGGGACGAAATTCTCACGTTTAACCACGTGCAACAGCTCCAGAACCTCCGGGTCGAGGACGTCCCAAGGGCGGATTTGCTGTTCGATCATGTTGAAACGGGCTTGTTCGATATTCATCTTATGACTCGGTCGGGATTAAATAATCCGTCATTTTATCGTTGAACTGGCATGGAGGCACATATTAACGAGTTGACGGCCATATTGCGGAAAATTGCGACAGTCTGCAGTTTAAGGGGGATGAACCTACCAAATCGGCAACTTGGACGGAAAACGCGACGCCGGCGGGCGGCGACGTTCACAGCGCGACCGCTTCCAGGCCACCCAGGGTGGTGGCGATAAAGGTGTCCATGAAGGCGTGGGGATCGATGGCCGGCATCTCGCAGGCCGGCATGAAGGAGTTGGTCCACATCATCAGCATCATCACCGGCGCGATCAGCACCGGCGTCATGACGGCCGGATCGACCGGGCGGAACTCGCCGCGTGTGATGCCGCGCACCAGCACGCTATTGATCAGACCACTGCCGCGCTTGACCACCTCTTCATTGTAAAACTTGGCAAGTTCGGGGAAATTGTGTCCTTCGGAGAGCATCAGCTTCGTAATGCCGGCCAGGTGGGTGGTGCAGATCTGGTCCCACCAAGCCATCAGGATGGTGCGCAGCAGCTCGCCGCTGTGGCCTTCGAACACGGCCGCGTCCTGCTCGGCCTCGCCGATGGCTTGCACGATGTTTTCGCGCACGACGGCTTTGAACAGTTCTTCTTTATTGGTGAAATACAGGTACAGCGTGCCCTTGGAAACGCCGGCGCGCTTTGCCACGTCTTCCAGGCGCGTGGCCGCATAGCCACGTTCGACGAACTGCTCCAGTGCGGCGGCCAGCAATTCCTGCGGCCGTGCGTCCTTGCGTCGCTCCCAGCGTGGCTTGGTGTCTTGAGAGGCTTGCATGGGTGGGTATCATTTTAACTTACTTATAAGTCATTAATATAAGCGCAAGGATGCCCAGCGTCAAGCAGCCGCAGCCGTCTAGTCCGCTATATCACTGTGCCCGCCCCTTTTTTATCCAGCACAACCTGTATCAAGCGCCCGCTGTAACGCACCCCAACCTTGTCGTGCGGCCTGCCGCGCAGGCGCAGCCGTTTCATCTTGCCGTCGGCCCAATCCAGATCCAGCTCGATGCCGCCCTTGGCACGCACGCCGCGCAGCGAGCCCTCCGGCCACGCCTTCGGCAACGCCGCGAGGACGTGGATCTCGCCGCCCCAGGATTGCACCAGCATCTCCAGGATCGCCGCCGCGCCGCCGAAGTTGCCATCGATCTGGAACGGTGGGTGCGAATCGAACATGTTCGGATAGGTCCGCTCCGGCCCCAGCAACCCTTGCAGGATCGAATAGGCGCGCTCGCCCTCGCCCATGCGCGTCCACAGCGCCAGCCGCCACGCCGTTGCCCAGCCGGTCGATTTGTCGCCGCGCGTGCTGAGCGTGACTTTGGCCGCAGCGATCAACGCCGGCGTGTCGCGCACGTTGATTTGCCCGCTCGGGTACACCGCGTACAGATGCGAGACGTGGCGGTGTTGCTGCTCCGGCGCGCCGGCATCCCAATCCTCCAGCCATTCCTGCAACTGCCCTTGCGCGCCGATGCGGTCGGCCGGCAGGCGCGCGCGCATGGTTTTCAGAGTGGTCGCGAAGGCCTCGTCACCATCCTTGAGCAGCGCGTGGGCCTTGAGCGTCCAGTCAAACAGGTCGCGCACGATCTGGCGGTCCATGGCCGGGCCGGCGCAGGTAGCCACGCCTTTGTGATGCTCATTTTCGGGCGAGACCGACGGCGACGTGACCAGTCCCCTGCCCTGCGGATCGTCAACCAGCGTATCGACGAAGAACAACGCCGCGCCTTTCAGCAGCGGGTAGATGCGGCGCAGCCAGGCCTGGTCCGGATTGTATTCGTAGTGCTCCCACAGCGCCTGGCACAACCACGCGCCGCCGCACGGCCACATGCCCCACTTCGGGCCGTCGATGGGCGCGGCGGCGCGCCACAGATCGGTGTTGTGGTGCGCCATCCAGCCGCGCGCGCCGTAACCCTTGCGCGCGGTCACGGCGCCGGTGACCGACAAATCCTCCACCATGCGCACCAGCGGCTCAACGCACTCACCCAGGTTGGCCGATTCCGCCGGCCAGTAGTTCATCTGCGTGTTGATGTTGATCGTGTACTTGGAACCCCACGGCGGATTGGTCCCCTCGTTCCACAGTCCTTGCAGGTTGGCCGGCTGGCTGCCCGGACGCGACGACGACATCAGCAAATAGCGGCCGTACTGCACGTATAGCGCCGCCAACGCGGCGTCTGGACGGGCGTCGACGGCGGCGATGCGTTCGTTGGTCGGGGTGGCTGCGGCGGCACTGGATCCGGCGCCGGAGCCGATGCGCAATGACAGCCGGCGGAACACACTCCGGTGTGCGGCGAGATGCGCGCTGCGCAAACGCGCATACGGTTTGGCGGCGGCCGCCTCGGTCTGCGCGCGCACGGTCTTGAGCGGATCGCCGCTAACGTCGGCGTAGTTGACGTAGCTGGTCGCCGCCGCCACCAGCAGCGTCACCGCGCGGGCTGCGCGTACTTCGATGCGGTCGCCGCGCGGCGTGATCGTGCCATCGCCGACGACCTTCACCCGCACCGCGTAGCGCAGCGCCGCCGGGATGCCGCCCGCCTCGATGTTGCGCCCTTCGACCAGCAGCGCGTCGCCACCGTCGGCGCGCACGGACAAGGTGGACGGACGCTCGCCCGCACGCGGCGGTTCGCGATAGTCCCACGTCACGCCGATCGGTGTCGCGGTGCCTTTTTGATGACCCTCGTAGTCGGTATCGCCATATTCGGCGGCGGCCGGATGACGGTAGCCCAGATCGAAATCGAGCGTGCCGCCCTGGGTGGTTATGCGGATCACCAGTACCTGGTCGGGCACACTGGCGAACACCTCGCGCAGATGCATTGCCTTGCCATCATTGAAGCGCGTGGTGGCGATGGCGGTGTCCAGTTCGAGCGAGCGCTGGTAGTTATCGGCGCCGGCCATGCCCAGGAAATCGAGCAGCAGGTCGCCGGCAGCGCCATAAGGCATCTGTTTCGGCGGCGTCGCCATCATCGACGAGGAGATCATGTCGGCCGCCTCCGCCAGCTTGCCTTGGTCGACCAGCTTCCTGATCGCCGGCAATGCCTCCAGCGAACGCGGATTGTTCGGATCATACGGCCCGCCCGCGAACAGCGTGTCTTCGTTCAGCTGGAAACGCTCCTGGGCGACCCGTCCGAAGCACATGGCGCCAAGCCTGCCGTTACCGACGGGTAGCGCTTCGACCCAGGCGCCGGCCGGACGCTGGTACCACAATTCGAGGTTCTCGCGCCCGCCTGGCGCCGCCGTGGCGACCACCGAGGCGCCCGCCAGTCCGGGAAACGCCATCGCCAGCCCGGCCGATACCAGCAGCTGCCGCCGGCTTTGCGACATGCCGTGGTCCACACCGTTGTTCTTTTTGTTCAAGTCATCCTCCAGATGGATCAAATCGCCCACTTAAATTGCCACGTAATCAGAAGTCGCCTATTGAAGCTCCAACTCGAACGGCGCTGCCGGCAAGTCGTCGGCGCTGTAGAGATTCACGATGGGCGCATCGGCCCACGCATAGCGCACATGCGTGACGCCTGGAACATTGGCGCCTTTCAAGGCCACCGTGTCGCCTTGCGCCACCGCCAGCACATATCGGCACTCGGCGCGGGCGCATGTTTCAAAGCCGATCGCGCTGCCTGCGCTGTAGGTGCGCAGGCCAGCACCGACGTGCTCGAATTTGACCACCAGATCCTGGTCCGCCCGTGTCACGCCGGTCGCCTCCGGTCCTCCGGGTGCGATCGCCTCGCCATAGGCCAGCGCGCGGGCCGCCAGGGCCAGCCGCTCGCCCACCGCCGCTTTCTGCGGCGGGTGAATGTCGGCACGGTCGCCGACGTCGATGGTGACCGCCAGGCCCGCATGCGGGTCGTTGCGCACGGTTTTGGCTTGCGCCTCCCGCAGCCGTGCCCAGTTCGATTCCGCCGGCTGCGCAGGCGCCGGACCGAATGACGATAACTGGGCGACCAAAAATGGCAATTGCGGCTGGCCGAAAGTCTTGCGCCAGTCGGCGATCAGCAACGGCAGCAAGGTCTCGTATTCCTTCGGTTCGCCGGCGTTGGACTCGCCCTGATACCACGCCGCCAGTTTGAACTTGTAGCCGGCCAGCGGCGCGATCATGGCGTTGTACAAGGTCGACAGGCTGGTCGGCACGTCCCACGGCGACGGCGCGATCGACAAGCCTTTCAAGCGCGTACCGGCTTGATACCGCCACGCTGCGGACAGGGCAATGAACTGGCCGTCACCGGTCTTGACGCCACGCTGATCCGGCTGCCCGGTCAGCCCGCCACCCTTGCCGCCGCTGAGCACATGAACGGCGATCACGTTGCGGCCCGGCTTGAATATGCCAGCCGGAACCGGATAGTCTCGCCACACCCATTCCGTGCTCCCGCCGCCCACGCGCACGCCGTTGACCCAAGTGCTGTCGTAGGTGTCGATGGGGCCGAGCTGGAGCTTGTTCGCCGTTCGCGCCTGCGCCTCGTCCAGGGTCACCGTGGTGCGGAACCACGCCGCGCCATCAAAGTCGGCCAGCGCGAGGATGCCCGCCTCCTTCCACGATCCCTTTGGCGTTAAGCTCGGCCATGCGGAGTCGTCGAAGTCCGGCGAGCTCCACGTGCGCTGGGACTTGGCCTGCGGATCGTGTGCTTCCCACCATTGCTGATGCCGGCGCGCTTCGCCGGCCATGGCCTTGGCCGGATCGGACGCCAGGTCGGCCAGCGCGTCGAGCCGCTTGACGTAGGCAGGCAGCGTCTTCAGCGACGGCGCGCCGATCCAGCCCTGGATGGAGGTGCCACCCCAGCTCGAATTGATAAAGCCGACCGGCACCTGCTGTTTTTGTTGAAGCGTGCGCGCCATGTAGTAGCACACCGCCGACGCCTCGCCGGCGGTCTTCGGCGACACCACCTGCCAAGCCAGCGGCCGCTTCAGATCATGCTGGACGGCGGCATCGCTGACCGTTTCGACATTGACGAAGCGCAGATTAGGATTATCAGGGAAGTCGGGCCACGCGCCGGTCGACAGCCGCGCCGGGAACGACATGTTCGACTGACCGCCGCACAGGTAGACGTCGCCGATCATGATGTCGTTGAGCGTGGTGCCGCTGCCGCCACCGGTGACGGACAGCGTATACGGTCCGCCGGCCGACTTCGCCGGGATGCTCACGCGCCATCGACCGTCCGGCCTTGTGTTCGCTTCGGCGGAAGTACCGGCCAGGCTCACCGTCACGCGTTGGCCGGGGGCCGCCGTGCCCCAGACTGTCAAGGGTTCACCGCGCTGCAAGACCGCGTGCTCGCCGAAGATGGCCGCAAACGCGGGTGGCATCGACTGTGCCATCACCGGGGCGGCGATCGACGAGGCAAGCACAAAGAAGAACAGGCCGGCAGCGCGGCTACGCATATGATTTTTCATGTCGGCACGGGGAATGGGCAAAAGTTATCGTAACATGAAGTCTGGGCGCTTTTTCCTTCCGTCAACGGACCATTTCAGCATGAAAGCCCCCATGTCCGCTGACATTTTTTGCCATCGCGGACGACGGCAGCGAGCAGGTCAGTGTTCGCTGATCTTCGATCCGCTCGCGCGCGGCATGTAGTGGTAGGTGCGCAGCTTGTGCTGGATGTCGATGGCGGGATTCTTGAGCAGCTTGACCATCTCGGCACCGGCCAGCAGCACCGGACCGTAGCCGTGCATCGCGTCGACGCTGACCGGGCGGTTGTAGTAATACACCTGGTCGCTGGCGAACGTGGTGCCGACGCAAGTGCCTGCCACTTGTCCCTTGGCGTTGATGCGCGTGCTCAAACCGATCCAGCCGGCCTGGGCTATCGAGCCGTAGGTGGTCGGGCTGATCCAGCCCTCGTTGATCGCGTGCGCGTAGACGTAGACGAAGATCGCGGTGGCCGAGGTTTCCAGGTAGGAGTCATTACGATCGAGCATCTGATGCCACAGGCCGGTGCCCGACTGCAGCTCGGCGATGCCGCGCAAACTGGCGCGCAGCTGGGCCAGCACCTTCGGATAGGCCGGATGGTCCTTCGGCAGCACGTCCAGCAGGTCGCTCATCGACAACACCGCCCAACCATTGGCGCGCGCCCAATAGAAGCGCGGCGCGTCCGGGTTGTTGGCGTTCCAGCCGTGCGTAAACAAGCCGTTGCGTTCGTTGAACAGGTGCTGGGCCATCGTCAGCACGTTGGAGGCGGCGTCGTCGAACCAGGCCTTGTCGCCCGTCAAATGGCCCATTTCGGCCAGCGCCGGAATGCCCATGTACATGTCGTCGGCCCACAGCGACGAAGCCTGCGGACGCTGGCGCGCGAAGGTGCCGTCGTCGAGGCGGTACTGCTTTTTCTGCACGTAGTTGCTGCAGGTGTCGATCATGCCTTTCAAATCCGGGCCAACCTTGGCGAAGCGGGCGCGCACCAGCGCGGCGCACATCGAGCCGCTGTCGTCGAGCGAGCGCGGCTCCAGGAAGCGGGTAAAGCTGTTGTCGCGGCCCAGCTTGAACTGGTTTTCCTGCGCCCGGAAGTACGGCTGCGTGTCCTTAAAGAACTGTAGGTGGCGGCGGGTGACGTCGCTGTAGCGCTTGTCGCCGGTGACTTCGGCCGCCTTGATCAGGCCTGAATGGATCACGCCCATTTCGTAGACCATAAGCCCGAAGTCGCCGGGCGATTTCTCGAACACGGCGCCCGCGACCGGCTTGTTGAGGTCGGTGATCGGCTTGCCGGTCGCCTTGTCGACGATGCGGGTCGGCGTGATGCTGTCGATATAGCCGCGCACGCGGTCGAGCGCGCCGACGATCTCCGCTTCGGTCGGCTTTTTGTAGGGGACCGGATAAGTACCCTCGCCGGCGTCGTTGGCGCTCTTGTTGTCGGGGTTGCGGAACGGGCCGTCGGCGTGAACGGCGCCGGCGGCCAGAACGGCGGCTATCAGCAGGGTGAGCCGGCGGGGAAAGTGCTTCATTGTCAACCTTTCTATTTATGTTGGTGTGTCTCCGATACGAAGGCTAGGCAAGGTCGACGATTACGTCAAGCACTAATTAAACGTTTACCTATCAGACCACAAATTAAAGTGGTCAGACCGCATTGGGCGGCCATGCACCCACCTGATTGAGCATGCCGAACCAGTCTTCCAGGTGCCAGGTGCGAATGATCCGGTCGGCGGACAGGTGATGAAACTCGTGGATCGCGATGGCGATCGGCGTACCGGTCGGGGCGATGCCAAAGAACTCGCCACGGTGCGTGCCGGTGATTTGAGCACGCACGGCAGCACGGCCGTCGCGCCCGAACATGTCGAGGATCGAGATCTTCACATCCGGGAAGGCGGCGATAAACATCGCGATTACCGGCTTCATGCCCGCCAGACCCGGCTGCTGGTTCGGGCCGAGCGGAATATCGTCCCAATCGGGCGCCAGCGCGCTGTCGAGCCGGTCGGGGTCGTGGTCGTTGAAGGCGCCGTACAGGTTTTCGATGGCTTGCTGCTGGGCGAGGGTGAGGCCGTTTTCTTGCATGGTCATGATGTGCTTTCGGGTGATTGATAGGCTAACTTTAGCCATGCATGCCTCATAAGACCAATCGATAATGAATATGCAGTAATATCCATGCCATGAATTTACATGGAATCGACCTTAATCTGCTTGTCGCCTTCGACGCCCTGATGTGCGAGCGCAATGTGACGCGCGCCGGCGTGCGCATCGGCCGCACGCAGCCGGCCAAGAGCGCGGCGCTGGCCCGTCTACGGCTGCTCCTGAAGGACGAGCTGTTCGTGCGCAGCGCCTCCGGACTGCAGCCGACTCCGCGCGCGCTGGAACTGGAGGCGCCGCTGGGCGAGGCGCTGGCCAGCATCCAGCGCACGCTGGACTTCACCCAGGCCTTCGACCCGATGAAATCGACCCTGCGCCTGACCTTGGGGCTGTCCGACCATCCGGCCTTCGTCGTGCTGCCGCCGCTGCTCCAAAGGCTGGAGCGGGCGGCGCCCGGTATCACGCTGCGGGTGCGCGCCTTTACCGCGCGCGAGGACGCGCTGGCGCTGCTCGACAGCGGCGAAGTCGACGCCGCCATCGGTGTGCCGGGCGGCAGCACGCCACGCATCCCCACCCTGCCGCTGTTCGAGGAACGCTTTGTCTGCGTGGCGCGCAAGGGCCATCCGCTGGCGAACAACAACACCGTTTCAATGGACGCTTTCCTGGCGCACCGGCACCTGCTGGTGTCACCGGAAGGCGACGGCGTCGGCCATGTGGACGTCAGGCTGGCGCAGCTGGGCCGCAAGCGCGACATCGCCATCGCCCTGCCGCAGATGTACGCCGCGCCCGCCGTGGTCGCCGCCAGCGATGTGCTGGCGACAATAATGGAAGGCGTGGTGCGCGCCAGCGGACTGGGCGGCGACCTGACCGTGCTGCCGCTGCCGGACGAACTGGACCTCGCACCGGTGCCGTTCGTGCTGCACTGGCACCGCCGCAATGACGCCCATCCGGCGCAGCGCTGGCTGCGCGAGCAGCTGGTGCGGGTGTGCGAGCCATTGCGCAACTGAAATATCGTTACGGGCGGGCGCGGCCAGGCAGGACACTTCGGCTACACTAGCTGCCATATTCCAACCTGCGGCCGCCCATGCCAGAGAAGAACCTGCCCGAACTGATCACCCTGAAACGTCTGATCGACGAAGGCGGGCGCCATCTGGAAGTGGACACACCTTGCACGGTGGCCATGGATGGCCGTCAGTTCCCTGTCTACACGATCGCGCTGGGCAATCCGAGTCCGGACGTGCCGGCGCTGGGCTTTTTCGGCGGCATCCACGGCCTGGAGCGGATCGGCACGCAAGTCATCCTGTCCTTCCTTGAAAGCCTGCTGGCGCGGCTGCGCTGGGACAGCACGCTGCACCAGCAGCTCGAATCGATGCGACTGGTGTTCATGCCGCTGGTGAATCCCGGCGGCATGTGGCAGGCCACGCGCTGCAATCCGCAAGGCGTCGACCTGATGCGCAATGCGCCTCTGAGCGCAGTGGAAAAAGTCCCGTTCATGCTGGGCGGCCAGCGCTACAGCCACCATCTGCCGTGGTATCGCGGCGTGGCCGGCGCGCCGATGGAGCCGGAAAGCCAGGCCGTCTGCGACCTGGTCACGCGCGAACTGCTGACGCGCCAGTTCAGCATGGCGCTGGACTGCCACTCTGGCTTCGGCTTGCGTGACCGCATCTGGTTTCCGCATGCCCACACGGCCACGCCGATCCCGCATCTGGCCGACATCGGCGCGCTCGAAGAACTGTTCAGCCAGAGCTATCCCAACCACAATTACGTGTTCGAACCGCAAAGCCGCCAGTACCGCACCCATGGCGATCTGTGGGATTACCTGTACCTGAACGGCACCACCGGCAACGACCGGGTGTTCCTGCCGCTGACCCTGGAGATGGGCTCGTGGTTGTGGGTGAAGAAAAATCCGCGCCAGATCTTCGACCGGGTGGCCTTCTTCAATCCGACGGCGGCGCACCGCTTGCAGCGGGTTTTGCGGCGCCACCTGATCTGGTTCGACTTCCTGATGCGGGCGGCCAACAGCCACGGGCGCTGGATGCCGGAAGGCCTGGCGCGCAAGGTACAGCACCGGCGCGCGCTGTCGCAGTGGTATCACACGTGAGCGTGGTCGCCGAGGACGTCGGCACCTGGGTGCTGCTGCGCGGGCTGATGCGCGAGCAGCGCCACTGGGGACGCTTTCCCAACCAGCTGGCGGGGACGGTGGTGGGCGCGGAAGTCGTCACCCCGGATCTTCCCGGCAACGGCGAGCGGCACGCCCTGCAAAGCCCGACGTCGGTGGCGGACATGGTGGCGTTCTGCCGCCAGGATCTGCTGGCGCGCGGCTTGCGCCCGCCCTATTCGCTGCTGGCATTGTCGCTGGGCGGCATGGTGGCGGTCGACTGGGCCAGCCGCCACCCGGACGAGCTCACCCGGTGCGTGCTGATCAACACCAGCATGCGTCCTTACAGCCGCTTCCACGAGCGGCTGCGCTGGCATAACTATGGCGCCATCATCAGGCAACTGCTTGACGGCAGCGTCGACCAGCAGGAGCGGCTGATCCTGCGCCTGACCAGCCGTTACGGAGACGCCACCGAACGCGCCGGCCTGCTGCAACGCTGGCTGGGCTACCAGCGTGAGTTTCCGGTCACGCGCGGCAACGCGCTACGCCAATTGTGGTCGGCGGCGCGCTTCCGGGCCCCGGCCGCGCGTCCCACCGTGCCGCTGCTGGTACTGAGCAGCGCCGGCGACCAGCTGGTCGATCCACGCTGCTCGCGTCGGCTGGCCGAGGCGTGGCAAGCCGAGCACCGCGAGCATCCGGACGCCGGCCACGACTTGCCTCTGGACGACGGCGCCTGGGTAGCGGAGCATATCGGGAAATGGCTGGCCGCCGGCAAAGCCGGGTAAAATAACGGCCCTATGACCTCGACCACACTGGCGATGGCATGCCGCCCTAACTGTGGCGCCTGCTGCACCGCCCCCTCCATTTCCAGCGCCATTCCAGGTATGCCAAACGGCAAGCCGGTTGTCAACTAAAGAGATACCATGAACTGCCGTGACAACTGCGGGGCGTGCTGCATCGCCCCTTCGATTACGAGTCCGATACCGGGGATGCCAAATGGGAAACCTGCTGGCGTCAAATGTGTACAGCTTGGTGAAGATAATCGATGCCTCATTTTCGGAAAACCGGAACGGCCAGCGTTTTGTGCAGGCTTGCAGCCGTCGGAAGAGATGTGCGGCACTAGCCGAGAGATGGCGATACGCTGGTTGAACGAGCTGGAGCACGCCACCAGCCCGGATAAGGTTGAAGCAAGCCGGGGCTGAGCAGATTTAACTATTTTCCTGCACGTTTCTTAGGTTTTCGACTCATCGCGATTCGTTCGCGCCTTTCTACGGCTTCCAAGTATTCAGCCTCCTTCAGCAACTGCTCCCCCCTTGGCAGAAACCAACCTTCTACGCAGCTGTTATCGCGCAGAGCTATCTGGACGTGAGTTCCTACGCGAAAACCTTCCAGCCAACGCTGAACTCTAAGAATTGCGCCTACAACTGCAGGTGTGCCGATTGCCCTCGCGGTGTACATCTTTGCGGGGTTGTCATGGGAGGCCTTGGCAAACATCAGTGCTCGCTCGGCATCTCCTTCAAAGAAATAGACACCGGGGCCCAGCCAATCGTAGGGGTTCTTGCTATGGTCAAGGTCTGCTAACTTGCCAGTGACCAAGTCGTCTCGCGTTGTGATATCGCACCCGTGATAAGCGACGAGCAACCGCCCCTCTATCATTTGTAGATGCGGGAGAGCTTTCCTCCAACTGTAACAATTCCTGAG
>Ga0308163_10000900_pt1 | contig 39639 bp, 37 predicted proteins | sample PhyTR1_FD_201037 | JGI IMG/M metagenome (GOLD analysis project Ga0308163, IMG submission 201037) | Phyllosphere microbial communities from UC Gill Tract Community Farm, Albany, California, United States - DLSLT.R1 | ecosystem: Host-associated > Plants > Phyllosphere > Unclassified | place: USA... | reverse complement strand
TTACAGGAAGGTTTACGTAAATTTGATTGATTTCCATTTTGTAATTTTTGATGTTAAACTTTTAACCAAAATTACCAAGTCACTCTGAAAATCAACTTGCCATAAGACAAGATTTAATTTTTCTTCGAATGTGATACCAATTCTTTACGGATTCTGCTCAGTGAAGTGTCAGTAACACCAAGATACGAGGCTATTTGCTTAAGTGGTGCAAATTGTACGACTTGAGATTTTTGCTCTAAAAGATGAAGATAACGTTTGGTTGCAGAAAGTATAAACATCTCAACCGAGCGCTGTTTGCATAAAAAAAGCTGCTGAGACATCCAAGCTCTTCCCCATTCTCTGAGATTCGGAATCTTATGAAATAGTTCCTGAAAAACATCAAAATCCATCTTCCAACATTCACAATCGGTAATACAAACAATGTTTTCCTGCGTAGGAATTCTTTGAAAAAGTGAAGAAACATCGATGATAATTTCGTTTTCTGTAAAAAAGTTTGTCGTCACATCGTTTCCGTTGAAATCATTGACAAATGAACGTGCCAAACCTTTTTCTAAAATATAATATTCATTAGCCATTTTGCCTTCCTGCAGAATAGTTTCCCCTTTTTGAAAAATTACTTTTTCGTGAGCCTGAATAATTTCATCAAGTTCTTCCTGAAAAAAGAAAGGAAAATCGCGGTAAACGTCAAAGGCTTTGTTGGTCATCCAAATACTATTTTAAGATTTTAAAATTAAAATTTTTATTGGAATTGAAAGTGTTTTTTTTTGGATTACCTGAATTTAAATATTGTAATCCTAAATTTTTAATTAATCACAAAGTATTTTAATACATTAGTTTACAAATTCTGTTGAAAAAACTTATCAAATTTAAATGCCCATTTTGTCATTCCGTAGGAATCTAAGCAAAGAATTTATTTTAAATAGTTGAGATTCCTGCGGAATGACAAACTAGATGCTAATTAGATACTGATTTTTGAGATCATTTAAGGTTAATTTAAGCAGATGGAAGATAACATCAACAAATTCCGTGCAAGTGCTACAAAAGCTTCTTTTGCGCAGTCTTTGATTAAAAAATTAGATAAAATAGAGCGTATTGAAGTGGATAACGAAGACGTTTCCAAATTCAATATCCGTTTCGTACAGTCACAAGTTCCAGGAAAAGTTATTGATTCAATGATATTTTGAAAATATTTTTAAAGATTTCCCGAAAGCTTCTTACTAGGGTGTTTTGCCTTTTCGTGGGTTCCCGCAAGTCTGTCGCAGGGGTGAAAGAAGGTTTCAAGAGTTGCCGAAAGTTTCTTACTAGTGTGCAGGAGCCTTTCGGAGGGGCATTTAGGATTTACTGCCCTGTTTTGAAACCACTCTTAGCAAGTAAATTTAAAACAAAGAAAGCTGAATCGGTTTAGGTTTTGAAGGTTTTTCAGCATCACCGAATACTGTTTTACCACCAAATCTCCAGGAGTTTTGACGTTCTTCTTCAATAACTTCGTTAATATCAAAGTTCGGAGTAAAATTTTTCTCTGCTTCTGCAATAATTGTATGAAGTTTATTGATGGATTGCAGTTTATCTGAATTTCCCAATTTAGATTTTTCGATTCCTTTCTGAAGAATATTGATGGTTTCATCGTAAACATTGATGGGAACCGGAAACGGATGACCATCTTTTCCACCGTGTGCAAAAGAAAATCTCGCAGGATCTCTGAATCTTGAAGGCGAACCGTGAATAACTTCGCTTACCAAAGCAAGACTCTGTAAAGTTCTCGGTCCTACACCTTTCAATAAAAGCAATTCTTCAAAGTTTTCAGGCTGGTTTTCTCTTGTCATGTACAAAAGTGTTCCGAGTTTTTTCAAATCAACATCAGAAGCACGAACATCATGATGCGCAGGTAAGATCAAATTGGCGAAATCCTGCATGATTTTTTCTGAATTGGTATGGGAAATTTCTAAAATTCCTTTGCGGCTTTCCTGAGCTTCGTGAGCTGTCAGATTCAGAATATTTCCACGGTTAATTCCCTGAATTCCTTTGTGAGGTTCGTCGACAAAAGATTCCATATTTTCCGAATGCCAATGATATCTTCTTGCAGTTCCGTCTGCATCATTCATTCCCTGTTGTACAACTGCCCAATTTCCTTCATCTGAAAGAATAAAATTATGAAGGTACAACTGATAACCATCCTGAATGGCTGTATTATCGACTTTTGCAGAAAGTTTACTGGCACGAACTAATTCGTTTCCATCTAATCCTGTTTTGTTGGCGATGATGAGAAGTTCATTAGGAGTTTCTTTTGAAAGCTTGCCTTTTCCACCACAAATATAAATTCCGAGTTCTTTGGAATTTGGATTGATACTGCGTTTTAAAGCTCCCATCACCGAAGTTGTAATTCCGGAAGAATGCCAATCCATTCCCATCACGGCACCAAAACTTTGAAACCAAAACGGATCTGCTAATCTTCGAAGAACTTCATTTTTCCCGTAATCTGCAAGCATTACTTCAACAATAGAAAGTCCGAGTACAGCCATTCTTTCATAAAGCCAAGGCGGTACTTTTCCGTAGTGAAGGGGTAAAGTTGCGGTTCCGGAACGTTTCATTTGTTATAGTTGATAGTTGATAGTTGATAGTTGATAGTTGATAGTTGATAGTTGATAGTTGATAGGCAAAATTAAAACCTTACAATTGAAATACATAAGGCTTTAACATTTTTATTTTTTCATGCAAAGATTTTTAATTAACTAAATCAACAGAATAATATTAAAATTACTGATGTGAAAGAATATTAATGAGTTTTCCGAACGGGTCTATCACAAAGAATCTTCGAACACCCCAATCTTCGTCGGTCAATTGGTAAGTGATTTCAAATCCTGAATTGTTCATCTTTTCATATATTTCATCTACATTATCAACTTCGATCGAAAGATCTGGAACTTCGGTGTCATTTCCGCCTTGAGTTGCAAAACTTATCTGCACTTTTGTGTTTTCTTCATTACCGAAAGTTTTGATCCAACCGTGATCCATCAATATTTCGAGACCTAAAATATCATGATAAAATACATCAGCTTTAGATAAATCTTCTGCTTTAATATTAGCAACAATTCTTTTTACCATTTTCTTAAAATTTAGATTTAAAAATAAAAAAAGCCTTGTGAAAAATACAATTTCACAAGGCAATATAATTATTTATTTAACACTTTAATGCTTTATAATTTCCTTTACAATTCCTCCTTGAGGTTCTCTTACCGTTTGCGTGAAAATAAATGCTTTTGGATCGATAGAACGAACGATATTCTGCAGTTTTCTAACTTCCAATCTGGTGACAATCGTGAAAATAATATCGGCCTCGGCGCTTTGTTCGAAAGATTCTTTCATAAAACCTCTTTCGCCTTTGTACACCGTAATTCCTCTGTTCATCGTTAAAACCAAAGCTTTTTTGATTTCTTCACTGTTTGCAGAAACGATGGTTACGCCAGTGTACGCTTCAATTCCTTCAATTACATATTTGGTAATCTGACTAGCCACGAGATACGTCATAATTGCATACAAAGCGGTTTCAAATTTAAGATAAACGGTTGCGATGATAAAGATAATCACATTCATTCCTAAAATAATTTCGGTAATGCTAAAACTGCTTTTTTTGAACGTTAATAAGGCTAAAACTTCCATTCCGTCGAAAGTTCCGCCACCTCGCATAGATAAACCGATTCCAATTCCCATGAAAAATCCGCCAAACACAGCAACCAATAATTTGTCATGGGTCACTTCCGGAAAAGGGACGAAAAAAATGGTGATGATGATTAGTAAAATCGTTAAAAAACTTCTGATCGCAAAGTGTTTTCCGATTTGGAAGTACGCCAGAACGATAAATGGTAAGTTTAAAACCAATAGAATGATTCCGAGATTCCAATGGTAAACTTCGTGAAGTAAAAGTGAAACACCGGTAACACCACCATCTAAAAAGTGATTGGGAACGAGGAAAGATTTTAAAGCAAAACTCGCAAAAATAACTCCTAAAACCAGATAAATAATATCTGATAAAGTAAATAGCGGGCCGTGTTTGGTTGCTGAGCTCATAGAATGATCAGTAGTTTTTTAGTTTTGTTTTGATAATATCCAGGTTATCCTGTTTTTTTTGATTTCTGCTGTTGATGGCTGTTTCTGTGAAATAATGATGGCTTTCTAAAAACTTTTCCTGTAATAAATTCCAGTCGCGTTCAGAATTTACGATTCCAAACATAGAAAGTTCTTCGAACAATTTGTCTCCGATCACAAAAAAATCGTCTCGGCCAAGATAGTCTAAATCGGCATCGGCAACAATTTGTTCTAAATGATTTTTCGGAGTCTGAGGAATTTTTGTCGCCATGATCATTCCGTTTATTTTATCTAACTGATCTTGCGAAAAGCCGTATTCTAAAAGATATTCCGCAGCAATTTCACAAGACTTTTCTTCATGATTTTTTGATCCAAATAAAAATCCGGTATCGTGAAATAATGCAGCGGTTTTTAGCAATACCAGATCTTCATCATTAACTCCTTCAGATTTGGCAATTTTTTCTACAGCATCGATAACGTCTTTTACGTGCATCACACTGTGATAAGAAAGATGCTCAGGAAGGTTTTCTCTGAGTCTTTTTAATATGAGTTTATTTAATTTTTCGTATTCCATATTTAAAATAGAAAATGTTTTTTAATTTGTTTTTAGTGCAACTTTTAGCGCAAAGTCAAAGTTCGCAAAGATTTTTTTAAAACTACTAACTGTTTTTAAGTTCGCAAAGGCGTTCTACTTAGCAAAGATTGCAGAATTTTAGACTAGTAATTTAAATTATTTATAAATCTTTTTTAGTTTCAAGGGCAAAATACATATCCATATCGCCTTTTCCTTTGGTATGAATTTTACCTCTGTATTCGCAGACTATTTTGTTTTTTACCAGCTGATATGTAGATTCTGAAATATTTATTTTTCCTTTCTGGCTGTTTTGTTCCATTCTTGCGGCCGTGTTTACGGTATCGCCCCAAATGTCGTATGCAAACTTTTTTACCCCAACAATTCCGGCAATTAAAGAACCTGAATTGATTCCGATTCTGATATCTAAAACATCAGGATGAGTTTTCTTTCTTTCTTCAATAAAATCAATAATATCCAAAGCTACCAATACCGTTTTGTAAGCGTGACATTCATTTTTCATAGGTAATCCACAAACCGCCAAATACGCATCACCAATGGTTTTTATTTTCTCTAAACCATGCTTTTCCATAATTAAATCGAAAGCAGTAAAACATTCGTTCAACTCAACCAACATTTTTTCGGCTCCCATTTTCTCGGAACTTTGGGTAAAATTAACAAAATCGGTAAATAAAACACTGACTTCATCGTAATATTTAGCTTCAGAGCTTCCGTTTTCCTTTAATTCTTCAGCAACTTCGTGAGGAAGAATATTGAGGAGTAAGTTTTCTGTTTTTTGTTTTTCTTTTTGCAATTCAAAAGTTCTTTCGTCGACCTGTTTTTCAAGTAGATCATTTTGATCCTGAAGAATCTGCTGTTTTTCCTGTTCCTGTTTTATATTAATATCAGAAAGTCGGTTGACTTCATCCAGCTGTTTTACCAGACTTAAATTGGTTGATGCAAACTGCCATGCTAAATAGGCTGAGATTGAAATAGGAAAACTTATGAAAATAAAAATCATGACATATCCCATAAAATCATCGCCCATTATTTCACCCATATCAATGGTATTCAGTTTATTCAGAAACATGAAGATAATGACCATCACAATAAAAAGAAAGAATACCAAAACCCCTCCGCCAACGATAAATGCAGATTTTTCTCTTCTGATCATTGCTCTGATTATTAAATAAAAAGATTCAAAAGCAACAAAGCAAAGATAAAAAAAGGCAAAACTGGCTGCAGAAGCTGCACTGAAATAATAAAGAATAAAAATACACGCTGAAATAATCAACATTACTTTCAGCCTTTTTTTTGTTCTTCCAAATAATGTATTGACAAATCCTGTGAGCGAAGTACCGAATGCCATTACCGAAAGAAATGCAAAAAACGTATAAGAGTCGATATCTAAAGGATTTTTTATTTCTGACAAGAGCAAAATCATATAACTCATCAAAGAAATCGAAAAATTGTACGTAGAAAAATAAAGATTGTAAATTGCTTTTCTGTAGAAAATAAACAACAGGAGATGAATAAATCCTAATGCACCAAATATTCCGCAAATCAACATGGTGTAAAAATTGAAATACTGCACTTCTTCAATTTTGTCTCTGATAAATTCATTAGCCGAAGCAAGTTCTACACCAATTGCAAAAGGTACTAAAGTAATGGTCTTCTTTTTGCCTGCAGCAATTGGTAAAAACCGTATCGCTAAAACATTTACTTTGGTATTATCTAAAGTAAACAATTCGGGGATTCTGTTTTTAATCCTGAATTCTCTTGATTTTTCGTCTCCGATTTTACCAATGCTTTCAATCTTTTTACCGTTTAAATAAACTTCTGAAGCGCCGAGTTGCTGAATTTTAAAACATAAAGATTGATTGACCGATGCAGAATCTACCTTAAAATAATACCGAACCCAATAAATCTGATCTTTTTTAACATCTTTTTTTAAGTTATAATTTGTAGGATTCCATGAATAAACTTTTCTAGAATTAAAATTTACATTTTCCCATGAAGAATCATCGAATTCTACAGAGGCAAAGGCCAGATTATCACCTGCAAAAAACTTACTGGCTTCATCGATTGAAGCACCAGCTTTAATTTCTTTATTGGTAAAAACTCTCGGTTTCTCACGAGAATTTTGAGCAAAAGAAAATGTTTGCAACACAATGAATGCAAAAAATAGAAATTTAAAGAGTAGATTTTTTTTCACACTGATAAAATTAAATTTGATTGACGAAATACATATCCATTGCGCCTTTACCTTTGGTTTCGATTTTTCCACGATACTCAAAACTAAAGCTTTCTTTTATTAACTGATAAGTTGCTTCAGAGATATTTACTCTTCCCGGTGCGCTATTTTGCTCCATTCTTGCAGCCGTATTTACAGTATCGCCCCAAATATCGTAAGCGAATTTTTTCACTCCTACAATTCCTGCAATCACCGCTCCGGAATGAATTCCAATCCTGATATTTAAAGCATTTGGATTGTGTTGTTTGCGATGTTGAATATAAGAAAGAATTTCTAAACTTGCACTGACTGCATTTTTTGCATGTTGATCATTAGAAACCGGCAATCCACTCACCGCTAAATACGCATCGCCAATGGTTTTTATCTTTTCTAAATTGTATTTCTCCATGATTCTGTCGAACTCTGTAAAGCAGATATTCAGTTCATTAAGAACTTCCTGCACACCGATTCTTTCGGAATTCGCGGTAAAGTTGACAAAATCTGTAAACAAAACAGAAACTTCATCGAAATGTTTGGCGCTTGTTTTCCCCTTTTCCTTTAACTCTTCAGCAACTTCAAACGGAAGGATATTCAGCAATAAATCATCTGATTTCTGTTTTTCTTCAGCGATTTTTTTGTTGTCTTTACGTTTTTGGTTGTAAGAAAACCCTGCAAAACCCAATAACAATAAAGATAAACCAGCTCCAATGGCCCACATATTTTTCTGGGTTTTAGAACTTTCCAAATCTGCTTTGGCAATGGCATCTTTTTTTTCCTGATTGATTTTTGCAATATTTTTTTCCTGGGAATATTTTAAAGCTACAGCTTTTTGCTCTTCATCAAATTTAATCTGAATTTCTTTTCGTTTTAGATCTTCTTCAAGCGCTAATCTTTTTCTTTCTTCTTCCGTTTTTGCTGCAGCCTGTTTTTTTTCGTATTCAAAACGAAGTGCTTTTAATTCTATTTCTTTCTGGAGTTGTATGCGTTTGGTTTCTTCTTCTAATTTTATGCGGGTTCTTTCGTTTGCGACTTCAGTTTCCGATTGTACAGAAGAAAGAGCTTTCATTTTGTCCATTCCATAAGTTTCTTCTTTCTTGTCATACATCTTTTTTAGGTACGAATAAGACTGAGTGTAATCCCCAAGGAAAGCATACGCACGATGTAAAACTTCATAATTCTGAATAAAAATTTCCGGAGAAACATAAGTCTTCAATTGAGTAAAATATCCAAGATTTTTTTCCTGCTCTTTTGTTTTGGATTCTAATGCTGAAAGTCTTGACGGATCATTTTTTAGAGCTAAGCTATCTTCCATTATCTTTTTTAACCCAATAAATCCTTCATGATTTTTGTAATACTGATACATCGGATCTTTTTCACTACTCAATTTCATTCCTTTAGCTGCATATTCCTCAGCTTTTACAAAATCTTTTTCTTTAGAATAAATATCTGAGAAATAGTAATAGACCAACGGTAAATTATCTTTCAAATTTTTAGCCTCGTAATAAGTTTTAGCCTCATTCAGATATTTTTTTGCTACTTCCAGATTATTCATTTCAGAATAAATATTAGCCATAAAAATCTTTGCTTCTGCTGTCTGCAAATCATTATGACTCTGTTGAGAAACTTCCAAACCTTTTTGGAAATACTCCAATGCTTTTTTATTATCTCTGCTGGTTAAGAAAAATGTCCCGGCACTTCTGTAGGCGGGATATAAATTTTCAGGATAGTTTTTTTTAACAAAATCGATGTACGTATATAAAGCTGTATAACTGTCTGCGTATTCTTGTTGTATAAAATTGTTGGCAAAAAGACCTTGGTAAGATTCCATTACAATGTTCTTGTCTATTTTTCTGCCTTCTTTATTATATTTTAAAATTTCATTGTAATATTTTGCGGCAACATCACTTTTTTTATTAACAGCATTCACTCGTGCCATCAGAAAATTGAGAACAGCTCTCTTGTCGTAGTTTTCAGTTTTATGGAGATATTTTTCTGCTTCCAACAAATATTTTTCGCCGGTAACTAAATCATTTTTATGTAAATATAAATTACCTATAAACAAATTTGTTCTTCCTATCTGCTCAACATTATTGTTTTTTAAATAAAAAGGCAACCCTAATTTGGAATATGAAATGGCACTATCAATATTTTTATTCTGGTAATAAATATTGCCTAAATCATCAAAGATTTTTGCTCGCTCTTTGTCAGATTTATTCAATTTTAGCTGACTTTTCAGATTGTTTATTTCAACAGATTCCTGCGCTTTGAAAACGGTGTTCCCGTAAAAGAGAAAACAGATTATAGCAAAAGAGGTAAATTTATTCTTCAATGATTAGTTATTGCGTTCATCCACAAAAATAGAAAAATCATTCTATTAAATAACAGAATGATTCAAATTGATGAGAAATATTTTTATTTACTTCAAAGATGCAATAGCAGCTTCGTAATTAGGCTCTTGTCCGATTTCAGGAACTTGCTCAGTATAGATTACTTTAGCTTTTTCATCCAATACCACGACAGCTCTGCTTAAAAGCCCTTTCAAAGGAGAATCAGAAAGCGTAACGCCATAATCTTCACCAAAATTACCTCTGAAATCTGATAACGTTTCAACATTATTTAAACCTTCAGCTGCACAAAATCTTGACAATGCAAAAGGCAAATCTCTTGAAACATTAATTACAACTGTATTATCAAGATTTGAAGCTTCTTCGTTGAATTTTCTTGCAGAAGCCGCACAAATTCCTGTATCAATACTTGGAAAAATGTTCAAAACAACTCTTTTCCCAGTATAATCAGCAAGGTTTTTTTCAGACAAATCTCCGGAAACCATTGTAAATTCCTGAGCATCTTTTCCTACTTCCGGAAGATTTCCTATTGTATGTATTGGGTTTCCTTTAAATGTAATTGTAGACATAGTTTATTTATTTAAATTTTTATCAAATTTATTCAAATTCCCGATGAATTTGTTTGAAATAAAGGTTAAATAATTCTTAAAGTGAAAAAACTCATTGATTATTAAAGTGTAAAAAATTAAAATTTAACTAAATTTGTGAAACTAAAAATTTAAATAATAAATAACAGTATAATGTCAGAAAAATCAAAAATCTATTACACCCTTACGGATGAAGCTCCAATGTTGGCTACACACTCGTTTTTACCGATTGTAAAAGCTTTTACAAAACCAGCAAACATTGAGATCGCAGTTCCGGATATTTCTTTGGCAGGAAGAATCTTAGCCAACTTCCCAGAATTTTTGAAAGATGATCAGAAAATCGTTGATGCTTTAGCTCAATTAGGAGAATTGGCAACTCAACCGGATGCAAACATTATCAAATTACCAAATATTTCAGCTTCTGCACCTCAGTTAGATGCTGCTATTGCTGAATTACAATCTAAAGGTTTCGCAGTTCCAAATTATCCTGCAGAGCCTAAAAATGACGAGGAAAAAGCAATCAAAGCGAAATATGCTAAAGTTTTAGGAAGTGCTGTAAACCCTGTACTTAGAGAAGGAAATTCTGACAGACGTGCTCCAAAAGCTGTTAAAAATTACGCAAAAGCAAACCCTCACAGAATGGGTAACTGGGCTTCAGACAGCAAAACTGACGTTGCTCACATGAACAGCGGAGATTTCTACGGAACAGAAACTTCGACTACTCTGGAGAATGCTACAAAATATAAAATCGTTTTCAAAGGAAATGACGGTGCTGAAACTTTATTAAAAGATTTCGCAGGTCTTCAAGCCGGAGAAGTGATCGATTCTTCTGTAATGAACTTAAATTCTTTGAAATCTTTCGTTCAAGAAGCTATCGAAGAAGCTAAAAACAGAAATGTACTTCTTTCTGCTCACCTGAAAGCGACGATGATGAAAATCTCAGATCCAATCGTTTTCGGAGCAATTGTTGAGACTTTCTTTAAAGATGTTTTCACTAAATATGCTGAAACATTTAAATCTTTAGATGTAAACCCAAACAACGGTCTTGCAGATCTTTTCGATAAAATTAAAGGAAACGCTCAGGAAGCTGATATTAAAGCTGATATTGAAGCTGCTTTAGCAAACGGACCAAGAGTGGCAATGGTAAATTCTGATAAAGGAATTACTAATTTCCACGTTCCTTCAGACATTATCGTTGATGCTTCTATGGCTGCTTTGGTAAGAGGCGGAGGAAAAATGTGGAACAAAGACGGAAACGAAGAAGATACAGTTTGTATCATTCCGGATCGTTCGTATGCAGGTTTTTATCAATCAGTTATTGATGATATGAAAGCGCACGGAAAATTAGACCCTACAACAATGGGTTCTGTTCCTAACGTAGGTTTGATGGCTCAAAAAGCTGAAGAATACGGTTCTCACGACAAAACTTTCCAGGCTACTGCCGAAGGAACGGTTGAAGTTCAGGATGAAGCTGGTAACATTCTTCTTTCTCAGAAAGTTGAAGCGGGTGATATCTTCAGAATGTGTCAGACTAAAGATGCTCCAATCCAAGACTGGGTAAAATTAGCGGTAAACAGAGCAAGACTTTCTGATACTCCTGCTATTTTCTGGTTAGATAAAGGAAGAGCGCACGACAGAGAAATGATCAAAAAAGTTGAAAAATATTTAGCTGATCACGATACAAACGGACTTGACATTAAAATTCTTGATGTAAAAGACGCAATGACAGAAACGTTGAAGAGAGCAAGAGAGGGAAAAGATACTATTTCTGTTTCAGGAAATGTATTGAGAGATTATTTAACTGACCTTTTCCCAATTCTTGAACTTGGAACTTCTGCAAAAATGCTTTCTATTGTTCCATTGATGAACGGTGGAGGTCTGTTCGAAACAGGAGCTGGAGGTTCTGCTCCAAAACACGTTGAGCAATTCTTAGAAGAAGGTTATTTAAGATGGGATTCTTTAGGTGAATTCTTAGCTTTACAAGCTTCTTTAGAACATTTAGCACAAACTCAGGGGAATACAAAATCTCAGGTTTTAGCAGATGCATTAGATGAAGCAAATGCTAAATTCTTAGCGACTGACAAATCTCCTGCAAGAAAAGTTGGACAAATCGATAACAGAGGTTCTCACTTCTATTTGGCAATGTATTGGGCAGAAGCATTGGCAAACCAAACTGCAGATGCTGAATTAGCTGAACAATTTGCTCCGGTTGCGGAAGCAATGCACGAAAATGAAGAAGTTATCAATGCTGAGTTAATTGGCGCTCAAGGTAAACCTCAAAACATTGACGGCTACTTCAAAACAGATACTTACAAAACGTATGAGGCAATGAGACCAAGTACTGTGTTAAATGAAATTATTGACGGGATTTAATTTCCGGATTTAATATAAATTGAAAGCTCCTTTTTTTAAAAGGAGCTTTTTTGTTTTTACTAAACACTAATGGCACAAGTATCTTTCGCAAATAAACACAAGCTTCTATATTTTTTTTCATTCCTGTGGAATCTAGGAGTAGTAAAAGCGAAACAGTTTTAGATTTTGGCTAAAGCCAACCGTTATTATATAAAAATAAAAAGAACCAAAAGCTGCTCCTTTTGATATTGATTAGTAGAAATAGAGAAGTTTATCAGGAAATAATTTCTAATCTCTAATTTCCAACTGATCAAACATGCGCTTTTCTCCATTTAACCATACTCAAAATCAATAATCCTAAAATTCCCATTACAAAATATCCTTCTGCAACTTCCAGCTGAATTTCAGGTTTTATGATGGCTGCAATTCCGTAGCTGATTGCCGATGTGATGATAAATACTACTCCACCCGTCATTCCGCCTGCGAGTCCCGCTGAGTTTGGAAATCTTCCGATACAGTAAGTGAAATAATTATTAAAAATAAATCCGGAGGTCACATGAATTACAAAGGCAAATGCCACCAAACTGAAAATCGTATTCGAGAAATAGGACGCGATAAACATAAGAACAATTAAGAATAACTGAATAAAATTAGCATACCGAATTTTAGGTAAAAATGCTTTTTCAATCAATGCTTTTCCTAAAAATCCTCCCGCCATCCAGGCAAAACCAAGAATCAGAGAAACGTATCCTGCAACAACTTCAGAATACCCCATTTTATGTTCAATGATGAAAGATCCGCACAGATTAAAGAACATAATCATCGAATAACTCACCCCACACATCAACATTCCGTAGAAAAAATCTTTTGCTCTGAACATCCTTTCATATTCTTTAAGTAAGAATTCAATACGAAAAGGATTACTTTTCTTCAATGTTTCGCCGGAAAAAATTAATTCTAAAATTAATAGAATCAAACTATAGCCCGCCAAAACGTAGAAATTTGACTGCCATCCGAAAATTTTCTGCAAATAACCACCAATGAACGGCGCAATGATCGGACCGACCGACCAAACAATGGTCATTATACTGAGATAATGTTTCCGCTCATCCCCTTCGTAAACATCGACAAAGAAAGCACGCTTGGAAACCACAGCAAATCCGGACAAAACACCTTGCAAAACACGCATCGCATAGATCACAAAGATGTTTTGTGTAGTGGCAGTAATCAGAAAAGAGATTATAAATAAAGCCAGAGAAACCATTGAAATTCTGTACCTTCCGAAAGAATCGACAATGCTTCCTGCAAAAAACTGCGTTAAACCATAACTGATTAAAAATATTGATAAAGTAAGCTGAATACTGCTTTCCGGCTGATGTAGTTCGATTGCCATACTCGGCATGGAAGGCAGATAAATATCTGTTGCCAAACCTGACATCGGAATCATTGCAAATGCTAAAATCGTCGCAATAAATTTATTTTTCTCTTTTAACATTCTAAAAAATTTTCAAGCCACAAAAGTCGGGCTTTTTATTTGTTTAAGCTTGTTTGCATAGATTAATAATTTTAAAATAGAATATTATTAAATTCAATCGGAAATGTAATGTGATTTGCTTTTTCTATACTTTAAGATAACTTCCGAATAATTTTAATCATTATAAATTATTTGAAAATTTTTAAAATCTTCTTTTTGTAAAATTTTAATTTGTAATTTTAAGGAAGAGTTTCACCAAAAAGGATCAGAATTATGGAAAATATAAAATTTGAAATTACACCTTACCAAGACGAATTGCATCTGTTAATTGATGGTAAAAAAGTTGGTTATATGTCAATTTCCGTTGCCGGAAGACTGCTGAATGTCTATTACACCAAGATTGATGAAGATATTGAAGGCCATGGCTACGCCAAACTCCTTTTAGACAGATTAGTAAGTTTTGCTGAGGAAAAAGATCTGATGATTGATCCTGAATGCGATTTCGTTAGACAACAGCTTGAAAATCACCCGAAAAGATATAAAGGAATTTGGCACGAATAGATTATTCCCACCAATTTTGAAAATGATACGATGTATTATTTAAATCTAATTTTTCACCGATTTTCGGAGTGAGAATATGCAAATTTTTCTCTTTTCCGAGCGTCGTTACTTTTTGCAATGGCTCATTCCAGGGATGTAAAGCCAGAGCAAATTTCCCGGAATGAACCGGAATAATATTTTTTGCCTGAATATCTAGACTTGCCTGAATAACATCTTCCGGCAAAGCATGAATGTATTTCCAGGCAGGATTGTATTGCCCATTTTCCATGATTGCAAAATCGAAGGGACCGTATTTTTCACCAATTGTTTTAAAGTGAGTATCATAACCGCTGTCGCCGCCTAAAAATATTTTTTTCGTAGGCGTTTCGAGAACATAAGAAGTCCACAACGTTGTATTTCTTTGGAATTTTCTTCCCGAAAAGTGTCTTGCCGGAGTAAACGTGATGTTAAAACCATCTTTTAAGGCAACACTTGCACCCCAATCTTCTTCAATAATCTGATCTTCAGAATATCCCCATCTTTCAAGATGGGCTCCCACTCCTAAAGGCATAATCGCTTTTCCTACTTTCTCACGGATTGCTTTTACCGTCGGAAAATCTAAATGATCGTAATGATCATGTGTAATCACCAAATAATCAGTATTCGGAATATCTTGAGGTTTAAACAAATCTGAACCCTCAAAAGCTTTATTAAAAAACTTAAAAGGCGAACCAAATGTGCTTAAAACCGGATCAATCAAAAATGAGACTCCATCGATTTTTATAAAATAAGAAGAATGCCCCATCCAAATGAAAACATCTTCGTTAGCTGAAATACTATTTAAATCTGTATGAATTGCCGGAATTGCATGTAAAGGCTTCAGTAACGGATCTTTTTTACCAAATAAAAAATCGAACATTACTTTTGGCATAGAAAAACCTTCAGCAATCTGTGGGGTAAAACTCTGATTTTGAAACTGCTTATCTTTATAATTCTTAGAATTAAGTATTTTTTCCAGACGTTTTCCTTTCGGTGCTGCTCCAAAAACTTCCTGAGACATTACAAAATATGTGGCTGCAACCAGTACCGTGATCAATATAATTAAATAAATCATCTTTAAAATTTGATATTCAAATGTAAAAAACTTTCTTTAAGTTTAATACTCTTTCATCAATGACGCATGAAAGTGAATTTTACTTTTTTTATTTTTAATTTTTGATAAGTAAAAATTATTTTACCGCAAAAGAGGCAAAAGAATAATCTTAAAAATAGAAATTCAAAAGCTTACAAAATGTAGAAAACTTATAGTTATATTAGTTTTGCAAACTTTTGAAGAACTTCAACGAAATAAAATCTTTTGATTCTTTTGCGGTTAAAAGAAATATTATCCAAATTATATTTAAAAGTTTTTAAATTCGTTTACCAAAAACTATATCCTTTGAAATATTTAATATTTACATTATTCCTTTTAAACTTTGCTTCCTGCACTTCTGTAAAGAAATATAACGAACAAAGATTAAACATCATTCCTCCTGACAAACTACGTCATGACGTTGATTTTGCTTACAAAAAACTTCAGGAAATGCATCCGAATTTAAACTGGTATATTTCAAAAAAAGAACTGGATTTTAAATTTGACAGTTTAAAAGCAACCATCAACAAACCTTTAACCCCAACTCAGTTTTATTTTAAACTACAACCTGTCATCGCACAAATCCGTGAAGGTCATTTATCATTAAAGATTCCGGCAAAAAGGTTTTCAAAAAAAGAAATTAAAGCTTTAAAAAACAAGAAAGGTCTGTTTGGCAGATTTGAATATCATGTAGAAAATGATCATTTGTATTTTATCGAAAACAAAGATTCTATTCAGAACATCAAACCTGGAACTGAGCTTTTAAGTATTAATGATGTCCCTGTCTCAAACTATCTTAAAAAATACCGTGAATTGATAAGCAGTGACGGCTACAACACTACTTTTTATTCTTATTATCTTAAGGATGTTTTCTTTAACTTTTTTGTTGCCGAAAAAGGAATAATGGACAGTGCAAAAATTGAAACTCTTTATAATGATAAAAAACAAACTCTGATTTTAAAACGGGAAAGCAAAAACAAACAAGAAATTGAAAAAGACAAAACTGATAAAAAACGAACTCCCGAAAAAAAACTCAATGATTACGTGGCTTCAACGAGCTCTTACAACAGAAGTTTTAAGTTTTTAGATAAAGACAGTACAGTTTCTTACATGAAAATCAAAAGTTTCTCAAGATCATTTTCAGATAAATTTTATAAAGAATCTTTTACAAAAATCAAAAATGCAGAATCTTCTTACCTCATCATCGACATTCGCGAAAATTATGGTGGTTCGCTGTACGAAATCAATCAACTCTATTCTTATCTTGCTCCTGAACCCTTTGTTTTGATAAAACCTTCACAGCTTACATCAAGAGTAACGCCGCTTAAAACCAATTATTTCAGAAAGTCAAATCCGTTGCAATATACTCTTAAAAGTCTGGCATATCCGGGATATTTCTTTTATCAGGCTTTGAATGTTTACAAAGGAAAAGATGGTGTTGCTTACTATAAAATGAAAGAAAATAAACCGACAAAGCCTAAAGAAAATGCTTTCAAAGGAAAAGTATACGTTTTGATTAATGGCGGAAGCTTTTCGGCATCATCTGTTATTTCATCCAAATTAAAATTTGATAAACGAGCAACATTAGTTGGTGAAGAAACCGGCGGTGCAAATGACGGAACGGTTGCAGGGTTTTACTCTTATCAACAGCTCCCCAATTCTAAAATAGATTTACCGATTGGTTTACTTTTAATACAACCCAATATTACCTTTGAAAATACAAAAAAAGGAGTCACTCCTGACGTGGAAATCGCGCAAAGCATGCAGGATATTATTGATCAAAAAGATTCGCAGCTTGATTGGGTGAAAGCAGAAATTAAGAAGGAGAAGGAAAGTTTAAAAATTGCAGATTGATGAAAAACTTGATTAAATATTTAAAGTTTGTTGTCATCTTCATTATTTCTTGGTTTACAATTCACACCATCTACATCATCATTGATGGATTGTCTGACAGCGGTGAAAAAGCAGATATTGCCATCATTCTCGGAAATAAAGTAAATGAAGACGGAACTCTATCTGCAAGGCTTGAAAAACGTTTGGAAACCGGAATTGAATTGTACAAAAATTATCGTGTTAAAAAAATTCTGGTAAGTGGTGGTTTAGGTAAAGAAGGTTTTTATGAAGCTGATAAAATGAAAGAATTTTTAATCAGCAATGCAATTCCTGACTCTGTAATTCTGGTGGATAATTACGGCAATAACACAAGATTGACCGTTGAAAACACTTTGAAATTTCATCAAAAATATAAGTTTAAAAGCATCATCGTTGTTTCTCAATATTTTCATGTGACCCGCACAAAAAAAACTTTTAAAAGAAAAAGGTTTTATGAATGTAAAAAGTGTAAGTCCGAGATATTTTGAATGGCGAGATTTGTATTCTATTTTGAGAGAATTTCCAGCTTATTATACTCAGTAGAGTTTTCATAAATGTTTAAAAGAAAATTCTGTAGTTTTAGGATATGAAAAGTACATTTTTTTCAGTTCAGAAAAAGAGTTCGGCGTATTTTAAAAATACGTTCAGTGATTCAATGTATCATATTTTCTTGTTTAATGGAAACGGAAAAATCGTTGTTGATTTTATAGAATATAATTTTATAGGAAAAACGGTATTTTTCACTTCACCTTTTCAGAATATTCAGATTTTAAGTGAAAATAAAATTGAGATTGAAGTGTTGAACTTTCATGGTGACTTTTACTGTATAGAATTTCATAAAAAAGAAGTGGCGTGTAACGGTTTACTTTTCAACAACATTTATCTTTTTCCGCATTTTTCGTTAACCGATGAAGTTTATCAGGAGATTTCAGATTATTTTTTGAAAATTAAGGAAGTAAATCATAATGAAGATTTTTCAGGTTCGGTTTTACAGTCATATCTTCAGTTAATTCTCGCAATTTCAAGCAGGGAAAAGAATAAGCTTCTTCCGGATAAGGAAATCATCAAAGATGAATTTAATGAACTGAAATCTTTTCAAAACTTAGTTGAAGAACATTTTCTTTTAGAAAAGAGTCTTTCTTTTTATGCTGATTTGCTGCATGTAACCTCAAATACTTTAAGCAAAAAAATTAAATCTAAATTTAATAAAACTCCTTCTCAAATTATTCAGGAACGGGTAATTCTGGAAGCTAAAAAACAGATTCATCTTACCCGAAAATCAATTAAAGAAATTGCTGTGGAACTCAATTTTAATGATGAATTTCATTTCAGCAAATATTTCAAAAAATACGTAGGAATTTCACCAACACAGTTCAGAAAAGAAACTGGAATTTCTATCGTGGCAGATTTGTACAAATAACTTCCACAATCATCCATTTCATTAGCTATTAGCTCGGCATAACTTTGTCAAAAATAAATTATGCTGGAACTTTTAGCAAACTCACAGAAAAACTTCATTCACTTTTTAAGAATAAGTATTTTTATTGTAATGGCCTGGATCGGAGGTCTCAAAGCTTTTCAATATGAAGCGGAAGGTATTATTCCTTTTGTAGCCAATTCTCCTTTTATGAGTTTTTTTCTTCAAAAAAACGTTTCTGATACCGATAATTACAAACTTCACAAAAATAAAGAAGGCGAAGTAGTTCCTGAAAATATTCAATGGCACAAAACCAACGGAACTTATATTTTTTCTTATGCTCTAGGAAGTGTAATCTGTATTATCGGAATTCTGGTGCTTTTAGGAATTTTCTATCCTAAAGTTGGAGTTTTAAGCGGAATTCTAACCGCCGGAATGTCCGTAATCACGCTTTCTTTTCTTATTACAACACCAGAAACCTGGGTTCCGGCTTTGGGTGGAGATCAGCATGGTTTTCCTTATTTGTCCGGAGCGGGAAGATTGGTTGTTAAAGATATTATTATGTTGGGTGCAGGTTTGATTATTGCATCAGATTCTGCGAAAAGGATTTTGAAAAAGGATTGATTATATTTTTTTAGGTTTCAGCGGCACCGAAACCTAAAAAAGCTCCCAACTTGGGAGCTTTCAATAGCACTATTTTCAATTAATTGATATGTTCTACGCTAAGGATTTCGATTTTTCTGTCTCCCTCCTTAAAAGGCCAATCAATAACTTCACCTTCTTTGTTTCCTACAATGGCCAATACAATATCAGAAAGCACAGAATATTTCCCTTTCTTCACTTTTGCCTTGTCATCGGAAACAATCGTAAATTTTTGCTCTTGAGGATGTGAAGAATCTTTTATTTTTACCTCACAGTTGATGGTTACGATATCTTTTGGTAAATCACGGCGTAATACCTGTTTTGCATTTCTCAGTTGCGCAAGAAGTATTTTCTCTTCTTCAGCCGTTGTTTTTTTTCTTCTTAAATGGTCTTTTATTAAATCATATACTCCTGTGGTTAAAATAATCTGTTCTGACATAATTTTATTTTTAAAAAATGAAATTTCCGAATGCCGAATATTGACTCAGACATAGCCATAGCTCACAAAAATTTGTGATAAGGTATGCAGAATGCACATTCAGAAAAATAAATTGGGTTAAATACTTAACAATGCCCTGCCCTGAGTCTCGACAGGGATATTAAATAAACTCTTTAGAATTTTTTAAAAATTTGTCATCATGCAGATATGACAAAGACAACGAAAGCGTAATCGAAGAATACTGCACCGGAAAAAAGTACTTTGTTGTCATTTAATTGATATTGACACGAAGATACAACTTATAATTGATATTAAAAAGCAGCTTCTTCGTTAGGTATTTTCACAAATTTCTTTATTATTTTTTTTGAAACTCGCCCAAAAGATTTTCTATCTGCTGAACATATTTTCCATAAAAAATTCTGTACCAATATTTTGCTAACAAGAAAAGACCAAAAAGACCAGCAGCAAGCATAGAAAGAATTGTGGTAGCTACCTGGAAATCACTCAACGGTTTACGATGTGGAAGAAACTCGATCACGATAATCAGTTCACAAACCAAAAATGGGACAAATGAAAGCATAAATGATAAATAATACTGCTTATTAAGGTCAAACTGGTACATGAGGTCTTTCAGTGAATCGTAAGTTTTCATCATCGGGTTGCCGATGTCATTATATAATTTAAAAAACTTACTGAAGAAGAACGAAACCACAATTAGCATTGATACCAACAATACTGTCAAATAAAATTTAAACTTAAATGGAGCTTCAGGAACAGATATCCAGACTATTGCAAAGCCAAAAATTAATATTCCAACGGTTGACCAAAATTCCATTCGCATGTTTTTTCTGATTTTTTCAAGCGGAAGATTGATCTTATTTTTATGTTCAATGCTGATTTCAGGTGTTTCATCAGAAACATCATCATTCCAGGCGTTTTTTAGGTCATTTATATTCATAATGTTTGTTTTTGTAAATTCTTGGATGGAAGTTCGGAGGTGGATAGTGAAAGTCTTCCAACTTCAAACTTCCCGCATCCTGCCTATTGATTATTTAAAATATCTTTCAGTTTATTTTTGGCGCGATTCATTTTTACTCTTACATTTCCTTCGGAAATTCCCATTTGATCAGCAATTTCTCTTCCCGAAAAATCTTCGAGATAATAAAAAATAAATGCTTTATCGATAGGATTCAGCTGATTGATGGCTTTATACATTTCAGCAAGCTTATCCTCTTTTTCATGATCATATTCATCATTTACAATTTTATAATTTGAAAAATCTTCATTGGCGATAAAGCTTCTTTTCTTTTCAGATTTTAAGAAAATTATCGCAGTATTAAGTGCAATTCTGTACAGCCATGTCGAAAATTCACTTTCACCTTTAAAATTAGGATACGCTTTCCAGACCTGATAAGTAATCTCCTGAAAAAGATCATCGCGGTCATCTTTATCATCCATATACATTTTAGAAATCTTAAAAATAATTCCTTTATGCATATCGATTTTGGTAATAAATTCCTGTTGTGAGGTCATGGTTCTTTACTCTCTGTAGAGTTAGTAGTTTTTTGATATAAATGTTACAATTTTTTTTCTTTTTTTCGATAATGATCCAATCATCTTTCACCGAACAAAAAATTTAAGAAAATCAACACATATCAATTAACTCATCTTCATCTCGCTGCATCATGGCGCAAAATTTGTGTTTTATGTTGAACATCACAAAAAAATATTAATATGCCTTACCTTACAAAACAAGACAGCAAAAACTTTGAACTTTATTACGAAGATTTCGGTTCCGGACAACCGATTATTTTAATTCACGGTTGGCCATTGAGCGGAAAATCTTGGGAACTTCAGGTTCCTATACTTTTAGACTTAGGGTATCGTGTAATCACCTACGACAGAAAAGGTTTCGGAAAATCTTCTCCAACATTAGATGGTTATGATTATGATAGCCTGGCTGCCGATCTACACGAACTTATCTCGCAATTAGAATTAAAAAATGTCATCCTTTTCGGGTTCTCAATGGGAGGAGGTGAAGTTGTACGTTATTTAACCAATTACGGTTCAGAAAATGTAGATAAAATTGCGCTGATCTCATCAATTATTCCTTTGGTAAAACAGAAAGATGATAATCCGCATGGAGTTTCTGAAGAAGAATTGTATGGAATTTTAACAAGCCTTAAAACTGACAGAGTAACTTTCCTTGATAGTTTCCATAAAAACTTTTACAATTACGGATTGCTTTCTCAAAAGGTCAGTCAAAAACAGCTGGATTATGACTGGAGCATTGCATCTTGCGCCTCTCCTATCGCAACAGTAAAATGTGCCGAAAGCTGGGCAAATACAGACTTCCGACCAGAACTAGCGAATGTAAATGTAAAAACATTGATCGTACATGGTGATGACGACCAGATTGTACCAATAGAAACAGCTGGAAAACAGGCCGCAGAAGGAATTGCGGACAATGATTTTGTCATTATTGAAGGCGGACCACATGGATTAAATGTTACGCATGCAGAACTGTTAAATGAAACCTTAACTAAGTTTCTAACTAACAACTAAGTTTTAAGTTTCAATATATTTGAACCTTAATGATCAAAAAAACCGCAATAGAATGTATTGCGGTTTTTTGTATCAAAGTTTAAAACTTAAATTCTTAAAAAATATAATCTGTACTCAGGAAATTAGAATCATGGTCTCTCACAATAGTATTCAACAATTCTTTATTTGAATCTGTGATTTTTGCAGCAACTAAAGAACGGATAGAAAATGAGCGAAGTGCATCAAAAACGGAAAGTGTACCTTCCGCACTGTCTTTTCGTCCGGTAAAAGGGAAAACATCTGGTCCACGCTGAGCTTGACAATTAATATTTACCCGGCTTACCAGATTAACGAAAGAGTCGATTAACTTTGAGACTTCCATCGCATCTTCACTGAAAATACTCACCTGCATTCCGTGATTTGCATTCACCTGATAATCGATTGGCTCTACAATATCATCAAATGGAACCACCGGAATTACCGGACCAAACTGCTCTTCATGATAAAGTTTCATCTCACTGTTTACGGGATAAACCACCGCAGGAAAAACAAAAGATTCTTCTGTAAATCCGCCATTTTCATTAAGAACTTTTGCTCCTTTTGCTAACGCATCGTCAATACATTCTTTCAGATAAGGTGGTTTATTAACTTCTGGAAGTGGAGTAATTTTCACGTCTTTTTCCCAAGGAAGTCCGGGCTTCATTTTAGAAACAGCTTCCGTTAATTTTTGTGTAAATTCTTCAGCAACATCTTTTTGAACAAAAATTAATTTCAAAGCGGTACATCTTTGTCCGTTAAATGAAAGTGCGCCCAAAATACATTCGCTTACCGCAACATCAAGGTTTGCATTTTTTGTAACAATTGCTGCATTTTTTGCATCTAAGCTTAAAATTGCTCTTAATCGGTTTACTTTCGGGTGTAATTTCTTTAATCCGTTGGCTACTTTGCTCGAACCGATAAAAGCTAAAACATTTACTTTTCCGCTTTCCATAATCGGAGTGATAATTTCTGAACCTTTTCCGTATAATGTGTTAACCGTTCCTTTTGGAAAAGCTTCTTTAAATGCTTTTAATAAAGGATAATGTGCTAAAACACCATGCTTGGGAAGTTTAAACAAAATCGTATTTCCCATAATCAAAGCAGGAATCAGTGTGGTAAAAATTTCGTTTAAAGGATAATTGAACGGCCCCATACTCAAAACTACACCAAGAGGCGCTCTTCTGATTTGGGCAATCGTACCTTCTGCCTGCTGAAAACGTGAAGATTCTCTGTCTAAATCTTTTAATGCATCGATTGTCTGATTGATATAATCAACCGTTCTATCGAATTCTTTGGTAGAATCGGGCAACGTTTTTCCGATTTCCCACATCAGTAATTTGATAATTAAATCACGCTCTTTTATCATCAGATACACAAACTTCTGCATGCATTTTATTCTTGCTTCCACAGACATCGTCGGCCATTCTCCCAATCCGTTATCATAAGCTTTTACCGAAGCTTCCAAAACTTCCATCGCTTCTTTTGGGCTTATATTCGGAATGCTTCCTAATTTTTTTCTTTCTAAACCGTTCTCTGTTTTAATACAGACCGGCGAATAAATATCCGTGACATCTCCCTTCCATTCTATCAATTCTCCGTTGAGGAGATATTCTCGCTGGTGAATTTCGGGAACTTTATATTCTTCTGGAATTTCATTTTCTGATTTAAAAAGATCACTGAATGACGCTTGATTATTTAAACTCATAAATTGTATATTTTAATAGTTTGAAATTTGAAAGAATAAAGTTAGATCTAAAAATCCGTTTTTAAAAGAGACACTTAATAGATTTGCTCTATCTGGTGCGTATTTGAATAAGAATTAATACACAACAAAAAACTCAGCGTTGTCGCTGAGTTCGATTTATTTTTCTGTTGATTTTAATGCCCAGAACACGAGTAACGGCTGCATAAATAATCGTGCTAGTCTCTTTCCGTCAGTATTTAGGCCAAAACTGTTTCGATCGTTTTTATATTGCGCAATATTTCCCGGAAAAACGGCAGTAAAAAAAGTTCCTGCTATTTTACCTACAATAGATTCATATTTTTTGGGAGTGGCGATAATAGCTGTTCCTAAAGCAATCTCTGCAATTCCTGAATAAACAACGGTATCGTCTTTCTCAAGCGGAACCCAATTGGGAACCTGCGCCTGAAATTCTTTTCTTGCAAATGTGAGGTGACCTATTCCTGCGGTGATCAACATGGCTCCGAGACCATATTTTGCGATGGTTTTGATGGTTTCTGATTTCATAATGTATATTTTGTGATACACTCATAAGTCAAGAATGATTCCAATCTTATGTTTATTTCTGTTAAAAATCGCTGCTTTGAATTAATTTTTCTTTCTAAATTCTTTTTTCAGTTTAATAATGACTACTCCATTACGCGCCTTATTTCCGTAAAGTGCAGTTGCCTGAATTCCCTTGATGATATTCATTTTCTTAATTTTAGTAGGATCAAAATCTTTTAAGGTTTTAGTTTCCACAATTTCGCCATCAATTACCCATAAAGGTTCGTTGCTTCCCTGAATGGATGAAGGTGCGCCTCTTCCCATTATTGGAGGTGAAGCATTGTTTTGATTAACTGTTAAACAAGATATTTTCCCTTGAAGACTGGCAAGAGCCGAAGTCTTTACTGAATCATTTTCCTGAGCATTTACAGAAACAATTCCACAGGCTGTTAAGATAAAACCAATGGCAAACTTTGAAAAAAGTGAGTTGATTATTGAATAATGCATATTTCTATTAAGCTGAGATTCGTAAAAGTTTCCGCAGGCATTTTGAGATGAAGAATCAGAAAAATAGTCTAAAATTTCATCATCAGAATCATTCGTAAAATCTCTGACGGTTTTTGAACAGACAGCACAGAATCTTCCTTTTTCCTGTGGAGTCATGCTTTCCCATTTTTCATCACAAGGCTTTGGTATCGTAATTTTCATAGTCTCTTTTTTATTAAAGATGCAGTATTGAATAAAAAGGTTGGAAAACAAAATTGAAGATTACCTCAACAATAGATTTAAAAGTGATAATTATTATTATTCGAATAAATATCTTATTTTCAAATGATTGTAAATATTACAAATCGATTATTTTTTATAATTTTAAAACTATGAAAAAACAGAATTTACTCAGAATGGACAATGTCGGGATCGTTGTAGAATCTCTCGATGAAACGATTTCTTTTTTTCTTGAACTTGGTCTGGAGCTGGAAGGAAGATCAATGGTTGAAGGCGAATGGGCAGGTCGTGTAACAGGGCTTGGTAATCAATCTGTAGAAATTGCCATGATGGTTACCCCAGACGGAAACAGCAGGCTGGAGCTATCGAAATTCATTAATCCTAAAGTAATAGAAGATCACCGCAACGCTCCGGTAAATGCCTTAGGTTATTTACGTGTTATGTTTGCCGTTGCTGACTTAGATGATACGCTCAAAAGACTTTATAAACATGGCGCCCAACTTGTGGAAGAAGTCGTCGATTACCAAAATATATATAAACTTTGTTACATTCGTGGTCCTGAAGGAATTCTTATCGGACTGGCAGAAAAAATTGAAAACAACAAAGACTAATTAAACTTTTAGAAGTCAAGAAAAAAGAATAAGTTAATAAGTCTATCAAATCATACATCTCCAACATAAGACTTGACAATATAATTCTTTTGTGATTTTATTTATATTTGAAAAATATTATCCTGCGAGATACAATAGAAAAGGTCAAATAGGCAATCCAAAAAATTAATGCAAATGAAAGAAGAAAATATCAACAGACTCAATTCCTTATTCTCTAATTTAAAATCGGAAGAACAAAAACTCAAAGAAAGTCTGGAGAAACAGAAAAGCGAGGACGATTTGTTTATTGAAGGTTTTAAAACGCTGTGCAAGAACTTCATCGATCCCAAAATGCTGGAATTCAGAAGAATGTTGAGAGAAAACGGATTTGGTTGCAAGATTTCATTTAATGAAGAACTTAAAAATGGCTTAGGTATTAATGCTCAAACCAATATCAAACTTCAGATCTCAAGAAATGTAGATTCTAATTTTTACGCCAACGATAAGTTTCCGCATATTATGTTTGTTGCTGATAAAAATTTAAAAAGAATCGTTGTACATCAGGATACTATTTTCCAAAACGGTATCGGAATCGCAGCATTGAAAGAACAAAATTACACGCTGAAAACACTTGATGAAGAAAGTGTAGAAAAAGAAATTCTTGAATCTATTGAAAATATTTTAGTGAATAAATAAAAAAATAAAACCTGTGCTACCGCAGGTTTTTGTTGTTAATCTCCATCACCACCAATGCTGTTAAATTCTTTTGTGGAATAATGCAGGAACATTAAAATCAATAAATTATCAACAGATTCGTCTGCTTCGATATAAAAAACAGTCTCTTTTGATCTATGGTTTACTTCTTGAATTTCTATAAGTAATTTTCCTTTTTCGAAAAGTTGATTTGTTTTAGCTAATTTGAAGTAATATATTCTGACATCCTCCCCTGATCTAATGATTCTGTCTTTTGCGAGATCCGTAAAATAAATAACTCTTTTAGAAAGACTCAATTCTACGTCATTCTTCAAAAACCCAACATTTTTAATATTATAAGTGCGAGCTTGATATTCTATACAGTGACGGGTTTTGAAAAAATTAGATTGATCTACAATTTTTCCAATTTCTTGGTGTGCTTCTGAAAACAGAACGAAGTCTTTTTTATAATATTGAGCAGTATAATTTTTAAAAAGATGAATGTGCTTAACAGGAATGTTTTCTTTCATTTTGATCAATAAAATTATTTCTTTTGAAATTCCTGATTAGAAACCAACACAGAATCATTGAGTGTTGCTAAAAAAGCCAGCAAATCTTCTTTTTCCAGAGAATTAAAAACAATAGGTTTCGGGAAATAATCTGGATAAATCAATTGAATATCCTGAAGACCGTAAAATGCCATCAGAATGAACAGCGAAAGAAAACTGAGCGGTTTAAATTTAGAATACAAAACCAGATTGATTAGAGAAATTAATCTTTGCTTTTATTTTAAAATTATTTAGACTTTCTATTTTTTTAGCTTCTTTTTTGAAGTAATGACAATTGCCCCATACTTTACTTTTTCACCATAAATAGTTGTTGCCGATTTTTCGTCTAAAATATTTATTGATGCGATGTTTTCTTTATTTAATTTTTTCATTTTGTCTTCAGAAATTCTAAATCCATCCAAAAAAATACTTGGTTGTGTCGATTCAATATCTTCTTTTGAAGGCATACCTAACCAATGAGATGCTCCAATAGTATCATTAACCTTTCTAAAGCCATCGAAGCCTTTTTTTAAATCAATTTGTTTAAATTCTTCATCTGCTTTCAATTCTTGGGCTTCAGTTGTAGTCGAGATGCCGACTGTAGTAATCAAACCTAAAGCTATTTTCCCTAAAACGGATAATGCGATATTTCTATTTAATTGATTATTTCGAAAACTTCCACAAATGTTAGGATTAGACCTTACTTCTTCATAAAGTTCTTCATCGGAACTATTAGTAAAATCTTGTACAGTTTTACTACAAACTTTGCAGAAATTTCCTTTATCACAGGAAGTCATTTCATCCCAGTTTTCGAAACAAGGGTTTGGAATATTTAATTTCATAATGTATTTTTTTGTGTTTAGATATTTTTTTAAAGATAGTCAGGAATTATTTACAAAACAATTTACAAATGAAAATACCTCGGGTCAGGATATTGAAATTCAAAATCCAACTCTTCAATTAACTTGTTTGGAGAAATCGTTCTTCCGACATCTGTTCTTTCACCAGAATAAGGCAAATCTTTCTGAGCATTAATCACTTCTTCTTTGTTTGGATGAATTGGAGCGACAACGTTATATACTTTAGATTCGGAATTATTGTCCAGCATTTTATCAACTACCGAACAAATATCTGAGTAGTGAATATGATTCACCAACTGATCTATATTGGAAATATTATAATTCTTCAAAAGTCTCTGATCTCCCATCAACCCAGCCAATCTTAAAATATTGGTCTGTGGAAATTTATCTAAAATAAAACTTTCACTTTCTACTTCTTGTGCAGGTTTATCGTCTTCTGTAAAGTCTTTTTCAGTTTCAGGATAAACGCCTGTCGAACTTGTCAAAAACAATTGGCCTTTAAAATCTCCAAGAAAATTCAGCAAGTTTTCCCGTTTGTCATTCATAGGAATTTGAGCACCTCTGATTCCCGAAAACGGAACACTGATGATAATAGCATCCAGTTTTCTTGCTGCATCCCATTCTTTCATCTCTGGATTCAATTCATTAGGAAAACTGACTAAAGTGGTGTGATATCCTTTAGATTGCAGATCTTCAACCTTTGATTCTGTAGTCGTGGTTGCATACATTTCATATTGATTTGATAATCGTTCTGCAATGTGATTTCCGAGCCAGCCGCAGCCGATGATGCCTATTTTTTTCATATCTACTTTTTGAGTATTATTTCAGTGATTCGTAATTGTTATCAGGATCTTGGAAGTTTTGAAGGATTTTAATAATCTTTAAAACATTATTTTCAATAGTGTAGATGAGAGTATTGTGTTTTGTAATTAAAATCTTGTGATAATCTGTATTCTCATATTTTTGAAAAACTACATTTCCCGCAGAAATTATTTCGATGATTTCTGCGAATTTTGTTAGAAAATCATCATAAATTTTATCATTCCATTTTTCAAGAAGATATTTTTCAATATTTCTTAAATCTGCAAGTGACTCATCAGAGAAGTTTATTTTCATTTCTGTATTTTTCTAAACGTAATCTTGTAGCTTCCATAACATCTTTGTAATCATGAACTCTCCCGTTTTTAAAATCTTCTTCAGAACGTTTCAAAGACTCCAGAATTTCTTCTTTGGTTTCGTTGCGCCATTGTTTAGGTTCGATGGTTTTTGAGATTACTAAAAGTTCTTCCGGTGTGAATCTTTTTTCTTTTAGCTTTTTGAAAAAAGTAGGTTTCTTAATTCCCGATTTCTCAATAATATAAGACATTTTGAAAGGAGAATTTTTCAGAATCTCATCAATGTTATTTTGGATTTCGATGTATTTTTCTATTTCTGCTGTCATGTTTTTGAAATTTTAATTTTAATTTCTAGTTTTTAAATCGATAAAAAAGATACTTTTTGTCTCATTTATTGATACAAATATAATCAATTTCTGATTCTAAATTATACAATGAATATCAAGGGCGCTGAATTTATTTGAATCTATCCTTATTGTTTCCATACCGTTTGTCATCCTGAAAGGATCTCAACACAGTCTTCTCATAATTTTTCTTATACTACACTTAGATTCCTGCGGAATGACAAATATTATAGCTTATGTTTATTATTAGGATTGAAGCTATACTTAAATTCTTACAGAAACAGAAGATTCAGCGTAGCCAATGACAAGAACAATTGTTTCCGTACTGTTGTCACTTCCGCAAATTTCTCACTTGTCTTCAGTACTTATCTCCAAAAATAAAATACTCATCCAATCAAACTGGTCATTAAATGATCATGAGACGTCATTTATCATTCCCGAGAGGTTTAATGAAGTTTCGAACAGGTGTTTTAATGATCAAGAGAGGTTTTTCAATGGTCTGAATATATCATTTACCGCTCCTGATACGTACACGAAAGATTCGATGCGGTTGTTTATATATCTCTACTTGTCTTTTACCTGTCGAGATAGGTTGTATAACCTGTCTGAATGGTTAAATAACTCCATCGGAGGCAACACCAACCACGATGGATCTTTAATGAACGTATCGAAATAGGTTATACAACATATCGAAACCTTTACGGGACGTATTGGGACTTCTTCAGAACGTATAGCGATATATGTTTTACGTATACCGAAGGGTTGAGAACCTCAAATGTGGGGTTGGGAACGTGTCGATAATGATTTTCGGTACTGGAGCTATGATCTTTTTTTGGTACATCACAATGGTTGTGTTGGAGACTTCCTACTATTGCAGAAGTTTGTTTTAAGGGTATTTGTAAGGTCTTGCGGATGCGGGTGGTTTTTATTTGGGTTATATTTCCATATTGTATTACGCTAGCGCGAGCTTCAAGCTCGTGCTGTGATTTATTTGTGGGTACGAGCAAGATGCTCGCACCAGATGGGACCGCAAAGGTTTGTTGTGAGATTGTTTATGAGGTTTAGAGAGATTGGGTGGTTTTGGTTGAGATTATTTTGGTAATAAATTCATATTTCTTTTTGTTTTTAAGGGAAACCATAATTTAAATCAGCTTTATCTTTTTATTTTTGAAACAATGATTTATTTCATTGAAAATCTTACATTTAACAACTAATAACACAATACAATGAGTGAAATCGATTTTTTTAAATATCAAACTCCATCATCTCGAATCAAAGCAAATATTGTTGCGAATTATTTCCCGAAATATTGCAAGATAATTTTAAAATATCCGCAATCACAAATCAGGTATGTAGACTTGTTTTCTGGTCCTGGTATTTATGAGGACGGTAGCCTTTCTACGCCAATCTTAATTGGAGATGCCTGTAATAAGGATAATAATTTGCGAGATGTAGTTCATTTGATGTTTAATGATAATGAGCATATGGAAACTTTAAAAAGTCATTTTGACGCCCGATTTGTAGATAATCCGTTCAAATTTCCTCCAAGATTTGCAAATAGAACTGTTGGTGAGGATGAACAGATTGCTTCATATTTAAGAAGAAACACTAAAAAAGAAAAGAATCCATATCCGACCCTTTTATTTTTTGATCCTTTTGGATATAAAAGTATAAATACAAAAGACTTAGCCAATTTTTTAAGTAATTGGGGTAATGAAATATTTTTATTTTTTAATATTAAACGTATTCATGCAGCTGTAGAAAATGAGAAATTTGATGATTTAATGAACGAGTTATTCCCAACGACAATTGATAAAATTAGAAAAGATAGAAAATATGTCGGGCAAGTTTCAGAACGCTTATCACTTATTATAGAAAACTTATCTACTGAATTTAAAAATATTGTACCATATATATATCATTGTGCTTTCAAATTTCAAGAAGAAGATAGTAATACGACAAGCCACTATATAATTCATTTTACTAAACACAATAGAGGTTTTGATTTAATAAAGCAAATTTATAATGATTTTGACAATATTGGAGCAACTTTAGGTACTAACGGAGATTATACTTTCGATGCTAAAAAATTAGATACATCACTAGCAACATTTGATTTTGGTGATCAAAATATTGAAATACTCGGAAACGATTTATTGAGTAAGTTTAAAGGAAGAAAATTAACAGCGTCAAAACTCTTTGAAGAGCATCATTCTTCGGGTAAATATTGTAGAAAACATTATTCAGATACATTACGAGATTTAGTTTCTAAAGATAAAATTACATCTAATTATACTGACAACAAAGCTCACAGTGTAACTGTTTTAATAAACGATTCTTGCATTTTAGAATTTTAAAATATGGCACAATCATCTATTGAATGGACTGAATTAACATGGAATCCTACGACAGGTTGTACAAAAATCTCTCAAGGGTGTAAATTTTGCTATGCTGAAATAATGACTCGTAGATTAAAAGCTATGGGGCAAGAGAAATACAAAGATGGCTTTAAGATAATTAAAACACATCCAGAGACTTTAAAAATACCATATACTTGGAAAAATTCAAAAGTTGTATTTGTTAATTCTATGAGCGACTTATTTCATGAAGACGTTCCTTTAGAATTTATTAAAGATGTTTTCAAAGTAATGAATGAGAATCCACAACACATATTTCAAGTCCTTACAAAAAGAGCCGAAAGATTATTGGAAATACATAAAGAATTAAAATGGTCACATAATATCTGGATGGGTGTGTCTGTTGAAAATAGTGATGTAGACTTTAGAATTGAGTTATTAAGAAAAACAAGAGCTAAAACTAAATTTCTTTCGCTAGAGCCATTAATTGGACCTTTATATAAATTAAATTTAAAGAAAATTGATTGGGTTATTGTCGGGGGAGAGAGTGGCTTTAAGCCTCGTCCCATGAATCCTGATTGGGTTTTTGATATTCAAAAACAATGTGAAAAATCTAAAGTTGCTTTCTTTTTTAAGCAATGGGGTGGAAAAAACAAAAAAGCTAGTGGCAGAATATTGAATGGGAAAACTTATGATGAAATGCCCCAGATATATGAGTTGAAAGAAAACGAATAAAAACCTCACTCTCGCGGATTTGTAATCCGTGAGCAAACACTAGAAAGAAAAATCCATATATTTCACTATAAAATTCTTAACAGCATATGAAGGCAAAATTTTTAAAAATTGTTGGAGTTGTTTTTTTTCTATTTGTACTCTTCAGAGTAATTAATCCTAATTACACGAAGAAAATTTTTGTTCTTGATTGTTCAGACGAATATAAAATGTCAGTTTTTGGTAGAGAGTATGAAGGATTTAGATATCATAATTCTAAAATGGATGTTGCGAAATGCCTCTGTGAAAAATACCTTAAGACTAAAGAAAAAAAATATGAATCTGAGATCCGGAAAATTATTAACGAGTTTGAGCTTGAAAACTCTGTATATAATATGGCAATTGAAAAGATTTGTACCGACAGAGAGGAAGTGTTCTTTTATTGGTATTATGAGTAGTTTTCTGACTGTAATCATCATTGTAAAAAAAATAAAAACCTGCCTCACAGCAGGTTTTCATATTTTGAATCAGAAACTTCTCGATACGCTTTTTTTCAAAAGCTACTCGAAGTGACGGGATTATTAAACATTTTCAAATTAAATCATTTTCAAATTCTCAAATTAAAAAAGACTGTCATCCACAAAATTCGGCAACGTCACTTTCAAATTAGGTTCAACTTCCATTGCTCTTTTAATCGCGAAAACAGCACCTTCATTTCTAGCCCAGCTTCGTCTTGAAATTCCGTTGTTGACGTCCCAGAAAAGCATAGATTTTAATCTTCTGTCGGCATCATCGCTTCCATCCAATAACATTCCGAAACCACCGTTGATCACTTCGCCCCAACCAACGCCGCCTCCATTGTGAATACTCACCCAGGTTGCCCCACGGAAACTGTCACCGATCACATTGTGAATCGCCATATCTGCCGTAAATCTTGAACCGTCATAAATATTGGAAGTCTCTCTGTACGGTGAATCTGTCCCCGAAACATCGTGATGATCTCTACCCAAAACTACCGCTCCGATTTCTCCGTTTTTAATAGCTTTGTTGAAAGCTTCTGCGATCTTCATTCTTCCTTCTGCATCGGCGTACAAAATTCTCGCCTGTGAACCAACCACCAATTTATTTTCTTGCGCCCCTTTAATCCACTGAATATTATCCTTCATCTGCTGTTGGATCTCTTCCGGAGAATTCTGGATCATTTCTTCTAAAACTCGGCAAGCAATTTCATCTGTTTTCTGCAGATCTTCAGGTTTTCCGCTTGTGCAAACCCAACGGAACGGCCCGAAACCATAATCAAAACACATCGGTCCCATAATATCCTGAACATAAGAAGGGAATTTAAACTCTCTTCCCAATGTCGGATTTTCAGACATTACATCAGCTCCGGCTCTTGAAGCTTCCAATAAAAATGCATTTCCGTAATCAAAGAAATAGGTTCCTTTTTCTGTATGTTTATTGATCGCTGCAGCGTGTCTTCTCAAAGTTTCCTGAACTTTTTCTTTGAATAATTCAGGGTTTTCTGCCATCATTATATTCGATTCTTCAAATGAGATCCCGACAGGATAATAACCTCCCGCCCAAGGATTGTGAAGCGAGGTCTGATCTGAACCAATATCTATTCTTAAATTTTCCTGATCGAATTTTTCCCAAACCTCAACGATATTTCCAAGATAAGCCAGAGAAACAACTTCTTGAGTTTCCTGAGCTTTTTTGACTCTTGCAACCAATTCATCAAGATTTTCGTGGATTTCATTTACCCATCCTTGATCATGACGGATCTTGGTAATCTTCGGATTTACTTCCGCAATCACCGTAATACAGCCTGCAATATTTCCTGCTTTTGGCTGCGCTCCGGACATTCCGCCCAAACCTGAAGTAACGAACAATCCGCCTTGTGGTTCTTTATTGATCTTTCTGAAAGCATTCAAAACGGTAATCGTTGTTCCGTGAACAATTCCTTGTGGACCGATGTACATATAAGATCCAGCTGTCATTTGTCCGTATTGCGTAACACCTAAAGCGTTGAATTTTTCCCAATCATCCGGTTTAGAATAATTCGGGATCATCATTCCGTTGGTTACCACAACTCTTGGTGCATCTTTATGTGAAGGAAATAATCCCATCGGATGACCTGAATACATCGTCAATGTTTGTTCGTCTGTCATTTCCGACAGATATTTCATCGTCAGAAGATACTGTGCCCAGTTGGAGAACACTGCACCATTTCCACCATACGTAATCAGTTCGTGTGGATGTTGAGCAACCGCATAATCCAAATTGTTCTGAATCATCAGCATGATCGCTTTTGCCTGCTCAGATTTTCCGGGATATTCCGCAATATCTCTCGCTTTCATTTCGTAATCCGGACGAAAACGATACATATAAATCCTTCCGAACTCATCGAGTTCTTTTTTAAACTCCTGAATTAATTCTGCATGAAACTTTGGTTCAAAATAACGTAAAGCGTTTTTCAGAGCAAGTTTTTTCTCTTCATCCGTTAAAATTTCTTTACGTTTCGGAGCGTGATTGATATTGGTTTCGTATGGTTTTGGCTGAGGTAATTGGCTTGGAATACCTTGCTGTATCTGTTCTTGGAAAGTCATTATTATAGTTGATGGTTGTTTGTTGATAGTTGCTTGTTTTTTTGTGGTTTTAAAGATATTCAAATTAGAAAATTCCTGCAACTAATGTGAAAAAATATCTTGCGTGATGGAATTCCCCTCCTCCGGAGGGGTGGCGAAAATTCGGAAGAATTTTTGACGGGGTGGTTTATGATTCGTTATAATAGAAATTAATCAGTTAATTATATACTGTATATTAAACCACCCCGTCTTAATTTTCTGTGAAAATTAATCCACCCCTCCAAAGGAGGGGAATTTTTACATCGTTAATGGGGTTAGAAATTATTTGAATTAATATTTATAATGTTTGATAATAAATTCTTCTAAATCTTTCATAACAACAGACAAATTATTTTTTACATCAAAATCTGTTATTCTAAATATTTTTAATCCTAAAGATTCGAGATATTTTTGTCTAACCTCATCATAAATTAGTTTGGTATCATGGCTCCAACCATCAATTTCAATGACTAATCCTAAATTTTTCACATAAAAATCTACAATATAATTTCCAATAATTCTTTGTCTGTCAAAATCAATGTTATAAAAAATCTTTGCTCGAACTTTTTTCCAAAAAATTACTTCGCTCAGAATTCCGGCTTTTCGTTTTGTAGATAAGAGTTTCTTTAAGCTTGGGTTATATGGAAGGTTTCCAACGTGATTTTTCTGGATGAGAACTCCGTTGATTTCTGTTAAGATTTCATTCATTATTTTTTGTGTTTATGAAAAGATAGGGGTATTTTTTTATTTTGTAAAGTATGGGAGAGAGTGTTGTTGTTTACCACCCCGTTTCAATCTTCTTTGAAAATTGATCCACCCCTCCAAACGAGGGGAATTTTGTACTCTGAAAACAAAAATGCTTTAGATTTAAATACAACAAAACCTCACTGAAAATCAATGAGGTTTTGTTGGCTTAACTATTTTTAAGGTTTAATTACTATTTTTCACAAGGATCCATCCCGTAAACGTTCTCCCATCCGGAAGTGTGATGACATACCAATAACTTGAGGTAGGTATTGGCCTTCCTGAAATGGTTCCGTCCCAAACAATCTGAGTATTGGTATTTTGCTCGAAAATTAAATACTGATAACGGTCAAATACTTTTACATTCGTCATTTTGTTTCCGAAAACATGAAGGTTTCTGACGATCCATTTATCATTTTGTCCGTCTCCGTTTGGTGTAATTGCATTTTTAATATCTAAAATAACTCCGTCCTGTTTTACAATACATTTTCCTTCTACATATTTCACGTAAAATGTTGTAATTCCTGTCGGCAGATTGTAAAAAACATTAGTTCCCTGCCAATTAATACCGTCAATTGAATAGAGGATCGGCTGTGAACCGGTCGCTATTATCGTATAAGTATTACCGCTCGCAATCATATTCTGAATGACCGGAACATCATAATATTTTGCTTCAAAAGTCGCAGTGTAAGAACATCCGTTATCTGAAGTTACTGTTACGGTGTAGGTCCCTACCACTCCTGCATTAAGAAGAGTATCTGTAGTAGAAACTATTTGCCCTGCAGGATTTGTCCATACATAACTTACAATTGTGTGATCTTTTACTTCTAAAGTATAGCTGAATGTTGCATCCGGACAGAAATACTGTGTTGGGATCTCAAAAATAGGAACCTTCTTAAGGGAGATTTTAATGGTTGCTATTTCAGGACATAATCCCGGAACGCTTACTCTCACATACACGATATCTGATCCTAAATTTTGATTAAATGGATAACTCGCCGGGTTTGCAATGGCATTCGTTCCTGAATTTAAATCAGCTAAAGAAGCATAATAAGTAAAAGTAGCATTAGTCCCTGAGAAAATTTGCGATTGATATTGAGTAAGGTTTACATTTTCAATGCCGTCATTTAAGGTATCGCAGACATTATTGAGAAGGAATGGACCGGAATTTTGAAGAACGACTTTGGTTCCGATAATAAAATTGATCGTAGCGATATCATCACATCCCGGAATATTCATCACTTTTACCCAAATCTGCTGTGGAAAAGGATTTGCCGTAAAGTTTTGTGGATTTGCAATCGGATTCGTTCCGTTTTGTGCATCACTCTGACTAAGATAAAAAGTGAATGTATTGATCTGATTCGGAATATCTACATAAAGATTGGTATAATTCATCAGATTGACTTCGTAGACGCCATCAAGATTATCATCACAAACCGTTATGGTTGAATTGATTGCTTTTGGAGGGAAATAAGTATTCAGCTGAATCGGCGCTACTGAAAAGCAACCATTTGTTTTCGATTGAAATCTTGCCCAAACCTGAACCGTAGAAACTGTTGTTACGATACTGTTTCCGATCTGAGTGGAAGGAACTCCCGCATTGGCTTGTGCTAAAGTATTGTAATACGTAATGTTCATATCCGACAATGGATATGTATTCTGAGACGCTGAAAACATTTGTGAAACCGCATCATTAAGCTGAAACGTTTCATTTAAATTAAAATCTTCATCACAAGTATTTAAAACAGAATTTGTTAGTATAATCACCGGTAAAAATGTCATCTGAATATTCAATTGTGATGCAGAAAAACATTCATTATTATTAAATTTCACTTTCACATAAACCGTTGCACTTCCCTGAATAGGAAATTCAGTCGGATTGGCAATGGGTCCTGAAAAAACATGCGTGGCAGGATCATATGATGTGTAATATGTAAATGTAACATTTGAACCACTATAAATCTGAGGTTGTGCCGACAAAAGGTTATACAGCTCTACTCCATCGTTATTATTATCACAAATAGTGGTCAGATTGATATTTACAACAGAATTCACCGCGGGAGTTGATACCAAACTAATAGTAACCGGATAAATCTGGGTACAATTGTAAGAATTAATTTTTACGAAAAGCTGTCTCGTACCTACAACATTTACACTTGTTACAGGATTCGTTCCGTTTTGAGCATCAGTTTGGGTAAGATAGAACGTTGTGGTTGCATTCTGATTTCCGATAATCGCTCCCGAAAACTGAGCAAGCGCAACAACTTCGGTATTATCATTATTAAAATCACAAACCGTAAAATTGGAGTCTACAATAACCGGATGAACCAGATGTACATTAATCGCTTTAATGGTATAACACGTTTCACTTTGTTCAAACCGGACATAGAAAGTTTTGCTTACAAAGTTTCCGTTTTCTGTAATTGTTTGCGTGGGCGAAATAGGATTTATCCCGTCTAAAGCTGCTAAATAATTATCATAAAACTCGGTAACAGGAACCGTTGACGGAGCAACAAGCATACCTGCAGAAAGTGTTTGTAGATTAACGGTAATATCATCTGTTCCGTTGAAACAGATATATTCATTTTTATCATTGACTAAAATCTTGGTAAAAGTAATATTCAAATTGACAGTAACTACCGCAAAGCATCCTCCCGGAATCTGAACCCTGATATACACCGTGTACTGCCCTTCTTTTATCGTTCCTACTACCGTTCCAGAGTTATTATAGGCTTCCAGAAAAGTTTGATACACCGTGAAAGTAGCGCCTGGTTGTGCCGTAATTAATGGACCAATATTTAAAGCAAAATCAAAAGGTTCATTATTATCTGCGTTAATATCGCACATTGAGTATGAAAAATTAATCGGAGAATTAGCATTCACTCCCGGTTGGAAAGTAAAATTGACAGGACCAAGAATATAGGTACATGCTGCATCCTGCAGTCTTACCCAAATCTTTGTATTTGTAGTAATATCTGCTGTAGTAACAGCGTTGGTATTATTTTGAGCGTTCGCCTGAGACAGATAATATGAAAATCCTGATGTTCCAGCAGGAAAAAGCAGGCTGTTTAAGAAACTCAAATCATAATTCTGCTCAATGCCATCGTTATTGGTATCACAAAGTAAAATAGTATCTGTCAAAAGATTTTTCGTAAGAAAATTCAACGTCAGAACTGCCACCCTGAAACATCCGGGAACATTGGGATTCTGAATTCTCACATATAAAACCTTATTGGCATTCAACAGATAGTTTGTAGAAATGCTGTTCTGATTATTCTGTGCATCAGTTAAAGATTCATGAAATGTAAAAATAAAATTCGCCGGATTTTGTGAGGTTACATTAGGTTTAAAATCGTTTAAATTAAGCTGAATTGGAGCATTTCCACAAAAATCCTGGGCATAATTTCTTGAAATAGGATACGAAAGATCAAAATCAAGGGTGAAATCATCAGTTAACGTTAAATTACTATTTCCACAAATATTAAAAACAACATTAGCAGTATAAACTTCATTCTGTGTAGGACACAAAGTAGCTTGAATACCAGATGCAACTGTCTGTCCTGCTGAATTAGTCCATGTTACTGTTGGCTGAATTACACTTCCGTTTGGAGTAAACTTCCATGATTCCTGTAAAGCCTGCCAGTTTCCGGTATTTCGTGAAGCCGGAGAATATCCTACCGTTCCCGTATCATTTATAATTCCAATCAAAGCATTTTCAAACTTTCTGGTTGGGCACGGTGTGAGCTTTTTATCTACAAAAACTTCTACAATATTGGTGGTTTCGTGTAAAACAATTTGTGAAGAAGAACGATCGGTACATCCGGCAACTC